>Ga0214472_10008064_pt1 | contig 10992 bp, 8 predicted proteins | sample RVTome_6_FD_207662 | JGI IMG/M metagenome (GOLD analysis project Ga0214472, IMG submission 207662) | Soil microbial communities from uranium-contaminated site in the Upper Colorado River Basin, Wyoming, United States - RVT140D175 | ecosystem: Environmental > Terrestrial > Soil > Contaminated >...
CCGGCCGAGCCGGCGCTCAAGCAGCCTGCGCTTACCAAGCGCGATCTGCTGCGCTATCTGGCGCAGGTAGCTTCGTTCATGCTGCCGCATCTCGCGGACCGGCCGCTCACCATGATCCGCATGCCGGAGGGGATCGCCGGACAGCGATTCTTCCAGAAGCACTGGGCACAGCAGCGCCCCGGCTTCGTCGAGACCATCACGGTGTACTCGGGGCACAAGGACGAGAGCCACGAGTATCTGCTGTGCAACAACCTGCCGACGCTGCTGTGGCTCGCGCAATCCGGGACGCTGGAATTCCACGTCTGGCATTCGCGCGCCCGGCCCGGTCCCGACACCCGGGGCCTGGGCACCGACTACGCGTCCTCGCTTGCCGCGCTGGAAGCCTCGGTGCTCAACTACCCGGACTACGTGGTGTTCGACATCGATCCCTACATCTACTCGGGCAAGGAGGCGCCCGGCGCCGAGCCGGAGCTGAACACGGTCGCGTTCGAGAAAGGCAAGGAGGTGGCGTTCCGGCTGCGCGAGCTGCTGCAGGGCATGTCGCTCGAGGCGATCGTGAAGACCTCGGGCAAGACCGGCCTGCACGTCTTCGTGCCGATCCTGCGCACCCTGGACTTCGACGCGGCGCGCGAAGTGAGCGAGATGATCGGGCGCCACCTGCAGCGAAGCCACCCCAAGGACATCACCCTGGAGTGGAGCGTCCCCAAGAGAACCGGAAAAATCTTCATGGACTACAATATGAACGTGCGGGGCAAGACCCTGAACGTGGCCTACTCGCCCCGAGGGGCGGCGGGCGCGCCGGTGTCGATGCCGCTCACCTGGGACGAGCTGGCAGGCGCGCACCCGCTCGACTTCAGGATCACGAACGCGGCGCAGCGCCTCGGCCGGACGGGCGAGCGCTGGCGCGACGCCCTGAGCCGCAAGCAGAGCCTCGAACGGGCGCTCGCTCGCGCGAAGCTCTAGCAGTGTGTTGCTTCCCGATAGGGAAGCGCTGGCAGTAGCCGCGCGCCGCGACGTTCATAAGCGGTAGTCATTACTGCAGGATCACATTCAATCAATCTCCCCGCTCGCAAGGAGTAGCTTAACCCGCGTAGGGCTCTCTGCCCCTGGGGCGCACCATGTGCAGCGCGCTGGCAGACTCGGATGAAGAGTCGGGACAAACGTTAAACGAGGAGGATTGAGCGATGAGACCCATGACAAAGACATTGCTTGCCGGGTTTTCCGTCATCATCTTTTCCGCATGGCATCAAGGCGTGACGGCGCAGCCCATGCCCACGATGCTGCACCCGGACCTGGACGTGAGGACGGTGGTCTCCGGCCTGAACCAGCCGACCACCATGGCGTTCCTCGGGCGCGACGATATCCTGGTGCTGGAGAAAGCCACGGGGAGGGTCCAGCGGGTAGTGAACGGGGTGATCCAGGGCCCGGTCCTGGACCTGGCGGTCAACTCCGGCTCCGAGCGGGGCCTGCTGGGGATCGCGCTGCACCCGCGCTTCAAGAAAAACCGCTTCGTTTATTTGTACTGGACGGAAAGCAGCACCGGCGCGGACACGACTGTGCTTGCGGAGACCCCGCTGCTCGGCAACCGCGTCGATCGCTTCGTGTGGAACGGCTCCACGCTGAGGTTCGACCGGAACCTCATCAGGCTGCGCGCGCTGCAACCCGCCTTTCTCGAGGAGCCGACTCCCGCCGCCGGGCGTGGCAACCACGACGGCGGCGTCCTCGCCTTCGGCCCGCGCGCCCGCGGCGGGGAGCACGACGATGACGATGATGACGACGACGGCGGTAGGAAGAGCCAGGCCAAGCTTTACATCGTGATCGGGGATGTGGGCCGGCGCGGGTGGATGCAGAACATCACGACCGGGCTATCGGCCGCCTGCGGGCGGACCATCTGCGACGACAGTTTCGGCGGCCCGGAGCCGGACGACGCGCACCTCACGGGGGTGGTCCTGCGGCTCAACGACGACGGGTCGACGCCCAAGGACAACCCCTTCTTCGGAGTCGGTGCCGAGATGGGCGGGGAGGCTGGGGCCAACATCCAGAAGGTCTTCGCCTACGGGATCCGCAACACCTTCGGCATGGCCTTCGATCCCTACTCCGGAGAGCTCTGGCTCGAGCAGAACGCCGATAACGCGTTTACCGAGCTCGGCCGCGTCGAGCCCGGCATGAACGGCGGCTGGGTGCAGATCATGGGCCTGGTCGAGCGCATCGCCGAGTTCAAGGCGATCGAGACCACGCCGCCGTTCGCCGGCCTGCAGCAGGCCCGCTGGCCGCCGACGAACATCGCGGATACCCCCCAGGAGGCTCGCCTGCGCCTCTTCATGCTGCCCGGCGCGCACTACACCAACCCGGAGCTCAGCTGGCGATTCGAGGTTGCTCCGGCCGGCATCGGCTTCGTGGCAGGCCGAGGGCTGGGAACGGAGTTCGAAGGGGATCTTTTCATGGGCGGTGCCCGGGAGACTCTTGTCGGAGGCCACTTGTTCCGCTTCAAGCTGACCGGCAACCGCAGACATATCGCCGTCGCCGATCCACGGCTGAACGACCTGGTGGCCGACAACTTCGCCCCGTTCGATATCACCGAGAGCGAGAGCCTCCTGATCGGCCGCGACTTCGGCGTCGGCACCGATATCAGGACCGCACCCAACCGCAACCTGTTCGTGGTGTCGCTGACCCACGGTGCGATTTACGAGATCTTTCGCCGGCGCTAACTCGACACTCGCCAGAAAAGCCCGGCCTCGAAACGAGGACCGGGCTTTTCCTTGCGCTCAGCGGTCCAAGCGCATGGACTACAATATGGAGCCTGGAACGGGCGCTCGCTCGCGCGAAGGCCCAGGCAAGACTGGAGGCAGGCATGGCGGCACGATCGATCGGATCGTTGATGGTCTCTTTCGGGCTGGTGTCGATCCCGGTGAAGCTGTATTCCGCCACCGAGGCGAGCCGCGCGATCTCGTTCAACCTGCTGCACAAGGCCTGCGGCTCGCGGCTCAAGCAGCAGTACCTGTGCGTCAAGGAGGAAGTGCCGGTGGCGCGCGAGGACATGGTCAAGGGCTACGAGTTCGCCAAGGACCAGTACGTGATGTTCACGCCCGAGGAGCTCAAGGCGCTGGAAGAGGCCGGCACGCACAGCGCCGAGATCACCGAGTTCGTGCCGGTCGAGGCGATCGATCCGGTGTACTTCGACAAGGCGTACTACCTCGCCCCGGACAAGGGCGGCGCCAAGCCCTACGCGCTGCTCGCAAGAGCGCTGCGCGAGTCCGGGCGCTGCGCGGTGGGCCGCTGGGCCGCCCGCGGCAAGCAGTACATCGTGATGATCCGTCCGCTCGACGACGGCCTGGTGATGCAGCAGCTGCTCTACGCGGCGGAGGTGAGGTCGATCAAGGACATCGACATCCCGAAGACCGAGGTGAAGGACGCCGAGCTGAAGCTCGCGCAGCAGCTGATCGAGCAGCAGGCCACCGAGCGCTTCGACCCCGGCGCCTACACCGACGAGGTGCGCGAGCGCATCGAGGCGGCGGTGCAGAAGAAGGTCGAAGGCCAGGAGATCACGCTGGCCGAGGCGCCGGAGGCGGGCGGCCAGGTGATCGACCTCATGGAGGCGCTGCGCGCGAGCCTGGAGAAAAAGCCGGCAAAGCGCGCGCAGCCCGCGAAGCCGGCCGCGCGCAAAGCCGCCAAGAAGTAGACCGGGTTTCGCCCGCCATGCACTCGTACGGGGTGCGCGAGGTCGAGAAGCTGCTGCGCCTGCCGCGCAGCACGATCCGCGCGCTGATCGAGGCCGGCTTCGTCGCGCCCGCGCGCGGGCCGCGCAAAGCGTGGCGCTTCTCCTTCCAGGACCTGATCGTGCTGCGCACCGCGCAGGCGCTGGTCGCCGCCAACGTGCCACGCAAGCGCATCACGCGGTCGGTCAGGGAGTTGCGCCGCCACCTGCCGGAATCGATGCCGCTGTCGGGCCTTTCCATCTGCGCGGTCGCCGACCGCGTGGTCGTCAGGGAAGGCGCCAGCCGCTGGCAGGCGGAATCCGGGCAGTACCTCCTCGCCTTCGAAGGCGATCCCGCCGATGGCTCGCTCAGCGTCATCGAGCGTGGCCGCGGCGAGCCGCGCGAGCCCAGCGCCCAGGACTGGTTCGAGCAGGCGGCCGCGCTCGAGGCCGAGGACCCGGGCGCCGCCAGGCGCGCCTACGAGCGAGCCGTCGCGGCGGAGCCCGAGCTCCTGGATGCCCACATCAACCTGGGGGCTCTGCTGCACGAGGCGGGCGACCTCGAGCAGGCCGAGCGGGCCTATCGCCGCGCGATCGAAGCCTGCGGCATGGACCCGATGCTCCTTTACAACCTTGGCGTGCTTCTCGAGGATCTCCACCGGGACGAGGAAGCCCTGCAGGCTTACCAGGGGGCGCTGCAAGGCGATCCCAAGCTGGCGGACTGCCACTACAATCTGGCGTTGCTCTGCGAGCGCCTCGGCAGGCCGAAGGAGGCGATCCGGCACATGGCGCAGTACCGCAGGCTGATCGGAAACCGGGGGAACCAATGAAATGCCGATTCGGATATCGGGTACTGGCGGCCGCGGCGGGGCTGGTCGCAGGCTGCGCCTCGACGCAGGAGCCGTCCTCGTTTTCGCACCCGGTAGATGCAGTCCAAAAGGTGATCGAAAGCCTGGGCAGCGAGGTGGTGCAGCGACTCGAAGCCGCGCCGTTCCGCAACCTTCCGGTCGTGGTGCGCACCACCGCCACGACGGGAACCGGGGTGGAGCCGATGGTGGCCGAACTGCTGCGCACGCGGCTGGTGGAGCGGGGGATCGCGGTCGAAGCGGCTTGCGCAGCGCGCTGCATGGAAGTGACGCTGCAGGAGCTCTCGATCGCGTCGCCGCGGGCTTCGGGCCTCACGCCGGGACAGGTGTTGACCGTGGCGGCGGGAAACATCCCGGTCCTGGGAGGCCTGGTCCGCAGCCTGGACGAGCAGGCGAGGGAGAAAGAGCAGGCCGCGGCGCGGGCGAGCGGGTTTCTGGTCACCTTCGCGGCGCGCGAGGCCGACCGCTACGTGGCCCGCGAGAACATCGTGGCGATACTTTCGTCGGGCGACGGCAACGTCGCACTGCAGAAGCGATAGCGCTTGCCGGACCGGCTGGTACTGTATATAAATACAGTATCATGACGGCGCTCGAAGACATCCTGCAGCGGCATCCGGTCTGGCGCGGCGAGTCGCCCGGGCGTTCCCGTCCTGACGTCCTTTCCAGCGGCCATGCCGCGCTCGACCGTGAGTTGCCGGGCGGAGGCTGGCCGCTCGGCGCCCTGACCGAGATCGTCGGCGCCCGGCGCGGCATCGGCGAGCTGCAGCTCCTGCTGCCGGCGCTCGCGGCGCTGACCTCGGCGGGAAAGCGCGTCGTCTGGCTTGCGCCGCCGCACCTGCCGTATCCGCCGGCGCTCGCCGCGTCAGGAATCGACCTGGCGCAGCTCGTGCTGGTGCGTGCTCCCGGCAGGCGCGATGCGCTGTGGGCGGCGGAGCAGGCGCTGCGCGCCGGCAGCTGCCACGCCCTGCTGGCGTGGCTGCGCCATGCCGGCTTCGCGGACCTGCGGCGCCTCGCCGTCGCCGCCGAAGCGAGCCGCGCTTTCGTCGCGCTGTTCCGGCCGCCGCAGGCCGCCGGCGAGCCTTCGCCCGCCTGCCTGCGCCTGGCGCTCGAGCCGGGCGAGGCGGGAGAGCTGGCCGTGCGCCTCTTCAAGCGCCGCGGCGCGCCGCTGGCGGCACCGCTGCGCGTGCCGGTGAAAAGGCCTGTCCATGTTCTGGGTCGCTCTGCATTTCCACAGCCTGCCTCCGGGGACGCTGGAACCGATCGCCGCCTGGGCCTGCCAGTTCACGCCTAAGGTCTCGCTCGAGCCGCCGCACGGCCTGCTCCTCGAAGCGCAAGGCAGCCTGCGCTACTTCGGGGGAGCCGACGGCTTGCTGGGCAGGATCCGGGCGGGCCTCGACGAGCTCGGTTTCGAGGCCTCGGTCGCGCCGGCTGCCACGGCGCGGGCCGCCCTGTGGCTCTCGCGCGGCGGCGGCAGCCGGCTGGAGGACCTGCCGGTCGAGGTCGTGGGCAGGGAGCAGGAGCTTTTCCGCAGCATCGGCATCTCGAGCGTCGGAGAGCTGCTGCGCCTGCCTCGCGAAGGGCTGGCGCGGCGCTGCGGCCGGCGGCTGCTCGACGATCTGGATCGCGCCCTCGGCCGGGCGCCGGAGGCGCGCGAGTTCTTCACTGCGCCGCCGCGCTTCGCGGCGCAGCTCGAGCTTCCGGCCGAAGCGATGCAGGCCGAGGCTCTGGTGTTCGCGGCGCGGCGGCTGCTCGCGCAGCTCGAGGGGTTGCTCGCCGCGCGGCAGGCGGGAGTGCGCAGCTTCACCCTCGCCCTGATTCATCGCGGCTCCTTTTCCACGACGCTCGACATCGGGCTCGCTTCGCCGGCGCGCGATGCCGCGCGCATGGCCGGGCTGCTGCGCGAGCGGCTCGCGGCGCTGTCGCTCGCGCGGCCGGTGGAGGCGATGCGGCTCGAGGCGGAGAACTTCACGCCGCTCGCCGGGCGCAGCGCCGGCATGTTCGGCGACGCGGCCGCGGAAACGCAGGATTGGGCGCGGCTCCTCGAGCGCCTGCGCGCGCGCCTGGGCCACGACGCGGTCTGCGGCCTCGCCACCTGCCCGGACCATCGCCCGGAGGCCAGCTGGCGGCGCATCGAGCCGGGCGACTGGGATCCGCACGGATTCAGGATGCCCGGCCCGCGTCCGGCGTGGCTCCTGGAGCGGCCGCAGCGGCTGCCCGAAGCCGGCTTCGCCCTGCTCGCCGGCCCGGAGCGCATCGAGTGCGGCTGGTGGGACGGCGACGAGGCGCGGCGCGACTACTTCGTCGCCCGGCTCGACGAATCTTCTCTCGCCTGGATCTACCGCGAAGGCGGCGAATGGTACCTGCATGGCTTCTTTGCCTGAATACGCCGAGCTGCACTGCCTGTCGAACTTCAGCTTCCTGCGCGGCGCCTCGCATCCCGAGGAGCTGGTCGAGCGCTCGAAGGCGCTCGGCTACGGCGCGCTCGCGCTCACCGACGAATGCTCGCTCGCCGGGGCGGTGCGCGCGCACCTCGCGGCGAAGGAATGCGGCCTCAAGCTCATCCTGGGCACGGAGGTCCTCGTCGAGCGCGATCTCAAGCTGGTCCTGCTGGCGACCGACCGGCACTCCTACGGCGCGATCTGCGCGCTCGTCACCCGCGGCCGGCGTCGCGGCCGGAAAGGCTCGTATTCGCTTGTGCGCGCCGATGTGGAGATGCTGGCCGGAACCGGCAGCCTGGTGCTCCTTGCGGGAGATCCCGGCGAAGACCAGGCAAGCTGGATCGCGGAGCGCTTTGCGGGCCGCGCCTGGCTCGCTGCGGAGCTGCATTGCGGGTCGAACGACCGCGCCAAGCTCGACCTTCTCGGAAGCATTTCGAGAAAATGCGGCTTGCCCCTGCTCGCCGCGGGCGACGTCCACATGCACCTGCGCTCGCGGCGCCGCCTGCAGGACGTGCTTACCGCGGTGCGGCTGGGCAAGCCCGTCGCGCAGTGCGGGCAGAGCCTGTTTCCCAACGCCGAGCGGCACCTGCGCCTGCGCGTGCGCCTGGCGCAGCTCTATCCGCCCGAGCTGCTCGCTCAGACGATCGCCGTCGCCGAGCGTTGCCGCTTCTCGCTGGATGAATTGCGATATGAATACCCGGCTGAGCTCGTCCCGCAAGGCGAGACGCCGGCGAGCTGGCTGCGCAAGCTCGCGCAGGAGGGCCTGCGCTGGAGATTTCCGCACGGCATCCCGGAGAAGATCCGCCAGCTCGCGGACCACGAGCTCTCGCTGGTCGCGGAGCTCGGCTACGAGCCGTTCTTCCTCACCGTGCACGACGTGGTGCGCTTCGCGCGCCAGAGCGGCATCCTGTGCCAGGGCAGGGGCTCGGCGGCGAACTCGGCGGTGTGCTACGCGCTCGGCATCACCGAGGTCGACCCCGCCAGGATGAGCATGCTGTTCGAGCGCTTCGTCTCCCGGGAGCGCAACGAGCCGCCGGACATCGACGTCGACTTCGAGCACCAGCGCCGCGAAGAGGTCATCCAGTACGTGTACCGGAAGTACGGGCGCAGCCGCGCCGCGCTCGCCGCCACCGTGATCTGCTACCGGCCGAAGAGCGCGATCCGCGACGTCGGCAAGGCGCTGGGGCTGCCGCTCGCCGAGGTCGACCGCCTGGCCAAGGGCTTTGCCTTCCGGGACCGCAAGATCCAGCCTTCGAACACGCTGCTCGAGCTCGCCGCCATGCTGGTCGGCTTCCCGCGCCACCTGTCCCAGCACGTCGGCGGCTTCGTCATCTCGCGCGGGCCGCTCGCCGAGCTGGTTCCGGTCGAGAACGCGGCGATGCCCGAGCGCACCGTGATCCAGTGGGACAAGGACGACCTCGAGGCGCTCGGCCTGCTGAAGGTCGACGTTCTCGCGCTCGGCATGCTTTCCGCAATACGAAAGGCTTTGGAACTCATAAATCTGAAGATCGAGGATGTGCCTGCCGAAGACCCCGCGGTCTACGAGATGATCCGCAAAGCCGACACCATCGGCGTGTTCCAGATCGAGTCGCGCGCGCAGATGAGCATGCTGCCGAGGCTGCGGCCGCAGAATTTCTACGACCTGGTGATCGAGGTGGCGATCGTGCGCCCCGGGCCGATCCAGGGCGGCATGGTGCATCCCTACCTGCGCCGCCGGCGTGGGCTGGAGCCGGTGCTCTACCCGAGCGAGGCGGTGAAGCAGGTTCTCAGCCGCACGCTGGGCGTGCCGATCTTCCAGGAGCAGGTGATGCAGCTCGCCATGGTCGCCGCCGGCTTCACACCCGGCGAAGCCGACCGCCTGCGCCGCTCGATGGCGGCGTGGAAGAAGCGCGGCGGCCTCGAGCACTTCGAGGCGAAGCTCACGCAGGGGATGCGGGCCAACGGTTATACGGAAGAATTCGCGCAGGCCATCTTCCGCCAGATCCTCGGCTTCGGCGAGTATGGATTCCCGGAGTCGCACTCGGCCAGCTTCGCGCTGCTGGTCTACGTTTCCGCCTGGCTGAAATGCCATCACCCGGCGGCCTTCTGCGCGGCGCTGCTCAACAGCCAGCCTATGGGCTTCTATGCGCCGTCGCAGCTGGTGCAGGACGCGCGGCGCCACGGCGTCGAGGTGAGCGGCCCGGACGTCGCCGCCAGCGACTGGGACTGCACGCTGGAAGGCGGGGCGCTGCGGCTGGGCCTGCGCATGGTAGGCGGACTGCCCGAGGCCGCGGCAAGGAGGATTGCGTCGAGCCGGCCCTATGCCTCGGTCGCGGATCTCGCGCATCGGGCGGATCTGATCCGAAAGGACCTGCGCTCGCTCGCCGCGGCCGGCGCGCTGCATTCGCTCGCCGGCCACCGCCGCCTCGCGCACTGGGCCGCCGCAGGGGCGGAGCGCCGGCCGCCGCTCGATGCTCCCCGCCTCGAGCAGATGCCCGCGCTCGAGCCGGCCCGGGAGGGCGAGGATATCGCCGCCGACTACGCGAGCCTCGGCCTTACCCTGGGCCGTCATCCGCTCGCTCTGCTGAGGAAGCGCCTGGGAGCCATGGCTCTCGCTACGGCCGAGGATCTGAAGTCCAGGCCTCATGGCAGCCAAGCCAGGGCGGCCGGGCTGGTGACGTGCCGCCAGCGGCCCGACACCGCGAGCGGCGTGGTATTCGTCACGCTGGAGGACGAGACCGGATGCGTCAACGTCGTGGTATGGCGCCGCCTCGTGGAGCGCCAGCGCCGCGAGCTGCTCGGCGCCCGCCTGCTCGGCGTGCAAGGTGTGATCGAGCGCGATGGCGAGGTGGTGCACCTCGTCGCCCGGCGCCTGCTCGACTACAGCGCGCTGCTCGGCCCGCTTCGCGCGGCGTCACGCGACTTCCACTGACGGCGGGGCGCGGAACGGAAAGTGCTACCATGCCTCCAAACCTCCAAACAAGAGATGGCGGCCCCCGTCGACATCCTGAGCCTCATCGCCGAGCGCCGCGTTCGCCGGCCGGTGCGCCCGTGGCGGGCGCTCGACGCGCTGTTTACCCGCCTCGCGGCCTGCGCCGCCGCCGACGAGGCGCTGCGCACGGAGGACCGGATCTGGGATGCCTGGATGCACCATCCGAACCGGGCCGCGGAGGAGGCGCTCGATCTCGCCACGCGCGACATCGCGGCGCGCCGCTACGACATCGCCGAGACCCGCCTCACCCGGCTGCTGCGCTGCGCGCCCGACTTCGGCGAGGCCTGGCACAAGCGCGCCACGCTGTACTACCTGCTGGGACGCGACGACGAATGCCTGCACGACATCCGCCGCACGCTCGAGCTCGAGCCGCGCCATTTCGGCGCCATGCTGCATTTCGCCGAGATCCTGCTCGGCGCAGGAGCGGCCGCGGATGCGCGCTTCGCGTTCCGCGCCGCGCTTTCCCTGCACCCGCACCTGCCGCGCGCGCGGCAGGCGCTGGCTGACAAAGGATGACCGGGGCCGCGCAGGGGCTCGCGCCGCCACCCCTATAATGGATCCAAATGAACGACAACGCGTACAAGGTCACCGTGGCCAGGGACCTTGAGGATCTGATCCCGGTATTCCTGGGCAACCGGAAAAAGGAGCTGGAAACCCTGCGCGCGGCGCTCGCCGCGGCGGACTTCGAGCAGCTGCGCCAGCTCGGTCATCGCATGAAGGGAGTGGGAAACTCCTATGGCTTCGAGCACGTCTCGACCATCGGCAAGCGCGTCGAGGAGGGTGCGCGCAGCGGCGACCGCGCCTCGCTGGAGGCCTGCATCACCCAGTACGCGGACTACCTCGCCCGGGTCCAGGTCGCTTATGAGTGACGTCCTGGTCGTCGACGACGACCCCGACATGGCGGCATTCCTGGCGAGGATGCTGGAGAACGAAGGATTGAGCGTAACGACCGCCGCGGACGGATGCCAGGCGATGGCGCACCTGGGCCGCACGCCGCCGGAGCTGGTCCTGCTCGACGTGATG
>Ga0214472_10008065_pt1 | contig 10992 bp, 2 predicted proteins | sample RVTome_6_FD_207662 | JGI IMG/M metagenome (GOLD analysis project Ga0214472, IMG submission 207662) | Soil microbial communities from uranium-contaminated site in the Upper Colorado River Basin, Wyoming, United States - RVT140D175 | ecosystem: Environmental > Terrestrial > Soil > Contaminated >...
GTGTCTCTATCCTGCGCGCCGGCATCGGCGTCTGGCTGATCGCCAGCGGCATGCAGGGCTATGTCGCCGGCTTCGGGCCGATCGCCGGCGGGGCGTTCGGCATGGTTCTGCGCGTCGTTCTGATCCTCGCCGGCCTGGTGGTCGCGGCGCCGGAGGAGGCGGTGACGGGTCTGAACACCTGGGCGCTGACGGGGATCGGCTGTTTGATCGCGGCGCCTGTATTGTTTTTTGTGCGTGTCAAAAAGGCTGCCGCTCAAACGGCATAGTGCATGATTTCCAAGAGCGTGCGCCACGGCAATGACAGCGCGTAGTTTCGCGACCTGATCCGCCGCGATCAAGACCGCGGACTCGGCGGAGCGGGAATTACGTTCTTTTATCGACAAAGGGCCGAAAAGCGGTCTGTCGGACCGTCCCGTTCCCGATGTCATGCGGCGTGCAAAGGTTCAAAACACAATGAAATTCCTGGACGACAGCACGGCGATCCTGCGCATACTGGAGCAGGTTCCTGTCGGCAGCCGCGTGGCTGTTTACGGGTCCGGCCGATCCGCAAAGATCATTGCGGATCTGATCGCCAGGGAGCGAACCGATTTGCGCCTGCGCTTCTTCATCGACAGTTTCCGGTCCGGCGAACTCCACGGGCTGCCCGTTTACAGGCGGGAAGATCTGGCGAAAAACATCGACACCATCGACCGGATCATAATCGCCTCGAGTTCATGGTCCGAAATCGAGAGCAATCTGCAGCGCGAAGGTTTCGACAATTTCATAACCGTCAGGAAAGAACCGGGCTTCAAAGGCTGGGGGATGACGACCGAAGCGCTGCCGCCCTGGGAGGAGGGACTCTGCGAGGAGATCTTTCTCGGCGCGCACCGGGATATCAAGCAGAATTTCCAGTTCTCCGGCGAGCATAACATTTCCGACGATCTGGACAATGTCCGCTGGCGCAATTGGGGAATCGCATTTGCCGTTCGCTATGCCCTGGCGCGGCGGACAAACCTGAATTTCGTCGAATGCGGGGTGGGCGAGGGGATGACGGCTCTGGTTGCGCTGCGCGAGGCGCGGCATCTGTTATCCGACGGCGATTGGAGCGGGTTCCGTATGGATCTGTACGATTCCTGGCAGGCAATGCGCGAGGAATATCTGCTGCCGAGCGAAAAGGAAGTGGCGGGCGAATATTCGGATCTGGATATTGAATATACCCATTCGAATCTTTCGGAGTACCAGGACAAATTGATCTACCACTCCGGGTTCATTCCCGACAGCCTCCATGCGGAGCCTGCGGGACCCCGCGCCGTATGCTACCTGCATGTCGATCTGAATTCGGCAAATCCGACCGCGGCGGCGTTCGAGGCCTTTCTGCCATTGATGTCCGCGGGTTCCATCGTGGTCATGGACGATTACGGGCTGGAAAATTTCCTCGAAACCCGGCTCGCGGTGAATGAAATCCTGAAGCATCGGCAGGGGCAACTTTTGCCCCTGGCCACGGGGCAGGCCTATTTCTTTGTCTGATTGCTCTTACGCGGCGCATGCGCGCCGCAGGCCAGAACGGAGGCCAATAGCTCTCATTGTTGCGCGACGTGATCACGGCATGGGGCGTCCCCACTGCGAACCGTAAAGGCATCGTAAAGGAAGAACTTTCAAAACCACCCCATGGGGCCAGCGAGGCATCGATACCCTTCGCTTTCCGTCATCAGTGATGGTATTATACACCAGCAGCGTGGGTGCAGGCTCCAATGGGCGCAGTATCAATGTCCTCCGCGCTGTAAACGGGCTCGGTCAATCACCGAGAAGTGAACCGGAACAGGACGAATCGCCACGCTCCCTGCTTTCCGCTGGGCAACGGGCCGAACGCCGCCGGCGGCTCCAATTCTTGCAAAGTTGGAGCCATGACTATTCTTGCAATATTATAGCCATAATAGTCGCTAACATTTGATTTGGATCATCACCATATGATCTGGATCAGCATCAACGCCTGCTGGCTAATGTAAAGTTGAAAAGCGAGGCTCGGAGATGCCGTTTCGACGGCACTCAACACTGAACTGTCAGAGAACAGTCAGGTCGAGGCACGAGTACCGCCAGCCTAACCACGTGTCCGAAGAACCGACAGCTGGCCGGTCCCAAACATTCGTTTGGCCGTGGCCTGTCGCATTATATTAGCAGGGAGAGTTCGATGCCTGAAAGTGAACTCCTGACGCACGACAAAACGGATACTCTGCCGCGTCTTCAGCGCGCCGAGTACCAGATGATCCGCCATGTTCTGGCTTGTTTGGATACGTCCTCCATGGCGGCGTCCGTGTTGGCGCACGCGGCCGCGGTGGCCATGGTGGCCGACGCAAGAATGACCGTCCTACGCGTTCTCGAGGCGTCGGCGGTTCAGGCGCCGATGGACCCGGTGGAGTGGACGCTGCGCCACCGCGATGTGGAGGTTGACCTGCGCGAACGCGCATCACACTTTGGCGACGTTCAAGCCGATGCCGTGGTTGTCGACGGATCGGCGGCCGAGCGCATCTGTGCCTGGGCGCGACCCAACTCGGTGGACCTGACTGTGCTGGGCAGAGGCGGCGACGCCAACTGGCCCTTCGCCGGGTTGGGTGGCACCGCGAGTCGGGTGGTACAGGTCGTCAACGGTTCAGTTCTGCTCGTCCCGTCGACGCAACGCGCTGGCGCACCGATACGGTATCGCAGGGTGCTGACACCGCTCGACGGCTCCGCGAGATCGGAAAGCGCCTTGCCACTCAGCTTGGCGATTGCGGCCGCCCACGGCGCCGAACTGGTGCTGGTCTATGCGGCACCCAATGTCGATCTCACCGAGGCAGCCCCGCTTGAGGCGGAGGCCATAACATTGCGCGACCGGCTGCGCCGGCGCAACGAGAACGCCGCCGAGCGGTATCTGAGACGGGTCAAATCCCGATTGCCTCCCACCTCGACGACGAGAGTCCGGGTATTGCCAAGTGGTGATCCCCGCCATGCGCTGGCGCGCGCTGCGCTCGAAGAGCGTGCCGATCTCATGGTCCTGTGCTGCACCGGCCAGAGCGGACATCCGGACATGTCGGTGGGCAGCGTCGCCGACTATCTGATCAACCGCATGAACATCCCTGTCCTGCTGGTGCGCGAGGATGAGGCAAGTCCGCCGATGGTTTACAGGAATTCAGGCGAGGCCATGGCCGTGCGGCTGCCGAGCCGGGCGCTGATGTGACTTTGACGACAGCGCCGCTGGAAGGCACCGCCGCGCCGGACAGCGCATATGCGCTTGCCGCCATTGCGATCCGAGCGCGGCATGACGTCGTCAAGGGCCCGCCCGAGCCGGTTTCCGTCTGGCGGAAACTCTCCGCCATTTCTCCATGGCTGGATCGTGCGCGCCGCGAGTGTGTCGATCCGCCGCCGCATGCGGCCAAGGCCTCGGAATGGCTGCTCGACAACGAGTTCCAGGTGCGTCGCGCCATTCGGCAGGTTCGCGAGGATCTTCCGGCCACCTTCTACCGCCGATTGTCCCGGCTTGCCGCGCCCGAATCCCGGGGAATCCCGCGCGTCATGGCGCTGGCGCAGGCCATGCTCGATGTTTCGCACATGCAGGTCAGCCTTGCGGGCACGGTGGCGTTCGTCAAAGCCTATCAGCAGAACGGGCCGCTGACGATTGCCGAGCTCTGGGCCTTTCCAGCGATGCTGCGCCTCGCCTGCCTGGAGGCGCTCGTCCAGGCGTTTTCCGAGCTTTTGCCCGACCTTGCTCCGCCGTTCGAACCGACGCCCCGATTGGCGCGACACGAGGCTCTCGACCCGACAGAATGCGTCTCACGCGCGATTTCGGCCCTCCTGGCAGTGTCGAACACCTCCTGGAAGGCATTCTTCGAGCAGGTGAGCCATGTTGAGAAAATCCTGCAGGATGATCCCGCCGGCGTGTATTCGGCCATGGATTTCGACACGCGGGACCGATACCGCAAGGCCGTCGAGGAGATCGCTGACGGCGCACTTATGTCCGAGTGGGAGGTCGCGGAAGCCGCGCTGATGCTGACGCGCGCCCATGCAGGCGCACGGCGCCTCGGGCATGTCGGATGCTGGCTGGTCGCGGAAGGCCGGGAGGAACTCGAGCGGAAAGTAGGCTTTCGGTCCAGGCCGGGTGGCGCCCTGCGCCGCTGGATCATCACTCATCCCGGCAGGAGCTATGCCGGGTCGCTGACAGCCTTTGCCATTGCCGCACTGATCGTGCCCGTGCAGCTGCTCGCCACCTACGACGTTGGGGCGGCGGTGTGGGTGGCCGGAATCGTGCTGTCGCTCGCTCCCGCCATGATCATCAGCGTCGCGTTGACGCACTGGATCGTCATCCGGCTCGTCCCGCCCCGGGTGCTGCCGAAGCTCGATGTCGAGCACGGGCTGGGCGCCGGCTGCGACGCGGCTTTGGTGATGCCGGTGATCCTGCGCAAGGCGGCCGAGGTTGAACCGCTCATCGAGCGCCTGGAGACCCATTGGCTGTCGAACCCCGATCCGATCATCCGCATGGCGCTTCTGAGCGACCTCGCGGACGCAGATGTACAGTGTATGCCGGACGATGCCGCGATCGAGGCAGCTCTGGTCGCTGGCGTGCGTCGCCTCAATGCACGCTACGCCGACCAGGCGCCGTTCGTGCTCCTCCACCGGGGGCGCCGCTGGAATGCCGCCGAAGGCTGCTGGATGGGCTGGGAACGCAAGCGCGGCAAGCTCGAGGAACTCACCGACCTCATTCTGGGTCACCTGCCGGATGCCTTTGCCTTGCGCGAAGGCGATGTCGACAGGTTGCGCCGAGCCCGCTTCGTCGTCACGCTCGACGCCGACACGATGGCGCCGCCCAACAGCATCAATCGGCTGCTGGGGGCGCTGGCCCATCCGCTGAACCGCGTCGAGTTCGACCCGGCGACGGGGCGACCGCGCCGCGGCTATACTTTCATCCAGCCACGGGTCGAGATTCAGCCTGATGCCGGCGACCGGTCGCTGTTCACCCGCCTGTATACCGGCGATACCGCGATCGATATATACAGCCGTGCGGTCTCCGACGTCTATCAGGACCTGTTCGGCGAAGGGATATTCACCGGCAAGGGCGCCTTCGACGTCGCGGCGTTCCGCCAATGTCTGCATGGCTGCGTACCGGAGAACGCGATCGTCAGTCACGATCTGTTCGAGGGGCTGCACGGCCGCGTCGCGCTCGCCAGCGACATCGTTTTTTATGAGGATTTCCCGGCGAACTATCTCGCCTATGCACGCCGCGCCTTTCGCTGGATCCGGGGCGACTGGCAGCTTACGCCCTGGCTGGGCAGAACCGCGCCGGGCCGCGGCAACACGCGCCGTCCCAACCGACTTTCGGTGCTCGACCGCTGGAAGATGTTCGACAATCTGCGCCGCAGCCTGATCGCCTGCGCACTTGTCGCCTTTGCGATTGCAGGCTGGCTGGCGCTGCCGGGGCAGGCCCTGATCTGGACGGTGCTGACGGTGGCCGCGCCGAGCGCATACCTCTTCACCGACCTCATCACCGGCCTGGCGCGCGGGCGCAGGCGGGGTGCCGCGCAGAGCATTCTGCGCCAGCTGGCTGATCACGCCGGGCGCTGGCTGCTGGCGATCATCTTCCTGGCATTCGAGGCGGCGATAGCCAGCGAGGCGGTCGCGCGCACTTTGTGGCGCGTGTATGTTTCGCGCCGCCGTCTGCTGGAATGGACGTCGGCAGCCCATTCCGCGGCGGAGGTTTCGCAGACCCGGCTCGGAATCTGGCGAGAGATGGCTGCGGCCCCGCTGATCGCCACCGCGATCGCCCTCCTGCTTGCCTGGCTCAATCCCGCCGCCCTGACCGGTGCGTCGCCGCTGCTTCTGTTGTGGTTCGCCTCGCCCGAGATCGCGCGCTTCATCAGCCGCAAGCGGCAAGGGGTGGCGGAGGGGCTGCGACCCGAAGACCGGCTCTACCTGCGCCTGATCGCGCGCCGCACCTGGCTTTACTTCGAGACGTTTGCCGGTCCCGACGACAACTGGCTACCACCCGACAATTATCAGGCGAGCCCGCACGAGGAGATCGCGCACCGCTCCTCCCCGACCAATGTCGGGATGCTCTTCCTGTCCACGCTGACGGCATGGGACCTGGGTCATATCGGCCTTCGTGATCTTTCCGCGCGGGTGACCGCCGCCTTGGGCACGCTCGATCAGATGGAGAGCTATGCCGGCCACACGCTCAACTGGTTCGACACGAAGACACTCAAGTCGCTCGCGCCGCGCTATCTCTCGACGGTGGACAGCGGCAATCTGGCGGTCAGCCTGGTGACGCTGCGCGAAGGCTGCATGGAGGCCGCGAGGGGTCCAATGGTGTCGCCGAAGCTTTGGGACGGGTTCGACGATGCACTTGCCCTGTTGCGGGAGGCACTGTCCGTATTGCCCGAGGCCGATCGAAGGGGGATCTGCGGTTGGCTCGACGTCATTGTCGGCAAGCTTCCGGAAATCCGAAGCGTGCCGGGCAATTGGAGATCAGCGCTGGACGAGATCGGCTCGCAAGAGTGGCGACAGGTTCAGCTGCTCGTCGCCAAGGCGCTGGAGAACAGCGCCAGAGCCGATTCAGACGAGATCTTTCTGTGGATGGAGCGCACCGATCACCACCTCATGAGCATGCGGCGGGATCTCGATGCGCTGGAGCCGTGGAGAGTCTTGACCGATACGCCGCCGGCCGGGCTTGAGGGGCTGGCGGGGCCGATGAAGGCGCTGCCGCCACCAGATACGCCGTTTGATCAAATGCCCGACAGGATCGATCGAGCCCGCGACGGGTTTTCCAAGCTTGTACCCAGTGATCCCGAGAGCGTGCGCTGGGTTGGCGAGGTGATTGCGGCGCTGGATCGGGCAGGCGCCGCCTGCAGCGATCTCTCCGACAGCCTTGAGCGATGCGCGGCCCGCGCGGAGGCACGCGCCTTCGGCATGGATTTCCGGCCGCTCTATGACGCGGAAACCAGAACCTTCTTCATCGGCCACAATCTCGACTCCGACCGACTGGACCAGCACCATTACGACCTGTTGGCGAGCGAGGCCCGACTGGCAAGCTATTTCGCGATCGCCAAGCGCGACGTGCCCGTCGAACACTGGTTTCATCTGGGGCGCCCAATCACCAAGGCAGCCGGCGCGTTGACGACGCTGTCGTGGAATGGGTCGATGTTCGAATATCTCATGCCGGCTCTGCTGTTGCCGAGCGATCAAGGGCGGCTTCTGGGGCAGAGCGAACGTGCCGCTGTTACCGCGCAACGGCGCTATGGTGACAAGCTCGGCCTGCCATGGGGCGTGTCGGAATCCGGCTATGCCGCCCGTGATGCCTCGCATCGCTATCAGTACCAGGCTTTCGGGGTGCCGGGCCTTGGTCTTAAGCGCGGCCTGTCCGAGGACTATGTTGTCGCGCCCTATGCGAGCGCGCTGGCGCTGGCCGTCGCGCCCCGGCTTGCGATCTCCAACCTTCGTCGTCTGGACAGGCTCGGCCTGCGCGACCGCTACGGATTCTTCGAGGCTGCCGATTTCACGCCGGACCGGCGACCGGCCGAAGGCGGCTTCACGCCCGTACGAGCCTATATGGCCCACCACCAGGGTATGATTTCCGCGGCAATCGGCAATGCGCTGAACGACGACATCCTGGTCAGGCGTTTTGGCCGTGAGCCGCGCATGCGTGCCACCGAACTTTTGCTGCAGGAACGCGTTCCGTGGGAGTTTCCGCCCGAGCAGGCGACCGAGGCCGAGACCACGGCGCCCGACCTCGAGCGCACGCCGACACCGGCGCTGCAGAGTTGGACGGCCCGTAACCTGCCGGCCCCCCAGTTCCACGTCATCGGCAACGGAAGCCTCTCATCCTGGATCACCGACGCCGGAGGCGGAGCGCTGTGGTGGCGCGGCCAGTCGCTCACACGCTGGACCAGCGACAATGTCAACCGTGGCGGCGACGGGCGCATCTATGTCAGCGAGCGCGAGAGCGGGACAGTCCGGTCGCTCGGCGGACGCGGACAGGGCGGGACGTCGGAGACGAATATCCATGCCCATAAGATCGATTTTCACGAGCGCGCGGAGGGCTTGTCGACGAATCTCGAGATCGCGATTGCGACCGGCGACGACGTCGAGATCCGCCGCGTCACGCTCTTCAACGATAGCGACCGGACGCGGGAAATCGATGTGACGAGCTATGCGGAGGTCGTTCTTGCGCCTGCGGCCGCCCATGAGCGGCACCCCGCCTTCAGCAAGCTCTTCGTCCACAGCGAGCGGCTGGATGGCCAGAATGCGCTTGTTTTCATGCGCCGCCCGAGACGACCCGCCGATCGACCGCCCGTCCTCATTCATTGCCTTCTGCCGGGCGATGCCGAGGTGACGCCGGCGGGTTTCGAGACGGATCGCAGAAGATTTCTCGGCCGGCACGGCGACCCCGAACGACCGCCGGGCGCGATCGACCCGCTGGATGGCGCCGCCGGATGGACGCTCGATCCGGTCATGGCGCTGCGCGCGCGCGTTGTCCTGGTGCCCGGTGCGCGTGCACAGGTCGATTTCGTGACGGTTGCGGCCGGGTCACGCGACACGGCGCTTGAGATCGCCGAGCGCTACGCATCCCCGCCGGCACTCGACTGGGCGATGGAAGACGCGCTGCGATCCGCCGCGCTCGAAGCGCGGCGCCTCGGGCTCGATTCCCGAACCCTGGCCGAGGCGCAAGCCCTTTGCCGCGATCTCGTCTTCCCACGACCGCCGCCGTTCGAAATGGCGGCAGCGTCGGATTCGGCTCTGCCCGCCCAGCCGCAACTCTGGAGCATGGGGCTGTCCGGCGATCTGCCGATCGTCCTGTTGCGGGTCGTCGACGACGCGCATGGGCAGCTTCTGCCGGTCATGATCCGGGTGCATCAGTGGTGGCGGAGGCGGGGGCTTTGCGTCGATCTGGTGATCCTGCGCGAGGGCGCATCGGGTTATCAGGAGCCGATCCGTGATCTGCTGTTAACCGCACTTCGTGAAGCGAACGTGCCCGAGGCTCTGGGCGGACCGGGAGGCGTTCATCTTCTGGCGACCGACCGGTTCGGTGCAGCCGAGCGCCTGGCCCTCGAGGCGACGGCCCGGTTGTCCCTCGACGGAGCGGCCGAATCCCTGGCCCAGGCGGTGGCACCGCCGCGTTCGGGACGCACCGCGCCGCCGGGTTTCCAGCTTGACGGCCCGCCACCGCCTGACCCCGTACCCGCTCCGCCACTCATGCGCCCCGAAGACCTCGCCTTTGACAATGCTCTCGGCGGGTTCACCCCGCAAGGTGGCGACTATATGATCCATCTGGAGGGTGGGCAGGTGACACCGGCGCCGTGGTGCAACGTGCTGGCCAATGAGAGCTTCGGCGCAATCGTGTCGGAAGCGGGACTGGGCTTCAGCTGGTCCGTCAACAGCGGTGAGCATCGCCTCACGCCTTGGTCGAACGACCCGGTGGGCGATCCGCAATCCGAGGCGCTCTATCTGCGCGACGAGGAAACAGCCCGGATCTGGACACCGACGCCGCTGCCCGCCGGAGGCAAAGCGTCCTGCCAGATCCGTCACCGGGCGGGCGCCACGACCTGGCTGCGCAACGAGGAAGGCCTCGAGCAGAGCCTCACCGTCTTCGTCCCGGCCGATGCTCCGGTGAAGCTGGCGCTGCTGACGCTGTCCAATCCTGGCAATCGCGACCGCCGGTTTACGGTCACGTACTATGCCGAATGGCTGCTTGGGGCGATGTCCAGCACGGCGCGACCGCATGTGGTCTGTGGATTCGATTTCGAAAGCCGGGCGCTGATCGCGCGCAATGACTGGAATCCCGAATTCGGGCACCGCACGGCGTTTCTTGCCGCCAGCCGGCCGCCGCACAGCCTGACCTGTGACCGTGCGGCGTTTCTCGGCCGGCAGGGCGACCCGGCCCGACCGGCCGGCCTCACGGCCTGGGGCCTCGATGGAGCGCTCAACGACATCGCCGACCCCTGCGCGGCCTTCCAGGTGCATATCGATCTGGCCGCCGGAGCCACGGAAGAGGTCGTCTTCGTGCTCGGCGAGGGAAGCGATCCCGCCGAGGCGGCGCGCCTCGCGGTGCAATGGGCCAGCGTCGAGGCGGCCAGACAGGCGCTCGCCGAAAACGATGCGGTCTGGAAGCAGCGGCTCGGCGCCGTCCAGGTCACCACGCCGGACCCGGCATTCGACTCGTTGGTCAATCGCTGGCTCCTCAACCAGACCTATGCGTCGCGCATCTTCGCGCGCGCCGGGTTCCAGCAGGCCGGCGGCGCCTTCGGTTTTCGTGATCAGCTTCAGGACATGATGTCGCTTCTGTTTTCCGAGCCGCAACGCGTTCGTGCGCATATCCTGGACTGTGCGTCGCGCCAGTTCGAGGAGGGCGATGTCCTGCATTGGTGGCATCCGCCTCTGGGACGAGGTATACGAACGCACTGCTCGGACGATTTGCTCTGGCTGGTCTATGCAACCGGTCGTTACGTTGACGCCACCGGCGACACCTCAATTCTCGACGTGGAAATTCCGTTTCTGTCCGCCCCCCTGCTGGGGATTGACGAGGAAGACCGCTACACCCTTTTCGAGCCGGGTGCGGAGCGCGATACCCTGTTCGAGCATTGTCGGCGGGCAATGGTTCGTGGCGTCACCGAAGGTGCCCATGGGCTGCCGCTTATCGGCACGGGCGACTGGAACGACGGCATGGACCGCGTCGGCAGCGAGGGACGTGGCGAAAGCGTGTGGCTCGCCTGGTTCGCCGCGGTCTGCGCCGACGCCTTCGCTGGCCTTGCCAAGGACGTCGGACGCAACGACCTTGATGACATCTGGAAAGCGCGCGCCGATGATCTCCGTCGGGCCGCCGACGCGGCGGGTTGGGACGGCGCATGGTACGTGCGGGCCTTTGCGGATGACGGCCTGCCATGGGGCTCGAACACGTCCGAGGAATGCCAGATCGACAGCATATCCCAGTCCTGGGCGGCACTTGCCGGCGGACTCTCTCCTGATCGAACCGCCCTGGCCGTCGCTGCCGCG
>Ga0214472_10008066_pt1 | contig 10991 bp, 14 predicted proteins | sample RVTome_6_FD_207662 | JGI IMG/M metagenome (GOLD analysis project Ga0214472, IMG submission 207662) | Soil microbial communities from uranium-contaminated site in the Upper Colorado River Basin, Wyoming, United States - RVT140D175 | ecosystem: Environmental > Terrestrial > Soil > Contaminated >...
CCCCACCGGTGGAAGCACCATGGGTATAGACGGTCCTTTCACTTATGACTCCGTGAAGGTGGCGCATGATGAAAAAGCAAAATCATTCACTACCTTCTCCAGGGCGGGTGACTTTATCGACAAAACAATCACCGAAAACCCACGGTGGCAGGAACTTACCGAGAAATTCCTTTATAACTTCATAAGCACCAATGATCCACGCAAGCAGATTTACGCCAAAGCGGACCGCAAGACCACAGAAAACGATATGGTTACCGTGGAAGAACTTAGGGGCAAGAAGACGGCCGAGGAGATTAAGCGTTTCCGGGAAACCGTGGTCGAACCGATGCTGAAAGAACTGGCGGAGGCCAAGCTTAATATCAGTGACTTAGAAGAGTACGGCCATGGCCTGCACGCCCCTGAGCGCAATGAGAGAATGCGACAGGTCAATGCCAAGCGCAAGCTTGAGCAGCTTCTAAAGCAGATGACTGACGGTGAAGCGGCTCCATGGCAAGAGAAGATGCAAGACCTGCGGGACAAGACGGTCATGGATGACGATCTTGACAGCAAGGATACTCAAGAAGGCTATCTGAAATTGATTGACGAGCTTGCCGGTGAGATTGACAAACGGGAGGCGGAGCTTGCCGCCGAACAAAGAGCCCTTGCATCAAGAGAGTTCAGCGATGAAGAGATAGGAAAAGGCACTCCCGAGCGCAAGCAAATACTGCTTGACAAGGCGAGGAACAGGATTGATACCACTAAATCTCTGTTGGAAAGGTGGGACTACGAAAAGGAAAGATTTTCCGGGATAACCGACAAAGAAGCGAATGATATTGTTACCAAGTGGGAGGAGGACAAACGCTTCAAGGCATTGCAAGCCGCCAAACAAAAACTTGACCAAATCAACCGGGCGGGAATCGAGGCCCTTTACGAGTCCGGTGAACTCTCGGAAAAAGAGTATCGCGGTATAGTTAACGGCTACAAGCAATACGTGCCCCTGCATCGTGACGGCTTTTTGGACGAAAAACCAGCGGTTGGCCGAGTTACCGGGCCGACAGGTAGGCCCTTGAAGGTTGCCATGGGCTCCATGCGAGAGGTCGTTAATGTTGTGGCTAACAGTGTGCGCAATTATGAAGCGGCGGTCAATCGCAAAAACAAGCTATTTGCCCTGCAAGCCCTGCATCAGTTTGCCCTCGATAATCCTGATTCAGGCATAACCATTGAGGATGTTGCCAAGAAGCCTTCCCATGACAAAGAGGGCAACATTGTGATGTATTCCGATATGGGCGAACCGGGCAACGGGGTTTTCGTTAAAGTGATGAATGACAAAGGAGAGAGCGAAAGAAAGCTTCTCCTCTTCGATACCGATCAGCGCACCGCACAAGGCCGCACGCTTACCAGGTTCCTGGACTCCATTAAAGGCGACGGGGCGCAACCAGGCGCCATGCTCACCGGGCTAATGAAGGTCAACCGTTACCTGGCGGCAATCAATACCATGGTCTCTCCGGAGTTTGTAATCTCAAACTTTATCCGGGATTTCCAGACCGCCTTTGTGCATCTAAGTGACGAGAACATCAGGAAAGACAAAGGCTTGAGGGGTAAGATCAGTAAAGACATCTTCCCGGCGATTAAAGGCATTTTCCAGGCGGAGTCCGGTAGCGATAAAAGCGACATGGCAAAATGGTATCGGGAGTTTGCGGTGGAAGGTGGAAAAGTAGGCTGGATGCAGGGCTATGAAAACATAGAGGAACTGGCCAAGGAGCTTGAACACTCCATGAAATTATATGGGGAAGGCCATGTTACCTTGAAAAAATTAGAGTCCTTAAGAAGCCTGGTTGCTAATTCCAATGCAGCGGTGGAAAACGGCGTTCGTTTAGCCACCTATAAAAACCTACGTCTAGCCGGGGTTTCAAAAGCCGAAGCGGCAAGTGTCGTCTCGAAGCTCACTGTTGATTTCACCCAGAAGGGCAAGTACGGGCTGATTCTTAATTCTCTGTATCTCTTCGCTAATGCAGGTATTCAGGGTAACGTCAGAATGATGCAGGCGGTGGCCAGGAGTAAAAAGGTGCAACAGATCGTCGGCGGCATCGTGGCCGGCGGTTTCGCTTTGCAACTGCTGGCCTTGGCGAGTGGAGATGATGATAGCGGCGAGCCTTATATTCTTGGGATTCCCGACTTCACCAGGGAACGCAATCTGATTATCATGATCCCCGGCACCAAAGGCAAGTACATCGGCATCCCCATGCCATACGGCTATAACGGCTTTAACAACCTGGGGGCGGAAGCGGCCAACATGCTTTATATGGCGATGTCCGGCAAAAAATACGACCATGCGGTAGGTGCTGTGCGGGTACTGACCACCTTTGCCAACTCGTTTAACCCTCTCGCTTCCGGCACTATTTTACAGACACTTTCCCCAACTGTTCTTGATCCTATCGTCCAGGCCAAGGAAAATAAGGACTACGCCGGAAGAAGTCTGATGCCGGAGAAAAACCCCTTCGGACCTGAAAAGCCGGACAGTGAAAGGTATTGGAAAAGCGTCAGCTCAACCTCTAAATTTGTAACGCAACTGGTCAACAGAATGACCGGCGGCGATAAGTACGAAGGTGGGCTGGTAGATATGTCGCCGGAAACTCTTGACATGCTTTACGACACGGTTACCGGCTCGGCTGGTAAGTTTACCGCCAACGTGGTTCGTCTGCCTGAAAGAGTAATCAGCGGCGAGCTTGAACCGTATCAAGTGCCGTTTTCCCGCCGGGTTTTCGGCTCCTGGAATGACAGGGCTATTGCTAATCGGTATTACGAGGCGGTGAATAAATCCGAGATAGCCAAGCAGCGTTTTGAGGGAGCCACGACGGTAAGCGAAAAATTCAAGGCAGCAAAAGACTACCAGGCCTACAAAAAATTAAAGACGGTGGAAAAGCGCATAAGAACATATCGTAAGGCAATGCGCCTGGCCGAAGCCAGGGGAGAAAATGAACGTGCTGAAAAGATCTCCGCCAGAATAACAGCGGTGCAAACGGCAGCTTTACGGGCACAGAAATAGTCAATAATTAGTTGTTATCTGTACCGATTTTAGGTATAGGTAGGTAAATAACGGAACCTTTTGATCCTCTCCGTTCTCGGAGACAATCATAGCAAGCCCGGCATGAAGAGTTAGTCACTCTTTGCGCCGGGCTTTTTATTTTAGATCTGCTTAACCGAAGGGCAATTAATTTAGCGCAATCACGCATCGCCATTGATAACGGAACTTATATGTTGAGAGAGTTTAAAGACACAAAAATTCTGGTGTGTGACCCAGACGAATCCACACTGGAAAAGTTTTGCGCTGTACTCTTTCATATCGGCATAGATAGAGACCACCTGATATGCACAAAAAATATCAAAGAGGCGCTTGATATAAGCAAGGATATTGTGCCTGACGCTGTTTTCATCGACTTGAATATCGAAGCCATGCAGGGGTACAGCATTTGTACTTTTTTGAACGATATGATGACGAATGACTTTGAAATCCCAGTAATACTTATGGCATACCCCGACACAGGGATTGGTCCTCTGCGCGGGGTCGCAATGCGAGGGCGTGGGTTTATCAACAAGCCTGTACAGGTTATCCCATTACAGAACAGACTCTCAGTTATCCTCAAAGAAAAAGAACTGGATAGAAAAATAAAGGACTGCTACTGTGACGGCACTTTCGAGCACAGGGTCTCTGACCTGTCGGACAGGAGAGGAGGGAAGGATGCCGGATAGGACAGACCTGATTACTCAGAAAATGTGTGATCAGATTCGCTCGTCTTGCACCGAACGAGTGCGAGAACGATACGACTCGATGAAGGAGCTTTTCCAATCCAAACTTGTAGGCATTTCCGAGCAGCTTGAAATAACCCTCCAGGACTTGCAGAAATCCCTCTCCTCCGGCTCCAAAAGAATGGAGGACCTGAATTCTGACATTAAGGATTTGGATGCCAAGCACATCCAAGAGGTTAAAGAACTGCATGTGAGGATAGATGTATGCAACTCTAAGCTGGAGGAGCATAAAAAACCCAACTGGCCCATGTGGGGGATTGTGGTTGTTGTCTGCCTGGCGGTTTTTGGGGAGATGCTCGTTACTTGGAAATCCATAGGAGTGATGGAGGAGCGAATAGGACACATCAAGACCGACTACGTAAATCATGCAAGAGACGACGGGGATAAGTTCTCCAGGTTGGAAAAAAAGTGGGAGGCTATCCTAAAAGAGCATGGGGAGCTAAAACGAGGTGCGTATGGAGATTAACTTTGAAACTGATGAAACGGCTGTCTATATATCAAGATACCCTAGTGACAACCAAGGCACACATGGAATGATACGGACGCCCTCCGGCCTGGAATTACACACCCTGGAACTCCCATGGAGGGATAACTCGCCGAACATTTCCTGCATTCCGCCAGGGGAGTATACCGTAGCCCCTCATACGAGTTCTTTTTTCGGTAAGTGTTTCAGTATCTTCCCTGTGCCTGGGCGAACCCACATAAGAATTCACGCGGGTAACTGGGCGGGGGACAAGTCGTTATATTATAGATCAGACACCGAGGGGTGCATTCTTGTCGGAGAAAGTGTAGGGCATCTTTATGAGCAAAGGGCATTGTTTCGATCCAGAATCGCATTGAATAGACTTCTATCCGACTTGGACGGGGCAAGAAGTCATAAACTTATAATTGTTAACCTCATTTAGGGGAATAAGATGAAAAAGATGATAAAAGATGTGATCGCTTTGCTTCTCATGTTCGCCGCGACTTATTTCGCGATTCATTACTTTGTGGCAGAGGCAGAGGGTGCGGAAATCCCTACTCGCACAGCAGTAATCGAATATGAATATACCACTCCTAACTATACAGTCGCCGTTTTTGTAGGAACAAGTCCTGGTCTTGACACAACCCCGAATTTACACGGGGCACTCGACACTGACGAGGATAAAAAAGTGCAGTTATCTGGCCTTGTCCCTGGCACAACTTACTATTTCAGGGCAAGGGCGTATGAAAAGACCTCCTTCATTCCCACTAAATGGTCCGAAGAGATTGAATGGGTGTGTCCCCTATACACCCTACCTGAACCGATTCAATACCCGACGATCCCGTCGCCGAGTGGCCCTTCCGTTACAGGCGGTGCTGCTACTGTTAATACTTTATAATTAGTCAACGAGGATAAAACTATGGACATGTTAAAAGATCAGGGCGGAAAGACCTCTACAATGCGCATAATGAGTATTATGTCACTGTTTGCCGCAATCTTTTTTGCGTATCTCACGATTATTCTTGAATCACACGACGGAGTTATGATTGTTTTCAGCTTTCTCCTCGGAGCGTTCGCCCCGAAAGCCTTCCAGAAGTTCGCGGAGAACCAGACGAAACCTGCAAAAGAGTAGACTGGCCGGGATGAAAGGCTAAGCAGGATGATAATCAACGGTGCTTATTGGAGGGATTGATATGTCTTGGGATAAGGTTGGAGAATGGTTAAAAGGCAACGCCGGTACCGGGGCAGCTTTAGTCGGCTCGCTGCTCACCGGCAATGTGCCGGGAGCGGTTGCCGCCGGCGTGTCATTGGTAAGTAGCGCCACAGGCAACAATGACCCAATTAAAGCCCTTGAACAGCTACAGTCAAACCCTGAAACTCTCCTCAAGCTTAAAGAGCTGGCCTTTAAAGAAGAGGACGCAATCCGCAAGCACTTGGAAACAATGACAAGGATGGATCTTGAGGACCAGCAGAAGTCCCACGAGGAGACGCAGAAAACCATTAGGTCGGGAGATAACGCTGAAGATATAGTGGTCAAACGCACTAGGCCGCTACAGTCATGGACCAGTCTCTTTGCTGCCATTGTTTATGTGTTTGTGAACGATGCGCCGAACACTTATATCCTGGGGGCGTTATTGACTTTACCTTTTACCTATGCAGGGTTGCGCGAGGTAGGCAAGGGAAGTTTCGGCAGGATGTTTAAGAATGGCTAAGATAATCGAACTAGCAAAACATTTAACCAGTTTACTCATGGATAAAGGTTGTAATCATTGTGAATACGCTGAAACATGCCCCAAGTCCATCTACCCCGGAAGAAAATGCTACAGGTTCTCGATGCCTGAGTTGCTTATACAACCACAGGACCTGTGTACCAATGACGACAGGCGGGAAACCCTTCCGCCATGGGTGGTGCTGGACTGATCCCATGGGCGGAAGCATAGTGAGTATGATTAAATGAAAGTTGTTTTGGTAGCAAAAGTCTACCAACTACCAAAGAAAAAGGGTTTCAGTTTTTAAGCTGAAACCCTTTGTTTATAGGTGGCTGGGGTGCTAGGATTCGAACCTAGAGATGCAGGAGTCAGAGTCCTGTGTTTTATTGCCTAACTACCTTATTTTGCTTATGTTTTTTAACTGGTAATGCCTGGGTTTTTTGCTTCAGGCGGAGGGGTTTCTTTTTGGGGCTGTTCATCACGCTCTTGTACGGGCTCAGGTCTTTCAGCAATGATTTTCCCTGCGTTGTATATTTCAGCCAGGTCCAGGCCGAACCAAATCGCTATTTTTTCCTGTAATTTTATTCCCGCCTTCGCCTTGCAATTCAATATCTTATTTATATATCCAGCATCCCTGTCTATAGCCGCCGCAACCTGTGCTTGAGATAGCCCTAGCTCTTTTACTTTTGTACGGAAAAACGCAAGAAAATAATCATAAGTTTTGTCCATTTTTTTTCTCCTGATTTTGTGACTCGATCATTTATGTTTTTTTATTTACAGAAATGCATATCAAAAACCAGAGCATTAAACAACTTGTTTTCACAGTTTAAAATAGTCTAAAAAAAGCCATTGTCAAGCAATAAACAAAAATATTGATTTTTTTTTCCATACCTTAAATAAGTATTTTTACTTCATTACTCTCACTTAGATGGCTTTTTTTAAACCATTTAGTGACTATTAGGTAAAAAAAGTCGTTGCAATGGCTTTTTTTTGACTGTATGGTCTTGCTTTAAATAGCAAAAAAAAAGCCATTACCTGGAGATACTAAAAGTGACTGAGAAAGACTTTGCGGCTGAAATGAACATTTCCTACGGATACCTCAACAAGATTCTGTTGGGGAGGAGACCGGCAGGGAGAAAAGCGGCCACCAAGATTGCCGCAAAGCTAAACGTCAATATTGCCGCCCTTATCCATGCCGTGCCCTACAAGAGAGAGTTGAGCAAGGCGAGAAAGGCAATCAAGGACCTTTAAACCATGGACCTGACTCAACTCATAAATCACATGAATGCGTTGGAGACAATCCGCAGGGATGTGGATCGACAAATACAAGTGATATATGCGCAGATTGAGAAGATAAGAAAGACAAGGGTAAAGTCTGTTGCTGATGGCGGCAGGATAATTCTGAAGGGGCTGGACGGGAGGCCTATTCTATAACATATGAGAAAGACGGCAAATGCGACAAGAAGGGGATGAAAAGGAGGCGTCATTATGACCAGTTTTTTCATGTGGCAAATCATTACCGTGGTTGTTTACACCATGCATAGAGTGTGGCGCTGGCATAGAGGAGTTGAGAGGAGTTGTCAATGATCATAGGAAACTGGCTTTACATAAAGTGCATCAAGTGCAACAGCGACAACGTGGCTATTTCGCGAAAGCCAGCCGCCGGTTGAAGCGGTTGACACTGACGAAGAGACGGGGGCCTGATTACGAAACAGCAAGAAATATTGTTAGAGTTAGATTTTGTACGGGAACAGTGAAACAGGTAGCTACCAGTAGAATCTGGCCGGGATGTCAACACGGGGCTGAGAAATCCGAAACTACTATCTATCCCGTCCGAATAGGAGAACACCGCCCGAAAGCCGTCTTGTACGAAAGGTCTTCAGGTCTGCCCACCTTGGGTGCAAAGAGGCAGACAATTTTATAACGACCAAGGCAACCTGCACCGGCCAATGAAGGTGCAGAAATAAGAAACGGCGGCTCCCGGTGTCAGGTTAGCCGCCTTGTTGGAGAGCGCGTGGAGCACCTTGAACTCAGCCTTTTTTCGGGCTCCGGAGGCGGACTTCTGGGGACCAAACTTCTTGGATTTCGGCATATCGGATATGTGGAATGGAATGAACACTGCCAGCGAGTTATCAAACAGCGGATTGTCGATGGGCTCCTCGATGACGCTCCAATCTTTGGCGATATCGGATCATTCATTGCTGCTTGTGTTTCGTGGAGTATCGTGGTAATATGTTTTTATGGCACCTAGAAAAAAAGAACTATTATCCAAAAATTGTCAGACATGCGGGGGCATTTTCCATCAAAAGAGATACGCTGGTGGCCCCGATCGATATTTTATGAAGCGCAAGTATTGTTGCAAGAAGTGCGCTGGGGCATCATTCAGGGTGGAGGTTGACGCAAAGACGCGCCGGCGCGCGAATGTGTTGCTAAAATATGGGGGGAAATGTGTCTGTTGCGGGGAAAGCCAACCAGAATTCCTATCGCTCGATCATATTAATAACGATGGAGCGGCACACAGAAAAGAAATAGGCCAGTCTAGGTTATACAAGTGGGCAGAAGATAATGACTTTCCGAAGTCGTTACAGATACTTTGTTTTAACTGTAATATGGCGAAGGGGTTTTATGGGATTTGTCCGCATCAGAGAGTTGAGCTTGTTCACGGGGGCGGGGGGCGGTGTGCTGGCCTCAATGCTCCTGGGGCATCAGATAATTGGAGCAGTGGAAATAAATGAACACTGCCAACGGGTTATCGCACAAAGGCAACGAGACGGAATTCTCGAAGAATTTCCAATTTTTACCGATATCGGTCTTTTCAATAATTCAGGATGTGCAGAATTATATAGAGGGGTTACGGATGTCATTACGGCCGGCTTCCCCTGCCAGCCCTTCGCCGTTGCCGGGAAAGGCATTGGCGCCGATGATGAACGAAACCGCTGGCCGGAAACGCTTGAGTGCATTCGCCTTGTCCGTCCCTGGGGAGTCCTTTTGGAGAACTCCGCAAATCTCCTTAATCACGAATACTTTGGCCATATTCTCAGGGGCCTGGCCGAGATCGGGTATTCTGCTGTCTGGGACGTGTTTTCGGCGTGCATGTTCGGTGCGCCACAAACACGGGAAAGATTGTTCATTTTGGCCTACCCCGACGGCTGCCATGTCTCATCATGGTTGGGGATTCAACGCCAACACAATTGGCCGCGGACGTTACCGGCAGACAACCATAGAGCGCTGCTTGCAGACTGGATGGAAACCGTGTCCAGAAATGCTGGAAGCGGTAATGGGGTGGCCGATAATGTGGAGCGACTTAAAGCCGTTGGCAACGGGCAAGTACCAATCGTGGTACGAAATGTATTCGAGGCACTAAGCGCTCTCTAACGCCGCCATAAGCGGCTTGTCCGCTTGATGGCTTTGTTGGACATTACCGTTTATATTTTCTATTGACTCTGGCTACACCCTATGATATTATGCTCTTATGATAAAAAAGAGCTTCCAATATCGCCTTTACCCGAACGATGAACAAGCCACCCTGCTTGATAAGCACTTTGGTTCTGCCCGGTGGTTGTGGAGCTGGGCACTTGCTGAGAAGATCCGTGTTTATGAGGAGAAAGGCGAGTCGTTGTCTCGTTTCAAGTTGCAAGCACAAATTCCAGAAATGAAGCGGACGGAAAGGCCATGGCTTGCGGAAGTAAACGCACAGTCTTTGCAAGCCTCCCTATTATTTCTTGATCGGGCATTCATGAACTTCTTCAAGCACAAGACAAAGTTCCCGAGGTTCAAAAAGAAGAACCACCGGCAATCCTTTCAAGTGCCGCAGCGTGGGCAGCTTGATTTTGAAAACTGCAAACTGATTATCCCGAAGTTCCTTGAAGGTATTCGTTGCCACATATCAAGACGCTTTGAGGGTGAGACAAAGACCTTCACCGTATCCAAGACCACCACCGGGAAGTATTTCGTTTCGGTGCTTGTCGAGACCCCGGACGAAGTGCCAGAGAAAAGGCCAGTAACCGAAGATACCACAATCGGTATTGATGTAGGGATCAAGGATTTTTGCACACTGTCAACCGGGGAGAAGGTCGAGAACCCGAGACACTTGAAGGAAGAGTTGAAACGGCTCAAGGTTTTACAACGGAGAGCCAGTAAGAAAAAGAAGGGCAGTAGCAACAGGAAGAAGGCTGTGTTGAAAGTAGCCAAACTCCACGAAAAAATCAGCAACAGGCGCAATGACTTCTTGCACAAACTGACGCATAGGTTGACCAGTGAAAACCAAATTGGCTCAATCGCCGTGGAAGATTTGAACATTGCAGGAATGATGAAGAATCACTGCCTGGCGCAAGCAATCTCTGATGTGTCGTGGAGCGAGTTTAACCGCCAACTTGAATACAAGTGCGAGTGGCGAGGTGTCAACCTGTTGAAGATTGGCAGGTTTGAACCGAGTAGCCGCACTTGTGACGCTTGCGGGACGGTGAACAAAGACTTGAAACTTTCTGACCGGACATGGACTTGCGCTTGTGGAACTGAGCATGACCGTGATTATCTTGCGGCCAGGAATATCAAGCGGTTCGCATTAACAAACGACAATTTGAAGTATTCAGGGCAGGGATTGCCCGGTGAGCCTGTCGAGACGCGCTGTTGCAATGGCGGTCGATGAAACAGGAAGCATTGAGTTTGATGCAGTCCAACGACCAAGCATAACCAGCGGCGGCCTATGAGCCCCGCTAAAACCACCGCGCATCCCCGCCGTCTGCGTTGATGCGCTTGTTGGGCGATTTTGCCCGGAACCTCACTTATAGGTGAACTGAATGCACTACAGAAATGGTCGTGAAGCAAAGAACGGCGACAAGATTGTAAAACTGGATGGAGGCAAGGTTGTTTCATTTGGGGTGCTGCACAGCGCGACACCAGGGAACGACTACTGCAACGGCAACATAGCCGCAATTCAGCCACCCAATGACTACGCCTGCATGTGCGATTGTCTGCACATTGATGACGTGGCCGAGATGCTGACCGAAAAGGGCTTAGACAAAAGGCCAGAA
>Ga0214472_10008067_pt1 | contig 10991 bp, 9 predicted proteins | sample RVTome_6_FD_207662 | JGI IMG/M metagenome (GOLD analysis project Ga0214472, IMG submission 207662) | Soil microbial communities from uranium-contaminated site in the Upper Colorado River Basin, Wyoming, United States - RVT140D175 | ecosystem: Environmental > Terrestrial > Soil > Contaminated >...
CAACTACCATCAGTGCCGGAATCATGGGTGCAATCCTTTTTGCAGTGCTGAAAGTACATTTCCCCATGAGCTTTGCACTGGGCGTAGTTTTTCTGATTACCCTTGCCGGGGTCTTTGGTTTCGGGTTTCTTCTGGGTGGGGCAACCCTGGTTTACAAACAAGTGGGAGCCTTCACTGGCATCATCCAGAACATGTTGATTTTTATGAATGGGACGTTGCTCCCTGTCGACAAATTCCCTCCTTGGATGTGGGCAATTTCGCAATCTTTGCCTACCACCCAAGGAATTGTTGTTCTCCGCAACATTGCCATGGAAGGGCAAACATTGGCTCAGGCTTGGGCCGATGGCTCCCTGAAATGGCTATGCGCGCATTCGGCCATCTACCTGATTCTTGGCTGGCTCACCTTTAAATGGGGTGAGCGCATGGCGAAGAAGCACGGCAGCTTGGGACAGTACTAACGGTCTGGAACAGACCCGATCAGGAACCTGTTGGTTTCTGACCCTAATTCCTTCACCTACCCCCAGATTAACAAGCCAACTCGAGCGGTTCTATCCGCCGAAACTTTGACGTTCCCGCAGAAATATTCAAACGCCTGGTTTGAAATTTCACAACACGGGACGAGGAGGGTCAAACTATGCCCGAAACGATAGCAGACCGCTTCGATGTGGTGATTGGTGGCGGAGGTTTGGCGGGACTTTGCCTGGCGCGACAGTTGCGCTTGCGCTTGCCGCAACTGAAGCTGGCAGTAATCGATGCCCACGCCAGACCGCTCCCGGAGGCAGCCTTTAAGGTTGGCGAATCTACAGTGGAAATTGGCGCCCACTATCTTGGCCAGGTTTTGGGTCTCGAAGACTACATCCTCAAGCGGCAATTGACCAAGTTTGGCTTGCGCTATTTCTTGGGCGACGGGCATCTTCCACTGGAGCAGCGAGCTGAATGGGGGACCGATCAACCGATGCCCGTTCCTTCCTATCAGTTGGACCGGGGCCGCTTGGAAGAGGATCTCCGGGAAATGCTCCTCCAGGATGGCGTACATTTGGTGGAGGGGCAGAAAATTACCGATATCACCCTCTCGGAATCAAACGGGGACCATCTGGTCAAAGTAAGCGATGCCGGGGTGACCGGCCACTTCCGGTGTTCCTGGTTCATCGATGCCATGGGCCGGCGTAAGTTCCTGCAACGGAAATTGGGTCTTGAAAAGCCAAGTCCCCACCGCGCTAGTGCCGTGTGGTTCCGCATGGAAGGGCGATTGGATATTGAGGATTTGGTGGGTAAAGAAAACGCCACCTGGCACCACCGTGTTCCAGGCAAGCGGCGCTTTTATTCCACCAATCATCTGATGGGAAAAGGGTACTGGGTTTGGTTGATTCCACTGTCCAGTGGCAACACCAGTATTGGGATTGTTACCGAAGAGGCCCTGCACCCTTACCGCTCCTATGCGAGCTATAGCAAAGCTCTCGGATGGCTGCAAAACCACGAGCCGGCACTTTTTAACTTTTTGAAAAACCGTCAACCACTGGATTTTCTTGGGTTGAGGCATTTTAGCTATCTTTCGAAAAAGGTGTTTTCCCACCAGCGCTGGGCCTGTGTTGGCGAGGCTGCACTGTTTCTGGACCCTTTCTACAGTCCGGGTTCTGACATCATCGCCCTGAGCAACCTGATCACGGAATCACTGATCCGCCAAGATTTGCAAGGAGGCTTGGATGCGAGCATGGCGCGCAATTACAACCAGTTCTTTCTGGGTTTTGCCAAAACTTTTCTGCAAACCTACACACAACGCTATGCGGTTTTTGGTGCGCCTCAGGTGGCCGCAGAGAAGATTCTCTGGGATACCTGTCTTTATTGGGTCTGGGCGGGACAACTTTTCTTCAGAGGACTTCTCGATAAACCTCATCTTTTTCCCAAACTCATGCAACTGGGCATTCAATTCTCTCTACTTCACCGGCAAATGCAGGACTTCTTCTGTCAATGGGCAGAACAAACGCAAGGAGTCCTGGGCGACGCATTCACATCCCCTTTGAATATTCCGATTTTTAAGGAACTTCACCTGGATTTGGTTCGGGAAAAAACCCCCGACCAAGCCATTGGCGATATGTGGAAAAACCTGGAAAGGTTTGAGGAGTGGGCGCAAGTGCTCTTCTTCCGAGTCCTGGCCCAACTGGATCTGGTATCGAAATCGAAATTTGGGGAACACCCATGGGTAGATGCATGGTCCATCAACCTGGACCCTGCTACCTGGGAAGCTTCGGGACTCTGCCGACCCTCCTCGCTGCCGCGGTCTCTCGATGGGATTCGGAGGGATCTGGCGGAGGTTCCTGTAGCTGAAACTGTGAGTTGAACTGGCCTTAGAGAGTCTGCTTGAGGAGGCACCTTGCATCCAAAAGGAAATGCAAAGATTGAACTGTTTCCCCTGTATTTGCAGCCGGAATCTTTTAAGTTCCGGGCGATTGCTCATGCCAGCGAACGGTCAGTTCTGGTCACGGCCGATGAAGCTTTAGCACTGAGAATTCTGGCAAAGGAGAAATCGACCAAGCGCACCCTTGAACGCTTGAGGTCTAAGCACCAGCGCTTGGAGGTGAATGTCGGGGGCCTGATTGAACGGCTGCGCGATGCGGGACTGGTTCACCGCCTGGATGGGGAAGTGGTGGAGCGGCCCTTTGCCCAGCGGCTCTCAGTCATGACATCGTTCATGAAACTGGGGCTCAGGCGCGCTTTTCCGCTCTGTCTGGAAACGGTAGGAGGCATCCTGGCCAAATGGCTTCCCATTCCGGTGCTGGTAGCTGCAGGCCGCATAAAGTATCAGTGGCTCTATCCCCGAAAGCAACGCCGCAGCGTGATCGATGCCGTTGCCGCCAAAATGAGCGCAGTCTTGGAAAGTACCCGACCTTCCCAACGGAAACACCTGGCTACACGACATTTTGAGATTGCCGAGGTGGAGAAGAACCTGGACCTGTTGGTTTTGATGCGTATTCCCCACCGTAAAATCGGACCATGGGCACTTTCACGTGTGGAAAATCTGGATCTAAGCTCACTTGAAGAGGTTCTCAGTCAAGGCCGGGGCGCGCTGGTATTTCACTTTCACATGGGTCCGATTCAAATGATGTCGGTCATCCTTACAGCGCTGGGGTTTAGAGTCACAGTACTGGGCGCCAACATCGCCAGAGCGCGCGAGGCAGATATGCTGATGCGCATTGTGGATGATCTGGGCCCAAATGGTGTGCGACAGTTGATGCAGGCCCTGGAGCGCGGAGAAATTGTGATGATTTCTCCCGACCCCGATGTACATCCTGTTGGAGCGCGCAAGGATGGCCAGGGTTTCCGCGAACGCTTCGCGAATTCCTGGAAACACTCAAGCCAAGTGAAAACGCAACTGTTGGGCTATGAAGTCTCCGCATTCCAGGGTATTGCATGGCTGCATAGCGAACTGGCAACGCCGCTGCTCTATGCAGAGATTCGATCTCTTCCAAAAGGTAAGCTCGCTTTTTCCATGCAACCCTTCGCGGTTCCTGCAAGAAACGAAGCGCGCATGCGCGCGTGGCGTCAACAAATCATGGATGCCATCTTCGCCCATTACGACCTGCGGCTGAAAGCACACCCAGAACAGTGGGACCACTGGCTTGCCTTCTTCCGCTACGTGAATCTGAAACCCAAACTGGAAGAACCCTGGTACGTGTTGGGGACCAAGGGGAATGACCTGGCGGTGGAGCCTGGCACAAAGGTCCAGGTGGGGCCCTATGTGCTGCAGCCGTTTAAAGACGATAAAACGCTGGTCATTCGCATGGGTACACAAAGTGTCATGTTGACCAATCCCTTTGGTCTGGCAGCCTTGGATCATTTGCGCAAAGGCGTTGTTCTCGAAGAACTTGTCTCTAGGTTGCGGCAAGAGGGGTTCCAACTTTCCGACACTTCCCAGCTATTTCCCTTTCTGCGAGCCCTGAAGGCTGCGGGCTTGTTGTCGCGCATCGATGATCAGCTCGTCGCCAGGCCTCCGGTTGAGAAACTGCGGTGGTGTCTTCACTTTGGCAAGATCAAGCTCTATCCAGCGCTATTCCGGTTGGTTGATCGTCGGCTGGGATTAGGCATGCGCCAAAGGGTACTGCCCAGGATGGAATGGTGGATGGAAGGCAGGTTCAAATACTTAGCTCAACGCCATCATCTTCAAAACAACCTGGCACTCTTACTGCCAATCCTGTCACCGCACAAGCTGGAAAAGTCGGCCAAAGCATGGTTTAAGGAGGAGATTCACGCGGATCTTGCCTGCCAGTTTACCCGTCGCAAGGTCGCCACCGTTTTCCGCTGGTTAGATCTTTTTCTGGAGAAGGAGATGCCCGGCTTGGAAGCGCTGCGCGCCCAGGTGAGGCGTGGAAGCGGTGCGATTGTGGCCAGCTATCACTACGGCCTCTTTTGGTTGCTGCCTGCACTGCTGTGGAAACTGGGCTTTCGCGTGCATGCCTTGGTGGGTTCGGTCCTGCAGAGCGAAGACGATTTGTCAGCGGATCAACCTGCAGAATTTTCAGGCGCCGGGGTTCATTTCTATGACACGCATATTCGCAACATCGCCGCCTTTCCAAAACTCCTCGAGCGCGGCGATGTGGTGCTTATTTATGCAGATGCCGTGGGACGTTTTGCCGAGCAGGTGAATCGCACGGTGCATCGGACCTGGGGAAAGAGCAGTCGCGACCAGCAGGATGTCACGCTATTGGGTCACACCTTTCCTCTCCAGCCAGGAGTTGGGTGGCTGCATGCCCAGACGGGTGCGCCGGTTTTCCCGGCGGTGTTGGCGCGAAATGCGAAAAGCGGAAAAGCGAGACTCACCTTGGAGGCGCCCCTGCACGCCATGGACGCACCGCCCAATCGCTTAGGTATTTCCGCCTTAACATCAACCCAGGTTCATTCAGCGCTTTTCGAAATCCTGGGTCGCTGGATTGAGAAGTCACCAGAACAGTGGCGCAACAGCATCAGCTTCCCCCACATCCCCATGAAACGCATCATGGATTGAGATTTACACAGGAGTTTGCCATGACTCACAACGAAGCAATTGTCATCACAGGCCTTGGAGCCATTGCGCCCAATGGTATTGGTTTGGATGCGTTTTGGGAAAATACGGTAAACGGTGTCAGCGGTATTCGCGATGTCACCAGCCTGGTGCATGCCAAGCGCGAGAACAAGCGCGGCGGTGAGATTCCCGATTTTAAGGTTACCGACCTGGTGGAAATTCCCGACAGCGAGGCTTTTGGCAGAGCGACACAGCTCAGCCTTGCTGCGGCAACCATGGCATTGAAAGATTCCGGGCTAGAGCCCGCCGAGTGGCAAGCTATGCGTACTGGCGTCTATCTTGGGACGACCATGGGGGAAAGTCAGCTTGCAGAGAGCTTTAACCGTCATTTTCCAGAGGGACAATCAGAGGCCAGCTTGAGGTATTACCCCTCCAATATGATGCCGGCAATGGTCAGTATTTCCCTGGGTTTGAAAGGCCCGAGTGGTTTGATTCCCACCGCCTGTGCTGCCGGGAACTACGCCATTGGCTATGCCTTCGACATGCTTCAGTCTGGGCGGGCGGATTGTATGCTGGCTGGCGGTGCCGATCCCTGGTCGCTGATAGCCTATGAGGGATTCAGTGCCATGTTTGCCATTTCGCCCGATTGCTGCCGACCCTTTGATCGCGATCGCAGCGGCATTCTCATCAGCGAAGGCGCAGCTCTGCTGGTTCTGGAGTCAGAAAAGCGTGCCCGGGCTCGCGGTGCCCGCATTTACGCCCGTCTGGCAGGGTATGGCATTGGCGCAGATGGCTACCACATGACCGGTCCCCATCCAGAAGGGCGAGGCGGCATTCAGGCGGGACGCAACGCTTTGCGCAGCGCGCGAATTTCACCAGACGAAGTGGACTATGTGAGCGCCCACGGCACGGGGACTCAGGCAAATGACAAAACGGAAACCCTGATTGTGAAATCACTCCTGGGTGATCGCGCAAAGCGAGTTCCGGTGAGTTCTATTAAATCGATGATCGGACACACCATGGGAGCGGCAAGTGCATTGGAAGCTGTGGTTTCGGTGAAAGCCCTGGAAACAGGAGTCATTCCACCCACGGTCAATTTTCAAAACCCCGATCCGGAATGCGATCTGGATGTGGTCCCCAATGTTGCGCGCAGGATTCATCCCGAAGTGGTGATGAGCAACTCGTTCGCTTTCGGCGGCAATTGCGCCACGGTGATTTTCCAGAAGTACGGAGGTTGAGCATGGATCATCGCGCTGTCGGAATTAGCGGTGTTGGCGTCGTGGCACCTTTTGGAATTGGCTCCGGTAAATGGTTTTTTGCGAAGCCGCCGGCAGGGCCATCCATTCACCCATGGTCTTACCAAGCACGCTCAAGCGACGCCATGGGGCTAGCCGCCACGGTACGCGATTTTGAACCAAAGCAGCACCTTCCCCGCAAAGGCTTGCGCAATTTGAATAACGCCATTAATTTTGCCCGAATTGCTACCAATTGTGCCGTGGAAGATGCCGCATTGGTTCTGAGGGAGCTAGACCCAGCACGTGTCGGCATCGCGCTGGGAACGAATCTGTCTTGTGCCGATCACATGTTTCGCTTCGACCGCGATGCTCTGGAAGGCTTCGTAGATCCGCTCCACTTCCCGAATACCGGTATTTCTTCGCCAGCCTGTCAGGTGAGTGTGTTTGAGGGATTGCACGGCTTGACCTCAACCTTCTCCAGCGGTCATGGCGCTAGTCTGGACGCGCTGCAGTTCGCTGTGACCAGTTTACTGCGTGGCGATGTGGATGTGATGATCGCCGGCGGGGTGGAAGCGATGTGCCCCGACCTTCAGCACCCCACCCTCACTAAAAGCCGCCACTGGTTGGACCTGGCGCATCAATCCAACACCTGGCCTGGCCCATTCCAGACCGATCACGAAGCCGCCATTCTCGGTGAAGGCTGCGTGTGTTTTATTCTCGAGCGTCTGGAAACCATGACCGCTCGCGGTGTCTGTCCGCTCGCCCTTGTGGCCGGCTATGCCACAGGATTCGATCCAGGTGCCTACGCAACCGGCAGCCCCGATGAAGTCGCCATGGCCACCCTGATCGAAGAAGCCCTGGATCGGGCAGGCATCGCGCCTCGCCAGGTTGATCTGGTGATCAGTGGAGCGCAGGGGATGCCGTCCCTGGATCAAGCGGAGGCCAGAGCACTGGGCAAGGTGCTGAATGGAAACCAGGCGCCAACAGCCATTCCCAGTTCCCAACTCGGCGATACCCAAGGGGCCACGGGGGCCTTCCTTGCCGCTTGGGCGACTTCCGCATTTCAGAACCGCAAGGTAATGGGCTATGCCCCCAGAGGATCTTCCACACTGGACCTGGTCCATGGTGAACGGAGCGGTTCTTTTCACAATTGCTTACTCACTGCATTCGGTGCCATGGGCGATCGAACCGCCATGGTCCTGCAACTACCCCACTAGCCAAGGAGGCGTTATGAATCGCGAACAAGTGACCCAGGATTTGAAAGAAATCGTGCTGGACATTCTGGAAGATGACGACATTGAGGATTTCAACGAGGACGACGACTTTGTAGAGGAACTGCAAATGGACTCCCTGCAAGCCGTCAGCATGCTGATCCACATTGAGCGCCGTTTCAAGGTGCAGCTCCCCCAATCGGAACTGGAGAAATTCAAAACCCTGCGCATGGTCGTAGATGTGGTTATGGAGAACCTTAATGCCAAAGCGGCGGTCTCCTAAATGAACGGCCCCTTGGAGGATCGGGAACCGTATATGGGGTTCCAGGCACTGACGGCCCTGGTACCGCATCGCTATCCCTTCCTGCTCCTGGACTCCATCTTGGACTTTGAGAAGGGCGAACGGATTGTTGCGCTTAAAAACATCACCGCCAACGAACCTTATTTTCAAGGTCATTTCCCCGGAAATCCTGTAATGCCAGGGGTTTTGATCATTGAGGCGATGGCGCAGGCGGCGGTGGTTTTCTATAGCTTGAGCGTGGATGAAACGCCCGAAGAACGCCGTCGCTCGAAGTTCCTGGGCAAGGTGGATGTCCGTTTCCTGGCGCCGGCCTACCCGGGTGATCGCCTGGTGATTGAACTGAAAGTCGTGCGTCTCTTACAGGGCGCTGTTGCGCTCAAAGGCAAGGTCACCGTACGCGGCAAACCCGTCACCAAAGGGGAACTAATCGTTATGCAACCCATGAACAAGGGAGTTGCCGATGTATGAACTCAACCAACAGGTTGCGCTGGTGACGGGAGGGACCCGTGGACTTGGCCGCGCCATGGTGTTGGATCTATGCCGGGATTGTCGCCACGTGGCTTTCACCTACCATCGCCAGCACGAAGCAGCCCGAACTCTCGAGGAACAAGTTCGCCAGATGGGCGGCCAAGCGCAGGGACATGCGGTGGATGCCCGTAACGCAGAGGAGGTTGGAAGACTTTTCGAAGCGCTGGAGCAAGAGATTGGCCCGGTAGATGTGTTGGTGAACAACGCCGGAATCAACGTCTCTGCACCCTTGATCAGTCTGGACCTTACTGCTTGGCAAGACATGTTGGCGGTGAATCTCACAGGTCCGTTTCTAGCCTGTCAGCGAGCGGCCCTTTCAATGATGAGACAGGGAAAAGGCGCCATGATCAACCTTTCTTCGATAACAGGTATTCGCGGGCAACCTGCGCAAACAGGTTACAGCACCACCAAGGCAGGTTTGATCGGCATGACCAAATCCATGGCTTGGGAGCTGGCGCCTTTTGGCGTAACCGTCAATGCCATTGCACCTGGCTGGATTGAAGCGGGTATGGCCGCCGAAATGCCCGAGAAGAAAAAGGCCAAAGCCCTTAAATCCATTAGTCTGAACCGTTTTGGCACAGCAGAGGAGGTAGCAGCCGCTGTCCGTTACCTCGCGTCACCCGCAGGCCGTTACATCACCGGCCAAGTACTTACCCTGGATGGAGGTGTTCCGTGATGCATAGAAAAAAGTCCCCCTACTCACCACTTAAGTACCTGATGGCATTGCTTTTCCTTGCCTTCACTTCAAGCTTTTGTCTTGGGCAAAATCAGGCAGCAGATCGCGAGGCCATTGAATCACTCATGGCTGAATTTGAAGCAGCTTATGAAGCTCGCGATGTCGAACGGCTGATGGCAACGCTGGTCGACTCCGATGACCTGATGCTCTTCCTGCCCAATCCCTATATTCCCATGCTCATTGACGGTCGTCGCAATGCGCGCGAAGCGATCGGGATTTTTATGGAGACCATTCCCAAACGCGCAGTCTTCATCATGACGCGCCAGCAACCTGTGGTGAAAATCTACGGAGATATGGCCATCGATTACAACTACACCAACATCTACCTGCTGGTGGGCGGCAATCCGTTCAACTTTCTGGCACGCACCACCAACATCCTCCGCAAAGAAAAGGGGCAATGGCGCATTTTGCACATTCACGGTGCCGGGGTTCCCAAAATGTCTGACTACCAGTTTCAGTAAACGGAGCCGCATCTCTTGAAATCCTACAAGGAACTCTCCATCACCTACGACGACGGCATAGCCATCGTGACCTTTGAGCAGTACGTCCTAAAACTGGACCTACTCACCAAACTGGCCTTGACCCTCTACCAACTGGAAGAGGATGCAGCGGTCAACGGTATTGTCCTCATCGGTCGGCGCAACCTATTCCTTTCAGGTGCGGATTTGAAAGAATTCGACGCCCTGACCAACGGCACCGTGGCGCGCAAGTTCATTCAGATTCCCGGTGCCATGATGGAACAGATTTACCAATGCAGGAAGGTCACCGTGGCTGCCATTAATGGCTACTGCATTGGCGGGGGTTTGGAATTGGCATTAGCCTGTGATTTCAGGTTTTGCGTCGATCGCGTCGAAAATCTGCAGGGCGAATCGGTCCCTTTTATGGGGTTGCCCGAAGTGAGCCTCGGTGTAGTTTCTCCCTTGGGTTCCAGCTACTTCCTGCCACGCCTGATCGGCCAGGCCGCTGCCAAGGAAATCATGCTGACGGCAGATCTTTTCGATGCGGAATATGCCTATCGGGTGGGCCTGGTGCATCGCGTAGTGCCCGAAGAACAACTGGCAGGGATCGCGTCGGAATTAGCCAAAAAGGTGGCCAGCAATTCTCTTTTCGCGGTTGCCCAGGCAAAACACCTGATCAATCACAGCTTTGAGAAACCTTCGTTGGAAGAAGGAATCGCTGCTGAACGCGAAGCTTTTGCCGCGTGCTGCAACACTGTAGAAAAAAAACAGCGCATTGCAGCCAAACTAAAACAACCCAAAGCATAGACGAGGTGGAATTATGGTCCGGAAAGCTCTGATTTTAGTCATGGGAATATGGCTGTGTTTACCTGCTATCCTCGCGGGTGATCCGCCACCTCCCAATGACATTCCTTGGGCCCATTTTGCCAAGGTGTGGCCAGATCTGGCGCCCTGTATCAGCGATATCGAGAGTGGCGACATTCCCTCTGCAAAAGCATGCCTTGGCGATCTTATTCATCAAGACAAAAGTTCCGATGGTGCTTATAACTTAAGAGCCCAACTGCATCGCAACGAAAAGGAATTTGACCAAGCCAAGGAGGACATTGAACAAGCCATTTCTTTAAAACCCGATCACGACCTGCACCACTACCAAAAAGGCCTCATCGCCAAGTACCAGATCCAAAACACCGGCAATCCCATGAAGAAATGGAAGCTCTCCAACGCCGCCTACGAGGCCCATGAAAAAGCGCTGGCGCTGGATCCAACCCAATTTGCCTACCGCCAATACATTGTTATGCACAAACTTCAGGCACCTGCCATTGCCGGTGGCGACAAGGAAGGTGCGCTTAAGCTGGCAAATGAAGGCATTGAGATGGAAATTGACGCGTGTCTGCCCCTGCGGGCCTACTGCTTTTTGTCTATGGAGAAAGATGGCGATGCCTTCGCAGACCTGGATGCTTCTATAGAAAAGGACCTCTTCAGTTACGTGACCTTTAAAGCAGGCGGTGATCGCGCAGCAGAACTGA
>Ga0214472_10008069_pt1 | contig 10990 bp, 7 predicted proteins | sample RVTome_6_FD_207662 | JGI IMG/M metagenome (GOLD analysis project Ga0214472, IMG submission 207662) | Soil microbial communities from uranium-contaminated site in the Upper Colorado River Basin, Wyoming, United States - RVT140D175 | ecosystem: Environmental > Terrestrial > Soil > Contaminated >...
CAAGCGACAGGAAGCGGCGATCAACGAGGCCGTCTTGCCATCTATGACCGCCAGATAGTGCGCGCGGTCAGCGGTAATCGGTGCAGCGCCGTGCTCAGCGGCCAGGCCTGAGCCTTGGACTTCACGGATCTGTCCGGCGCACAACTCCGCAATCGTGCGGGCCATGATGCGCGTGACCTCCACACCGAGTTCTGCGGAAAGCTCCGAGGCGCGCGCCAGCAAGAAGTCGCCAGTAAGGATCGCCACCGTGTTGGACCAACGCACGTGCGCGGCGGGGGTGCCCCGGCGCACGTCGGCCGCATCAATGACGTCATCGTGATACAGCGTGGACAGGTGAACCAGCTCCACAATTGCCCCGGCCTTGACCAAGTCCGGATCGTCGCCAGGCAGTCCGCCCAAGGCACCAGCGAGCAGGACCAGCATGGGCCGAAAGCGCTTGCCGCCTGCGTCAATCAAGTAGCGCGACGCCTCGGCCACGAACGGCTGCTCATCGTGGGCCTGTCGGCGCAACCACTGCTCCACCAGCTCCAGACCCGGCCGCAACTCCACGCCACGGTCAGCGCCCTTTTGCGCCAAGCGCTCAATGGCCTCGGCTGACAGTGACACGGACTAGCCCGCGAAGGTCGCGGCCTGCCGGGCGAGCTCAATCAGCACGCCGGGCAACAGCCCGAGGACCACGACGGCAGCCGCATTGACGGCCAGACCGGTCGAGACGCCCAGCGTGGCCAATGCCCTCACCTCAGTGTCCTCACCCGCCGGGACGCCAAGCTCGACCTCTTCTTCGGCCTCCTGCATGAACATCGCCACAATCACGCGGATGTAGAAGAACGCCGCGATCATGCTGGACACCACGGCGATGAGCACCAAGGGCCAATGGCCCGCATCCATGGCGGCGCGGAACACGGCCAACTTGGCGGTAAAGCCCGCGGTCGGCGGGATGCCAGCCAGCGACAGCAGGAACAGCGCGAACATGGCTGACGGCACCGGGTAGCGACGGCCGATGCCGCGCAAGTCCGCAACCGACATGGCCTTGCGTCGACGGCGTTCGAATAACGACAGCACCCCGAACGCTCCCAGTGCCATGAAGGCATAAAGCAACAGGTACAGCAGCGTGCCGCTGACCCCTTCACGACTGACGGCCACGATGCCCACCAAGGCGTACCCGGCGTGGGCGATGGCGGAGTAGCCCAGCATGCGCTTCACATCGTTTTGCACCACGGCCAGGACCGCGCCCACCAGCATGGTCACTGCGGCCAGGACCCACACCACCGGTACCCAGGACCATTGCAGGCCTGCGAAGCCGCCCACGAATACGCGGAGGAAAGCGGCGAACGCCGCGCCCTTGGTCGCGGCCGCCATAAACCCGGTGATGGGCGTGGGTGCACCCTGGTACACGTCAGGCGTCCACATGTGGAACGGCACGACGGCAGTCTTGAACGCAAACCCCACCAACAGCAGCGCCATCGCCACCAGGTTCAAGCCGGTGTTGGCGTCGATCGCACTCATCGCGCGACCCGCAGCGGCGATGTTGGTGGTGCCAGTCGCGCCGTACACCAGCGCGATGCCGTACAGCAGCAGCGCGGAAGAGAACGCACCCAACAAGAAGTACTTCAACGCCGACTCTTGCGAGTTCAGGTCACGCTTCGCAAAGGCGCACAGGACGTACAACGCCAGCGACAAAATCTCGATGGAGATGAACACCATGAGCAGGTCGGCACTGGCGGCGAGCAGCGTCATGCCGGTGGCAGCGAACATCAGCAGTGGGTAGTACTCGCCGCGGTGAATCCGCCGTTCCTCGGCGTAGGCGTAACCCAGGGGCACCGTCAACAGTCCGGCAACGCAGACCGTGAAGCGGGTAAACAGCGCGACCCCATCGACGGCGAACATCCCGCCCAGGACGGAATCCGTGCCGATCAGTTCCAACCCGGTGGTGGTGACCAAGGCACTGGAGTGCAACGCCCACTGCCACACCGTCACCCCTAAGGCGCCCGCAAAACCCAAGCCGGTAAGGATGGCCGCCAACAGCCGTGGGCGGTCACGCCACATCGCCGTCAACGCGAATTGCAGCCCCGCCGCCAACAGGACCAACGCCGGACCGGTGGTGACATCCATCTGCACGTAGGCGAAGCCGGCTGCGGCCGCCAGTGCCCCGAACAATACGAACGATGCTTGGAGTCGTTGACGACCAGCCGTGTCCAACAGCAGCACCGCCACACCGACACCGAACAGGACGAGCTCGGGAGCGATAGCGCCCCAGGCGATCTCAGGCGTGGCCACCGTGGTCAACGGCGCGGCCTGTGCAAGGAGGGTCACGATGCGGGCTCCTGTCGCAACTCGTCAGCCGCCACCACATCGGTGGCGGCAAAGACCTCAGAAAGAACACGCTCGACCGACGGGTTCACGCGGTCATACAACGGCTTGGGGTACAGCCCAATGCCCAACATCAACGCGATGAGGGGTACCAGGACCGCGATCTCACGCCGATTCAGGTCGACGAAGCCCACGGCTTTGCCTTCCACTGGTCCGTGGAACATGCGCTGATAAGCCCACAACAGGTACAGCGCAGCCAGGATCACCCCAAACACGCTCAACACGGCGGCCCAGGGCACTGCTTGGTAGGTGCCGATCAGGATGGGGAATTCACCCACGAAGCCGTTCAGCCCCGGCAGGGCGATGGAACTCATGGCCGTGATGAGGAACAGCCCACCAAAGACGGGGGCGGCCTTCAGCAAACCCGAATAGGCCGCGATCTCCCGCGTGTGCGCGCGCTCGTACAACATGCCAATCAACAAGAACAGCGCGCCGGTGGACAGACCATGGTTCACCATCTGCACCACCGCACCCGCACCGGCAGTGGACTGCAACGCGAAGATGCCAAGGACCACAAAGCCCAAGTGACTCACCGACGAGTAGGCAACCAGGCGCTTGATATCGCTTTGCACCATGGCGACCAGCGCGCCATACAAGATGCCGATCACCGCCAAGGCCAGCATCAGCGGGGCCAGCCGCTGGGTGGCGTCGGGGAACAGCGGCAACGAGAAGCGCAGGAAGCCGTACCCGCCGATTTTCAGCATCACGGCAGCCAAGACCACCGACCCCGCCGTTGGTGCCTCGGTGTGCGCGTCGGGCAACCACGTGTGCAACGGCCACATCGGCACCTTGATGGCGAAGGCCGCGAAGAAGGCAAGGAACAACCACAACTGCTGCGTGTCGGTTAGCTGAACCTGACGGATGACGTCGTAGTCGAATGAGGTCGCCCCCGCTGCGAAGTACAGGTACAGGATGCCGACCAACATCAGCAGGCCACCGACCAGCGTGTACAGGAAGAACTTCAGCGCCGCGTAATGGCGATTGCCCGAGCCCCAGATGCCAATCAGGGCGTACATCGGCACCAACATCACTTCGAACATCACGTAGAACAGCACCAGGTCCAGGGCCAAGAACACCCCCACCAGCGCGGCCTGCAGAATCATCAGCGACGCGAAGAAACCCTTGGCGCGATGTTCTTGATTCCAGGTCGCCAACAACACCAGTGGCTGGATGAACGCGGTCAGCACCACCAACAACAGACTGATGCCGTCGACACCCAGGCGATAGGTGATGCCCCACTGCGGAATCCATTGGGCGGTCTCTTCCATCTGGAAGCCCGCGTCACCAACCGTGAAGCGCACCAGCAGCACGATGGACAACGCGAACGTCAGCAGGGCACCGACCATGGCCACCATGCGAATCTGCTCGCGCCGTTCAGCGTCCATGAACGCGATGACCAAGCCGGTCACGGCGGGCAGGGCCACCATCAGGGTCAGGATCGGAAAGTCGTTCATCAGCGCGCTCACCCGATCCAGCCGTTGCCGACGCCAGCGCCGACAATGAACAAGGCCGCGATCAACACGGCACCGACCAAGATGGCGAAGGCGTAGCTGCGGACGAAGCCAGTCTGCAGACGTCGACCGACCGTGGCCAGGCCCGCCGTTCCCCGTGCCACGCCGTTCACCGCACCATCGATGCCACGTCGGTCAATCACGGCCAGCCCATCCGCCAGCATGCGTCCCGGCTTCACGATCGCCAACTGATACAGCTCGTCGACATAGAACTTGTTGAAGGCCAAGCGCTGGTAGCCGGGGAAGCGGGCGACCGCGCCCTCAGCTTGCGGCTCGCGGCGGACATACCGCACGAACGCCGCCAGGATCCCGAGCGCGCCGACACTCAACGCCAGCGCGATCAAGGTGCTGTGCCCAATGGGGTGGACCGCAGCATGGAACCCAGCTACTGAATGCTCCAACCAGCCGTGCAGCCATCCGCCCTCGGCCGACGTGTTCAGCAACCCGGCACCAGCGGCCGCGACCGACAACACCGCCAGCGGCACCCACATGGTCCACGGGCTTTCATGCGGATGCAGGGCGTGAGGACCGCTGTGGTCGTAGCGCGGTTTGCCCAAGAAGATCAGGACGAACCAGCGCGTCATGTAGAACGCCGTGAGGCCCGCGACGGCCAGACCGATGAAGTAGACCGGCAGCATGCCGGAGCGTTCCGAAGCCGCAGCCAAGATCTCTTCTTTGGAGAAGTAACCCGACAGCGGGGGCAGCCCCGCAATAGCCAGCCAGCCAATCAGCGACGTCACGAACGTGATCGGCATGGCTTTGCGCAGTCCGCCCATCTTCCACACGTTGGTCTCCTCATGCATGGCATGCATGACCGAGCCAGCCGCCAAGAACAGCAGCGCCTTGAAGGCCCCGTGGGTCAACAGGTGAAACACGCCAGCGGTGTAGGCACCCGCACCCACCGCGATGAACATGTAGCCGAGTTGGCTGACGGTGGAGTACGCCAAGATCTTCTTCAGGTCGTTTTGCACACACGCGATCAGCGCGGCCACCAGTGCGGTCAGCGCGCCGACCCAGGCCACGACCATGCCCACGTCGGGGACCTGCAGATACAGCGGCGACATCCGCGCGATCAGGTACACCCCCGCGGTCACCATGGTGGCGGCGTGGATCAACGCCGACACCGGCGTGGGGCCTGCCATCGCATCCGGCAGCCACACGTACAGCGGAATCTGCGCGCTCTTGCCCACGGCCCCCACCAGCAGCAGCAGGCCGATGGCCGTGACGGTTCCGGTTGCCAGTCCCGAGGCAGGAAGCACATCGCTGAATGACAGCGACCCGACGGCCGCGAAGGTCACAAACATGGCCAGCATGAAGCCCACGTCACCGACACGGTTGGTGACAAAGGCCTTCTTGGCGGCACCGGCATAGTCGCGGCGTTCGAACCAGAAACCGATCAGCAGGTAGGAACACAGCCCGACCAATTCCCAACCGACGAACAGCGTCAGCAGGCTCTCGCCCAGCACCAATACCAGCATCGAGGCGGCGAACAAGTTGAGGTAGGCAAAGAAACGCGAGTAGCGCTCATCGCCGTGCATGTAGCCGACTGAATACAGATGGATGAGCGCGCCGACTCCGGTGACCAGCAGCAGCATCACGGCGGTCAGCGGGTCGATCAGCAGCTTCCAATCCACGGAGAGCGACCCCACCTGAAGCCACGTCGCCACATTCACCACGAACGTGCGCGCTTCAGGATCTGCGGCATTGAGCGCAGTGAACACGGCAACCGACAGTCCGAAGCTCGCAGTAATGGCTGCGATCGCAATGGGTGCCGCCAACGTGCCCAGGCGCTTGCCGAAGAGCAAGAGCAAGCCTGCGCTGATGGCTGGGATCACCGGGATGAGCCACGCCAAAGCGATGACTGAGCCCGCGTCAGGTGTTGCCACGTGTTCCACGAATGGGTCTCCCTATGACCGCAGCGAGCGGACGTCGTCGGCATCGACGGACGATCGCAGTCGGAAGAGGTTAATGATCAACGCCAGGCCGACGGTGACCTCCGCCGCCGCCACCACCATGACGAAGAACGACATGATCTGGCCGTTCAAGTTGCCGTGGATACGAGAGAACGCGACCAAGGTGAGGTTCACGCTGTTCAACATCAGTTCGATGCACATGAACATCACGATCATGTTGCGACGCACCAAGACGCCCACGAGGCCGATGGTGAACAGGGCGGCCGCCAGGATCAGGTAGTAGCCAACGGGAACGGTCATGACTCGGTCGTTCCTTCCAGATCAGGCTCTCCGGCCACCGCCAGTGACTCGGGCTCTGGCTCGGGGTCAGGCTCGGGCTCTGGGCTGGGATCCGTGCTGGGCAGCTGATCGACCAGATCCTCAGCGTTTTCTTTCTTGCGTCCGATGACCATGGCGCCGACCGCCGCAATCACCAACAGCACGCTGGTGACCTCGAACGGCCACACGTAGTCGGTGAATAACCGCAGGCCGATGCCGCGCACATTGCCTTCACGATTGGCACCCGCCAAGCCCACGCAGCTACCCGGCTCGGTCGACTCGGTGCCAGCGGCGACCTGGTCAGGGCAAGCGTCCTCGGAGGACAGGAACGGTTGCGCGACCGTGATCGCCAGCACGACAAAGAGCACAACACCGAAGAACACCGCGAAGGGACCCTGCCGACGCAGCTTCCCGCCCGGGGCCTCGTCGCGATGCACCCCCAAGAGCATGAGGACAAACAGGAACAGCACCATGATCGCGCCGGCATAGACCACGATTTGAATCGTGGCCAAGAACTGGGCCTCCAACACGGCGTAGAGCACCGCGATGGCGAAGAAGTTCAGAACCAACATCAAGGCGGCATGCACAGCGTTGCGCATGAACAGCATCGACAGCGCGGAACCCAGCGCCAAGGGCGCCATGATCCAAAACACGACGAACTCAGCCATCTAGCCCTCCCCGTGAACGGGGCCATCGACGGGGCCACCTACGTGACCTCGGGGAGCCATCGCCGGGTCGTGTTGGTCGCCTTCTTGCACCACCGCGCCCAGCGGGGTGCCCAGGGCAGTGAATGACGCCAAGGGGTTCTGCGCCCAAGCGCCCTGGTAATAATCCACCCCGCGAGCGGCAACCTCCGCGTCCGTGTGCGGCAGCGGCTTCACGCCCTCGGGAAGCGGTGCCAAGAGACGATCCTTGGTATAGATCATCGCTTCGCGACTGTCCGCCGACAGTTCATAGTCGTTGGTCATGGTCAGCGCGCGGGTCGGGCAAGCCTCGATGCACAAGCCACACAAGATGCAGCGCAAATAGTTGATCTGATACACGACGCCGTAGCGCTCTGCTGGTGAGTAGCGCTCGTCGGGACGGTTATCCGCACCTTCGACATAGATCGCGTCAGCCGGACAGGCCCACGCGCACAGTTCACAGCCAACGCACTTTTCCAGCCCATCGGCGTGTCGATTCAACTGATGACGTCCGTGGAAGCGCGGCTGCGTCGGCCGCTTTACTTCCGGGTATTGGGTGGTGACCGCCGGACGAAACATCGTCTTGGCGGTCAGCCCGAAGCCTTTGCGTAGGGCATTGAACATCTAGATCGTCACCTCATCGTCAGCGCTACTCGGCGCAGTCGATTCCGACGTCTCGACTGGATCGCGACGGCTGAACAAAGGGGCGGCCAGGTACAGCACCACGGCCACCGCGACACCGATCCCCGCCATACGCAACACCGTGGCTTGGTCGGTCGCTTGACGCAGTACCACGGAGAACGATGTCGCCATGACCCAGACCAGTCCCAACGGCAACATGATCTTCCAACCCAAGTCCATCAGTCGGTCGTAGCGCATGCGTGGCAGCGTGGCGCGCAACCAAACGAACACGAAGAGCAGCACACTCACCTTGGCGACGAACCACACCACTCCGAGCAGCGCTTGGACCCATTCCGGACCAAAGGTCGGCCCGCTGGGGCCACCCAAGAACAAGGTGACCGTGACGGCGGAGACCGTGATCACGTTCATGAACTCGGCCAAGAAGAACATGGCGAAGCGCGCACCGGAGTACTCGGTATGGAAACCCGCGACCAACTCGCCTTCCGCCTCAGGCAAATCGAAAGGCGGACGCTGGGTCTCGGCAATCACCGAGATGAAAAAGATTAGGAACGCGGGGGCCATCGGGATGATGTGCCATGCGGGCAAGAAGCCCAGCAACTGCGCTTCCTGGTTGGCCACAATGTCACTGGCGCGCAGCGAACCGGTGTAGATGAACACCGAGGCCATCCCGAGGCCCATCGCCAGTTCATAGGAAATCATCTGCGCGGTCGAACGCACCCCACCCAACAGTGGGTACTTCGATCCCGACGACCACCCTGCCAACACGATGCCGTAGACACCGATCGAGGACATGGCGAGGAACCAAAGCAGCCCGATTTCAGGGTCCCAGACCTGCAGCATCACTTCGCGCTCACCGATGTGGAAGCTGCCACCAAAGGGGATCACCGCAAAGGTAATCAGGGCCACCACCGCAGACATCGCTGGCGCCGCCAAGTACGTCAGCCGATCCACGTTGGACGGCATAATGTCTTCTTTGAAAAACAGCTTGGCGCCATCAGCAAGGGTCTGCAGGATCCCAAAGGGTCCCAGGCGGTTCGGACCGATACGCGACTGCATCTTGGACACCAGCCGACGCTCGCCCCAAATCAGCATGGCCGTACCGACCAACCACAGCGCAAAGGCCGCGACGGCCTTGCCCGTGATGATCGCGACGTCGATGGCGTCCATCAGCCCTCTCCCTGCCCGGCCAACACGCGTTGACCAGCGCCACTCACGGACCAGTCATGGACCACCGGGACCGGTTCGCCGACACGCTCCAACGCGACGGGGACGTACGGTCCGGCTGCGGCGGCGCTGAGTACGGCGGTCATGGACGGCATGGTGCCAGCAGAAGGAAGCACCACGGTGCCCGCGATCACCGTGTCACTGATGCTGGCTGGCAGCACGACCGTTCCACCCGCCGAACGCACCGCGACCTGATCGTTGGGGCCGATCGCCGCACGGCGCGCGTCAGTTTCGTTCATTCCCACTGTCGGCACCTTACCGGTCGCCTTCAGCGCCCCGGCACCCAACAGCATCGTGTGCTCGCCTAAGAGCAAGTCACGCACCACGGCGCGCAACGGCAGTGCTTCGGTCACCAGCGCGTCCTGGCTGGTCGGCGCCGCTTCGGTACGAGGCAAACGATCAAGCGCACCGACGCCAGCAGCCATCAAGGGTGCCGCTTCCCGACGCACGTCATTGGGCGTCTCCCAGCCCAAGTCAGCGCCCAGTGCGGAAGCCAACTGCCGCACGATGTCCCAGTCTTCTTGCGCCAGACCAGCAGCGGGGACCGCTTGGCCGAAGGGCTGCCGACGGCCCTCCCAGTTGGTGAACGAACCCACTCGCTCGTGGGCATCCGTGGCGGGCAGCACCACGTGCGCCATCCGCGTGGTCTGCGTCGGCAGCAGGTCCTGCACGATCACGAGGTCTACCGCTCGCAGCGCCGCGACGGCCAACGCCGGGTCTTCAAAGTCGCGCACGAGGTCCACGCCGACCAGATACAGCGCCTTCAACTCGCCGCGCACCGCCGCTTCCAGCATGGCCCGCGTGTCCATGCCCGCCGCAGTCGGAAGCGATCCCCACACCTGGGCGACCGATCCGGCGTCGTCCAGCGTGCGGCCACCGGGCAGGACCCCGGGCAAGAGTCCGGCATCCAGCGCGCCGCGCGCATTGTTGTGTCGTGGCACCCACGCAAAGTGCGCGCCGCGTGCCTGTGCCAAGGCTGCCGCCGCAGGCAATGCTCCCGGCGAACGCGCCAGACGCTCCCCGGCCAACACCACGACTCCGCCCTGGGCCAACAGTTCGGCGACATCGGCGTAGTCGCCTTCGGTGGTGCCGTCACGCAAGGCGTTGAGCACCGTGGCTTCATCGCCCGCAGGGGTACGGACCCAACGGGCCTGGTAGTCGTTCCCGCTGCCCAGCGTCGGACCGATCACCACCACTCGCGCACCGTGGTCGCGCCAGGCCTTGCGGATGCGCAGGTGCAGAATCGGCACCTCTTCCTCGGCATCCAAGCCGGCCAGCACGATCACCTTTGCGCGTTCGACGTCGTCGTAGGTGGTGCTCATGGTCCCGCTCACGGCTGCAAGGACATGGTGCTCGTCGGCGTCGCGCGGGCTCATGCGGAAGTCAACGTTGTCGGTGCCCAACACGCCGCGCGCAAAGCGCGAAAGCGCGTAGGCGTCCTCATCGGTTACGCGACCGCCAGTGATGACCCCCACCGCCTGACCCGCGGCACGCAAGCCATCGGCAGCCTTGACCAACGCGTAACGCCAGGGAGCGGGTTGCATTTGGCCCAACCCGTCACGAATCAGCGGCTCGCGCAAACGGTCGGCATGACCCACGTACTCAAAGCCAAAGCGCCCCTTGTCGCAGTTCCACGACTGATTGACGGCCATGTTGTCGCGCGCCAGTTGGCGCTGGACTTCACCGCGACGCACATCCACCCGCAAGTTGCAGCCAGCGCTGCACTGATTGCAGATCCCCGAGTTGGTCGCCAGGTCGAACGGGCGCGCGTGGAAGCGGTACGTGGTTGCGGTCAGCGCGCCCACGGGACAGATCTGCGCCACGTTGCCGGAGAAGTAGCTGTGGTACGGCTCATCTTCAAAGATCGCGACCTGTTCCAAAGCCCCGCGCTCAAACAGCTCGATGAACGGGTCGTTCGCGATCTGATTGGAGAACCGTGTGCACCGCGCGCACAGCACACAGCGCTCACGGTCCAGCGCGATCTGCGCCGAAATCGCGACCGGCTTGGTGTAACGCCGCTTCTCATCCACCATGCGGCTCTCGGCTGGCCCGTGCGCCAACGCTTGGTCCTGCAGCGGGCACTCCCCACCCTTATCGCACTGCGGGCAGTCCAAGGGGTGGTTGATCAGCAAGAACTCAAGCTGGGCTTCTTGCGCGTCGGCGGCGAACTCCGACGTGAGATGGGTGTTGACCACCATGCCCTCGGTGCAGGTGGTGGTACAGGAGGTGAACGGCTTGCGCTGTCCTTCGACTTCCACCATGCACTGACGGCATGCGCCCACCGGATCCAGCAAGGGGTGGTCACAAAAGCGCGGGATGGTGATGCCCA
>Ga0214472_10008070_pt1 | contig 10989 bp, 12 predicted proteins | sample RVTome_6_FD_207662 | JGI IMG/M metagenome (GOLD analysis project Ga0214472, IMG submission 207662) | Soil microbial communities from uranium-contaminated site in the Upper Colorado River Basin, Wyoming, United States - RVT140D175 | ecosystem: Environmental > Terrestrial > Soil > Contaminated >...
GCTTGCGCGTGTGCTGCAAGCGGTTGTTGGAGCGGTAATCCTGGTCAAACGTCACGGCGACGAGGCTCTGCTTGCCCGGGCTGCGGAAAGCGGTGACGTTGTTCAGGGATACCTTAATCGAGGTTTTTCCCGCATTGACGCGCCGTTTGTGCTCCCGCCAGGCTGCAAGGTCCATTCCATCAGAACGGAAGTCGCGCGCGTAGTTATCGAGATAGCGGTCGGTGTCGAGGCTTTCCCAATCCGCGCGCCATGCCTGGAACTGCAGCATGAACGCGTCGCGCTCGGCGCGCCAGGCTTGCGGCGTCATCCACTCGACCCTCTCCGCAATGATCACCGGCGTCATGCCGACCTGTACGCGCCTGCCGAGGTCCTCGATGTCCGGATTCGCAAGCGCGATACAGCCGTCGCTCGCCAACGGAGCCCGTGCATACGTGTCGGACGGAACTCCATGAAGCCAGATGCCGTATCCCGTCTTGCCCAGCATTCGGTCCCACTCGTTCGGGTAATTGATCGGAAACGCCCCCCAGCCGTAGAGATCCGGCAGCTTGCCGCCGGGTATCCTGGACGTCACGTGATAGACACCGATCGGGGTTTTCTGGTCTCCCTCGCTCAGCTTCTCGATGCCGCGCTTGCCCAACGTCGTGTAATAGTCCGTCACGATCCGCGGCGTCCCGCCCGCGTTCTCGTAGACGTAGACGCGCGAGCGGCCCGCATCAACCACGATCGCGTGTTTCTGTTTCGGGTCGAACTGGAGAAGGTAACGCGGGATGAGGTCCGGGCGCGGCCGGTCGTTGAAGGCGCGCGAGCGCACATAGGCCTCCGCGCGCAGCTCGTCAAGGCGTTCCCGAGCGGCATGGCCGGTATTGCCGAATGACTCGATCGGCCTGGCGCGGGCAAGCAACAGGTCACCCCGAACCAGGTGAGCGAGGCGGAAGTTGGGGTGGCGGGCGATCAGAAGGTCGACTTCATCGAGCGCCGCGGCCAGCTCCCTGCGCTGGATTTTTTCGAACACGAGCTTGATCTGCGCATCGGCTCCGTTGACGCGCAGGCTGCTTCGGGGTTCGCCAGCATGACCTCCGGACGCAGCGAGAACGAAGGCCGATACCGCGAGCCACGACAGCGGGCGGGAAAGTCCAGTGCGCATGGATACGTTCATCTGATGTCGGTGATCCGATAGTCGCCGCCGTCGTAGGTGACCTGGATCTCGACCTTCTGCATCCGCCGCAGATTGGAGAGCTGGCGCTTGTCCTTGACGGGATAGCCCATCGTCATGGCCATCATGTTCAGCGCCGGCAAGGGCCCGTGACTGATCGTCACCACGCCTTTGTCCCGATCGATGGCGAGCACGGTACCGTTGCCGCTCGCGGTTCGCAGAGGGGTGCCCGGCGCTTGCGCCTGATTGAGGCCTGGAAGCGACAGCCACGCGAAGCCGGCAATCGCGGCAAGCAGCAGCAGAACGAACAGCTTCCACATGAGGCGCGCGCCTCGGATTTCGGCGCTGCGGCGTTGCCGCTACCTGATGCTCGTGATGACGTAGTTCCGGCCATCATGGGTGAGCTCGAAGTCCACCTTCTGCAGCGGCTTCAGATTCGCGAGCTGGCGCCCATCCTTGACGGTGTAAGTCATCGTCATGGCCCCCATGTTCAGCGCCGGAAGGGGCCCGTGCTTGATTGTGACGACGCCCTTTTCCCGGTCGACCTGCTGAATGAGGCCGGTGCCCTTGCCGGTTTTCTGGCTCGCGCCTGTCTCTTGTGGTTGCATCATGTGTTGCCCGCCGGGCATCTGCTGCGCAAGAGCGCTTCCAGTGCCGATGGCCGCGAAGAAAATGATCGAAAGCAGCTCCTTCATATATTGCTCCTTCTGGTTGGTTTGACGATGCGAGAGAAAATCGCTATGCCTTGATCCTGTAGCCGATCATCATTCCCGTGTCCTCGTGCTCCAGATTGTGGCAGTGGAACATGTAGGTCTGGTCGCCGGGGAACGGATGGCCGAGGTCGAGCGCGATGCGCACCGATTCCCCCGGCCACACCAGCACCGTGTCAAGCAGGCCGAAGTCCTGCGGCAGCAGGCCGTTCCGGCGGGCGGCGAGGGCATTGATCTGTGCCGGACTGTTCTGCCGCTCGAGCACTCGGAACTGGAAGCCGTGAATGTGCATCGGGTGCGGCATGCTGGCGCGGTTGTTCTGCAACAGCCAGGTTTCGCGCGTCCCGCGCCGCACGGTGACCGGGGTCTCGTGCCTGTTGAAGCGCCAGCCGTTGATCGTCCAGTTGTCTTTGCCGTCGTGGCCGAGCCGCAGTTGGCGCGGCTCCCCCGCTGCGACCGCGAGCTTCGGCAGTCGGGACAACTGCGACGGGATCTGCCTCTTGTATGCCGGGGACGACTTGATGTTGATCCGGAGCAGCGGCATTTCCGCACCGTCCGGCAGCGCGCCGGCGGCGGCATGCGCGGCGTGATCGTCGGCCGCCCCGGCAGCCGGCGGCTTGCCCGTTTTCTCATCGACCGACTCGTTGTGCATCGGGTCGACCGCGAGGCTCTTGAAAACACCGGCTCGTCCCCGGATGCCTGGCGCAGGTCGAGCAGCACGTCGAGTCGCTGCGCTGGTCCGATGAAAGCCTCGCGTATCGCCTGTGGCTCCCCGAGCAGGCCGCCGTCGGTGCCGATCAGGTGGTAGTCGAGCAGGCGGCTGCCCCGCGCGAAGGCAAGGCGGTAGCTGCGGGCGTTGGAACCGTTGAGGATGCGGAAGCGATAGATGCGGCGGGCGGCATCGAGATAGGGCCGCGGCGTGAGGTTCACTAGGATTTCCTCGCCGAGAAAGCCCATGAACATCTGATCACGCGACAGCTTGTATTCGAGCCTGCCCTCGAAATTGAAGCTGCGGTCCTGGATTACCAGTGGAATGTCGGTGACGCCGAGCGTGAGATCGAGCACGCGGGCAAGCTTTTCCTCGTCGTCGCCTTTCACGATGAACAGCCCGGCGAGTCCCATGTAGGCCTGTTCCGCGGTGAATCCGTACGGGTGGGGGTGAAACCAGTAATTGGCGGCGCGATCGCGTACCTCGAAGGCGTAGTCGTAATCCTTGCCAGGCGCTGCCAGGTACATCCCGGTACCATCGTTTCGATCGTCGTTGGTCAGGCCGTGCCAATGGATGATCGTTGGCTGCTTCAGCCGGTTCACCATGCGCAGCTTGACCGCGTCACCGGGTCGAGCCAGCAGCGTCGGATTGAGCAGCCGTTTTCCACCCACTTCGGCGACGTAGGCCCAGAACGGCGATGGGATCCCGGGCAGAACCTCGAATTTCAGCTCGCTCACCGTGAGCTGTTTCACGTCTTTTGCCGCTATGAGCGCATACAGACCGTCCGCGCCGGGAAGGCGCAGCCGATTGGTGAATTGGCTTGTGAGATCGGCGGCGGCGAGCGCCGCCTCGCGGCGCCACAGAAAACCGCCCAGGCCTGCGGCGCCGGCGCCCGCAAGCGCGGCCAGAAATTTTCTGCGTGTCGTAAAGCTCATGCCTGATCTCGTCGTTGAGTTTCCGCATCGCGAGAACGCGATGCGGGTGAATGCGCGCGTGGGGCGCGCTGCGCGGGGATTACCCGCGTGCGACGGAGATCAGGCGAGTGGTGGCCGCTGAGGCAGCTCGGGGACGAACAGGTCGTGCAAGGAGTCCGGCGCGAACGCCCGGACTGGAAAATCAGGCTGCGCCGCCAGCGGTGCTGCGACCACCGCAGCGGAAACGATGTTATGGCAGCATGGATGATAGATGAGATTGCCGCCCGTGCCGCCATTATCGGGCTCGCTGTCACCAACCATCGTGCGGTCCCCGGCATCGGTGACATGCATGACGTGCGCCCGGGCTTCGCCGTGGCAGAGCAGAACCGACAGCGTCGCTGCAATGCCCTGCAGCGGCATCACCAATAGCGCCGCAATCAGCACGAATTTCTTCAGCACCAGAGACATGGAGGTGATTGTAGTGGAAACCGCCGCATCCCGCATGACTCCCCTGGTGACATCGCTCGGTCCCGGGAGTTCCATGCCTTTTCGAGCGATTGAATCCAGGTGAGCGCCGCGCGCGTATACAATCCCGTTGCACGCCCCGTTCGGCAACTGACGCGGTGACTGCCGAACTGAACGGCAAGTCATCGGTTAAGATCAAGACCAGCGCCGCGACGTATTGAAAGGAGCTGCAACTCATGTTTGCACGACTTGTTGCTTTGCCGATATGGCTGGCCGCCATCGCAGTCCTCCCTGTCTCCGCCCAGGGCCAATCGAGCGGACTCGCCAAAGCCACCTTCGCCGCCGGCTGCTTCTGGTGTACCGAGGAGGCGATGGACAAGGTTCCTGGGGTGATTTCGACCACGTCAGGATACATGGGCGGGATGCGATTGAACCCGACGTACCAGGAGGTCTCTTCCGGCACGACCGGTCACACCGAGGTGGTGCAGGTCGTGTACGACCCGAAGAAGGTGAGCTACGAGCGGCTGCTCCAGCAGTTCTGGGTGAACCATGACCCCACGGTGATCGACCGGCAGTTCTGTGACGTCGGCTCGCAATACCGGCCCTCGATCTTCTGGCACGACGAGGCGCAGCGGCGGCTGTCCGAGGCCTCCAAGGCGAAATGGCAGAAGGAAAAGCCGTTCAAGCAGCCGATCGTGACGCCGATCGTGAAGGCGACTGATTTCTGGCCGGCCGAGGGCTACCACCAGGACTACTACCAGAAGAACCCGGTGCGCTACAAGTTCTACGTCACCGGCTGCGGCCGCTACGCGCGCCTCGACCAGCTCTGGGGCAAGCTCAGAAAGTGAGCCGGCGCGCGGGACTTTTCCGTCCGTAGCAAGTCCTTTCCCACGAGACTAGCGGTAGCTCATGGTATGCCTACCAGGAAAGGACTTGGCTGGAGTGTGGCGTCCCGCTTTAGGGAGCAAAGATGGCCAATGAGACGCTCACCATGACGAGGTTCAACAGGGTGACGACTATCCATCCCCAGAACAGAAAGCCCGTCCCTCTGTCAGCAGGCGGGAGCGTATCGCCGCCAATTTCAGCATTTGGTTTTGTCATCATCAAACCTCTTCGCGTTGCTTCGCCCGCTGCATCCTTCACAGCGTATCAATCCGGCACGCAGCTAGCCGAATTGAATAGGCCAGCGGCCCATTATTCCGAAAGCACCGGCCGTAAAGATCAGCACGATCAGGACGAAGATGACTCCCGGTATAAGGGAAGTCGGGGTATACCTGAATTCCCGTGTCGGCGTCAGCACAAGCGCCGACAGGTCAGCGCCCAGCTCGGAACCAGGTAGCTTCCTGCCGGCGAACAGGGTCATCCCGATGACCACGAAGAAAAGAACGCCGGCGATCAAGGTCAGCGTGCCGCCGATACCCATGGCCACATTCATCGGTGTGTTCCAGGATGCAGGAGCCGCGCCGCCAAAACTGATATCCGCGGTGCGCCGGGGGACGCCGGCATATCCGGCCAGCGTGCCCGCCCAGGCAAAGACGAGCAATGCAACGCTCAGCAGGTAAGGCTGGATGCGGGCCATGGCCGGCCCCCAGAGATCGCGCTTCATGCCGATGCTCACGCCGTAATACATGATCCCCATGTAAATCAGGCTGGCGGCACCGACCACCATGGGATGAATATAGGCCGGTACGGCAAAGGTGCCGTGAAGCAGGGAGGCCGTCTGCTCCTGCAGCAGGACCGCCGTCAGGCCTCCGGCAATGCCGAAGGTGATCATGCCCATGATCAAGGAGGCAAAAGCCGGATTCATCCAGGGGAGATGCCTGATCCAGCCGAAGAGACCGTGCCCGGCCGACCTCATGCGCGCTTCCATCATGCCCGTGACAATGAACATGTGAAGGAGGGAGGGTATCCATACCAGCAGGGAAAGCGCCGAGCCGATGATCTTGACGCCCTGCGTGATGGAGGGATCGGCCATGAGGTGATACACGAACGTCGGCGGCACCACTGCGGGGTACATCAGGAACAGGCCTTTCGCCACCGTCTTGCGGTATACCGTATGGGCGCCGGTGGTGAGCTCGACCAGCACGTAGGCAGCGGCAATCATCGCCATTGCCGGAATGTAGTGGATGATGTGAAACATGACGTGATACGTCAGCCTGAAGTTCAGGGCGAACACACTGGCATCCGTGCTGATCCAGCCCATGGACCACATGAAGGCGGGGATGTACAGGAAGAAAGCGGTGAGCACGATGGAAAATATCAGCGGGACGGCACAGACGGCAGCAAAAGTGCTGACGTGAATTTCACCCAGCATGTGCTTCCACGCCGCCACCGAAGCCTTACGGTTCACCCAGCCGATGACGGTCGCCAGGAAATCCAGGGTTATGAGGAAGGCCCCGGCAGCGACGAACAGATAGCCCAGATAAATCAGCGGAGCGGCCGGGAACGACTTGGCCAGAGGAGGGAAGGCGGTATACAGGACATCGGCGCCGGCAAAAACCCCCACCATGTTGATCACCAGCCCTGCGGCGATGAAGGCGAAAGCTACCCAGCCCAGTTTCAGGCTCCACAACCGTCCGCCATTCCGTAAAGCGGTGGCCCCCGCGATCAGGAGGGCCGCCTGGATGAAAGCGAACCAGTAGACGAAGCCGAGAATGGCGTGGCCGGTCAGCATTCGATAATACAAATCCCCCCTGGCAAGACCGAACGCCGGCGTCTTGATCACCACCAGGATGGCCGCCAGGGCAAAGGCGCCCACCAGGGACAGCAACCCGGCGATGGCGTAGGCGGTAATCAGCTTCTGGTCACCGGGATAGGTTTTTGCTATTTCCTGCACTAGCGACATGGGACTCTCCGTACGCTTGCCACAACCCTGATTCCGTTCTTCGGCGCCGGATATCGGCGATCCATGATTTCCATGTCAGTGCCCGCCATGTCCGTATCCGTCGTCCTTCTTGAGCGTGTCGCCCTTCTCGCGCCGCTCGCTGCCCACCGGCTCATGATGCTTTTCTCCTGCGGCCTCCTCGACGATGACGGAGAAATACATGTAGTCGTGCCCGATGCCGCAGTACTCGTTGCAGAGAACAAGATATTTGCCCGGCTTGGTCGGTTTCAGCTTGAGCGCGGTCACGATCCCGGGCATGACCACGGCGTTGTAGCTCGTGTGACCCATCTGAACGGAAATGGCGTGAACCACATCCATGGATAGCATCTGCAAGTCGTACTCCTCTCCGGCCGCCAGCCGTATGATGTTGGGCCTGAAGGTGTATTGGTTCGCCATGACATAGATCGGCTTGTCATGTTCGGCGCGCACGGACCCATCCGGCAACCGGTGCGCCTCGATGAAACGTGTCGTCTTCTCTTCGAATTCCGAGGACGAAGCTATCGCCTCGGCGCCGTGAGCATGACTGCCGTCGTCGGGAAGCAGCACGCCGTAAGCCCACCACATGGGGATGATCAGCAACACCGAAAACGCAATGACAAAAGCAGCCGTCAAGTAGGAATTCGGGCTTTTCATCATTTGTCCTTTGGCTTGCCTAGCATTCCATTCGCCCGCGCCCTGGTCTGCATTTGGTCAAGCGCAACTATCCAGCGTCCGGGGCAACGAATCTTGATGTGGATCAAGCGTTCCTCCGCCTCCCCGCAATATCCGCAGGGTGGTGGGTTTCGAGTGCGAGCGCCGGAAGCGGGAGCGCTGCGGCGATCGATACGGCTGCAACAATGCCGCGTTGCGTGACGGTCTCCCGCAACCGTCCCCGAGTTGAGCATCATACCGCCGCCCCCCGGATGGGGGTTGCGGCGATGGTCAGGACCTGGCCGGTCGAAAGATGAGGTAATACTGGTTGGGCAGGAAGTCGTGTTCCTGCGCCAGCGCATAGCCCGCGCGCTTGAGCTCGGCTTTCACCCGGTCCGGGGCGATGCGCACGCTCTTCGGCGGACCATCCGGTGAGTCCACGCGGAAGTCGATGATGGCGAGGCGGCCGCCCAGGTGCGGTTAGTTGATATTCGTGATCAGGTAGTCCTTGCCGTCGAAGCTGAGCTCGAAGTCCACTTTCTGCAGCGGCTGAAGCTTCGCCAGCATCGCCTTGTCCTTGACGGGGAACGACATGGTCATCGCCGACATGTTGAGTCCCTGGATCGGGCCGTGCTTGATGGTGACCGTGCCCTGCTCTTTGTCGATGCGCTGGATCAGTCCGGTGCCGGTTCCCGTCTTCGCGCCGCTCGCGGGTGCCTGAGCCAGCGTTGTGTATCGCCCGCTTGGTTCGTGCTGGGCGTAGGCGCTGCCGGCGCCCGCGACCGCGATTAACGTGACCAAGAGAAAAGTCTTCATGGCTTGCTCCTATCGGTTGGTTTTCGAAACACGGTGAGTGAAAGCTCTACGCCTCGACCTTGTAGCCGATCATCATCCCAATGTCCTCGTGTTCCAAGTTGTGGCAATGGAACATGTAGGTCTGGTCGCCGGAGAACGGATGGCTGAAGTCGAGCGCGATGCGCACCGACTCCCCCGGCCATACCAGCACGGTGTCGAGCAGGCCGGCATCCTGCGGCAGCAGGCCGTTCCGCCGCGTGGCGAGCGCCGTGACTTGCGCCGGGCTGCCCCGCCGCTCGAGCACGCGAAACTGGAAGCCGTGGATGTGCACCGGGTGCGGCATGCTCGCGCGATTGTTCTGTAGTAGCCAGGTTTCACGCGCGCCACGCTGTACGGTGACCGGAGTCTCGTGCCTGTTGAAGCGCCAGCCGTTGATGGTCCAGTTGCCCTTGCCGTCGTGACCGAGCGTGAAACGCCGAGGCTCGCCTTCCGTGGCTGCAAGCTTCGGCAGCCGGGAAAGCTGCGAGGGGATGTGCCTCGTGTACTCCGGGGACGACTTGATGTTGATCCGGAGGAGCGGCATTTCCGTGCCGTCCGCGATTGCGCCAGGGGCCGCATGAGCGGCGTGGGGATCCGCGCCGCCTTGCGCGGCCGCCGCCGGCTTGCCCGTTTTCTCGTCCACCGACTCGTGGTGCATCGGGTCGAATGCAAGGCTCTTGAGAAACACCGGCTCGTTGCCGGACGCAACGCGCAGATCGAGCAGGACGTCGAGCCGTTGCGCCGCCCCGATGAAAACCTCCCGCACCTTTTGCGGTTGTTCGAGCAGGCCGCCATCGGTGCCGATCAGGTGGTAATCGAGCAGCCGGCCGCCTTGCGCAAAGCCAAGCCGGTAGCTGCGCGCATTGGAGCCGTTCAGGATGCGAAAACGGTAAATGCGGCGGGCGGCATCGAAATAGGGCCGCGGCGTGAGATTCACCAGAATTTCCTCGCCGAGAAAGCCCATGAACATCTGATCGCGCGACAGCTTGTATTCAAGCTTGCCCTCGAAGCTGAAGCTGCGGTCCTGTATCACCAGTGGAATGTCGGTGACGCCGAGCGTGAGATCGAGCGCGCGCGCGAGTTTCTCTTCTTCATCGTCCTTTACGATCAACAATCCGGCGAGTCCCATGTAGGCCTGCTCGCCGGCGATGTCGTGCGGATGAGGGTGATACCAGTAGTTGGCGGCGCGGTCGCGCACCGTGAACGCGTAATCGTATTGCCGGCCTGATGCGACCTGTTGCATGCCGACGCCGTCGTTGCGCTCGTCGTTGGTCAGGCCATGCCAGTGGATGATCGTCGGCTGTTTCAGCCGGTTGGCCATGCGCAGCTCGATCCGGTCACCCGGCCGTGCCAGCAGGGTAGGATTCAACAGCCGCTTTCCGCCGACCTCGGCGACGTAGGCCCAGAACGGCGACGGAAGCCCGGGCAGGACTTCGAAATTCAGCTCGCTTACCGTGATTTGCCTGACATCCTTTGCCGCGACTGCCGCGTAGAGGCCGCTCGCGCCGGGAAGGCGCAGGCGATTGGTGAACAGTCCTTCGGCTGCGCCAGGGGGAGCGGCTTGCGACGTGGTCTGCTCGCCCGCGCCCGAGGCGGCGTAAGCCGGCTCGCGGCGCAACAGCCCCCCGGCAAGGCCCGCAGCGCCAGCACCCGCGAGCGCGGCGAGAAATCTTCTGCGTGACAGATGGTTCATGTGCTCTGCCGGGAATCCTTGTGTCAGGCCCGCACCAGATAGTTTCTCATCATACCGAGGTCCTCGTGCTCGAGGATGTGGCAATGATAGAGATAGATCCCGGTGTAGTCCTCGAACTTCATCAGCATCTTGACGCGTTGTCCCGGCAGGACGAGCACCACGTCCTTCAGGCCCTCGTCTGTGAACCCGGCGCCGGCCGCGCCCATCAGGCGGCGCCGGCCGATGTCTATGGTCCCGTTCCTGCTCATATCAATGCTGGTGCGCGCTGGCGTCGTGGCTTGCGCTGCCGCCCGTGCCGTATCCGCGCAGCTCGCCGTATTTCCTGATTTGCTCCTGGCTGAGAATCTCGGCCTGCGCGAGGTGAGCGTCGAGGTGAACCTGGCGCAGCTCTCCTTGCAGCCTTGCGATTCCCTCCAGGCTCGACTTGAGCTGCTCGCGCGAGATCTCGCGCGATGCAAACATCCAGTCGAGCCGGGTCTCCTGCTCGACCAGAGTCTTGCCGAGGTCTTTCGCCATTGTTTCCATTGCAATGAACAAAGTCCGGGTGCGCGTCTTCTGGTCCGGCGAGAGCCCGAGCCGGTCCGACAGCTCCAGCACATGCGCAGGGCCGGGATAGTTGTTCAACTCGGCTGCCTTCGCGAGCCCCATGCCGCGGCCGGCGAGATAGTCCTGCACTTCGCGATCGGACAGCGATTTAATGCCGCGCGTCTCCTGGCCCGCGTAGGGCGAGCGCGCGGGCTGGGTTGCGTATACGAACGACGCGATCCCCAGCGCGGAGAGCAGCGCGATGATTGAGATTCTGAGCATGACGGCCTCCGGTTATGCGCTGGTGTGCGCTTGAACAGCCGCAAGGGGCGGGTTTCCCCGCCCCCGTGCGGTTAGTGCTGGTGCTACTCGGTTGTGGCTGGCGCTTGAGGCGCGGCACCGGTACGCGGTCCGCGTTGCTCGGGCAGCGTGATGCCCTTCTCCTGAGCGCGCTTCTGGATCTCGGTGCGAG
>Ga0214472_10008071_pt1 | contig 10989 bp, 6 predicted proteins | sample RVTome_6_FD_207662 | JGI IMG/M metagenome (GOLD analysis project Ga0214472, IMG submission 207662) | Soil microbial communities from uranium-contaminated site in the Upper Colorado River Basin, Wyoming, United States - RVT140D175 | ecosystem: Environmental > Terrestrial > Soil > Contaminated >...
AGCGCGTCGGTCATCCTGGATCGAACTTCCGCGTCGGCGCCGGCGCGCTTGATCCGCGAGATCTTGTCCGCCAGATCGGCCCTGAGCTCGTCGAGCGTCTCGAACTCCGACGACGTCTTGGCGAACTCGTCGTCGATGGCGGGGACGTTCTTGCGGCGCACGTCTTTGACCAGCACCTGGAAGGTGACCTCGCGCCCACCCCAGGTCGCCCCGAACGCCTCGGGAAGGGTGGCGTTGAACTTCAAGATGTCGCCGGCCTTCTTGCCCAGCACCTCGGCGTCCAGCTCGGGCACGATCCGGCCGGAGCCGGCCTCGTAGAGCATGTCGTTGGCGGTTGCGTTCTCGATCTCTTCGTCGTTCCACGAACCTTTGATGTCGATCAGCACGAAGTCGCCTTCGGCGGCGGGACGCTCGACGGGCTCGAGCGTGGCGAACCGGTCGGCGAGTCGGTCGAGCTGGGATTGAACGTCGTCGTCGGTGGCATTCCACGCCGGCCGCGCGACCGTGACTCCCGACAGGTCGGGAAGCTGGATTTCGGGCCGGACTTCGACGATCGCCTCGAAGATCAGCGCCTCGCCGTCCTCGAACGAGGTGATGTCGATCTTCGGGGCCGCGACGGGGTCGATGTCTTCGCCCACGACCGCCTGCGCGTAGAACTGCGGGACCGCTTCCCGCACGATCATGTCCTTGACCTCGTCCTTGCCCAACCGGGCCTCGAGCAGCGAGCGGGGCGCCTTGCCGGGACGGAATCCGGGGATCTTGACCTGCTTCGCGAGCTGCTTGAACGCTCGGTCGGCGGCTGGCTTGACCTCGTCGGGCGGGACCTCGACGGTTAGCCGGACACGTGTCGGGCCCTCGCGGGAAACGGTGGTCTGCATGGGACGCGCATCATACGCCGGAGGGCCCGCTCGCGGCTGGTTCGCCGGGAGAGTCGGGGAGAGAGTCGGGGAGAGAGGATTCGAACCTCCGGCCTCCGCGTCCCAAACGCGGCGCTCTGGACCTAGCTGAGCTACTCCCCGAATTGCGAGGTGCAGTGTAACGGCCCGGCCTCTATAGAATGGCCGCGTTCTCCGCGGGTGTAGCTCAATGGTAGAGCTCCAGCCTTCCAAGCTGGCTATGAGGGTTCGATTCCCTTCACCCGCTCCGAAACGGGCCGATTTCGCCGGCAGCCGGCTGGTAGAATCGACTTCCGCGCGACCGCACGATTTCGACCCGCGCCCGTAGCTCAGGTGGATAGAGCGGCTGCCTTCTAAGCAGCGGGTCGGGGGTTCGAGTCCCTCCGGGCGCACGAAACAGCACGTGGTGGCCGTAGCTCAGCTGGTTAGAGCGCCGGGTTGTGGTCCCGGAGGTCGGGGGTTCAAGTCCCCTCGGTCACCCCACGGATCCATGTCACTTGTCACAGGGTTCGCCTATCGTCGATGCATGGCGATCGAACCCGACCGCCTTCCCCCTCCTCTTCCCCGGCCCCTGCTGCAGCGCGCCGCCCGTTGGGCGGACTTGAAGCGCTGGGAGCGCCGCGATCTCGGCCGCGCGCTTCGCATGCTCGGCCTCTCCTATAAGGAGATCGCCTCGATCGTTCCCGTGTCGAAGGGAACGCTGTCGGGCTGGTGCCGCGACATCGAACTGACCGCATCGCAAATCGGGCGGCTGGCTGCTCTGCGGCCCGACACGGCGCGTGTGATCGAAGTCGCGGCCGGACGCAAGCGGGACGCGATCGAACGAAAGGAAGCCGCACGAAAGGCCGGAAGAATCGAAGCCACGGGATTGCTGCAGAACCCGCTCTGGATCGCCGGCGTCGTCGCCTACTGGTCTGAAGGGGCCAAGCGAGAGCATCGTCTGAAGTTCTCGAACTCGGACGCCAGGCTGGTTCGGCTGTTCATGCGATGGGCGACCACGTTCCTCGAGGTTGATCGCACCCGCTTCGCCATCGCGCTCCACCTCCATTCCGACCAAGGCGAAGCCGAGCGACGCGGATATTGGGCGGCGCAGACCGGTCTGCCGCTCGAGCAGTTCCGCGCCACGTTCGTGAAGCAGGCCGGCACAGGTCACCGCAAGAACGATCTCTATAATGGAACGGCTTCGGTCGTCGTCCTGAAAAGCGGTATCCTTCTGCCCCGCGTGCTGGGGTGGATCGACGCCGTGGCCGCGAGCTACGGGCCGCTAGCTCAACTGGCTAGAGCATCTGACTCTTAATCAGAGGGTTCGGGGTTCGAGTCCCTGGCGGCCCACTCGAGGGGGGCGCACATGCGTCCCCCTCCTTCTTTCGCTTGCAAACGCAAGCGCGGTCTCTTTCGCAATGTGCCGGCCGTCACACTATGGGAACAACCCGACCTTCATGCTCGTAATACCTCCTTGGAAGGACGGGCGAGGAGGCACCGAGCGCGGCAACCCGGCATTTTGGGATGGCGCTAAGGCGAGACGGCCGCTACTGTAGGTGTTCGCGTCAAGGGGGAAATGGGGAGATGCTGAACGCGGGGCGCTCGACAACCAAGACCAAGTACTTCGTGACGGCTGCCGTCGTGGCCGCGGCAGGGGCGTTCGCGATTCTCATGGCCGTCCGCCCGGCCAACGCGGAGCAGTTCGCCACCCTCCGGGTTCTCAGCGGAACCGTGTCGGTGTCCGTGCAGGGCGCGGACGTCGTAGCCGCAACCGACGGCATGTCGGTCAAGGCGGGCGACGTCGTCGAGACCGGCAACCCGGGTCGCGCGATGATTCGCTATTTCGACGGCAGCGAAACGCGCCTCGACGCGGACACGCGCTATGAAATCCGCGATCTCCACACGCTCCCGAACAAAGCGCAGAGCAAAGTGATCCGCGGCAAGCAGACGCGTGGCGCGACGTTCAACCGAATCGTCAAGCTGACCGACAGTCAAAGCCGCGTCGAAACCGAAGCGCCGACATCGACGGCTTCGGTTCGCGGAACGGCCTACTCCGGAACCGCGAACGAGGACGGCACGTTTACGTGGCGCGTCTTCGAGGGCCGGGTCAAGATCACCGACGCCTCCGGCAGGACGGTCATCGTCGAGGCCGGACAAGGGGTCGTCATCGACGAGGACGGGAACATCGTCGAGGTCTACGACCTGAGCGACGAAGAGCTTCAGACCGAGTGGGTCGTGTTCAACGACTGCACGCTCGACGGCATCCGATGCCCCGAGGTTCTCGGCGAGAAGGAGACCGGCGGCCCCGGCACGCCGACGAACGCGCCGGCCCCCAACAACCAGCCGAACAACCAGAACAACAACGAGCCGAACGGCAACGCCCCCGGCAACGCCGCAGCACCGTCGGCCACGCCCACCGCGACACCGGCCGCGACACCGGCCGCGACACCCACCGCAACTCCGACGGCAACGCCGAGCGGAAGTCCATCCCCGACCCCGACGCCGACGCCCGATCCGGTCCTGACCTCGATCGTGGCTTCGTGGTCGCCGCAGAACCCGGCCGCCGGTCAAAGCATCGTCTTCAGCGTGCTCGGCTTCGACCAGAACGGCGACTCGATGGGCAACGTCACCGGTGGCACCACGTTCTCGATCACGCCCGACGGCACGTGCGCGGCGAACGTGTGCCGCGCGACCGTCGCCGGAGTCCATCGCGTGACCGCCACGAACGGCACCGCGACCGACACCGCCCTGTTCAACGTCGCCGCCGGCCCCGCCGCGGCGCTAGCCATCGCTCCGTCGAACGCAACGATTTCCCCCGGAGAAAGCCAGGCATACACCGCGGTCGCCGCCGACGAGTTCGGCAACCCGCTCGGCAACGTGACCGGCACCACGCTGTTCTCCATCGCGCCGGACGGATCGTGCGCCGCTGCGGTATGCACCGCGTCGATCGTCGGCCCGCATACGGTGACCGGAGCCATGGGATCGCTGCTCGACACGGCATCGCTGAACGTGATCGGCGGGTCGCTCGCGAGCATCAGCCTTTCCCCCTCTGCGTCGGCGATCGCGGCCGGCGACACCCAGACCTATCTCGCCGAAGGCTTCGACGCGGCCGGCAACTCGCTCGGCGACGTGACCGGACTCACGATCTTCACGATCGAGCCGGCCGCCGAGATCGCCGCCGCGGATGAAGCGTGCGATGAGAACGTGTGCGGCGGGACGGCCGCGGGCCCGTACGTCGTGACCGGAATCGCCGAAGAGCTCAGCGACACCGCGACCCTGACCATCGAGCCCGGCGCCGCGCAATCCCTGGAACTCTCGCCGTCGGATGCCACCGTCGATGCCGGCGTGCCACAGTCGTTCGAAGTCGAAGCGTTCGACGAGTTCGGCAACTCGCTGGGTGACGTCACCGGCGAAACCGGCTTCGACATCGAACCCGCCGGCGTATTCGCCGCGGAGCTTCCCGACGCGATCTGCGAAGCGAACATCTGCACGGCATATGGGGCAGGCGACTGGCTGGTCACCGCCACGTTCGGCGACCTGACCGGCTCCGCGCTGCTGACGATCCACGCAGGACCGCTGGCGGCAGTCGAGATCGCACCCGGCGACGCGACGATCACCGCCGGCGGGACCCAGACCTATACGACCGACGGATTCGACGAGTACGGCAACCTGCTCGGCGACGTCACCGCGGACACCACGTTCACGATCGAACCGGCCGAGATCTTCGCCGAGACGGCCGATGCATACGCGTGCGCGGCCAACGTGTGCGGCGCGACCGCGGCGGGCTTCTACGTCGTGACGGGAACCAGCGGCGAAGCCTTCGACTCGGCCTTCCTGACCGTGGAATCGGCGGAGGTCGCCTCGATCCAGATCTCGCCCGCGGAGGCTACGATCACGGCCGGCGACTCGCAGGGGTACACGGCCGAGGGCTTCGACGCGCTCGGCAACTCGCTCGGCGACGTGACCGACCAGACCGGCTTCGGAATCGACGGCGCCGGCTGGTGCGAAGGAACGACCTGCGGATCGAACTACGCCGGCACCTACACCGTGACCGGGTTCTACGGCGGCGGGGACGAAATCACAGCCACTGCGTCGCTGACCGTCGATCCGACCGGGATCGCCTCGCTCGACCTGAACCCGCCCTCGGCGACGAAGCAAGCCGGCAAAGCACAGAATTACACTGCCTTCGCCAACGACGAGTTCGGAAACCGGATCGGAAACGTGACCGTCGACACGACGTTTTCGATCACCAACGGGACATGCGACGCGAACGAGTGCAAGTCCTCGACGGTCGGCGAGCAGACCGTCACCGGCTCGTACCTCGGAGTCACCGGCACGGCGACACTGAACGTGACGCCGGCGGGTGGTGCCGGCGCGGAGAGCGCCCCGAGCGGCGCGGCCTCAACGCCGGACATCGAATCGACCGGATCGACCGGACCGGCTGCGGCTCCGACGGCGCCGTCATCAACCTCGGTCGGATCCGTGCCCGCCATCCCGGACTCGCCCGCGGCGATCATGCCAGAACCGCAAACCGTCGCGCCGCCGCCGGCTCCGGCTGAATCGACCGAACCGGCTTCGCAACCCCGCGACGAGACGCCATCGCTGCCTTCGCTGCCGCCGGTGGTGCTCCCCGGCGCCGACGACGGCCTCGTCCCGATGCTTCCCGCCGGTGGCTTGCCGGCAAATCCCTTCAGCGGACATGACGTGAACCTGGTCGCCGTTGTGCCCGGCTTGACTCTGCCGCAAAGCAAAACACGCTCCGCCCGCGACGACGATTCCACCGAAGACTAACTCCATGCGAACCGTCCGGTTTCGCGCTCTCACGTCGATCCTGATCGCGATCGCGCTGACGCTCGGGGCCTGGCTCGGCCTGTCGCTCAAGATCTTCAGCGGGCAGCAGTTGCGCCTAGCCGACGCGTTGTTCGCGGGTGGCCAGCCGATCGACGCGCGCATCGTGGTCATCGCAATCGACGACAAGAGCCTGGAGAAGCGGGGCCAGTGGCCCTGGGACCGCACCTTGCACGCCACGCTCATCGACCGGCTCGCCGCCGCCGGCGTCGCGCGCATCGGCTACGACGTCCTCTTCACCGAAGCCAGCTCCGCGCCGGCCGACCAGGCGTTGCGAGGCGCGATGCAACGCGCCGGCACCGTCGTGCTGGCCGCGGCCGCAACATTCGGAACCCGCCCGGGCGCAATCTTGACCGCAACCGCCTACCAGCCGCCGATCGAGCCGCTCGCAGCCGCGGCGCTGGCCGTCGCGCACGTCAACGTTTTCCCGGACAAGGACGGCGTGGTCCGGTCCATGCCGGCCGTCCTGGATGCCGGCGGCACGCTCATCCCCGCGCTTTCGATCGCGCTGGTGGAACCTGCCGCTTCCACGGAGCCGATCACCGTCCGACCGGAGGGCATCATCGTCGGGACGCGGTTCATCCGAACCGGCGAGGCCCATCTGCTCGAGGTCAACTACGCCGACAAGGACGCATTCTCGGTCGTGTCGGCCACCGACGTGATGGACGGCCGGGTCCCGCGTGAGACGCTGCAGGGAAAGATCGTGCTGGTCGGCGTGACGGCCGTGGGGCTCGGCGATCAAAAACTCACGCCGATCGACAAGTCGGACGGCCTGCCCGGCGTGCTGGTCCACGCGAACGCGGCGAACACGGTCGCGACGCAGAACTACTTGATTCCCGAATCGCGCGCCACGACGCTGGCCGCGGTCTTCTTGCTCGCGCTGATGACGGCGCTCGCCGTCGCTTTCTTGCGCATCTGGCTATCTCCGGTCATGGCGTTTGGGCTCGGCGCTGCCTACGCATGGATCTCGTTCGTGCGCTTCGACGACTCGCGGGTCGGCAATCTGGTCTATCCGCCGGTCACGATCGTGCTGGCCTACATGGCGGCCCTCGCGGTGCGCTATCTGACCGAGTTCCGGGAGCGTCATCGCGTCACGCAAGTGTTCGCGCGCTACGTCGCCAAGGACGTGGTGGACGAGGTGCTCGCGGCACCCGAGGGTGCGGTCGCAACGCTCGCCGGCGCATCGCGCCCGATGTCGGTGCTCTTCGCCGACCTTCGCGGCTTCACGTCCGCATCGGAGAACGCCAAGCCGGAAGAAGTCGTCGCCGCGCTGAACATCTACCTGGATGCGATGACGCAAGCGGTCGTGGACGAGCAGGGCACCGTGGACAAGTTCATGGGCGACTGCGTCATGGCTTTTTGGGGCGCGCCGCGACCCGAGCCGGAGCACGCCCAGCGCGCCGTGCGGGCCGGCGTCCGCATGCTCGACAACATCGACAAGGCGATCAAGGAGCGGCCCGAAACCGCGCTGCTGCGCGTCAAGGGATGCGGCGTCGGCATCGCAACGGGCGACGTGGTCGTCGGCAACATCGGCTCGCAACAGCGGCTCGACTACACGGTGATCGGCGACACGGTCAACACCGCCAGCCGGCTCTGCGGCGTCGCCGACGCCGGAACGGTGATCGTGGCCGACGGGACCCGGAAGGCGCTCGGCGAAGACTTTCGCCTCGGCGACATGCCGTCGCTGAACGTGAAGGGAAAGGCGGCGCCGCTGCGTGTCTACCAGGTGCTCCGCGAAGGCCAGCACAGCCGCACGATCGCAGCCGGCGAGACGATGGAAACGGAAGCCGCCAAAGGATCGTTCGACGCGCCCGCTCCGGCGGAGCTTGCGTCCGAGCGGGACCGCAAGCCGGGCGCCGCGGGCTACGCGCCGATCGAGCCGGTCACCGACCACCCCCGATCGTCCTAACGCCCTCGTAGACTGATGGTCGCACCGCTCGCGAGAGTGGCGGAATGGCAGACGCGCGGGATTTAGGATCCCGTGGGGAAACCCGTGGGAGTTCGAGTCTCCCCTCTCGCACCGAAAGCATCGGCGATCGCGTGGCGCGGCCGGTAGCCTAGACCCTCGTGATCTCCATCTCGGGACTGACCAAGACGTTCGGCGCGCGGACGCTGTTTCGCGACGCCGAATTGCGCGTGGGCGCGCGCGACCGCGTCGCGATCGTCGGGCCGAACGGCAGCGGCAAGACGACGCTGTTCGAGATGATCGCCGGCAACGCCGACATCGACGCAGGCCGGATCGACATGACCCGCAGCGCGGTGCTCGGCTACCTCAAGCAAGAAACCGACGCGTTGCGCGGCCGCACGATCCTGCAAGAGGTGCTCAGCGCGGGCGGCGCGATGAGCGAAGCCGGCCACCGGCTCGAGGTTCTCACCAACGAGATCGCCGAAAGCGACGGCGCCGAGCGGGACGCGCTGCTGGCCGAGTACGCGACGCTGCAGCACCGCTTCGAGACGCTCGGCGGCTACACGCTGGAAGTGGACGCGAAGCGGATCCTGGCCGGGCTGGGGTTCCGCGACTCCGATCACGAGCGGATGACCGACGAGATGTCGGGTGGCTGGCTGATGCGCGTCGCGCTGGCAAAGCTGCTGCTGGCCAACCCGGATGTGCTCCTGCTGGACGAGCCGACGAATCATCTGGACGTCGAATCGGTCGCATGGCTGGAGCAGTTCTTGTCGTCCTACGAAGGATGCGTGCTGCTGATCAGCCACGACCGCGACTTCATGAACGCCTTCGCGACCAAAATCGTCGAGATCGACATGGCGAAGCTGTGGACCTACACCGGCGACTACGCCGCGTTCGTCGAGCAGCGGCAGCAACGCATCGAGCAGATCCAAAAGGCGGCGGCGTTGCAGCACAAGCGCGTCGAGAAGCTCGAGGTCTTCATCAACCGCTTCCGCTACAAGAAGTCGAAGGCCAAGCAGGTGCAGGCCAAGATCCGGTTCGTCGAGCGGATGGAGAAGATCGAAGCGCCGCCGACCGAGAAGCGCCGCCGCATGGGCCTGGCGTTTCCGACGCCGCCGCGGGCCGGCCGGGTCGTGGCCGAGCTTCGCGACGTGGACTTCGCCTACGGCGACACCGTGGTCTACCAAGGATTGAACGCCGCGATCGAGCGCGGCGAGAAGGTGGCGCTGGTCGGACCGAACGGCGCCGGCAAGACGACGATGCTCAAGCTCTTCGCCGGCGCGCTGACGCCGAAGGCCGGCGAGCGGGCGCTCGGCCACAACGTGTCGGTCGGCTATTTCGCGCAGCATCAGATCGAGGCGCTCAATCCGAAGAACCGCGTGGTGGAAGAGTTGGGAGGCGCGGTGCCGCCGGGCGTTCAGATCGAGGCACGCAAGCTGCTCGGCCGGTTCTTGTTCTCGGGCGACGACATCGACAAGCCGGTCTCGGTACTGTCGGGCGGCGAGCGCTCGCGTCTTGCGATGGCGAAGCTTCTGGTCGAGCCGCACAACTTCTTGTGCCTGGACGAGCCGACGAACCATCTGGACATCGCCAGTCGCGACGTGCTGGAAGACGCGCTGGAGGACTACGAAGGCTCGATCGTGCTCATCACCCACGACCGGCACCTGATCCGCTCGATCGCGACTCGCGTCATCGAGGTCACGCCGGGCCGCGTGCGGTCGCATCCCGGTGACTACGAGTCATACCTATGGAAGCGCGAGAAGGAAGAGGCCGAAGCGGCGGCTGCCGCCGAACGCGCCGCGACGGCCGCGCAGCCGAAGCGGTCGGCCTCGGCCGACAAGGAGCGCCGCCGCCTGGAAGCGCAGCAGCGCAGCGCGCAGCGACGCGTCCGCGACCGGATCGCCACCATCGAACGCGAGATCGAGACGCGGACCGCCGAGCTGAAGGAATTGGAAGCGCGGCTGGCCGATCCCGCCTTCTACACGGCGGGCGACGGCGTTCCCGACACCATTCGGGCCTACGAAGCGGCCAAGAAGCGGGTCCAAGAGCTTGAATCCGAGTGGGACCGCGCCACCGAAGAAGCCGGATCGTAGCTGCAAGGATTCGGCCCAGGACGCGTCGAACCATTCGAACGAACGTCCACGACCAGGGGGAGACCATCATGATCCGTCGCTTCGTTTCGCTCGCCGCCGCGTGTGCCGCACTCGCGGTTCCCGTCGCATCCCACGCCGCAACCTGCACCGGCCCGGTCTCGCAGAACTGCACCTACGTCAACGATGACGCCGAGGTCCGTCGCTGCACCGTGTACGCGGGAACCGCGTCGGGCGGGAACGGCAACTTCGTCTGCGCCTCGGAAAACGGCGTCACGATCGACATCGAAGCCTGAGCCGGTCGGCCTATCGAAGGCCGTGAAGGATGCCGGCTAGGGCGCGGAAGGCGATGCCGCGGTGGCTGATGGCGTCCTTTTCTTCGGGTGAGAGTTCGGCCATGGTCTTGTCGTATCCGGTGGGGATGAAGATCGGGTCGTAGCCGAATCCGCCGGTGCCGCGCGGCGTCGTGATGAGCGTTCCTTCGACGATGCCTTCGGCGGCGTGCTCTGTTCCGTCGGGCAGGACGACCACCGCGAGACACCGGTAGCGCGCACCACGCTTGTCGTCGGCGACGGCGCGGATCTTTTCGATGAGCAGGTCCAGGTTCTGCCGGTCGGTGGCGCCTTCGCCGGCGAAGCGGGCGCTGCGCACACCCGGTGCTCCGCCGAGCGCGTCGACTTCGATCCCGGAATCGTCGGCGACGGCCGGCTCGCCGGTGTGCGCGCACAACGATCGCGCCTTCAGCCGTGCGTTCGCCAGATACGTCTCGCCGGTCTCGTCGGGCGCGACCCAATCATTCGGCGGCGCGGCGACCTCGATGCCCTCGCCCAGGATCGCGCCGATCTCGCGAACCTTGCCGGGATTGCCGGTGGCCAGCCCGACGCGCATCGCTAGAGGCCGAGCGCGTCGCGTTGCGCCTGCACGAGCTGCTTGATCCCCGCGTCGGCAAGCTGCAGCAGCCGGTCCAGCTCGGCCTTTTCGAACGGGTCCCCTTCGGCGGTGCCCTGCACCTCGACGAAACGGCCGCTGCCGGTCATCACCACGTTCATATCTACCGATGCGGCCACGTCCAGCTCGTAGTCCAGGTCGATGCGCGGCGCGCCGTCCACGATGCCGACGCTGACGGCGGCGACCTCTTCGCGAATCGGCATGCGGGCGATCTTGCCGGCCTCGACCATGGCCCGGCAGGCGTCGTAGAGCGCGACGAAGGCGCCGGTGATCGACGCGCAGCGCGTCCCGCCGTCGGCGAGCAGCACGTCGGCGTCGA
>Ga0214472_10008072_pt1 | contig 10988 bp, 9 predicted proteins | sample RVTome_6_FD_207662 | JGI IMG/M metagenome (GOLD analysis project Ga0214472, IMG submission 207662) | Soil microbial communities from uranium-contaminated site in the Upper Colorado River Basin, Wyoming, United States - RVT140D175 | ecosystem: Environmental > Terrestrial > Soil > Contaminated >...
AGACACTCAAACCGCATGGGGCAGGTGCCTTTTAATTAGAAAGGGGAAAGGGGTGCCATACATGAACCGACTTGTGGGGTTCATGGTGTTTCAATCCACGCCCCCGTGAAGGGGCGACTGCCACCACACGTATTAAAAGATTTGAGAATTAAATGGTTAAATGGGGGTTAAATGGTCGGTTAAATGGGGTCGGACCACGATATATGGATTAGATGCTCTTTCTGGAATGATATAGAAAGGGTAAATTTTTAGCTTACTATTAACATGGAGAGGCCAGGCATCCCCGCGCATGCGGGGAACAGGTATCCCATGCCACCATAAGTTTTTCCTGCTGCGGTTCATCCCCGCGGGTGCGGGGAACAGAGCGCCGCGCCTATTGCCTCGCTACAGAACCACGGTTCATCCCCGCGGGTGCGGGGAATAGCTGTAGCATTATATTAAGTAATATGTGAGTTACGGTTCATCCCCGCGGGTGCGGGGAACAGAGACTTATTATGCAGTTGATTACATCAATAATCGGTTCATCCCCGCGGGTGCGGGGAACAGAGGATCAATAAAAACAATTGGGCACTCTCCAACGGTTCATCCCCGCGGGTGCGGGGAACAACCCTAGAGGCACAAGCTCAGGATATAAATGATCGGTTCATCCCCGCGGGTGCGGGGAACAGGTTTCGCCTGTTTTTTTGTTTACATACTCGGACGGTTCATCCCCGCGGGTGCGGGGAACAGGGATCTTGCCGAGCGTTATTCCCGTTATCTTCAGGTTCATCCCCGCGGGTGCGGGGAACAGATGGGAACGGTACGCCTCTTGCCGCTTGATGTCGGTTCATCCCCGCGGGTGCGGGGAACAGGACTTGTGCAACCTTTTCAAGTTATCACCTGACGGTTCATCCCCGCGGGTGCGGGGAACAGAATTACCGATGCAGCACGAACTTTTATCAGAGCGGTTCATCCCCGCGGGTGCGGGGAACAGGTATATCCTGCAAACGATATCAGAGCGTCCGACGGTTCATCCCCGCGGGTGCGGGGAACAGTCGTTTGTTACTTTTTGACAATAATGGGTACACGGTTCATCCCCGCGGGTGCGGGGAACAGGTTTGTCCTGAGCTGTTGATTGTCTCTGTTGACGGTTCATCCCCGCGGGTGCGGGGAACAGTCCAAAAGCCTGAAGCCTTGATGAACTGGTGCCGGTTCATCCCCGCGGGTGCGGGGAACAGGTGCCATAAGTGAAAAGCACCAAAGGCTTGATCGGTTCATCCCCGCGGGTGCGGGGAACAGCGACCGATTTTAAAGACGGGAAGATTCAGTTCCGGTTCATCCCCGCGGGTGCGGGGAACAGTTTGAAATAATATTCCGGCATTCAGCCACCGACGGTTCATCCCCGCGGGTGCGGGGAACAGCTCGGTCGACGGACAGAAGCCGTTCGGTGGTACGGTTCATCCCCGCGGGTGCGGGGAACAGTCCGTAGATACCATGAGCCCTGTCACTAATCTCGGTTCATCCCCGCGGGTGCGGGGAACAGGGTGTCAGGCCATAACGGCAGAAACAACAAATCGGTTCATCCCCGCGGGTGCGGGGAACAGTCGTAGCCATTACAGCCGTGCTGTAAATAAACCGGTTCATCCCCGCGGGTGCGGGGAACAGGCCCCTATCAGTAGATATGTCGGGTAGGTGAGCGGTTCATCCCCGCGGGTGCGGGGAACAGGAGCAAAGCAATCTCGGCATTAAGTTTTTCCACGGTTCATCCCCGCGGGTGCGGGGAACAGTGACACATCTTTTATTTTCATATAGTTTCCTGCGGTTCATCCCCGCGGGTGCGGGGAACAGTTGACTGTTGGTACTCGGGAACAAAAAAAGCTCGGTTCATCCCCGCGGGTGCGGGGAACAGATATCAATGGTGCGAGCTATCCAGGCATCAATCGGTTCATCCCCGCGGGTGCGGGGAACAGGTCTCATTGTTGCTTCTGCAAGAGGCCGTTTCCGGTTCATCCCCGCGGGTGCGGGGAACAGCTGCAGAAACGGGAAACCTAACTGAAGACGAACGGTTCATCCCCGCGGGTGCGGGGAACAGGTTGGTGATGTACATACCTGGCGCCGTTACTTCGGTTCATCCCCGCGGGTGCGGGGAACAGAACACCACTCCGCAAGGGCCAGCTATTCGCCACGGTTCATCCCCGCGGGTGCGGGGAACAGTAAATTCAATGTCATATGTATTGTATCAATACCGGTTCATCCCCGCGGGTGCGGGGAACAGTGCGAACTTCGGTAAGGAATTGATTTAATTGGCGGTTCATCCCCGCGGGTGCGGGGAACAGTTTGATGGTGGTTCAAAAAAAGTAGTCAATGCCGGTTCATCCCCGCGGGTGCGGGGAACAGCACCGATGTAAGGAGGTTATCTTTACCAGCCACGGTTCATCCCCGCGGGTGCGGGGAACAGACCATTTAAAAACAATTGAAATTATTCAATTTTCAAAGAACAGTCAAGTCTACCGAATAAATCGGATGATTTTTTAGGATTCTGATGGGTGCTCGATGGGGAGAAATGAGACCAGTTTTATCCCATCCATTTCTATTGGGATTCGCCTGTTTTCACCAATTGTATTGAAATCGAAACCTCTTTCGCTGTTGGTTGACCAGGCAATTACTGCATTCCCTTGTTCTATTCCATGCTCCACTTGGCTCCAGATCATTTCTTGTATACGTCGTGACACTTTACCGACATAGACACCGGCTCGAATCTCCAGTAACCAAACCGCAAGCCTTCCTCGAAGACGAGGCGGAGCATTTTCAATTACGATGACCAGCATTGCCGATGCCCTCCTTGTTAGGAATTGCAAGTTCAACAGATTCTATTGGTTTTTCCGGGGGAGCAACTTCTCCTGCCGCCAATATTTGTTCAATCGTTGGAATAATTCTTTTGAGCAATTTTTCTTGTCTGAATGCATCGCGACAGGCAAGGCGCACATCCCTTTCAGGGTTGTGCGTTCCTCTCCCCGCAATCCGAAATGCAACAGGAACGACCGTTTCAAATTTAAAAACATCGGCAATATCATAGACAAAAGATTGTGGTTTACCGGTATGAATAAAACCGACGGCAGGGGCATAGCCAGCCGCGAGAATGGCACTCTCACAAATTCCGTAAAGACAGGCAGTGGCCGCAGATAGACAACGGTTTGGAATATCACCGCTGCCCCATTCAGTATGATCATAGTTCCGGTTCTTCCATTGCACCCTATATTGCTTTGCTAAAAGCTGATACATACTGCGCACTCTGGCACCTTCAATTCCACGCAACTGGTCTACGCTTCTTCTTTCTGGAGGTTTCTCCTGAAAACGCAGTTCATACATTTTGCGGACAACTTTCAGGCGGGCCGTATCGTCCAGAGCTAATTTTGCCTGATACAATAATCTGTCAGCTCTCGCCCCACCCGGTTGACCCGCAGAATAAAGCCGTACTCCACCTTCACCAACCCAGGTCAATAGACATCCGACTCGGGAAGCCAATACAACCGCGGCATGGGAAACGCGGGTGCCTGGTTCCAGCATCAGGCAGCAGACGCTGCCAACCGGGATATGGGTTCTGATACCATTTTTGTCGACAACCACAAAGGCTCCATCCAGGACATCTAAACGGCCATATTCGATGAAGACGATCGATGTCCGATCTTTGATAGGGATGGGTTTTAATGGCGGCAGGGTAGCATCGGTCATGATTTATTATCCTCTCTTGGGGTTTTCAACTGTTTACGACTTTGCGGTTCCGTCAGGTAATTTTCTGCCGAAGTCACCGTTGTCCCTGTCTCATCCTCAAGTTTTTCCCTTGCTTCACCTGCAATTCGTCCACCTTTACGGGCGGCCGTTTTGTTCTCCTGAAAACCTTGCGCGTTTTGTTTCCGGGAGATTTCAGTGGTCGCCGCCTCGCCGAGCATGGAAAAGATCAGCTCCAGGTCGGTCATATGATCCCGGAGGTTTTCCCGCTCCAGCCCCTTGAATTGCTTATATTCCCCAGGAGTCATACCAAAAGCCGCCTTGCTGATCTCGGAAGTGAGGATAGCATATTCCGGCTCCTGTTTTATGCCACAGTTTTGCCACTCTTCGGTGAGTTCGGCCCGCACGGCAATACCACGCATCCGCTTTTCAATCCAGACATCGGAATAGCCTTTGGCCTTATACAATTCGCGGGTTCGTTTGGTGGCCAGTTCAGGGTCCTCAATTTCCTGCACCCGCTCATAACCGACCTTGGCCAGCCAACGTTTGAAAGGCTCGGCCTTGGGAGAGGGGATGGATTGGATGATGCGGAAGATGCCTTCGGTATTGGCGCAGTTGATCCTTTGATTGCCGCCGGATGTGCCAACCGAAAGGGGGGTGGCAAATTGCCCCCACCCTTTGGCTAACTCCTTGTCACGACGGCGCATATCCTTGATGTATCCGGCTGGGTCGATTGAATCCGTCAATGCTGCAACCACATCGACGATGACGAACCACCACTCGTTATTGTGCAGCGTTCGTCTGATTTGTTTGTCTTTGAAGACGACAAGTTTGGGTTCCATCTTGTTCTCTTTCATACTCGTCGTATCAGCATGAGACCACAACCGAAGCCTTTGGCCGGGCCGATTCCGTTGAACAACGCCTTAGAAAACAGCTCTGTGTCTATTACTTCGATTTCTCCCTCAAAATCAACAGAGCTGAATCCTGCGTTCTTCCCCTTCTTGGGGAGTGCATGCCATTGATATGCTTCCGCCTGAAACTTCAGCCGGTTATCACGTACAAGAACAAACCCATGGCTTTTACTTTTATCCATCAACCAAGTTTCAAGTTGCTTATCTGCTTTGGCCTTCAGGCATAAATCAAGTAGTTTTGTACTATGCAAAGATTCTGTGCTTTCCTCTGCAAAACGCTCATTACTTGCAATGATGTCTTTCAAGTTGTCAGTAATGGCCTGTGAGTTATGCGTGCTCTGCCATTCCGCAATGATTTGCTGTTTCAACAAGGATTTTTTACCGATGACGGCAATCCCGATTTTGTCTGCAATGTTACGTAATAGATGGTATTGTGCGTCCATCACCACATCATGGCGTATCCGTTTCTTGGTGACTTCTTTGTTCTCAAGTCCATGTTCTGTCCGATTTTTCTGCCACCTTTCAATTTCCTGTGGCGTACGTTCTTTCTTTGCCAACTGGACCGGATTTGCTCTGAGTTTGAACCCCAGATGATCCCCAACGGCAAGCCGAGGAGCATATGGTTTGCTTTCGACAGCAAAAATCGGATGTGTTGATATTGGTTGAGTTGCTGACACCACATAGAAAACCGGCTCACCTTTCACCCCTTTGTGGAACGGTATCTGTTCCCTAGCAACCTCTTCTCGAAAGAGAAATGGACGCTGTTTGTCTCCCGGAAACAATTTCCATAACAACTGGTGGGCACTGTAACCATTCCCGCTTATCAGCAGATGTAGATCCCGGATGTCCGCCCGTACCCTTATTCTAGAAAAATACATCAGTGGCCCTCCTTTCCGATACGCAGGTATTCAGTTCGCTGTGTGAACTGCCATCTGGTGCGGGATAGTGGTTGATCATGTCGAGTCATTATTTGTTGGGAAACAAGATCGCCGGCCTCGCCCTCCCAATAATATCGCACGGGATGATTGCCATAGGTAAAGACATAACGATCTTCTCGTGATAATTTTGTTAATAATGGCGCTTCAATCAATGTCCGGTCTTTTGTGATTTCTCTTCGTGCAGATGTCATTAAGCCATTCGAAATAAACAGTGCACCAAACGGGTAGTTATCTAAAGCATCACCAAAGCCAGTAGCTAAGCGGACGAGTGGATTGAGGGGTGCTGATAATGGACAGGATTTACGGCCGAGGTAGAGATGAAAATGAGGTCTCAATAGAGCTTCTCTGATTTCACCTAACGTGTACGGCGCGTTTTCTTGCGGAACGACGGCCACAAGTGAGAGCGCATCACAACGATATTCACGGCTCGATAGGATCGTACCGAGTCGATCCTTACCAATAATCAGCTCATCTCGTCGAGTGCGATAGACGAACTTTCCCACCGAATCCGGGGCTTGAGTGGTATGATAATCACGCAACGGGTGCCCGGCGCTAACAACCTTAATGGCAAAGCGGTAACCGGTGGCAAGTGCCGCCTGCTGTTCTTCCTCATCCCTACGGATACCGAGCCCTGCGGCCAGAAGTCCCAACAAGGCCGACTTGCCTGGATAGACAGCTGTGTGTCGGGATTCACCAACCGCAATTTCACCCCAACTGGCCAATGGGCCATAAAGGCGAAACAGAAGATATTCCATGATCGCCTCCTTTATTCGGCTACAAACTTCAGAAGTTCCTGCAGGGTACCTTTCCTCTCGAACACATTGATCTCGCGAGAGGCATCGGCGCATGGTCCATACACGGCATCCATGTTATTCTTCTGGTTAGTCAGTGCCTCAACCGCCGCCGTGCCAAAATCCGTGCCCGCAACTCCTTGGCTGGTAACCGGTTTGAGAAAGGCGACGGAAAGGGATCTGGGTTGTTGGTCACCTTTCTCCGCCAAGACATAGCTTGCGTAGGCACGACTACCAAAACTATTCTGTTTCCCATTTGGTGGTATCTTAACTGCCGCCTCGATCAGCGCTTTGATAGCCTTATGAGCTAAATCTTTATCGCCGCCAAGGTTGTCAATAAGTAGTTCACGATTGATGCATATATAGGAGTAGAACAGACCAGCGGCGAATCCGGTTTCTCCGATATGGGCTGCACCCGCATCCTCACTATTGTCATTGAGGTCATCAACTGCAGTGAAATAGTCATCTTCAATGACTACAGGATGAACACTGATGGCGTGCGCTACTTGGCAGGCAGCCTCGACATTATAGGCTGGAGATGAAGCCAGCATGCGACCAAAGAGGGCAATATCGACAGACTGGTCGTACTTGCGAAGCAAGGTAAGTTCTGTTTCTTCCGGCTCTCTGTTCTGCGAGACAAGTAATGTCACGAGATCATCAATTGCCTGGAGCTCTCTTGAGCTAACGTGAACCAGTTGTTCAATTTCAAGATCTACAAGAGGCTGTTTGTCTTTTGTCTTTTTTAGCGCCCCGAATACGCCGGCAATCTTTTTTGCCCAGTCCTTCGCCTGTTGTTCTTTGATGCCTCCAGCAACAAGCTTCTCAAAAACCATAACGCCTAGGAGTTTTGTTCTTGTACCTATTCCACCTCCAAGCGCTTGCTGGAACAAATCTGAGGTTCTCCAGGCTCGTTTCAGGCTCTGCGAGGAAACGCGTAGTCGGTCGAAGCCACCCATTTTGGCTGTCTTGGGACGACCTTGGTCATCACGATTCAAATTGGCGGGTGGGTATGAGGTTAGCATATGGATTTGAACAAAACGGCTCATGGGGTATTTCCTCCTTTGGAGTCTGGTTTAAGTTGTTTTTTCGAAATGGCGCGATAATAGTCGTTAGCCCAACAGAAGGCGAGACGAGCTTGAGGATTGCGGCCAACTCCCTTTTGATACTCGTGCATCCAATGCAACACATCGTTTGTCAGGGAAAGAATATTGACATTGCCATCCAACATTCGCACGGCTCGCAATAATCGCCGGAAAAACTCAGTAGGATCCTGACTCTTTTGCAATTGCTGGAAACGCAGTTCGCTCATGCGCGGCTTGTCGCCACCTTCCTTAGGTGTCGCCAGCTGCGCGGCAAAACTCGATGCAGTATGATTCCCCTTTATATGCGCTAAAATTGACACCATTAGGGCGGATGCCGGCAGATGATCGCGATTTGACCAGTTTTCAGGCATTACAGATAAGAATCGTGAAAATGCCGCTGTCAATAGAGCATCGTCAGGGCTTTCAACACGGCGTAATCTGGCACGGTCACCACGGTTGTCGTCGAGCCAATTCCACCATTTCAACAACTTTTCATGCGCTGCTGGATCGTTACGGAATTGATATTGCAGGTTTTGTTCCATTCGATTCCTCCTTCTCCGGTAATGCCTTTGCTTTTATAATTTTCATCGACTTACAACTATGTATCAGCCGTATCATCCCATCCCGTTCCGTGATGATACGCTTCATATCCATGTCTTCGATTGGAGCTTCCAAGACCCAGGCATCGAAGAGTTGCAACGCTATGTTCAGCAGGGAATTTTTCCAGACAGAATATAGTTCAGGAGACGGATTTTCCTGATCTCTTGGCATATGTGCCAGTTGATCCAACAGTCCATAAAAAACCGGCTCGCTCCGCTGCCAAAAATCCATTGATACAGCATTCATATCCCCTTTGGCATCTTCAGGACGTCTGAACCAAGCAGCCTTAACCTGTTTTCGCAAAAGCTTGCTCACGTCCTGAGCGGCGGTAATAAGCTCATTTGCCCATTTTAGTAGTTTCTTGCGTTGTTCAGGGACTAGGTTGAATAGAGGAAAGGTGTGATCGTACCAGCAACGTGCCTTCATGTTGTCCATATCGAAACCGAAGCACCACAGCCTTGCCGTTTGTTGAATTCGCAACTCACGAGCGCGTTGTTCTGTATATCTCCTTACCACCAACGCAGCACGGTCTCCGTTTTCGTCATCGGCGAGCGTAAGTCCCAGCCAATGGCGATATCCCAAACCTCCTTGCTGGCCTTTGATCGAAAGCGGAGGCTTTTCTTTTTTAGGATCAAAACGGTAGGGAGTCAGCGGATGCACCCATGCCCCCATATAATTTACACCATAGTTGCGTGCCCGATACGCGTCGACAAGTTCCGAATCATGCGCACCGCACAGGTCGCAATTACCAACAATGGCCTCAGTCGGAAATGAAATCCGGATTCTTCTTGGCATTCCCCAATAGGATTGCAGTTGATGACTTTGTTCGGGTGTTGTATCTGTACCTTTTTTGTCCGACACGCGGGTCGGCCCCATCCACGGGAATACCTTTGCCTGGTTCTCCTTTCCTGGAAATCCCGGCACATCTTCTTTATCGAGCACGTTCAACCAGAGCATCCACCATAGCGATTTCTGGTCGGGCGATAGTACAAGAGTTGTCAACGGTCCCCCTCCACGCAAACCAACACGATGACCAACCCCGCCGGATGGAGCGTTTGTTTGTAGCGTAAACAACGCCATGACTGCACAGGGCTTGCAAATACAGCTAACCACATCACGTTTCACGAAATGATCCAGATTATCCCGAACGGTTTTTCCGCCGGGCGCTTCGATGAGCAAAGATGCGATCTTCTTGTTTTCACTGTCCGGCAATTCAAAATCCTGCATAAACGCCGGTCCATTGGGATTATCAAAATCAAATGCGTCGACCAATAATTCCAGCCGTGTTCGCAACAAATCCGTGTCCGGCGGCTTGGCCCAAAACTCCAACCATTCATCCTGATCATCCGGTGCAAAACCGGTCTGCAATAGCCCGATCAGGAATTGATACATAGCCCCTTGGAAATCTGGGCGTGGTGCGGCCAGTTCCATTACAGGGTCTTCCTGCTCCGCAATCTGCCAGGGCGCTATCAGGCTCTTGCCACTTTTTGCCCGGATGACCGGTATCCAGGCATCTTTAATCAGATTCATTGTCATCCTCCTTATAAAATCCCCACCCCATTTGTTGGTCATACCAGCCAGCCAGTTCCGGTGTCAGTGGAAATAGTTCGACCCATTTCAAAATCTTGTGCTCTTCTTTGAGCGCTTCCAGTGATTTGCCTACCTCCGGTGGTATAGCTTCTTTGGCCTTCTGCCACCCCCATTTCGGCACACTCAGCATGCTCATATCCCAAGCAAACTTTTCGACATCGGCATATGGTCTCCATCCTTCAGTATTGTTAGCCACCAAAGCAATCCGTACAGTTTCGTCGCCAAGCCTTGTTGGGATTCTCGATTCATCTTCCCATCCGCCGCCTTCCGAACTGGCCCTGCAATACCCTTTTGTGAGTTTCAAAACATTCAGGTTAGCCATACTCAGTTTTCCGCTATCCTCACCTACTGCATTCCAGGTAAGTTCTAACAATGCTGTCGGTATACTTTCTTGTGCTTCTTCACCATAGACACCTTCGATCAACATGCGTGCGTCTCCGGGCATACTTAAGCTGCCGGCCTTGCCGAGCAGTTGCTGCGTCAACCACAGTTGTCCCACATGCTGGTAAACTGCCTGTGTGCCAGGCAACACAACTTTGAGCCAGTTTTCCGCCGGTGTCTCGGTTGCTGGTGGACCGAAGATATAAAAGAGCTGAGATTCCCGTTGATCGATCGCGCCTTCATCGTAAAGCCGATTTCCGACAGCATCCCGAACATGCCTATGTTCACGGCCTATCCTCTGTATGAGAAGATCGATAGGGGCAAGATCAGAGATCATAACATCAAAATCAAGATCGAGTGATTGTTCCACAACCTGGGTGGCAATCAGCACACGACCGCAACGCATAGCGGATGTCGAGTCCTTTCCGAAATGTTCCAGTGTGGCAGATTCGATTCTTTGTCTGTCAATCATGGCAAAACGGCTGTGAAAGAGAGAAATCCTGTCATTCTCCATCCAATCCTGCTTTGCTAATTGGTGGTATGTCTTGATGGCATCGCCAACGGTATTCCTTACCCAACAAACGCATTTGCTCTCTTCTACAGCTTCTTCAATGACCTTCATCGCTTGCTTTAACGAATCGAGCAAAACAACGGACGATGTCCGCTCGACCTCTCGACGTGTGCTAAGCACAGTTTCAACTTGTTCGGACGTGGGAAAGTGGGTGGCCAAAGGGTAAGACTGTATCTCCTTTAACTCTGGTGCATTTAGGCCGGTACCATTGGCAAAGGCCTGCAGGTACTCCGCGCGCATAGTGTGCGGCAAGGTCGCGGAAAGTAAAATTGCGCTACCACCCTGAGCGGCATGATATTCGAGCAATCGCTGTAGCAAAAGGTTCATGTAGGGATCAAAACTGTGCACTTCATCAACAATCAGAATCTTCCGTGTAAGCCCCAGACAACGCAACGACTGGTGTTTAGCAGGGAGCA
>Ga0214472_10008073_pt1 | contig 10988 bp, 11 predicted proteins | sample RVTome_6_FD_207662 | JGI IMG/M metagenome (GOLD analysis project Ga0214472, IMG submission 207662) | Soil microbial communities from uranium-contaminated site in the Upper Colorado River Basin, Wyoming, United States - RVT140D175 | ecosystem: Environmental > Terrestrial > Soil > Contaminated >...
CTGCTCGACGGCCTCGACGCGGCCGGCGAGCGCCGGGTCGGGCTCGGCGCCGCAGGCGCGCAACGCTTCGAGCGCCTCGCGCTTCGCTTCGATCGAGGCCGGCGTCTCGAACGCCAGGCGGCGAACCGTGGGCAGCGCCGCCTCGCGCCGCAACAGGGATACGAGATGGATCGCCGCCGGCAGGTCCTCAGCTCCGGCCTCCTCGAGGACCGCCTCGAGCGCCGCCTCGACGTCGGCGTCGTGCTCCAGCAGCGCTTCGATCTCTTCGATCGGCCGGGGGCCGTCGAGCCCGAAGGCGCGGACACGCGCCACGGCGCGGCGCGCAGCGCGCAGCGGGCTTGATCGATTCCTGCTCATGCGAATCCTGGGTGGCTGCGAGGTCGTGGCTCGCGGCGCCGGCGCGGCGGTGACCCGGCAGGCCGCGGCGAGATCTCAGTAGGTCTGCTCGGGGCGATGGAGCAACACCGATTATAGGGTCCTCGGCCGATGGCGGCCAGCGGGAGCGCCCGACTCGCGGCGCCGTTGTTCCTCGACACGCGGCTTCGCGACGCGCCCCTGTGCGCCGCGCGCAATCGCCGCGAGCCCGCTTCAGGCGCCGCTCTTGCCGGAAATCTGTCGCTTGACACTCGCCGAAGGCCGTTGCTATAAAGGCGCGCGGCGGCAATCACACGATCACACCCAGGTCAGGAGGGCATCCCCACCGATGAACAAAGCTGATTTGATCGAGAAGATGGCGCGCGACGCCGACATCACCAAGACGGCGGCCTCGACGGCGCTGGACTCGCTGCTGGAGGGCATCACGGCGACGCTCAAGGGAGGCGGCAAGGCCACGCTGGTCGGCTTCGGCACCTTCGCAGTCTCGCATCGCCGGGCGCGAACCGGCCGCAACCCGCAGACCGGCGCGACCATCCAGATCGGCGCCAAGAACGTTCCCAAGTTCACGGCGGGCAAGGCCCTCAAGGACTCCGTCAACTAGCCGTAACGCTCGGCGATCAACCGCAAGCCCGTCAACGTCAGCAGCGGATCGACCCGCCTGATGCGCGGGCACTCGGCGGCGATCGCCGTCGCCCAGCCGCCGGTGGCCACTACGACAGGCTCGCCGGGGAGCTCCTCGCAAAGCCGTTCGATCAGGCCGTCGACGAGGTCGACGTAGCCGAAGAAGATGCCCGCCTGCATGCTCTCGACGGTGTTGCGGCCGATGACCCGCTGCGGCCTGGCGATGTCGACGCGCGGCAGGCGGGCGGCGCGCGTCGTGAGCGCGTCCGCCGAGATGCCGATCCCGGGGGCGATCGTGCCGCCGGCATAGGCGCCATCGGCGTCGACCACGTCGAACGTGGTGGCGGTCCCGAAATCGACGACGATCGCCGGCTTGCCGTATAGCTCGCGCGCCGCCAAGGCGTTGACGATGCGATCGGAGCCGACGTCGCCGACCGGCTCGTAGCGCACCGGCATGTCGTGCACGAGGCCGGGGTGGACGAACAGCGGCGCGACGCCGAAGTACTCGCTGCCGAGCCGCTCGAGGGTGCCGTCCAGCGGCGGCACCACCGACGAGATCACGATCCGCGCGACGTCCTCCGCGGCCAGGCCGTCGAGGTTGAACAGGGTGCGGGCGAGGATGCCGAACTCGTCGACCGTGCGGGCGCGATCGGTCGACAACCGCCAGTGGAAGAGCAGCTTGTCGCCCTCGTAGACACCCATCAGGATCTGGGTGTTGCCCACGTCGATGGCGAACAGCATGTCGTCCTCCCCCGCAGGAGCGGTCCGGCGCCTTGATACTTAGTGTTCCGTACGACCTGCAAACATCATCGTATGTACGGTACGGAACACTTAAAAGTCCCCGAAGTCCGTGAGCAGCTGGAATGCCCGGTAGCGGCGCGCGATCTGCCCGCTGTCGAGATCGCAGAGTCCCTCGACGCTGAAGCGCTCGACGCAGAACGACGCCATGACGCTGCCGGCGATCACGGCGCGGCGCAACGCCGTCGCTCCCGCCTCGCCGTGCTTGGCGATGTAGCCCATGAAGCCGCCCGCGAAGCTGTCTCCGGCGCCGGTGGGGTCGGCCACCTTCTCGAGCGGAAATCCCGGCGCCGAGAACATCTCGTCGCCGAAGAATGCCAGGGCGCCGTGCTCGCCGCGCTTGATGATCAGCGCCGAAGGGCCTAGCTCGCGGATCGCGGCGGCCGCCTCGACGAGGTTGTACACGCCGGCCAGCTCGCGCGCCTCGTCGTCGTTGATCACCAGCACGTCGACCTGACCCAGCAGCGAGCGCAGCGCGTCGGGCGTTCGCTCGATCCAGTAGTTCATCGTGTCGCAGGCGACCAGCTCCGGCGACTCGACCTGTTCCAGCACCGACCTCTGCAGCCCCGGGTCGATGTTAGCGAGGAACACGAACGGCAACTTGCGGAAACCGGCCGGCAGCTTGGGATCGAAGTCCTCGAAGACGTTGAGCTCGGTGAACAGCGTCGTGCGCTGGTTGAGGTTCCACGAGTACTCGCCGCCCCAACGGAAGCTGCGCCCGGCGACCCGCTCGACGCCGCTGGTGTCGACGCCGTGGCGCTCCAGGACCTCGAGGTGCTCGTCGCCGAAATCCTCGCCGACCACCGCCACCACGCTCACCGGGCTGAAGTACGAGGCCGCCAGCGAGAAGTAGGTAGCGGCGCCGCCGAGGGCATCCTTCACCTCTCCATAGGGTGTCTTGACGGTGTCAAAGGCGAGCGAGCCGACCACCATGATGCTCATCCGATCCTCGCGAAGATCGGATCGAGCAGCAGCGCCAGGCGCTCGCGCGCCGCGGCCGGAACCGCCTCCGGGCGGGTCAGCACGGCGTTGCGCAGCGCGCGCTTGCAGCCGCAGTCGTAGTCGTCGTCGAAGGCGGCGACGGCGCCGCGGACGATGCCCTGACCGTCGCGGACGTTCTGCATGAGGTTGGCGATGATCATCTCGGCGGTGACCTCGTCGTGATCCGGGTGCCAGCAGTCGTAGTCGGTGACCATCGCCAGGGTCGCGTAGCAGAGCCCGGCCTCGCGGGCCAGCTTGGCCTCGGTGAGGTTGGTCATCCCGATGATGTCCATGCCCCAAGAGCGGTACAGCTCGCTCTCGGCGCGGGTCGAGAACTGCGGCCCCTCGATGCACACGTAGGTGCCGCCCATGTGGTGGACGCAGCCGGCCTTGTCGGAGGCGTCGGCGAGCAGCTCGCGCAGGCGGGTGCAGACCGGGTCGGCGAAGGAAACGTGGGCGACGACGCCGTCGGTGAAGAAGGTCGCCACCCGGCCGCGGGTGCGGTCGACGAACTGGCTGGGGATGACGACGTGGAGCGGCTCGATGTTCTCGCGCAGGCTGCCGACGGCGCTCGCCGAGAAGACCGCCTCCACCCCCAGAGACTTCATCCCCCAGATATTGGCGCGGAACGGCACCTCCGAAGGGCTGTAGCGGTGGCCGCGGCCATGGCGGGACAGAAAGGCGACCGACTTGCCCTCCAGGGTCCCCAGGATGAACGCGTCGGACGGCTCGCCGAACGGCGTCGAAACCTCGATCTCCCGGCGATCGGTCAGCTCCTCCATCTCGTAGAGGCCGCTGCCGCCGATCACCCCGATTCTCGCCTCAGGCATGGACCCTCCTCAGCATCTCGCGGGCATGCTTCCGCGTCGCATCGGTCACTTCCAGGCCCCCAAGCATACGCGCTAGCTCCTCGACTTGCGCGCCTTCGGCGAGCCTCTCGGCGCGCACCGCGACGCGCCCCGAATCGCCGGTTTCCTTGCGGATGGCGACGTGCGCGTCGGCGTACGCGGCCACCTGGGGCAGGTGGGTCACCACCAGCACCTGGTGGCTGCGGCCGAGCGCCGCCAGCCGTTGCGCCAGCCGCTCGGCGATGCGGCCGCCGCCGATGCCGGAATCGATCTCGTCGAAGACCATGCTGTCGAGCGGGTCGCCCTCGGTGGCGCTGAGCTTGAGGGCCAGCATGACCCGCGACAGCTCGCCCCCCGATGCGACCTTTGCCAGCCCCGACGGCGGCTCGCCGGGGTTGGCGGCGAGCTTCAGCTCGACCCGGTCGCTGCCGCTGCGGCCGGCGCCGGCCGGCAGCCCTGCCGGTGCCTGTCGCTGCGCCGGCTCGATCGCCACCACGAAGCCGGCCCCTTCCATCCCCAGCTCGGCGAGCTCGGCGAGCACCTGCGTCTCGAGCTCTCCGGCGGCCCGCCGGCGGGCGTCGCCGAGCGCCGCCGCGGCGCCCTCGTAGTCGCCCACCGCCGCCTGCAGCCGCCGCTGCAGCTCGCCGAGCTGCTCGTCGTGCTGCTCGAGCGCCTCGAGCTCGCGGCGCGCCCGGCGGCCGTGCTCGACGATGGCGCCGATCCCCTCGCCGTACTTGCGTCGCAACCGCTGCAGCTCGGCGAGGCGCGACTCGATCTGCTCGAGCCGGGCGGGGTCGGCCTCCAGGTCGTCGAGGTAGCCTTGCAGGGCGCGGGCGCTCTCCTCGGCCGCGAAGCGGGCGCCGGCGACGGCCTCCGGCTCCCCGGGGGCGCGCGGGTCGAGCTGGCGGAGCCTGTCCAGACGCCGCTCGGCGCGCGCCAGCAAGGCCGCCGCCGAGGTTTCCTCCTCGTACAGGAGCCCGACCGCCTCGGCGCCCAGCTGCAACAGCTCTTCGGCGTGCGCCAGGCGGGCGCGCTCGGCCTCGAGGTCCTCGTCCTCGCCCTCTCGCAAGGCCGCGGCCTCGATCTCCTCGGCCTGGAACCGCAACACGTCGATGCGCTGCGCCCGCTCACGCTCGTTCATCGCCATCGCCTCCAGCCGCTCGGCGATGGCGACCGCCTCGTCGTAGGCGGCCGCCACCGCGGCCCGCGCCTCACCGGCACCGGCGAAGCGGTCCAGCAGCTCCCGGTGCGCCGGCAGCGCCAGCAGCGATTGGTGGGCGTGCTGCCCGTGCAGGTCGACCAACCGGTCGCCGATCTCCTTGAGGGTCTGCAGGCTCACGAGCTGGTCGTTGACCCAGGCGCGGCTGCCGGCGGGCGTCAGCCCGCGGCGGACGACGATGCCACCGTCTTCGGCCGTCAGGCCGGTCTCCTCCAGCAGCTCGACGAGAGCCGGATCGCGGGGCGGCGCGAACACCGCCTCGACCAGCGCCTTGTCGGCCCCGGTGCGCACCTGGTCGAGCGATGCCCGCTCGCCCAGTACCAGGGCCAGGCCGCCGAGGATGATCGACTTGCCGGCCCCGGTCTCGCCGGTGAACACCGTAAGGCCCGGCCCCAGCTCGAGGGCGATATCGTCGATGATCGCCAGGTTCTTGATCCTCAAATGCGCCAGCATGACGGCGTCCAGTATCCTCTCTGCCGCGGGCGGGTCAACTACGGGGGCGGCTCGAGCGTCTCAATGGGGACGCCCGGCCTGCGAAGGGGAAAACCGGCGGACTCGCCGCGTCCACCTTATTTACAGCGAAGCGACAGCGTGCTAGTTTAGCGGCGGGTGGTGGTCAGTGTGCATGCGCGCGCATCGGTGCTCGCAAGCAGCTGAGCATGTGGCTCTTGCAGGCGCTTTCCCCGCGATTCCTCATCTCGAATTGGCCAGAGAATTGGACCCTTTCCTCCTGTTGCAGGCGGGCCCCCGCAGTCTCGTCGATATGATCCGCGACAGCGGCGCCATGGCCTGGGCGCTGCTGCTCATCCTGGCGGTGTTCTCGGTGGTCTCGTGGGCGGTGATCCTCGACCGCGTGATGCTCTATCGCAAGGCCGACAAGCAGAGCGCCGCGTTTCTCGAGACCTTTCGGCGCTCGGCCAAGTTCTCGCAGGCCAAGGCGGCGGCCCAGGAGCTCGATACCAGCCCCATCGCCGGCATGTTCCTGGCCGGCTACGCGGAGCTCGCGGCCCAGATGGAGGCCGGCAAGGAGGCCAATCCGGGCGGCGCACAGGCAACGATCCACCGCTCGCCGCTGGAGCGGGCCCTGCAGCGGGCCGCCCGCAACGAGCGCGGCCGCCTGCAGCGCACGATGATGTTCCTGGCCACTACAGCGGCGGTGTGCCCCTTCATCGGCCTGTTCGGGACCGTCTGGGGGATCATGGACGCCTTCAACGCCATCGGCGCCTACGCCTCCGCCGACATTTCCGTCGTCGCCCCGGGGATCGGCGCGGCGCTCACCACCACGGCGGCGGGCCTTGCCGCGGCGATTCCTGCGGTGATTGCATATAACTACCTGCAGACGCGAATTCGAGGGTTCGCCGCCCGGATGGAAGATTTCGGCCTCGAGTTCATGGCGCTCATCGAGCGCAACTTCCCCACCAAGGCCTAGAAACGATGGAATTCGGCTGGTTCCACGAGGACGAATCAGGCCTCGCCGAGATCAACATCACGCCGCTGGTCGACGTCGCCCTGGTGCTGCTGATCATCTTCATGATCACGGCGCCGATGCTCATGCAGGGCGCCAACGTGCAGTTGCCGCAGACGCGGCCGATCAGCAAGCTGCCGTCCGGCAGCGTCTTTCTGACGGTCACCGAGGAGGGCGTAATCTTCCTCAACGACGACGAGACGCCGATCCAGCTGGCGGACCTGCCCGGACGGCTCTCTCCGTTCGCCGAGCTCGGCGAGGCGGTCTTCGTCCAGGGCGATACTGCGGCGCGATACGGAGACTTCATGCGGGTGCTCGCCGCCGTCAAAGAGGCCGGCCTTGATAACATCAACCTCGTCACGGAGGTGGATCCGGCAACGCGACGATGAAGGCACCGAACCAACCCTTGCAGACCGATCACGTCTACCGGGTGCTCGAGGAGCGCCAGGTCGGCGAGCTGCGCTTTCGCTCGGCGGTGATCAGCTCGACGGCGGCGCACGTCGCCGCCACCCTCGCCGTGCTCCTGGGGCCGTTTTTCATGCCCAAGCCGGTGCTGCTGGACTTCACGCCGGTCAACCTGGTTGCGATGCAGGCGCCGGAGCCGGCCCCGGCGCCGGCCGCCGAAGAGATCCCCCCGGCCGCGACGCCGGAACCGGAGCCCGAGCCGCCACCGCCCCCTGTGGTCGAGGACGTCCCCGAGGACCTCGAGGCGCAACGCCTCAAGGAGGCCGAGGAGGCGGCGCGCAAGCGCGAAGAGGAACGCCGCGAGCGCGAGGCCGCGGAGGCGCGCCGGAAGGAAGCCGAGGAGCGCCGCAGGGCCGCGGAGGAGGCCGAGCGGCGCCGCCTCGAGGAGGAGGAGCGTCGCCGGCGCGAGGCGCCCCAGACGGCGAGCCGCAGCAGCCGGGACGCACCGCCGCAGCAGACCACGCAGCAGGCCGCCCGGGGGCAGGTCGAGCTGGGACTGACCGACCCGAGCACGAACCGGGTGGTCTCCGACCTGCCGCAGTTCTGGATCGACGCGCTCCTCGTCAACATCGGCAGCAAGTGGGACCCGCCGGCACGCCCGACCGGTGCCCGCGAGATCCTGACCATCGTGCACTTCGTCGTCGGGCGCAACGGCCGCGTCATCGCCGGCCCGGACGTCAGGAGCAGCAGCGGCGACCGCCGCTACGACGACGCCGCGCTGCGCGCCGTGCTGGCCGGCCAGCCCTTCCCCCCTCTCCCGCAGGCCTATCGAGGCTCACAGCTAGGAATCAACCTTGGCTTCCGACCGCAATAAGACGATCTCACGCCGCGCCTTGATGGCCGCCTCCGGCTCCCTCGCCGCCCTGGCGGCGCTGGCCCCGGCATCCTCGATGAGCGCCTGGGCCGCCGGCGCCCGGCCGCAACAGCGAGAGATCTACCTGGAGCTGCGCGACCGCATCCGCAAGCCCATCACCGTCGCCGTGCCGCCGCTGTCGCTGGTACGCGGCGCCGAGGGCGAGGCGACGATCCTGCTCGAGGTGCTGCGCAACGACCTGCACCACTCGATGGTCTTCGAGGTCGTCGACCCGGAGTTCTACCCTGCCCTGCCCCCCGGCGACCAGGCCCCCGACTTCCCCGCCTGGCGGCGGACCGGGGCCGAGGCGCTGGTCCGCGGCTTCGTCCGCCGCGAGGGAGACGCCGTGCTCGTCGATTTCCGGATCTACGACGTGCAGAGCGGCCAGCAGGTGATCGGCGAGCGGGTGACCGGCGAGGTGCCACCCGCGCAGGCGATTGTCTCCAACTCGGCGCTGCGCCGCATCGCCCACGCCTTCGCCGACGTCGCCGTCCTCTACTACACCGGGATCCCGGGGGTCGCGTCGACCCGCATCGCCTACGTCTCGAACCGTCGCGGCCCCAAGGAGGTCTACTTGATGGACTACGACGGCTACGGCGACACGCGGATCACCAACGACGGCGGCCTGGCGCTCAGCCCGGCCCTTTCTCCCGGCGGCGAGCAGATCGCCTACGTCACCTACCGGTTCCACGACGGCGTGCCCAACGTCGACATCGCCATGCTCAACAAGCTCGGCGGCGTGCCGCCGGTCATCGCCCGCTCCGCGGGGCAGGACACCTCGCCGGAATGGTCGCCCGACGGCAGCCGGATCGTCTTCTCCTCCACCATGGACGGCCTCCGGGATGCCAACGCCGAGATCTACACGATGCGGCCCGATGGCAGCGACGTCCAGCGGATCACCAATAGCTCGGCGGTGGATACCTCACCGACCTTCTCGCCCAACGGGCGCGAGATCGCCTTCATCTCCGACCGGGCCGGCGGTCTGCACCTCTACAAGATGGCCATCGACGGCACCAACCTGGAGCGACTTCGGGTGGAAGGCTCTCAAATCGACTCTCCGGCATGGAACCCGAACCCCCAGATTTCGGACCTGATAGCCTATGCCGCGTCCGAAGGGGGTAACAGCTTTCAGATTTTCGTGTACAGTCTTACGACACGACAAAGCGTCAAGCTGACGCAGGGTTACGGGCGCGCCGACTCGCCGAGCTGGTCGCCCGATGGACGACAGATCGTTTTCGAGGCGTCGCAGGGCGACCAGAACCACATCTACGCGATCGGGTTCGACGGCTCGCGGCTGCGGCAGCTCACCCGAGAAGGCAACAACCAGACCCCCTCGTGGGGTGGCAGATGAGTCTCTTCAGGCTCACCAACGGAGGAAGAAGTCGATGAAAGCTCTTACCCAGCGGACGAGCGTCGCGACGGTGCTGCTCATTGCCGTCGGCATGCTGTCAGCTTGCTCCAGCCAGGAGCCGCCGGCCGCCGAGCCGGTCGCGGCTGCGCCGGTCCAAGCGCCTGTACAGCAAGCCCCACCCCAGGAAGCCCCGGAAGCCGAGGATTGGGACACCAACCCGCCGGCGAGCGGTGTCCTCACACTCGACGACATCAACCGGCAGGGGATCCTGAAGGCCATTTACTTCGATCACGACAGGGCCGAGATCCGACCCGACCAGCGGGCGACGTTGCAGGCCAACGCCCAGTTCCTGCGCGAGAACGCCAACGTGCGGGTGCTGGTCGCCGGCCACTGCGACGAGCGCGGCACGCGCGAGTACAACATGGCGCTCGGTGAGCGCCGCGCCGCCGCGACGATGCAGTACCTGGTGTCGCTCGGCGTCCCCCGCGAGCGCATCGAGATCATCTCGTACGGTGAGGAGCAGCCGGCGGTCCCCGGCAGCAGCGAATCGGCGTGGTCGCAGAACCGCCGCGCCCAGTTCCAGGCGATCGGCAACTGACAACACGCATCCGAGTGAGCGCGCGCCGTCTCCCCGCGGGGCCGGCGCGCGTTTGCTCATGGCCACCGAGAGGCGCTTGAGAGAACCCCGGCGGATGCCAGCGCGCATTTCTCACCGCCCTTCTGCCGCGGGCGCGCGAGGGTCGGCGGCCACGATCTCGCGCTCGAAGGTGGCCGGGCCACTTCTGCTTGCCGCCCTGCTGATCGCGGCCCCGGGCTGCGCTTCGATGCAGCAGCGGGTCACGGAGGCGGAGAACCGCTCGGCGACCCTCGAGGCCCAGGTCGCCGATCTCCAGGCCACCCAGCAGACGATCATCGCCCGCGTCAACCAGATCCGGCAGGACCTCGAGAACGCCCTCGATCCGGTGCGCGCCCAGCAGGCCAGCGGCGGCTCCGACCTGCGCGCGCTCGAGACCGAAGTCGCCAGTCTCCGCCAGCAGGTGGATCTGCTCGCCAGGCAGCTCGAGGCGGTCAACGCCGCAGCCGCCGGGGCCGCGGTCACGGAACCGCCACGTTCCGGCATGGCGATGCCACCGGCGCGCGGCCAGCCGACCGCTGACCCCTCGGCGCCGGCTGCGTCCGAGAGCGAGTCGCTGTTCAACGCCGCCTACGCCGACTACACCGCGGGCCAGTTCGTCCTCGCGATCTCCGGGTTCGAGGAGCTCCTGGTCCGCCACCCCGGCGACCCGCGCGGCGCCGACGCCCTCTACTGGATCGGCGAGTCCCTCGCCGCGCAGGATCAGCACGCCGACGCCCGGCGACGCTTCCTCGAGATCCCCCAGCGCTTTCCGGCCTCGCCGAAGGTGCCGGACGCGGCGCTGCGCGCCGCCCTCGAGGCGGTCGAGCTCGGCCAGCGCGACGACGCCATCCGCGAGCTGCGCCAGCTCATCGCCGCCCACGGCCGCAGCGACGCCGCCCTGATCGGCTGCATGCAGCTCGACCGCATGGGCCAGACGCTGCCGTCCGGCTGCCGGCTCCCGAGCTGACGCCGGCGACCCCTTCGAACGAGCCGCCCAGGTCCCCGGCCCTTATCACGGTGCTTCTGCTGCGGGCGCGGGGAGGCCCGTGTCTACTGCGTTGTGCGTGGAATCGTTTGATGAGCTCAACGCCCCCAACGGGAGTCGGTTCTCCCGCGCCCCCCTCCCGGCGCGCGCCTTGTATCCACCGCCTCCCCACGCCCTTGCGACGAACCGCGCTGGATCGTCGCCTCACCGCCCCCGGAAATCGGCTGGCTGTGGCCGTCTAACGAGTATGGTACATAGGGGCGTACGCGCTCGAAGGAATTCCCCGGGCGGATCCGAGCGATCGCTGGAACCGAACGACAACGAGAAGAGAGGCGTGGCATGGCACGGGGCGTCAACAAGGTGATCTTGATCGGCAACTTGGGGAAGGACCCCGAGCTACGGTACACACAG
>Ga0214472_10008074_pt1 | contig 10986 bp, 7 predicted proteins | sample RVTome_6_FD_207662 | JGI IMG/M metagenome (GOLD analysis project Ga0214472, IMG submission 207662) | Soil microbial communities from uranium-contaminated site in the Upper Colorado River Basin, Wyoming, United States - RVT140D175 | ecosystem: Environmental > Terrestrial > Soil > Contaminated >...
CCGTCAACACAACCACCCTGCTCACGGGAGGCTTAGGATGCCTGCATCCATCCTTGACAGATACCTATCATGGATGTCCCACCATTCTTCGCCCATGCAACCAATCCCAAAGCGCGCCCACCGAGCCCAGAGCGCCAGCGACGGGTTGGGCCACATCGTCCTCACAGGGCCGCTATCGTCAACCCACGCCCAGGCCCCAGCGGGGCCAAAGAACATAGCCCAGTGCTTCAGCGCTGGGTTCCCTGGCGCGAAAAGACCAAGCCCCAGCCGGGGCGATACCCCAACCGCCTCACCCGCGGGGCGGCCAAAACCGAATAACCAGCCAACAGGCCAAACTACCAAACAAACCCACCAACCACCAACCAATTCAAACCAAACCACTTACACTGCCCGCCGCCATCGGCGCCATCGCTCCATGGCTCAACAGACCCAACGGGCGAATGTCCCAAATCCGCGGCTCCAGCGGGACATTTTGGGACATTTCAAGGCAGGCAATAACCGAACCGCCAGCCGCCAGCACCAAATTACCAAACGGACCCAAACAAAAAAACTCCTGCTTACTGAGTTGTGCGCGCCGCCTGAAGGCGTGCGAGCGAATCCTGAGCGGCTTGGTGCAAGGCGGGGTCGGGGCTGGCGGCCGCCTTCCGAAAGTGGATTTCGGCCTGTGCGTAATCTCCCTCGACGGCGTACTGATTCCCCAGATTGAGGTGTGCCTCGGCGAGCTCAGGCTCCGACTCAAGAGCCTGCTCGAAGTAGCGCTTCGCTTCCTGGTTCTGTCCCTCTCTGAGCAGCAGCGCGCCGAGGTTGAAGGCGGCCAGGCCGTAACCGGGGTCTGCCTCGATGGCTTGGCGGTAGGAGGCGATCGCCTGCCGGTTCTTTCCTTGCATGGCGAAGAGCGTGCCGAGTTCGTCGTGAATTTCGGCGACCTTGGGATTGAGTTTCAGGGCCGCCCGCAGGTTACGCTCAGCGTCCGCATATCGCTCGAGGGCGGCCAGCAAGCGGCCGTAGTTATAGTGCGCCTCAAAAGAATTGGCATCGAACTTGAGGGCCTGCTGGAAATGATACTCGGCCTCACTGGGCTTGTTGGTTCCGGCGAGAAGGTTCGCCAGGTTGGTGTGCGCATTGGCGTAATCCGGCTTGAGGTGAATCGCCCGGCGGAAAGCGGCCTCAGCCGCGCGCAGGTCGCGGGTTTGGACGAGAGCGGCTCCGAGACCGCTTTGCGATTGCGCGGCGTCCGGATTGATGCGGACCGCCGTCTGTAGCGCCTTGATCGCGGCCGGCAGCTGCCCCAGCTTCAGGTAAGCGAGGCCGAGATCGCTGCGGGTTTGGTAGGCATTCGGTGATTGCTCCAAGGCCCGCTGCAGGATTGGCAAGGCCTCCTCGGTGCGTCCGCTTTGTGCCAGCAGACGGCTGAGGCCCTCCAGGCTTGGTAAGTGTTTTGGATCTCGCCGGAGTGCTTCCTGAAAGGTCTTGACAGCGTCGCCGGTTCGCGCGGCTTGCGTGTAGGCCTCGGCGAGTTCGTAGTAATAGTGTGCGCCCTCCGGGGAATGCTTTGCGATGGCTTGTTCGAGCTGCGGGATGCCCTCATCGAGGTTCGAACCGGATTTAACTTGCGCCACCGCGATTAGCAACTCATTCTCGGGCGTGGGCGGGGGATCGGGCGGGTAGTAGGGGACGACGCGTCCCTGATAGGGCTCATGGTGGACCTCGTTTTTCGCCGCCAGCAGATCGCGGGCCGGCTGACGCCGCCGGATGTAGTGATCGGTCATGACGACATGCACCACATCGTCGGGGCGGCGCTTGGGCATGTGACAGTCGAGGCAATCGCCGGCGCTGGTGTGTTTGCCCGCGCTCACGAGTGCGTCGATGCCGGCGCTGTGGCAGGAGCGGCAAGTCGCGATGTACTGCCCGGCAGCTTCCGCGCCACGGCGAACATCGTGCGGGTCATGGCAGGTCGTACAAGTGAGCGCGCCGTTACTTTGCTGGAAGCAGGCGGATTTACGGAGACGGTAGGCGCCGTGCGCGATTTCAAAAAGATCGTCAGGGCCCCGGCCGGGCGCGTAATCGAAGTGCATCATGAAGTCGCCGAGGGGTTGACCGGGCTGGTACGAAAATGCGCCCCGCCCGTCGCGCCGCATGGCGTGCGGCAACCCTTCGACGGTTGTTTCGAGGTGGCACTGCATGCAGACTTCGATCCGGCGTTCGGCATCGAGTCGCGCCGGATTGACGATCGATGCCCGAATCGTCTCCGCTGACGGGTTGGCATCCTCGAAGACGGCAATGTGCTTGCGGCCGGGTCCGTGACAACGCTGGCAGTCGATACCCTGCGGCATCTCGGCGGGATAGGTTAAACCGGCTCCGGCTTGATCGGTCCCCTCTTCGATGCTGGGGTAGGCGTTGTGGCAGGCGATGCAATCGGTGGCTGCTTCGCGCAGGAACCCCTGGTGATCGGGCCGGTCGTACCCGGGACTCATTGCCCAGTAGCCGCCGTTCTCGGAATACCAGGAGACGGGGAACTGCGCCAGGCCGCCGTCGGCGGTGCGCCAAAGATAACTGCGCGAATGGTTGCCGGAGCCGATCACGTAATCGATACGCTTTTCAAGGACATTGATCTCATTGCCGCCGGGGCCGATCTGGTGACGGCGGATGTAGTATTCGTTTCCCCTCTCGATCATCGTGTAGTGGCGATCGGAGGCCTTGTGATAGTACGTGTTGCCGGACGTGAAGTCCTCGACAATGTTATCGGGCGTCGGCCGATAGAAGGAGCGGCCCATTCCGGTGAGGCGGTAGGTTGCGGCGATCTCCTGGTGACAGCCAACGCAGGCGACAGAATCGACGTAGCCGAGATCAGCCCCGGCGATGAACTGTTTCGGAACGGGAGCTGATGTTTCGCCCGCCGGCTGCTTTAACCACAAGTACCCGGTGACCACGAGAGCCGCCGCGGCCAGGGCGATGATCGCCACGATGAAGGGGCGCCGTGAGCTGTCGCGGGTGAGACCAGGGTCCGCCGGGCGCGGCCTGGATTGCAACCCTCGGCTGTGACTGCGTTTCCTGCTGCTCATCTGCTTCTTGTACGACTCTGGTTTCAGGGCGCCTTTCCGAATAACGGGCCCACGGGTTAGCTGCTCTATGATGCGGCCGGTTTGCCCCACCTGCCGTGAAGGCCCTGCTTAAGAAACTCGCGCTGTATACGCGCGGTGATGTCGCTTTGCATGGCCGGCTCGTAGCGATGATCGTGTACGTAAGCCTTGATGCGCAACCGCAGATGCGGGACCTTGTCGAACTGGTTCGCAACGAGGACGGTCACCGGCTTTGTCGATAGCAAATACGGTGAGGTAAACGCGGCCTCCCTGCCGATGCGCATTGCCGTATCGGCGTCGGTATCGATTGGCAGATACATGTCCGTGACGACCTGAGCGTCGGGGACGCCGGAGTTCGCGTCATAGACCGCGGCGGTCATGACGTTCGCGTTGGGGATCGTAACCCGCGTGTCGTCTGGAGTCGTCATTTTTGTGCTGCGCAAGCCGATGTGATCAATTTCTCCGTAAGCGTCGCCGATCTTCACGCGGTCTCCGAGCTGGAAGGGGCGATCGGTGAGCACGACCAGGCCGCCGACGACATTCTTGATCAGATCCTGAGCCCCCAAACCCAGAGCAATGCCAATCGATGCAATTCCCGTGAAGAAGACTTCTCTCGACGGCGCCAGGGAGGCGATGATCACGTAAGTCGCGACGAACCACAGGCTGATCCTCACGATGGGTTCGATGTTCTTGAAAAAGAACCGGGCTCGATTGACGCGGCCGCTGAGGAATTCGAGGACGCGCTGGACGAGCCGGATGGCGAGCCAGGTTAGGGCGATGATGACCGCCGCGGCGGCCATCCTGCCAAAAGTGAGGTTTTCGAGCAGCGATGGCGCCGGGTCGAACTGAAGCAGAGCGAACGGTAACGAAGTGGCTGACATAGCTTTGTTCCTCAATAGAGATTGTGAGCGTCGAGAACGCGCTGAACGAGATGCGCGATGCGCGGCCGAATCCGCAGTCCTGGGACGTTTGGCTGATACTCGAGCAAACCGATATCCTGGAGCCGCTTGAGGCGGTCGGTGGATGTTTCCAACGCCGCGTCGAAGATGATCGCGTGCTCCTCGCAGGTGATCGAACCATGCTGAAAGATCGCCTGCAGCGCGAACATGTCGTCGAGATCAAGAGCGGCCGCCAGGGGCCCGGTTTTGGGCGCATCGGGCGGGCGCAAACGAAGCGCGCCACTATCCGCCGAGACGATCGAAGCGTTCCAGAGGCGGAACGCGCTGCGAAACACGCCATTCGATTGCGAATAGAGCGCTTCGAAGTACTTCTCACGGGCGCTCCTTTGGACTCCCAAAAAAGATTGGACCCGCTCCCAGTTGGCGTTCCGCGGGGCTCGTTCGAACTCCAACTTCAAGCCGGATAGATGATGCCTTTGCAGCACGGCTTGCTTGAGAGTCTTGTGCGACACGGCGCGGGCGTTGATGCGATGTGAGAAGCCGCGGTCGAGGCCCACGGCGGCCTGGGTGAGTTTCGCGGCGGCGTAATTGACGCTGAGCAGCCACAGGACGTTTTCATTCGTGCGGGTTACGAGGGTCAGAAGCCTCTCGAGGCCTTCGAAACCGCCGATCCGGCGCAGGTAGGATCTTTCGACTTCCTCGAGGATGACCACACAACGGCCCTGATTCAGGGTAGCGATGAGTTCCTCGTCCGGGCCGATTTCGAAGAGCCCGCGAAGGAAGTCGTCCATCTCGCCCGCGCTCGATATACGTTCCGAGAAGGCGCCGACACGGAGCGGCAGTCCCGCCAGCGCCTGGACGCGGGCGCAATTGAGGAGGCTGGTTTTGCCGCTACCGCGCTCTCCGACGAGCAGGATAGCGGTGGCATGTCCGGCCTCCCAGGCATCGCGGCCTTCCTGGATGGCGGCCATCTCGGTTTCGCGCCCGACGAGAAATCGTGGGTCTTCGACGGACTCGGACCGAAACAGTCTGCCGTAGATCAGGGGCAGGTTGGGGCCCGTTTCTGTCGCCGACGATGAGAGCCACGCCCGGCGCTCCAAGGGCGCGAGCTTCGATTGGGGAGGGGGCTCCCACCCGATGTAGATCAAGCCGCGCTTATAAGCAGCGCGGAGAGTCGACCAACAGAGCCGTACGAGCCGGCGCGACCCGCTGACGCCGCGCTGAGCCAGTTGGTAGACGACACGCCGCGAACGCTGGCGCGCGAGCCCCTTGAGCAAACCGAGATGGCCCTCCCGAATCGTCCCGTGCGTATTGGAGAGAGCGGCCGCCGCGGCGGTCGTCAGGCTTGGCTCCGCAACGATGCGCGACTTCCCAACGCGGTCTCGCCGCCGCCGGGCGAGTTGCAGGGCGTTCGCGACGGCTTCCACGGCCATTTCCCGCTGCTGATCGCGGGTTGCGACCTCAAACCCGTAAAAGACCACCTGCCGGGCGTGCTCGATATCCGAGACGATGCGGCGATGCGCTTCCTTGGCATCGAGCAGGCCACGCAGATCGGAACGATTGGCGCTGCGTTCGATTGCTTGGATGAAGATATCTCTCGCCCGAACGGTGCGCCAAGGGGGCCGGCGGGGTGGCAGGGCTTTGCGGGGTTCGATGAGCTCGGCCTCGATCGGCAATCCCGCTTGCGCGAGCTGCCGCGCTTCGGCGGCCCAGTCACGAATCCGTTGATCGGCGCTGACGAGGTTGGTCTTGGGAGGTGGAATAAGTTTGGGGTCGATGGCGCCGTCCCATTGATCGAGGGCCTCAATGAATTGATCCAGCTCCTTGATGAGTTCAGAACGTTCTTTGTCCACGCCGAGTAGCGACTTTTCAGTCGTTCGCGAGAGTTGGCCGCCGACCGAAGCGACGGCGGCGGTCAGATCGTGGCGGGCGCGAATGGCATTCGCCTGTTGCTCCCAGTACGAAATACAGGCCGAGGTCAGGTCGGATTCCGCGGTACGCCTCGAGGCCGTCCTGGGCCTGGAGCGGCTTAACTCTGACGCAAGCGCCGGGAGAAGGGCGTCCAGGTCATTCTTTAGGGCTGTGAGGGCTTTGATTGCTTCCCCTCGACGGCGGGCGCAGAGCCCCATCCAGCGCTTGCGGTCGTACTCGAACTCCTTTGGGTCCGAGCTGCTGCCATCGAGCTGGCGCAGGCCTTCCTCGAGCGTGCCGTCCCAAGGATCCGTGAGAGCGTCTTCGAGTTGCGCCAGCTTGAGAAGAAAGAGGCCGACACGGCCAAATAGCCGCGCGCGTCGAAGCCGGTACACTCCGCCGACAACGGATCGCATCGGCAAGCGGCGAGTCTTCTTGCCGCGCCGCAGCCATGACGCACGCCGGCGGGAGGCGGATGCGCCATCCCGCAAAGCCTCGACGAGGTCCCGGCCGCTAATGCGCACGACACGTGGCGTTTCGGCGACGGCGGCGTCGAGGTCGCGCAGATACTGCTGGAAGGCGGATAGTGCTCGACGCTGCGGCTGCACCCTGCGGTGACGCTGGAGGACCTGCTGGAGAAAAGTATCGCTTGGCGTTCCGAAAAGATTTTGGAGCGAATCGATTCTGCCGGGCTTCCATTCAGGCACAGCGGACCTTTGGTACGGCTGCTCGATGGATGCAATTAGCTCCGTAACGTCCCTTAATGCCGCTTCACACTCGCCGCAAAACTCCCTTGATCTGTCTTGCAACTCGGTGCTGAGCTGGGTCCAAGTGTTGCTAAAAGGTATAGCCATATCTGGCCCTAGTATGACCGGAAATCGCAGTTGAGCGAGTGGATGGTTCGCGAAAGACGGCGTAGAGCAGGGCCTCCGGCAGTGGCCCGTCTTCCATTGCCGGATTCATAGAAGAGTGGGATCGACGGCGGCTGATCGTAATACTCCAGGGCGCTCGGGTCGTGTTCGAGTTCATAGATGACTGGAAGCTCGACCCGATGGCTTTCAAACTGAATCGTAGCCCCCATCTTCCGGCTTGGATAGCGTCGGCTGACGTTGCTGCGCCCGCCGCCGACACGACGGGTGGGAGGCCGCGACCGCACGTCCGCAACGATCTCGCAGCATCTCGCGCTCAGGCCGAGCCGCTTGCACCATGCATTGAGATCCGCTTCGTTTAGCACCCGCTACTCCTAACGGTCGCCCCTTGATCGGCGCTCGCCCTTCAGTGCCACTGCGTATCTTCGACCGGCTTCCGCAATCAACTGTTGAAGGTCGCGCCCGTTCCGGATAGCCCGTTCAACGTCCGGCGCCAATTCTTCGGGCACGTAGATCGAGAAACGACGCCTTCCTTTCTTTCCATAAAGCGCGTAGCTTGAATGGCCCTGGCCTGATTCACACAGCTTGCAGTGCTCCCGGATACAGGGACTTTTGCGTAAAGACAAGGATCCCGACGCCACTGGCCACAAGTCACGTATCGCTCCTTGGAACCAGCGCTTGACTTCCTCCGGCGACTCACTTCGTGACGACATCGTATAGGTGTATACTAGCACACATACAACGCGAAGACAAGATCATTATGAAATGTGTTTTCTTGTTTCAAGCCCGAGCGGTGCTTGCTGTTGGTGGAGCTGCGTCGGCGCGTTCGAGAGTGTATCCGATGGCGTCGTAGCCCCTTAGCCGCCGTTCATACATCCTGGCGAGCATTGCCACGTTCGGGTCGACGTAATCGTACACTTGCACGACACGCTTGCCGTCGTGAAGCCGATGGAGTCGCCCTACGTACTGCTGAAGAGTACCCTTCCAGGAGACCGGCATCGCGAGAAACAGCGTATCGAGCCGCGCATCGTCGAAGCCTTCGCCTATGTAACTACCGGTCGCGATGATCACGCGGCTTTCTGTTTCAAGGACGGCAGCCAGCGCCTCTGCTGTCGTTCGGCGCTGCTTCTTGCCCATGCCACCCTTGAGCACAAAAATGTGCTTGGCGAATCCTTCCACCGCAGCTGCGAAAAACTCGAGATGCTCTTTGCGGCCTGTGAGCAACAGCGGCGACCGGCCTGCCTCCAGGGCACTCCTAAGATCGGCCGCGATCAAGGCGTTCCGTGCCGAATCGTTCACCAAGGCGGCGTAGACATCCTGAATGGTCAGATCTGTCATCTCAGCCGGCATCCGGAAATCCGTATGCCGCGGGATGACTTTGTGCTCGAAAGGCGTCGTTTCGGTCATCGTCCGCGCACTCATGTGGAACCGGATCGGACCGCACTGCATGTGGATGATCGGATGATGGCCATCCTTGCGCGCTGGCGTAGCGGTCAGGCCGACTACGTATCTTGCCTTCACCTGCTTCATCACTTGCTCGAAGGTAAAGGCCGAAATGTGGTGGCATTCATCCACGATCACCTGCCCGTATTCGGCAACGAAATCCTTCACTTCGTCTTTCCGGTGAAGGCTCTGAATCACCGCGACGTCGATGGATCCGGTCCGATCCGATTTTCCACCGCCAATCTGCCCGACCGACTTGGCTGGCAGCCCGAGAAACATCGCTAACCGTTCATGCCATTGGTCGAGCAACTGTTGCCGGTGCACTAAAACCAGCGTGTTCACCTTACGCTTTGCGATCAGCCACGCGGCAACTGCGGTCTTGCCGAAGGCCGTCGGCGCACACAGGATTCCATCGTCGTAGTCGCTGATACCGGCGACAGCTTCTTCTTGATACGAGCGCAGACGACCCTGGAAGTCTGCCTCAATCGAGGTCCCAGCATAGCGTTCATCTCGGAGGTCAACCTTGATCTTGTGGTCTGCAAGCAAGGCTGTGACCTCCGCCAAGCAGCCCCGAGGCAGCGCAACATGCTGAGCAAAGTCCTGACCGCAGGAGATGATTCGAGGCTTGCCGAACGTGGAAAGCCGCATCGCCTGCGCCTTGTAGAACTCGGGATTCTGGAAAGCTGCCAGTCGCAAAAGGCGATTCAGCATCGCAGGCGGCAGGTTTTTCTTCTCAATGTAGAGAAGGTTCGATCGCACAATCTTGACGCGTTCGGGAAGCGGTCCCTCGATGGGTCTTGGTGTCCGCCGCCTGGAGGGCGGTATGGTCCACGGCTCGGCCTCATCGTCTTCATCCGCCAGGCTGATCCTGACCTCGATTACGCCGCCAGTACGCATAGCCTCGCGTACTAGCGCTTCCACGCAATCGGGCGCCATCTTCTGTATGCCCGAGAGGAACTTCCATTGATCGGGGTACGGCCCAAAATCCGCATCGAGGAACACGCTGTTGTCATTCTGGCGCGGAATCCATTGCAGGGGTAAGGCGATGAGATTCCCAAAGCCGCCCTTTGGCATCGTGTCCTGGTTCGGGAAGAATCGGTCGTAGGAGTCCATCCCAAGCTGGTGGCGCCGATCCATGGTTCTTGTAAGGATCAGACTCCCGAGTTTTCGTGCCGTTGAGGCCGAGATGGCGCGCTCGAAAAAGATCCAGACATGCCCGCCATTACCTGAACGCGATCGTTCAAGGGCCGCCGGCACGCCCAGGTCTCGGCACGTTTCGAGGAACGCCGAGGCGTCATCCTGCCAGCTTTTCTTGTCAAAATCGACGGCCAGAAACCAGCAGGTTTCGTCCAGAAGTAAGGGATAGACACCGATCGTCTGCTTGCCTTCCAAATGCTGTCGAAGTACGTCATCAGTCAGAGGCAAAAGCTTCCTGGTCTTCTGGTCCACCTTCTTTCGAAGGGCCGCCTCTGCGGAGAGGACTGCCTTCCAGTCGCGAATCGAGGCCGGTATGTAACCCCGCTCACCGCTTTTGAATCGCATGCGAACGGCATACACATCTTCCCGTCCTCGGAACAACCTACGAAACAGGGCTATCTTTGCGTCTTTGCCCGAGTGCTCATTGACGCCGGCGTCCTGCACATGCGCCTTCGCTGGAGGTGGCGAGCCACTCTGGCACGGCGCTAGTATCGTGATTCCGTTTTCAACGAGGAGCCGGCGAAGCGCGGCGTTCTCCTCCTTCAGGCGCTGACAGTCGGCGAGTATGATCTCCAGTTGGTTGGCCTCAGGATTCCGCTCGCCCATACACCAACCTCAGCTCCGTCCTCCCCCACCCTTCATCATGCGCTCGAAGAACTCCTCAACGCCGCTGAACACCGTGTCCATTTCCCCTTCGATCTGGCACTCCTGGGCCAATGCCAGGAAGCGCCGCTCCCAATCCCGTGGCGGTTCCACCAACACCGCTGGCAACTTGTGGGTCCGTCTCCGTTCGAATCTGAGGTGCAGCGCCGCCACTCCTTAATATAGAAGACTTACACTGTCGGCTGGAATCCCTGAATACGATGGCGGGGACCTTCGAGGCGGACCTACGGGCCGGGGAGCCCTTCGTCTTGCTTCGGCTTGCCGTCCCGGCTTTGACGTACCGCACCTCGAGCACTACCGGTTCGGTATCACTGAAGTCTTGAACCTCGATGGCCTTGCGCTGTAAGCAATCGGGCTGTCGGCAATCTGACTCAGCACGCATAAATCATCACACGTGGGTCGCGTAAGGACGCCCTATTGTGCCACTTCACAAACTGGCACACCTTAGGTAGACACAGATGCTCTCTCCGCTCCAAGCTGAAGGACATGACTCTGGCAATACCTAGATTCGAACCAACCATCACCAGACCACACCCACACCAGTCGATTGCTCACTTGGTGCTTACGGTCGCGGGAATCAATGGAATTGTGGGCCTATTCCTGCCATTCACCTGGGCGACGTCCCCTCTGGAGGCCGTCTTCAACGACCCGTGGCAAATTGGCCTTCCTTTCTTCCTTGCGATTCCAGCTTCTGCTGCCTCCATTCGGTGGATCATCTCGGGCTCGTTTTCAAGGCCTGAGCGCACAATCGCCTACGTCGTAGGCGCCTCAATGGCAGGTGTGACACTCTACACGTGGTTTTGGGGCATTGGCCGGGAGCTGCTCTTTGGTAGTTATGGGCCAACGACCGCCCAGGAATGGGTCCAATGTGTTCTGACGCTGATGATTCCCCCTCTAGTTCTTTGACCGCGTGATACGTGGTCT
>Ga0214472_10008075_pt1 | contig 10986 bp, 11 predicted proteins | sample RVTome_6_FD_207662 | JGI IMG/M metagenome (GOLD analysis project Ga0214472, IMG submission 207662) | Soil microbial communities from uranium-contaminated site in the Upper Colorado River Basin, Wyoming, United States - RVT140D175 | ecosystem: Environmental > Terrestrial > Soil > Contaminated >...
CCTGCGCCTTGCCGTCATCCTGCTCTCCCTGCTGCTCACGTTCTCGCTGACGGCCTATGCGCTGCTCATCCCGATCCTTGGCCTCGGACTATTCGCGCGGTGGCGAGCGGGACGGCTGGGGGTCGGGCGGCGGGCCTTGGCGTTGGCTGCTCTCATGCTCCTGCTGCTCCTGCCACTCGGTCCCGCCCTCCAACGGACCGTCGTGGCCCGCGCCGTGCGATCCGTGTCGGGCGTCGACAGCTCGACCAAGGCCCGCATCGTTGGTAGCTGGAAGATGACCTACGCCCTGCTCGAGACGAACCCCCTCCTCGGCGTCGGCCTCGGCAACTTCGACGTCGTCGCATGGGAGATGCGGGCATCCCACGGCCACTACGTCCAGAAGGCGACCCAGGGATGGAACACGTTCGCCTACGTGCTCGCCACGACCGGACTGCCGGGCCTGCTGCTGCTCCTGGCGTTGCTGGCATCGGCGTTCCGTGGCCGTGGACGTCTGGCCGTGCCGTTCGTGCTGGGCATGTTCGCCGACGGGACGTTTCTGGGCGCCGCGTACTGGGTCTTCTTCGCGGTCTACACCACCGGGGATCGCTAGGGTCTCTCCGGGCTCCGCGCCCACTGGTTCTCCTCGAGGTGCTTCACAGGGGGCCGCCCAGGGCGCCGAGGGCGGCCTCGAAGGCCTGCGGGTCGTCCGACGAGACGAAGTCCACGCCCGACGCGCGCTCCCCCACCGCGTAGCGCCAGGGCGGCGAGGCGAACACCCGGAACCCCCGGCGGCTCCCCTCCGCGGCATGGACCGAGCCCAGGCGCGACTCGGCGGCGGCTAGGAACTGCCCCACGTCGGCGGGGTCATCCCAGACCGAGCGCCAGACGAGGAGCGTCTTCCCGGAGACGTCCCACACGCGGTAGCGGTCGCCGCCCCATCCGGAGGAGGCCTCCTCGGGCGCGGCCTCCCCCAGGAACGTCCGGATGAGGACCTCGCCCAGGACGCCCTCGTTGAGCACCCGCTCGCCGCGCGGCGCGTAGGAGAGGTCCACCGGCCGCGGCGCCTCGCGCGCGTGGTACTTCTCCGGGTGCAGGACCTGCTCCGTCGATTCCGGCGGCCTTCCCCAGGCCTGCCTGAGGGCGTCCCACCCGCCCCTCCTGTGCAGGGACTGCGCGAAATCGCGGCCCGCGAAGTACGGCAGCAGCAATTGGTCGCGCAGGACGGGCGGCACGTTCGGCATGGGCGGCACCGGCAGGGAGAAGGCCGGGACGTCCTCCTCCGTCTCGCCGCCCGTCAGCCGCCGGACCAGGAACCGCTCCATGACCAGGGTGGCGTCGCCCTCCAGGACGCTCAGGAACGCGAGCCGGCGGTCGTCGAAGTCCCCCACGGAGGCGGGCAGCATGTCGTGCAGGTCCGCGTACTGGTCCTGCAGGGCGTGGCGGAGCTCGTGGGAGAGGATGAGCTGGTTGGCGGGGGTGAGCGTGCGCTGCTCGCTCACGGCGTAGAGCCGCTTCCTGCCCGGCCTCTCGTCGTAGAACCCGATGATGTTCTCCTCGAGGATCCGCGCGCGCAGGGCGCGCAGGTCGCTGCCCCGCGGCAGGAGGTCGAAGGCCAGGAGCGTCCGCTGGTCGGCCTCGGCGCGCGCCGGAGGGTACTCCGAGTCGAGGACCTCCTTGAGGTATCGCGAAAGGTCCGCGCGGGTCATGTACTCCACCGGCACGTCGGACCGGAACGGGATCCCTCCCGCCGCCGCCACCTCGGTCTGCAGCTCCGGGCCCGTCATGTCCTTGAAGCCCATGAGCCCGGTGAGCAGCGCGTTGATCAGCTCGGTGGGGTCGGCCGCGGGAGGATCCTGCGCGGCGGCCCCCGGCGGCAGGAGCGCGGCGCAGAGGAAGAGCCCGGCCGCGGCCCTCACTTCACCTCCTCCACGCCGCTCGGGAGCTTGAGGTCGAAGGCGGAGCCGGAGACGGGCCCGTTCAGCACCACCCCCGTGAAGCGGATCGTGGTGTGATCGCCCGTGGGCTCCGTCAGGCGGGTCTGCACGGGGATGGAGCGGGACTTGTCCACCCACAGCCGGATCCCCGAGAAGAGGCCCGAGGAAGCCTGCTCCGGTCTCGGCTTCAGGTCGAGGACCCAGGCCGGCTTCCCGCCCACCGCCTCCTCGCCCAGGAGCGCCACCTCGTATTTCTTCCCCAGGCCGGCGGCCCCGGGCCCGAAGCCCACCAGCAGGTCGGCCTCGCCCCTGGCCTGGCCGCGGAAGACCTGCTTGCTCTTCGGGATGTACCGCGAGAAGCGGCCGTCCTTGATGACCATCGCGCTCGGCTGCGGCGACGTATAGTTCCAGCGGAGCCGGCCCGGCACCTGGAGCAGCACGTCGCCCTTCGTCTCCTGCTTCTCGTCCAGCAGGACGAGGACCTTGGTCTCCACGAACGAGGCCCTCATGGTCTTCAGGCCGCGGCCCGCGCTCTCCAGCGACTTCAATACGGCGGCGGCGTCCTGCGCGGCCGGAGGGACCGCCAGCGCGGCCAGGAGCAGCGCCCCCCTCACCGGCCGGTCACCAGGGGATCGCCCCACCAAGCCCCCGGCACCGCGACCAGCAACAGCAGGAGCAACGCGACGAGGAGGTCGTAAGCCAGGGAGCCACGGCTGTAGTCCCAGAGCAGGAAGCGGGCCAGGGGGGGCAGCGGGGTCATGTCCCCGCCCCCGTGACCAGCTGCGGCAGCATGCCGTGGCTCAGCACGCGCCCGTCCTTCAGCTCGATGACGCGATGGGCCACCGCCGCCGCCTCGGGGTTGTGGGTGATCATCACGATGGTCTGGCCGAGCCGCGCGTTCAGCTCGCGGAACAGGTCCAGGATGAGGCCGCTGTTCACGGAGTCCAGGTTGCCCGTGGGCTCGTCGGCCAGGACGATGGCCGGCTCGTTGATCAGGGCCCGGGCGATGGCGATGCGCTGCTGCTCCCCCGCGGAGAGGTCGAGCGGCTTCACCTGGATCTTGTGGGGCAGCCCCACCATCTCCAGCATCTCGACGAGGCGCTCCCGCGAGGGCGTTCCGTTCCCCTGCACCTGCCGCGCGATCTCCAGGTTGCCGCGGACGGTGAGGGTGGGCAGGAGGTTGAAGCGCTGGAAGACGAAGCCGATCTTGTCGCGGCGGATGGCCGTGCGCTCGGCGTCGGCCGCCGCGGATATCTCGACGCCGTCCACGAAGATCCGCCCGGACGTGGGCCGCGCCAGCCCGCCCAGCAGGTGCAGGAGCGTGGACTTCCCGCACCCGGAGGGGCCGATGATGGCCACGAACTCGCCCTTCTGGACCTGCACGTCCACGCCGCGCAAGGCGTGGACGTCCAGCTTCCCCACGTGATAGACCATCCGCAGGTCGGTGGTCTTCAGGATGGGCTCGCGCGCGGGGGCCACTACTTCCCCACCTCGACGACCGTGTACTCCGGCGGCGTGCGCGGGACGAAGGCCCGCTCCGGCACCGCCACGTTGCTCTCCACGCGGTCGAACGTGAAGGTCGCCTCGTATCCGTCCAGCGGCCGGGAGATGTCCACCCGCCGCGGTCCCCCCCCGGTCCATGCGCCCAGCCGGGCCTCGGTGCGCACGTCGCCGCGCTCGTCGTAGCTGCGCAGGCGCACGGGGCGCAGCGTCCGGCGGTCCACCCAGACGCGGCGGCGCGCCCGCCCGCGCCCCCCGTCGAGGCGGGCCACGGCCAGCGAGAACGTCTCCCGGTCCGCCTCCAGCAGCACGGCCTCGGCCGCGGCGGGGTCCAGGGGCTCGGGCAGGAGGGCGGAGGTCACGTCCGCGGGCCGCAGGGCGTAATAAGGGGCGTCGTCCGTCTCCGCGGCGCGGGGCGTCGCCTCCGCGGCGGCGCCCGTCCACACCGTCTTCTTCGAGGGGACCTGGAACCAGAAGCGCGCGCCGTCGGAGACCACCTCGAGGGCGGTCACCACGGCCACCGTGCCCTTGAGGTAGAGCCGGCCTCCGCGCGTGGCCACCAGCCGCACGCCGAGCTTGCGGGCCTTGCCCGCGCGCAGGTCCCGCACGTCCAGGTCGCCCGACGCGGAAAACGTCTCCATCCCCCTGCAGTACCCGTCATAGGCGGCCAGGACCTCGTCGAGGCTCGCCGCCCGCGGCGGCGCGGCCTCGACCCTGGGGATCGCCCGCGCGGGAGCGCAGCCCGCGAGCGCCATGCCCAGGGAAACGATGCTAGCCGCGCGGTGGAGGTGGGTCAAACCCGGCCCACCTCGAGGCCCCCGGGCCCGCCGCGGCGGCCCCAGGTGCTCGCGGGGATGCCGAACCGCGCGATCACGCCGGCCACCGTCTCGAGGTGGCCCGTCACCTCGCTGGTCGTCACCCGCCCGCCCCCGCCCGAGAGCGCGAGCGGCACCCCGAGCTGGTCGGCGAGGTGCGGGTCCACCGCGCCCTCGCCGTCCAGGAACTTCAAGAGCGTCCGCGCCGCGCGGTCGCCCACCTGCTCGGCCCGCACGCCGCGCTGGCCGAGGAGCCCGAAGGCGGCCCGGCCCTCCTCGAACACCGCTTCCAGGAGCAGGAACGACCCCGGAGACGCCGCGGGCACGTCCGCCACCTCCCACGCGGCCTCCAGCCTCCGGCGCTCCCACAGGACCGCCTGCGCGGCGTCGGCCTGCCTCCGGGCCACGTCACCCTTGAGCCGCGACGCCCCGGACGTGCCGCGGACGGCCACGAGCGCGCCGCGCGTCTCGATCGTGAGCGAGGCAGGCCGCGACCACGGCTCCACCTCCGCGCGGGCTTCCCCGCCGCCCGGCGGGTAGAACCCGGCCCTCGTGAGGGACACGCTCATGCCGACGCCCAGGCGCTCGACGGCCGCGCGCCAGTGGCGGGCGAGGTAATCGAAGGACGGGCTCATGGGGACGTGGGTGCCGCCCGTGACCTCCACCCGGCTGGATTGCGCGCCGGTGGCCAGCGGCAGCAGCACGGTCTGCAGAAGGAGCGTCGCCGCCCCCGCGGTGGCGATCTCGAAGCGGAAGTCGCCGGCGGCGACGGGGCCGGGCTCGAAGCGCAGGTCCGGCGAGCCGTCGAAGGCCCCGCCCACGCGCGCGCCGCAGCACAGGGTGGCGGCGCGGACCGCGGCCAGGTGCTGGGGACGCAGGCCGGGGACCGCGCGGCCCGCGCGGATGCGCGTGATCTCGAAGCCCTGGCCCGTGACCGCCGACAGCGCGAGCGCGGTGCGGACGATCTGGCCGCCGCCTTCGCCCTGCGACCCGTCGAGGGAGATGAGCCGGGAGGCGCTCAAGGAGCCCGCTTCCCTGGCCGGCCGGGGATCAGGCGGAGTGGGCGAACCTCGGCGCGCTCTGCTCGGTCACGAAGTAGCCGGGCGTGGCGCGGAGCCGTTGCAGGCCGGGGACGTGCGAGAGCAGCGCCTCCCGCGCGAGGGGGTAGGTCTCGGCCGCGAAGAAGCGCTCCACGGGGACGAGCGCCCCCTGCGGCCCCGGGCGCTCCAGCCGCACCCGGAACACGGGCTCCAGGACGTCGGCCGGCGGCACCCCCGTCCCGCCCGCGGCCACGTCGGGGATCCAGACCGAGACGCTCTCGATCGTGACCCGGCGGCGATGGCGGGTCTCCATGAGGTACTGCCACAGGTCGAACTCCGCGAGCAGCACGTACCGCAGGGCCGTGGAGGGCTCGTCTTCGGGACCGTCCAGACGACACCGCACGAGAGGGATAGGGTCCGCCGGGGGCATTACGGCAACGACTACAGCAAGCCATGTGCCGCAAAGACAAGGAAGCTGCTAACCCCTTGATGCCATTCATGGTTCGCATTGAGAGAGCGTGACCCGGACGCCCGCGCAGAGCGTGCCCGGTGTTACGATTCGGAACCGTTGGCGCCGGGCTGGAAGCACCGGCGGCAGCGGGCCTCGTACTCCTCCGCGCCGCCCACCACCACGCGGTCGGTGGCCGCCACCAGCCGCTGCGTTCGGTTGGCGGGCGCGCCGCAGCGCACGCAGATGGCGAGCGTCTTGTCGACGTACTCGGCCACCGCCAGGAGCTGCGGCATCGGCTCGAACGGCCGGCCGCGGTAGTCCTGGTCCAGGCCGGCCACGATGACGCGGAGCCCGCGGTCGGCCAGGGTGTTCACCACCTGCACGAGCGAGCCGTCGAAGAACTGGCCCTCGTCGATGCCGACCACCTCGGTGGCGGGGTCGAGCAGCTCCAGGATGTGGGCCGCCGAGACCACCACCTGGGACGGCATCTTCATGTCGGAGTGGCTGACGATGTGGTCCGCCGCGTAGCGGTCGTCGAGGCGCGGCTTGAAGATCTGCACCTTCTGGCGGCCGATCTGGGCCCGCCGGATCCGGCGGATCAGCTCCTCGCTCTTACCGCTGAACATGCTCCCGGTGATGACCTCGACCCATCCCGAGGAGGGCCGCGCCACCGGGTTCATGCCGAGGATCGCGCGCGCTCGATGTAGCCGCCGGTGGCGGTGTCGATGCGGATCACGTCGCCCTCGGAGATGAAGGGGGGCACGTTCACCACCAGGCCCGTCTCCATCTTCGCGGGCTTGTTCTGGTTCGACACCGAGGCCCCCTTGATGGCGGGCTCCGTCTCCAGGACCTTCATCTCCACCATGAGGGGCAGCTCGATCCCCACGGGGCGGCCCTCCCACATCTCGATCTTGAGCTTGATGTTCGGGATGAGGTAGGGCACGGCGTCGCCGAGCACCTCGTCCGACAGGCCGATCTGCTCGAAGGTCTCGTTGTTCATGAAGTGGTACATGTCGCCGTCCTGGTAGAGGAACTCCATCTCCGTCTCGTCCAGGATGGCCCTCTCCACCATGTCGACCGAGCGGAAGCGGTGCTCGCTGATGGCCCCGTTCTTGAGGTTGCGGATCCTGGCCTGGACCAGACCCCGCAGGTTGCCGGGGGTCTTGTGCTGGGCCTCGACCACGCGCCAGAGGTCGTTGTCGTGCTTGATCACCATCCCGCGCTTGAGCTGGGTCGCCTGGATCATCTTATTGCCTCGAGCCGAAACCCTGATTATAGAACGTTCTCGACCTCGAGTCCCCGCAGGTCCAGGCGGAAGCGGATGGCCTTGAACCCCGCCTGCTGGAGGGCGGCCTCGGCCTTCTCGCGCCGGCCGGGCACGGCCCAGACCGTCACCATTCCCCCTCCTCCGGCGCCGCAGACCTTGGCCGCTCCTCCCTCGGCGGCCGCGATCTCCGCGATGCGGTCGATCTCGGGGGTGGTGACGCCGGGCGCCAGGCGCTTGCGCGCCGCCCACTCCTCCGCCATGAGCGGGCCCACGTCTTCGTAGCGGTGGCCCAGGAGCGCCTCCCGGATGCGCGAGGCGGCGGAGACGATGTCGTGGAGCGCGGCCCTCACGGTCGCGTTCCCGTCGATCTGGCCCTTGAACACCTCCCAGTTGTTGATCCCGGAGAACCGCGTGACCCCGGCGTCGACGAGGAGCAGGCATTCCTCGATGCGGCCGGGATCGGTCTGGAGCTTCTCCACCCGCACCCGCCCCGGCTCGAGGTGGATGCCCAGGACGCCCCCGTGGATCGCGGCCAGGTAATCCTGCACGCCGGTGGGGACCGCGATGGACTGCGCCTCCGCGTCCCGGACCACGGGCCACAGCCCGTCCGCGTCCAGCTCGCGGCCCACGGCCCGCGAGGCCGCGGCGGCCACCGCCACGGCCAGCGCGGACGAGCCCCCGAGGCCCGAGCCCGCGGGCACGCGCGCCTCGGTCACGACCTTCACCCCCGTCTCGATCCCGAGGGCGCGCAGGATGTAGGCCACCAGCGACAGCGCGCCGCCGTGGAGCACCTCCGAGACGTCCCTGCCCTCGGCCTTCGCGCGCGTGTCCTTGGACTCGATCGCGACGCCCGCGATCCCCGTCTCCACGCGGCACCAGGCCCGCCGGTCGATGGCCGCGTTCACGGTCCCCGCGCCGGGATGGAAGAGGTAGACGGGCCAGATGTCCAGCGTCCCTCCCGCCAGGTCGATGCGGGTGGGCGCGGTAGCTTCGACGACGAGGCGCTCCGCCATCAGGGCGGGGATTCTATCAGCGCGCAGTCGCGGCCGGCGGACCCCCGCGGGGCGACCTGCTACGATGGGCCCGGCCATGACCCCGGGACCGAAGCCTTGATCTGTCCGCGCTGCGGGCATGTCGAGTCCGACGAGCCGTCCTGCCCCGTGTGCGGGATCGTCTTCGCCAAGCTGCGCGAGCCACGGCCTCCCTCGCCGGCGGCGGCCCCCCGCCGCGCCGAGCCCGTCGCCGAGGCGCCCGCCCGGTCCCGCTGGCGGCCGGTGCTGACCGTGGCCGTCCTCGTCGGCGGCGCCGGGATCGCGCTCCGGGCGCGGAAGCCCGCGGCTCCTCCGCCGCCCGAACCGGCGGAGTCGGCCACCGCCATGGTCGTCCCGCGCGACGAAGAGCCGCCGCCCGCCCTCGCCGCGGCCGAGACCGAGGCCGCAGCGCCGATCGAGGAGCTGAAGCCCGAGACCGCCGGGATCCCCGAGGCCGACCGGAATGCCGCGTCGCTCCTGGCCCAGAAGCTGAACGCACGGGGACCCGTGTACGCGGCGGACGTCGAGTGGGCCGAGAGCCTGTTCGCGCGCTTCCCCGGGGAGGACTACCCGCGCGACCTCCTGGAGGCGGTGCTGGTGGCCAAGGCCGCGCAGGAGCGGCAGACGCGGCTCTTCGCGCAGGCCGCGGCCCACCTGCAGCGGGCCACTGCCGTGCAGCCCACGAGAGCGCGCGCCCGCATCGTGCTCGTGCAGGTGATGCTGGAGGCCGAGGACTGGGCGGGGGCGGAGGCCGCGGCCCGCGCCGTCCTGGCCCTGGAGCCGCGCCACCGCGACGCCCTGCTGGGCCTCGGCTACGCGCTCATGCGGCAGGACCGCAACCCCGAGGCCGCCGACCTGCTCCAGGCGGCGCTCGAGATCCAGGAGGATGCGGCCACGCGCGCCCTCCTCGCCCGAATCCGGAAGGCGATGGCGGACGAGCAGGGCATGACCGAGCGGCAGCTCTCCCACTTCCACGTGCGCTACGACGGCGATTCCCACGACGCGGTGGGCCGCGAGATCCTCCGCGCCCTGGAGCGGCACTACGCCACGCTGGTGGGGACGCTCGACCATCAGCCCACGGCCGCCATCCCGGTGATCCTGTTCACCCGCGAGGGCTACTACAACGCCAGCGGCGCCCCCGCCTGGTCGGGTGGCATCTACGACGGCATCGACGGCCGCATCCGCATCCCCATCGGCGGGCTCTCCTCCTCCCTGACCCCGGACATGGACGGCACCTTGATCCACGAGCTGACCCACGCGTTCGTGGCGGACCGTACCCGCGGCGTGGCTCCGCGCGACATACAGGAGGGCCTCGCGCAGTACATGGAGGGCAAGCGCCTCGGCGCCGAGCTGACCGACGGCCAGCTCAAGGCCTTCGCGGACGGCCGCATCGGGGGCGTGGGCGGGTACTACCTGGCCTCGCTCTCGTTCGTGGAGCACCTCATCGCGCAGAGGGGCATGGGCGGCATGAACGACCTGCTCAAGGCCATGGGCGAGACGGGCGACGCGGACGAGGCCTTCAAGAAGGTCCAGGGCCGCAGCTACGCCGCGGCGCGCGCGGACTGGCTGGGCCGGCTGCGGCAGCAGCACGGAAGCTGATCTCAGACGCGAGGGTCGCGCGCGCGTGCGCGTCTGCGCGGCCCGAGCGTCTCTTGTCGAGCCGTCCAGCCGGCTCAAGATCGGGATCACGCAGGTCAACGGCCGCCGCGAAGCGCCTTCTGTTGATGCATGACTCCGTTCGGGCGTTGGTCGAAGCTCGCCACCGCGTCCAACTTACAGAGTTGTGTTTAGAAGCGCCTCGATTCAGGACCCAGGAGCGACGGTGAGCATGGTACAAGTCATCGTATGAATATGACCATCCTCGATACGGCCGTGGCCCTATCCGATCGGGACCTTCTCGCGCGCCTTCCGGTCCTGGCCGCCCGCGAACGCACGGCGACAGCCGAGCTCGTGGCGCACCTGGCCGCCCTTCGGCTCCGTCCTTCGCTCTACGCCGCGCAGGGGTACGGATCGCTCTTCGCCTATTGCCGCCACGCCCTCCGGCTCTCCGAGGACGCCGCATCGAACCGCATCCACGCGGCCCGGGCCTGCCTGAAGTTCCCCGTGATCCTGGATCTCCTGGGCTCCGGGGAGCTGAGCCTGAGCACCGTGCGGATGCTGAGTCCCCATCTGACGATGGAGAACCACGAGTGCGTGCTGGGCCGCGCCCGAAACGCTCGCCGGCCGGACATCGAGAGGCTGGTTGCGGAGCTGGCGCCCCGCCCGGACGTACCGTCCACGGTACGGAGGCTGGCCCTGCCGAGGACGTCAGGGCTCCCCTCGGCTGTTGGGCAACCACCGCCGCCGCAGCTTCCGGCGGTGGTCATGGGCGCCTCGGAAGACTTGATCACCACGCAGAACAAGTGCGGTCCGGTCGGGATCGACGCCAGACGCAGATATCCCGTCGACGTCGACCTGGCGCGCAGAGGTCCAGCAGAGGTTGACGCGACTCACCCGGCGACACCGTGCGTTCCCCGGCCGGTCGTCCAACCGCTATCGCCCGGACGTTATCGTGTGCAGTTCACCATCGGCCAGGACGCCCACGACATCCTGCGACGGTTACAGACCTTGCTGCGCCGTGAGATCCCGGACGGCGACACCGGCGCGATCTTCGAGCGGGCGCTGCGCCGGCTTCATGAAGAGGTCGAGGCCTCCAAGTTCGGAAGGACGCCGAAGGGCAAGGACAAAGCGCCGAGGGGCCAAGCGAGAGTGACTGGCGCTTACGAACATCGTATCCGCCCCGGGGCGGATCCACGAGGCACCTCGTCGACGACGGGGTCAGTCACGCGCGCGATGGACCCGGCGCAGGCGGCGAGCAAGGCCAGCACACATTCCCGCTACGTCCCGAAAGCCGTCAAGCGTGCCGTGTGGTACCGGGACCGGGGCCAGTGCGCGTTCGTCTCCGTGTCAGGACAGCGTTGCCTCGAGCG
>Ga0214472_10008076_pt1 | contig 10985 bp, 9 predicted proteins | sample RVTome_6_FD_207662 | JGI IMG/M metagenome (GOLD analysis project Ga0214472, IMG submission 207662) | Soil microbial communities from uranium-contaminated site in the Upper Colorado River Basin, Wyoming, United States - RVT140D175 | ecosystem: Environmental > Terrestrial > Soil > Contaminated >...
CGTGTGCGGGCGTTCTTCGAGGGCGTGCGCAAGAGCTACGCTTCCGAGGGGTACCTGGGCTGCCTGCTCGGCCAACTTGGCCAGGAGCTGGCCGGCGTGAGCCCGGTGTTCCGGGCAAAGATCGAGGGATGTCTGCGCACCGTTGCCACGCGCATCGGGAACTGCCTTGCGGAGGCGGCGCGGGGGGGAGATCTGCCGGCCGACACCGATCCCCGGGTCCTGGGGCACGTTCTGGTCAATTGCTGGGAGGGCGCCGCGTTGCGCTCTCGTCTGCGCCGCAGTCCCGCCCCCCTTACGGCGGTGCTCGATTTCTTCTTCCGCGTGGCCGCACCCGCGTGAGTCTTTTTTTTGACCTCGACTAGACCGTTTGGTCTAATTGACGGACCCCCCCCCCCCCCCTCCAGGAGGTTGTTATGACCCGCTCGCTTGCTCTTGTCGCTGCTCTGTACGGCTTCGCCGCCGGCCGGCTCGCCGGGCAAGGGACCGACGCCTTGATCCAGAACGCTCTGCGCGCCGCCCCGCCCGCCGTGGCGCAGGCCGCGACCGTGGTAGACGGCAAGCACAACGTGCTCCGCCGCGGGTCGAACGCGTGGACCTGCATGCCCGACGACCCTGCGGTGCCCGGGGACGCACCGATGTGCCTGGACGCTCCGTGGTTCGAGCTGATCGCCGCCCTCACGAGCAAACGCGCGCCGAGGATCGAACGTGTCGGCGTCGGCTACATGCTGCAGGGAGATTTCCCGGTGAGCAATGTGGACCCCTACGCCCCCGGCCCAACGCCGGACAATCAATGGGTGGCAGACGGCCCGCCGCACGTCATGCTCGTGTTCCCCGACGCGAAGGCGCTCGAGGGTCTTTCCACCGACCCGAACAACGGCGGGCCGTGGGTGATGTGGAAGGGAACAGCCTACGCGCACCTCATGATTCCCACGGCGCCGCGCCGGCCGTAGGGCGGAACCACACTCAGGCTCACAACGCCCGACGTTCCCCACTCAGCCGAAGATGCGGGGGTCGGGCCTTCCGCGAGGTTGACCAGCCCGTCTCGTGTGAGCATCAGCGAGCCTCCAGGTGGTAGGCGCTCGGCCAGCTCGCGGAGGCGGTCGGCGAGGGTCATCACCTACAAGTACTTCCGCTGGCATCGGACCGTTCTCGCGGCCCTTCCCCTTGAGCGCCCGCCAGGGCGCGAATGGGGGCCTGGAGAGATAGCGCTGTGCACGCGCACCAGCGCGTGCACCGATATCTCTCCACTAGCTTGCACAACCAGAAACACGGCGGGAGTCAGTGCAGGTCTGAAATCCCGCTCAACGGATGGTCCAGAGGAGGCGGGGGCGGGTCTATAATGCCGTACGATCACCGGATCGCCGAGCCTGGCGGCCCCCCGCAGGATGCTCGAAGTCGTCGCTTCCCTGCAGCGTCTCGTCCCGCCGCTGGAGCTCTAGGTAGGCCGCCCTCTCCAGATTTCTGTGCAATCTTACTTCGGCGATGACACCGCTTACATTCCGAAGGACTCGCAAAAGGAGGTAGGTTGACCACGACGGCACAGTCCGGCTCGATCACTTCCTACTTCCTCGAAGGCGAGTCCCCCAAGGTCCTCGTGGTGGACGACGAGGCGGCGATCCGCGTGGCGCTGGTGCGTCTGCTCAAGGCGGAGGGCGTCACCTGCCGGGAGGCGGGGTCGGGGGTGGAGGCGCTGGACATCCTCGAGCGAGAAGCGGTTCCGCTCGTGATTTCCGACCTGCGGATGCCCCAGATGGACGGCTTTACGCTCCTCAAGGAGATCACGCGGCGCTGGAAGCGCACCGGCGTGGTGGTCGTGACGGCGAGCACCGAGGTGGACAGCGCCGTCGTCTGCCTGAACGAGGGCGCGCTAGACTACGTGGTGAAGCCGTTCCAGCTGGAGGAAGTCCTGGCGCGGATCAGGCAAGCACTTGAGAAGCGCAGCATGAAGGTGGCGTTGGAGCAGCACCGGGAAGAGCTGGAGCGGCGCGTCGTCGACCTCGCCCTCGGGAACTTCCAGTCCTGGGCTGACATGCTCGAGGAGCGCGATCTCTATCTCCGCGGTCATTCGCTCCGCGTGTCGCAGTACGCTGCCGCTATCGGTCGCGAGCTGCGGATGGGTGAGGACACGATTGCCACGATCACCCTCGGAAGCCGGCTGCATGACATCGGCAAGATCGGTGTGAAGGAAGAGTGTCTCCATAAGCCCGGGAGGCTGACGGAGGAGGAGTATCAGGACATCATGCAGCACCCCGTCATCGGGGCGCGGCTCATGGGCCCCTACCTAGGGAGGTGGCCGACGGCGCTGGCAATCATCCGCTCGCATCACGAGCGGCTCGATGGCAAGGGGCTGCCGGAGGGGCTGCGCGGGGACGCCATTCCGCAGGCAGTCCGAGTAGTCACCGTGGCCGATTCCCTGGACGCGATGACGAGCCCCCGTCCGTACCGGCCGCCCCTGCCGGTGGAGCGCGCGCTCCAGGAGCTGACGTCCTGCAAGGGAAAGCAGTTTGATCCTGATGCCGTCGAGGCATTCTTCAGAGCCTTCCCTCGAGCCGGCGTGCTGCCAGTCGCCACGCCGGTCTTCGAGCCCGTCCCCCTGCCAGCCCACGAGCGTGAGTGACAGTCGCCGCACGATGGGACGGATTTGAGGCAACGAAAGCGGACGCTTGAGCTGGCCCGGTCCTCGTCTCCGACCTGGTTTTGTATTACACTGTCATACATGAGCGCCGTAACCATCCGCCACGAACGTCCTCATCAGCGCCTTCACGACGCGCGGGCTCAGCGCTGACCTATTCCGTCTCGTCATCGCTGAGCACGAGCTGCTGACCGGTGAAGTCAATCTCACGGAATTCCGCCGGGTCTTACGTGAGCGGTTCAAGGTGCCGCCAGCCGAGATCGCCCTGGTCGAGGACCAACTTCGCGCCCACACTATCGTCGCTCGACCCCCCGCCCCCTCCGATCTCCCGCTGCGCGATCCGGATGACGCCTGGGTGCTCGCCTCGGCAATCACCGGTGATAAGGATCTCTTGAGCATCGCTGAGCGAGCCCCGCTGCCGATCCTGGATCCGCGGGGCTGCTGGGACCGTCTGCGCCGCGTCCGGTGACGGGGGCCGGCAGCATGACCACCTCATCGCTAGGTTTGGATGTAACGGCTCAGCGGGGGGATCATGGGCAGGTCGAAGCGGTCCAAGCCGTCGCGCGACAAGGTACGAGCACATCGAGCGCGCTTGCGCCGGCAAGGACTGCGGCTAATCCAAATCTGGGTACCGGACGTTCGGTCGCCGGCCTTCACTGCCGAGGCACATCGGCAGTCGCTGGCCGTCGCTCGAAGCCTGCGCGCAACGGAGGATCAAGGTTTCGTGGACGCGGTCTCCGTGGTGCCATAGGTGCCAACGCGGGCGTTTCTCGCCGACGCTGGTCGTCGCTCGCGTCACGTAACTCGTTGAATCGGGATAGGGGGCAGCGGCGGCGGTGATCGTGGGGGAGGTGAGGAGGAGGGCGTGGGGCCTAACCAACCGTTGCACGACCGGACGACGCCACGTTGAAGCGTTCGACGATCCGCGTGCCGAAGGACCGCGTGGTGACCCGTGTCCCCAGGGACGTCGGCGCCGCGCGGGAAGCAATACCGGCTGTTGTCGGGGAGCGGGTGGCGCAGTGGTCACAGTTCACAATGCAGGGGCGTGCTAACGCGGCACGGACGCCCCGTACCCCGTGTTCACCGCGATCTCTGACCCACGTTCCACGCCCGCACTGCATCCACGTAGATGGCTTTGACCATCCGGCTCGTGACGAACTCCGTGAACGAGAAATCGGGAGCGCCGAGACCACACCGTATCTCCTAGCCGGGGTTGAGAGGTTGCCTCGCCAGGCGGCGACCTTGGTCCCGCCCCGGGAGAAGCGACCGCGGCCCACGAAGCTCGACCGCCTCAAGTCGCCCATTCCGCAGCCGCCTCGATAGCCTGAGTCACGAGCCCGAGGGGCTCCACATGGCGGGGGGGCTGCGGGCAGCCTCGAGCCGCTTCGGTACCCACTGTGCCGGTTATAGCGCCCTCTATCGCCCCGTGGGCGGTGGGGTAGGTTGGGCGGCACCAGAGAGGCAATCCGCGCCCAATGGCCCAAGCGACCCCGCTGGAGCTCGCCCGGCTGCTGACCGCCGGGGACCCTGCCGCCCACGAGGCTGCCTGGACGGAGTTCGTCCGGGCCCACAGCCGGCTCCTGCTCCACGCTGCCAGGGTGATCGGCCGCGACTACGACGCGGCGATGGACGCCTACGCCTACGTCCTGGAGCAGCTCCGCGCCGACGACCACCGGCGGTTGCGCGCCTACGCGGCCGATGGACGCAGTAAGTTCACGACGTGGCTGGTGGTCGTGGCGCGGCGGTTGTGCCTCGACCATCATCGCCAACGCTATGGGCGGGCGCGCGATCCCGGAAACCCCGCGACCGAGGCTCGTGCCGTGCGCCGCCGTCTGGCCGATCTCGTCGCCGAGGAGATCGATCCCGTCGAGATCCAGGCGCCGAACAACGCTGCTCCAGATGCAGGGCTGGAGGTGGTCGAGCTGAGCGTGGCGCTCGCGAGCGCTCTCGGAGAGCTGGCGCCACGCGACAGGCTGCTGTTGGCTCTGCGGTTTGAGGACGATCACTCGGCTCGGGAGATCGCGCGGCTTATGGGCTTCCCGACGCCGTTCCACGTCTACCGGCGGCTGAGGACTGTGCTCACCGCGTTGCGGCTGGCACTGGGGGGGCGGGGCGTCGACGGGGCGAATCCTCAATGAGCGCGCAAGGATCGCAGCCGGTTCCGTTCCATAAGACGGATGACGACGGTGCCCCAGCTCGGGAGACCCATGCGCACTGACCAGCCGTTCCGTTCCCACCTGGAAGCGGGGGACGTCGCGGCCTACCTCGATCTCAAGTTGTCCGCCGATGACCGTTCGCGCGTGGAGGTCCATCTCGCGGAGTGCGCGGAATGCCGCCGCGAGCTTGTCGAGGTCCGGCGCGTGCTGGGGAACTTACCGCGCTTCCGTCGCTGGCATCTGCTCGTACCTGCTGCGGCCGCGGCCGCTGCGCTCTTCGTCATACTCGGGCCGCCCGAGCGCGACAGACGTCCGGCGCCGGTCGGTCGTGAGCGCGGCCCTCGCGGTACGGAGCGGGCGGCCCTGATCGCGGTCGTAGAGCCTGGGGTCGGCGCCGCCGTAGCGCCGGGCCCGGTCGTATTCACTTGGCGTGGCGTGGGAACCGGCGCGACTTACCGCCTGACGGTGACCGACGAGCGAGGCGACGTCGTTTGGAGTGCGAACACGGCCGATACCATGGCGACGTTGCCGGCGCGGATCGGGCTAGAGCGCGGCCGCCGCTATGCGTGGTACCTGGACGCCCTGCTCCCGGATGGGCGGTCGGTCACGAGCGGCGTGCGCGCGTTCGTGGTGGCGCGGTGAGATCCGCCCTCGCGCTGGGCGCCCCGCCGGTCGCGCTTCTCCTTGCGCTGGCGTCGTGCTCGCGGCCCCGAGACCCTCCGCCAGCCGGGAGTGCGCTGGACACCCTGCCCTCGATCTCCGCCCAACTCGCGGTGGGGGAGAGCGTGTACTTCCGCGGCCAATACGACAGCGCGCGCGCCATCTGGTCGGCGGCGCTCGAGCAGGCACGCACCGCGCGCGACTCCGCCGCCGAGGCCCGCCTCGTCACCTGGCTCGGGCTCGCGGCCTGGAGGCTCGGAGACTACGCCCAGGCCCGAAGGCTCGGCGAGTTTGCACTCGCCCTCAAGCTCAAGTGGAATCTCCAGGGCGACCTCTTTCGCTCCTACAACGCCTTGGGCCTGCTCGCCTGGAACGAAGGGCGGCTCACAGACGCGCGAGAACTCTTCGCGAAGGCGGCGGATGCGGCTCGAGCGACGGACGACCAGAGAAGCCTGACGTCGGTCTCGAGCAACATGGCGCTCGTCGAGACGCAGCTCGGCCGGTTCGCAGAGGCCCGCCGCGGCTTCCTGGCTGCCCGCGAGGGGGCTCGCACCCTGGGCGACGCGCGCGTCGAGGGGAACGCGGCGAACAATCTCGGGATGCTCGCTGTCTGGACCGGCGACCCACAGGCGGCGATCTCGCTCATCGAGGAGGCGCGACTCCTCTACCGGTCCATCGATTACACGCCCGGGGAGCAGAACGCCCTCGGCCAGCTCGGGACAGCCTACGCAGCGCTCGGCGAACCACGGTTCGCTCTGCTCGTCCTGGATAGCGCCCTCGCGCTCGCGAGGAAGCTCGGGCAACGCCAGGAGGAGGCAAGCCAACTCGAAGCGCTGGGGCGGCTCTACCGTGAGTCCGGGGACCTACGCCGCGCGCTGGAGCTCGTCGGCGCGGCCGAAGCGATCAACCGGGAGCTCGGGCTGATCGTGGAAACCGGGAACGACCTTCGGAGCCGGGCCGAGATCCACGCCGCTCTGGGCGACCCGGACATCGCCGCGCGGTTCGCGCGCGAGGCGCTCCGGCTGCACCGCGAGTCCGGATCGCGCTACGATGAGCTTGCCGACCTCCTCCTGCTGGCGGAGCTCGCCGCTCCCGGCGGCCGACCCGGTGAAGCGGATGGGCACCTTGCGGTGGCTCGGGCGCTCGCGGCGCGAATGAATACGGCGCTCGCACGCATGGACGTGGCGCTGGCGGAGGCGCGGATCGCGGATCGGGCGCGTGATGCGCGTCGTGTGCTGCGCGTGCTGGGCGGCGTGGAGGAACGCGTCGCCCGCGGCGGCTACGGGACGGAGTGGCAAGTGGAGGCCCTCCGGTCGCGGGCCCTCGCCTGGCTCGGGCGTCTCGCCGAGGCCAGGGAGGCGGGGCGACGCGCGGTGGCCGCCGTGGAGCGGGTGCGGAGCAATTACGGCTCCGCCATGCTTCGAACCGCGTTCCTCTCCGATAAGGCGAGCGTGTACACCAATCTCGTCGACGTTCTCGTGCGGATGGGCAGAGCCGAGGAGGCTCTCGCGGTGAGCGACGGTGCGCGGGGCAGAGCGCTCCTCGAGCGCGCGCCCCAGCTCGTCTCGTTCGGATCCAGGACAAGTGCTCCAATGCGCTTCCAGGCCGAGCGTGAGGAGCTGCTGCGGCGGATCGATAGGCTGGCCGAGACGGCCCACGAAACGGAGCAGCGCATCGTCGAGCACCCCGCTCCCGCGCTCCGAGCCGAGCTCGACACGCTGTACGCTGAGCTAACGCGGCTGCGGCGCCACTACGAAGCGCTTGTCATCCGGGCACAAGAGGAAGGTGGCGCTGGCGCCGGGCTCCTAGGCGCCGGCGAGCTCGATGTCACGGCGCTGCGGGCCGCGCTCCGCCCCGAGGAGCGGCTCGTGGAGTATTTCGTCGCAGACGATCGCGTCCGCGTGTTCGTAGTGTCTCGGGATACCGTCGTGGTCCGGGAGCGGCTCATCTCGCGGGAGAACCTCGCGAGCCGGGTGCGCATCGCGCGGGCGGCGCTGGCGGGGCGAGACATGGGGCCTGACGCCGGCCACACCGTCCTCGGCGGGCTGCATGACGTCCTCTTCGCCCCAGCCCGGCACTCGGGATTGTTGCACGGTGCGCGCCGCCTGATCGTCGTCCCACACGCGGTGCTCGCGTACCTACCGTTCGCGGCCCTGTGGGACGACTCCACGGGCCGCTACGTGGTCGAAGACCATGCAGTCGTGCTTCTCCCGTCAGCGGCGGCGCTGCCCGCTCTCCGGAGCGCACCCAGGCCGGACGCGGCTTCCCGCAGGCCCGTCGTCTTCGCCCCGGAACCCGACTCGCTTCCCGCAACGCGAGGCGAAGCACGCGCCGTCGCCGATGCCCTGGGCGGCGCGGAGGTGAGGATGGGGCGCCGCGCCGGCGAGCAGAGCCTGCGGCGGGCCCTCGGGCAATCGCGGGTGGTTCACGTCGCGGCCCACGCGGCGCTCGACCCCGGGAACCCGCTCTTCTCTCGCATCGAACTCGTGCCGAACCCTCGGTCACGCCGCGACGACGATGGTCGGCTCGAGCTCCACGAGCTTCTCGGCCTCACGGTGGCGAGTTCACTCGTGTTCCTGTCGGGGTGCGAGACCGCACTCGGTCCCGCCTGGTCCACCACGTTCGCCACCGGGGAGGATTACGCGACCCTGGCCCAGGCGTTCCTCTACGCCGGCGCCCGGAACGTCGTCGCGACGCTGTGGCGGGTGGAGGACGAGGGGGCGGCGGTCTTGGCCGAGCGGTTTTACCGACACCTACGGTCGGCCGAAGCAGCTGAGGCGCTGGCGCTGGCACAGCGGGAGATGATCCGGGAGGAGCGCTTCGCGGCGCCGTACCATTGGGCAGCGTATGCCGTCTCGGGAGACGGCGATTCCGCGGCGGACGCGCAAAACCCCCTTGTCGCGTCCGTGCAACACTAGCAGCGGCTCGATGCGAACCTGTCTCGGGAGGCCCTGATGAACGCGCCCTACCGCTTGACCGGAACGGCCAGCGTTGCCGTTTCCGCGCTTCTGGTTGCGCTGGCCGGTTGCGTCGACCGGGAACTGACTCAACCGAATATCAACGCGGCGTCAAGCGCCAGCAGCTCGGTCACGGTCAAGGCGACCGATCCCGACACCGGGAGCCAGGGCACGATGCTGGATGTGGCGGTGATCGGGTCCGGGTTCGACCGCGGGTCGCAGGCGCAGTGGGCGCAGAGCGGGGTTCCTTCGCCGCAGGTCACAACCAACTCCACGCGGTTCGTGAACTCGAAGAAGCTGATCGCGAACATCACAATAGCCCCGGATGCGGACCCAGGGCTCTACGACGTGATCGTCACCGCGTCCACGGGGAACAAGGGGATAGGGACGGAGCTGTTCGAGGTGCGGTCGAAGGGTCGCCCGCAGCCGCCAGCTGACCCCGTTATTGCGTTCCTCAACTACAGCCGCAACGCCGACGATAAGCTCTTAGTGATGAACGCGGACGGTTCCAATCAGACGGTGGTATATAGCGCGCCGCACATTCTGAGGCCCTCCTGGTCGCCGGACGGTGCCAGTATTGTCTTTCGGAGAGACTCCGAGACCGCTGCAGAACTGTGGGTTATTGACGTCGGGATCGCCGACGGCAAGCCACAGAGCACGAATGCGCGCCGCCTCACGGATCAGTGCGGAAGCTTGAGCACGCCCTTCATCGGCTGCGAACCCGCGTGGTCGCCCGTCGGTGGCGAGATCGCTTTCACAGACCGGACGAATCTGTGGCTAGTCACTGCTGACGGGGCTACTAGCACGCCGCTCTACATCGGCGCCGGCTACCTCGAGTCGCCCACCTGGAGCCCCGATGGCCAGCAGATCGCAGTCGTGGAGGGGCTGACGACCATTACGATTCTGGCCCTGACTCGGGACGTTGCAGGCACTGCGAGCGTCTCCCACAAGACGACGTTTGAGTTTGCAAACGACTTTCACCTCATCTATGACCAGGACTGGGCGCGCGAGGCGGATGTCATCGCCTTCAGCGCGCTCCCCATCAATGGCGCTCCCGGGGAGGGGAAGATCGTTTACACGCTCGACATTTCCGGCAAAACGTTCAACAGGATTATCGAAGGTGATGCCCCGACTTGGTCGCCCGGCGACAGGCAGCTCGCGTTCATTCAAGGAACGCGGGAGAAGCTGATAACGCTCGACCTCTCAACCGGGACCAGTGCAACGCTCGCTGTCGGCGTATTGGATCCGGATTGGGTACGGGCTAAGTGACAAGAGCGGGCACCAGGGGTCATGCGCGCCCGCGTCGCCCTTAGCGGTGACCGCGTGGTGCCACAGGTGGTGCCAACGCGGGCGTTTCTGGCCCTCGCTGGCCGTCGCTCGCCTCACGTAACTCGTTGAAAAATCAACGGCCGTCGCTGGTGAGCGACGGCCGTTCACTCTTGGGAAGCTGGCATTCTACCCCTGAATTACGCCCGCGACGTTGTGCAGCGATGCCTGAAAGACGGAAAGGGGCCCCGGCGACGCAGCCCGGGGCCCCTGACTCTATCACGTCTCGCGCCTTACCGGGCGACGTTATTCTTGAAGTCCACGAGCGAGCCGCTCCACCCGTTCAGGGGCAAGAACCACCCGACGGTGCCGCCCGGGCATGGCGTGCCCCAAACGACGGACGGCCAGGTCTGCACGTAGCCGCTCTGCATCACCTCGCAGACGGTGTAGTCACCGTCCGGCAGACCCAGGAATTCGTATGTCCCGTCGCCCCTGCTCATCGCCGTGGCAGTCACCGTACCCGTGAGCTGAATGCACCAGCCCGCCAGCGGCCCCCACGGCTCCTCACCCTGGGCCACCGTGCCGCGAATCGACCGCGGCCCCGTGGACGCCGGCGCAGAGACCGCGCACGCTTCGGGGGCCGGCGCGCACAGGCGATCCATGACGCCGTGCTGCCCCCCGTGCGCCAGCACCTCGGCCGCGGCGCGCGCCCCGCGCGCGTTGGCTTTCTGAGCAGGTGTCAGGTGCACACCGCAGTTCTTGGGGTCCTGAAACGGCTCTTGGGACACGCCCGCTACGAACGGGATCGCGACCAGCGCGAGAAGTACTCTGAGAACCCGCATCGCTCTCTCCATGCTAGGGATACGACACGCGGCCGAGGAAGGCAGGCCTCAGCGGCGTTCTAGCCTGGATAGGGCAAAGCCGGTGCCGCGCCGTAACGTGCTCGCCCGCAACCCCAAACGGCGACTGGTTGCAATAATGCTATGGCAATTTGCACTACTTTCGTGCAATATGCGGTACATAACTACCCCTTACGGTACCGCCACGCCACAATGCCCCCGCCGCTCGCCTTGATCTCGATGGGATGGGTCGCCTGCGGCGCGAGCGCCGGCACCGCCACAGTCTCCGACGCCACCGCCTCACCTTTGCCGTTCAGAAAGTCCAACACGAGCGAGAACGGCTGGCTCGGCGCAGCCCGCATGTTGGTGACGATGCCCTTCAGCACGGCCGTGGTGTCCTGGGGGTCGAACCCGCTCACGGTGACGTCCGCGATCAGGGTCGAGTCGGCGATCCGCAGGTAGTGCAGCGTCGAGT
>Ga0214472_10008077_pt1 | contig 10985 bp, 9 predicted proteins | sample RVTome_6_FD_207662 | JGI IMG/M metagenome (GOLD analysis project Ga0214472, IMG submission 207662) | Soil microbial communities from uranium-contaminated site in the Upper Colorado River Basin, Wyoming, United States - RVT140D175 | ecosystem: Environmental > Terrestrial > Soil > Contaminated >...
AATGAGGTGTCGGAGCCAGGGATCGAGGGCCGGGCTCCGCGCTAGGTTGCTCGCCCTGCGGGAGTGGTGGCCGACGGTGCTACCCGCCGACCCTCCAGCGAGTCCCGTCGTGCCACAGGGCTGGCGGCCGGTCGGGACCCGGGACCGCGTGCAGCAGCTTCGCGAGGGTGCGGTCCCAGATCCAGCCTCCGCCCGGCATGCGGCGCAGCGCGTGCGTCGCTTGCCCGAGGAGCCGGAACGCGGGGCTGGACACGCGGCCCAGCTCGGCCGCGATCAGGTCTTCGGACACGCGCCTCGCGCCCGCCCGGTCGAGCAGCCAGCGCGAGTCGGCATGGTGACGGAAGCCTCCGATGAGCGCGCGGACTGGATGCAGCGGCGCGTGCCGGAAGAACCGCAGCCAAAGCTCGAAGTCGCTGAATCGCTCGCGCTCGGTGTCGACCCGGCCTCCCGCTCTCTCCCAGAGCGAGCGTCGCCAGAACGTCGACTCCTGCTGGATGTAGCGGTTGGCACCGAGGAGGAAGCGTCCTCTGGACCAGCGACGCAGGGGACCCACGCTCACCGTCATCCCATCCTCGGACAGGCCGGTAGGGATGCCCGTGACCCACTCGACCGTGGGCAGTTGAGCGAAGGCGCTTCCCACCACCCGCAGCGCGCCGTGGTGCAGGATGTCGGTGGCGGTCAGCCAGCCCATGACGTCGCCCGTAGCGCGCGCGAACCCCTTGTTGAGCGCCGAGTACATCCCGGGATCGGGCTCGCTGACCCAGTGGGCCAGTCGGTCCTCGTAGCGCCGGATGATGTCGACGCTCCCGTCCGAGGAGCCGCCGTCGACGACGATGTACTCGAGGTCGGGATACCCCTGGTCGAGAACCGAACGAATCGCCGCGTCCAGGAAGCGTTCGGAGTTGCGGACGGGAGTGACGATCGAGATCCTCGGCCAGTGCGGGGCGTCCGGCGGCGGTCCGGCTGCAACCCCGCCGCGATCCGCCGTTGCATCGCTCATCGAGGGGCTCCCGCTCGCGGTCGAGGGCTTCCCGACAGGCTCAGCCGTCGGAGGAGCGCGCCGAGCAGGGCCCGGACGGCCCGTGTCGAAGATAGAACGTCGCCGATGCCGCGCGCGACCGTGCGAAACGCTTCGCTCCACCTCGCCTGGCGGAAGAGAGACGGCGCGTCGCGGATGGCCCCGGCGAGCTGCTCGATGCGAAAGGCGGTGGGCAAACCGCCCGCTCCGTGCCGCCGACCGACCGCGGCGATCTCGTCGAAGCGTGCCCGGCCTCCTCGAGTGGTCTTGTTCGCGCCGGTGAGCCGGTAGCAGGCCAGCAGCTCATCCACGTAGAGCACCGGAAAGCGCCGGCCGATCCGGATCCAGAGGTCGTAGTCCAGCGCCCAGTGAAGGGCCTCGTCGAGGCCGGAGACGGCCTCGAACGCCTTGCGCCGAAAGAACGCGGCCGGCTGGGCGATGATATCCCCGTAGTGCACGAGGCGTTCGAGATCAAACGGCTCGACCTCGGGGCAGGGCCCGAGGTCTCGTCCGTGGGCGTCGACGTACCGTGCCGCCCCGTATATAAGCATCAGTTCGGGACGGTGGAGGATGCAGTCGACCACGCGGGAGACCGCGCCCTTCTCGTAATAGTCGTCGCAGTTGAGCCAGGCGAGGATCTCGCCCGATCCCAGGGCAAAGCCTCTGTTGATCGCCGCCGCCTGGCCCTCATCCCGCTCCGAGACCCAGCGCAGGCGGTCACCGTACCTCCGCAGCGTCTCGATCGTGCCGTCGGTGGAGCCGCCGTCCACGACCATGTACTCGAGCCGGGGGTAGTCCTGGGTCAGCACGCTTTCGATCGCGGTTTCGATGTAAGGCCCTTGATTCAGGGAGGGGCTGACGATGGTCACCAGCGGCAACGCAGAGGCGTTCGGAGGCCCGTCCCGCCGCGACACTCGCGGATTATAGCCAACGGGGGTCGGCCTGCCCCGGGGCCGGTGGGTGGAGCCGGGGCGCGAGCGGCTGCGATTCCGGAAGCTCTTCCCCGGCCAGACCCCAGTCTTCCCCGTTGTGGACGACCGACTCGCGGTGCCGACGCTTCTCCTCCATCTCCGCCCGCAGCGCGAAGAGCTCTTGGTCGCTCAGCACCCGGATGCCTCTCTGGGCGAGACGCGAGAACAGGCGAGCCTGGTCCTCCGGGGTCCACCCGCCCCCGTGGTCGACGTGGTACGTGCATTGCGATTCCTGAAGCGTCCGGAACGCCACCCCGCTGGCATCCGCCTGGAACAGAAGCACCGAGTCGAGGTGCCAGGAGAACATCTTCCACTCCGGGTAGCCTCGCAGGCGGAACCACGCCTCGCGGTCGAGCAGGGTGAAGTCCCCCGCGCCGTTTCGGTGCAGACGGCGGAGCCGGCGCCTCGAGGCTAGCCGGTCGGCCAACGTCTGGAGGGACCAGACCGCGCCGGGGAGTGACCTCTCCTCGCTGCTCCCGCGCAGACCGGCGAGGCCCCGCAGGGTGGCAGCCGTCGCGGCGGCGGCGGCCGCCACCGGCGCCTCTCCCTGGCGTCCCAGCCAGCGACGCACCCGACCCCACGTCGTCGACTCCACCTCCGGGTCGGCTCTCGCCCAGCGGCTTCCGTGGAGGACGTAGGTTCCGTCCGCGCGGTGTCGACGCACGACGTGGGTGCGGCAGAACTCCATCAACTCGTCGAACGGGAGGGCCTCGGGGATCTCCCTCAAGACGTCGAGCCGATCGTTGCGGTAGAGGACGCCCTCGCACAGGTCGTCACGGAGAAACCGGAGCAGCTCGTCCGGGAAGAGGACATCGACGTTGGTGGCGAGCACGAACCGGCCCCGGGCCCGCCGGATCCCCGCGTTCTTGGCCAGCATCTGGAAGAGGGGGAGGACGCCGCCGGGGTCGAAGCGGGCGTGGATCGCCCGCGGCACCGTGACGATGCGGGGCTCGAAGAAACCGTTCCCCGTCGGCCAGCGCAGCGCTTCTCGCAAGGGGGGGTGATCCGCGGGGGGGTTCCACTCCACGAGCACCAGCTCGAGCGCCACCCGGTGCCGGCTCGCCTGAATGGCCAGCCCGTCCACGAACAGCTGCATCCGGCGGCGCAGATCCCCGCCGTGGTCGTCGTTGCGCGACGTGGCGACAACGCTGAGGTGCGGTGTTGGAGCTGGTCGCAACATGTCAGGAGGGTCGCCGGGGCCCATCCCGCTCACCAGGGGGTCGGCCGGCCTGGTCCCCGTTCGAGAACGCTACCGATCCGGGACGGCTCTTCACGCCGAGTTCGAGACGGGCCACGCGCTCCAGTGTACCGGTCGGACGCGCCGATCGCCCCCGGAGCCTTCCCCCATTTCTCGGACCGCCGGGTGCTGTCTCCAGGGCTGAGGGAAGGGAGCGACGGGGGGACCGCGAGGCGCCGCCCCACCGCGATTCAGTCATGGCGGCATCCTCGGCGATTGCCGCGGCGCGTGTCCCGAGGGCCGAACGCCGGATCCGCTATCATTGTGCGGCTCTGACACCGACCGAGTCCCGAGAACATGCACCGCTCGACCGAAACCACGCCGGCACCCTACCTGAGCGTCGTCGCGACCTCACGAAACGACAACCACGGGGGCGATCTGACCCGACGCATGCAGCTCTTTCTCGATGGTCTCGGCACCCAGGCGAACCGCCACGAGGTCCCCGTCGAGCTGATCATGGTCGAGTGGAACCCTCCCGCGGACCGACAGGGCCTTCGCGAAGAACTGCGATGGCCGGATCGAACCGCCTGCTTCGAGGTACGGATCGTGGTCGTGCCGACCGAGCGGCACGTTCAGCTCGATCCGAAAGGGGCGCTGCCGATCTTCCAGATGATTGCCAAGAACGTGGGCATCCGACGGGCGCGCGGGGCCTTCGTTCTCGCCACAAACGTAGACATTCTCTTCCCCGATGACCTGTTCCGCTGGCTGAAGCAGGGTCTTCGTCACGGCGTGCTCTACCGGAACGATCGGCTCGACGTCTCGCGGGAGATCCCCGATGCGGCGTCCTTCGACGACCTGTTGCAGTTCTGCCGCGCCCACGTCATTCGACGGCACGAAGCACGCGGCACGCTCGTTCCGGACGGCCGACGCTGGGTGAACACGAGCCCCTCCGCGCTCGACGCCTGCCGGCAGCAGCTCCGCTTCTGGAGGGCGGAACTCGCCGTGGCTGCGGAGCAGCAGGGCCTCAAGCTCGCGGCCGGGATGACGGCGCCTTTCGGTGGCGCCGACGCCCGTCCCTCCGGCGTCCCGAATCCCGTCGCTTCCGTGCTCGAGCGTCGTCCGCGCCTTCGGAGAGTGTTGCGAGCCCTGCTGGCCCTGACCCTGGGTCCACCGCTCGTCGTCGTTCACTCGCTCTTCGTCGTCGGTCCCGTCGCAACGGGACGACTGCTCATCGAGCGGGCACGCCATCTCGTCAGGGTGTTCCGGGTGAACCGGACGTTCGTGCGCCTGCACACCAACGGCTGTGGCGATTTCACCCTGCTCGACCGCGACACGTGGTTCCGTCTGCGCGGCTACCCGGAGTGGCCCGTCTTCTCCTGGGCCCTCGACTCGGTCTTCCTGTTCCAGGCCGACGCCAACCGCGTGCCCAACGTCCAGCTACCTCCGGACCACTGCACCTACCACATCGATCACGGCGGCGGCTGGACGCCGGAAGCTCAGGCGCAGCTCTTTGCGCGCCTCGCAGAGAAGGGCGTTCCGGTGCTCTCCGAGAAGGACTTCTTCCGCCTGTGGGACGAGATGCAGGGGAAGCGGCGCCACCGGGAGCCGCTGACCTACAACGGCGACGACTGGGGCTTCGGGGGGCTCGAGCTTCCCGAGCAGCGCTGCTGAGCGTGCCCGCCGCCCCGCCGCTCGTCACCGTCGTGACCCCCACGCTGAACAGCGGCCGCTTTCTCGCGGAGACGCTGGCCAGCGTCCGTGGCCAGAGCCACCCCCGGATCGAGCACATCGTGGTGGATGGCGGGTCGACGGACGGGACCCTGGACCTGCTGCGCGAGAGCGATGGAGTGCGGTGGATCAGCGAGCCCGATCGGGGGCTCTACGATGCGATCAACAAGGGGCTGCGCATGGCGGGCGGCGCGATCCTGGCCTACCAGAACGCGGACGACCGTTACGTGGTCCCCGACGCGGTGTCGGCCGCCGTCGCGGAGCTACTCCAGAGCCCCGGGGTGGACGTGGTCTACGGGGACTACCGGCTGATCGATGAAGGGGGACGGCTGATGGGGACACGGCGGGTCAGCGCCCGCCCCTTCAGCGTGGGCCGCCTGGAGAGGACGAGCTTCGTGCCGCCGCACTCCGCCTTCGTCCGGCGCGGTGTGGTCTTCGACCATGGCCACTGGCTGGATCCAGCGCTGCGCCTCTCCGGCGACTGGGACTGGTTCCTGGGCATGGCGCAGGCGGGGCGGAGCTTCCTTTCCCTGCCGAGGGTCCTCTCGGAGTTCCGGGTGCACTCCCGCTCCGTGACGCAGACCCTCGGCTGGCGCGGCATCCTCACTGAGTGGCGACAGGTCTGCCGCAAGCGGCAGGTGAGCTTCTCTCGCCTCGTTTGGAACGAGCTGGTCGTGGCGTCACTCCGCCGTCGCCTCGGCTTGCCCCCTTGAACAGACGTTCTGGTGTATTTTGCCGGCCAGGCATGGCTCCGTCCCTTCTCGCCGCGGCGGTGGCCGCGTGGGTGCTCGCCGCCCTGGGCACTTCCGGTCTGCGCTTCCTGGCCCCGCGCCTCGGGCTCATCGACCGCGCAAACCCGCGTTCCTCCCACGTCGGGGCAGTGGCACGAGGGGGCGGGCTGGGCGTGATCGGGGGAGTCGCGGTCGGGCTCGGGGTTGCGGGAGCCGAGTGTCCGCTTGCCGGCAGGACGGTGCTCCTCGGGGCCGCGGCCCTCGCCGCGGTCGGGCTGGCCGACGACCGTTGGAGCCTTCCGCCCCTCCTGCGCCTCGCCGTTCACGCCGCCGTGGCGGCGGGAGTGGCGCTGGTCGTGGAGGGTCTGGACCGCCTGCCGCTGCCACCCCCCTTCGACGTCCCCCTGGGGGGCGGGGGGACGATCCTCGCCGCGGCGTGGATCGTGGCCGTCGTCAACTTCTACAACTTCCTCGACGGGATCGACGGCCTTGCCGGCCTCCAGGCCGTGATCACTGGAGGGGGGCTGGCGCTGGCGGCGTGGCACCCGTTCGCCGCCGCTCTCGGCGCGTGCCTGGCCGGTGCCTCCCTCGGCTTCCTCCTCCACAACTGGTCGCCGGCCCGCATCTTCCTCGGCGACGTCGGCAGCGGCGTCCTCGGCTTCTGCTTTGCCGCGGCCCCGCTCCTGGCGCCGCCCGACGTCCGACCGGCGGCGGTCCTCTTCGTGGGTTTGAGCCTGTTCTTCTTCCTCGCCGACGCGACGTGGACGCTCGTCGGCCGCCTGCGGCGGGGCGAGCGGCTCCACGAGGCGCACCGCCGGCATCTCTACCAGCGCCTGGTCATCCGGGGGTGGAGCCACGCCCGCGTGACGTCGCTCCTCGGCCTGGGGGCCCTCGTCCTCACCGCGCTGGCCCTCGTGGCCTGGCGCCGTCCTGACCCCGGCTGGGCCTGGGCGGTCGTGGCCCTGGCCCTCGCCGGCTTCGGAGGTGAGCTCGTCCTGGTGCGGCGGGTCGAGGGACGCCCCGCCGCCGTCGCGGAGGCGCGAGCTTGAGATCGACACCGGCTTTTCGCGATCGGCTCGTGGCGTCCCTCTTCCGGGCGCACCGCCGGTGGCTCATCCTCGCTCTCGACGGGCTCTTCGTCTGCGTCTCACTCTACGTTGCCTACTTCCTCCGCTTCGACGGCCAGATACCGCAGGAATACCGGACGCAGTTCGCGAGCTTCCTTCCGTTTCTCGTGGCCCTGCGTCTCGTGATCCACTGGCTCTTCGGCGTCCACCACTGGTCGTTCCGCCTCGCCGGCTTGCCCGAGGGGGCGCGGCTCGTCATGGCCGGCCTCACCGGCTCCGCCGTCTTCGTCGCGGTTCCGTACTTCCTCCAGATCTGGGGACCGCCGCGGTCGGTGGTCGTGATCGAGTTCTTCCTCACGACCAGCCTCGCCGGCGCGCTGCGTTTCTCGTCGCGGCTCACCCAGCCCCTCGTCCTCGACCACCTCCGGTCGCGGTCGGGGGACGGGCTTCTCCGCACCCTGATCGTGGGCGCGGGGAGCACCGGCGAGCTGCTCCTCCGCGATCTCATGCGCAGCCCCAATCATCCCTACGAGGTGGTGGGCTTCGTGGACGACAACAAGGCGAAGTGGCGCGCTCACATCGGAGGCCGGCCGGTGCTCGGGGGCCTCGACGATCTACCCGAGCTCGCCCGAAGGCTCGAGATCCGCCAGCTCCTCTTCGCCATTCCCGCCCTCTCCGCGGCGAGAACGCGCGAGATTCTCCGCGGCTGCGCCGATCTCAAGCTCCGCTACAAGACGCTCCCCGTCTCATTCGCGTACCTTCACGACCGCGTCGCCTCCTCCATGCTCTCGGACCTCGCTCCCGAGGACCTGCTCTCCCGCCAGCAGGCCAGCTTCGACCCCGCCGAGCTCAGGGCGCGGATCGAGGGGCGGCGCATCCTCGTGACCGGAGCGGGGGGATCGATCGGGAGCGAGATCTGCCGCCAGCTCGCCGACTTCGGAGCCTCCGAGATCGTTCTCGTCGACATGAACGAGAACGACCTCTACTTTCTCTATCGGGAGCTCGAGGCGAAGCACCGGGAGCTCGGCCTGCGCCCCGAGGTCGCCGATATCCGCGACCGGGAACGTCTCTTCGCTCTCCTGGCGTCCTGCCGGCCGCAGTACGTCTTTCACGCCGCCGCTCACAAGCACGTGCCGCTCATGGAGCTCACGCCGGAAGAGGCGGTCAAGAACAACGTGGCCGGATGCCGTCACGTCGTGGACGCGGCCGAGGCCGCCGGAGTCGAGCGCTTCGTGCTCATCTCGAGCGACAAGGCGGTCAAGCCGGCGAGCGTCATGGGGGCCACGAAGAAGGTGGCGGAGCTGCTGGTGCGCGACCGGGCCACTCGCTCGAGGACCGCGTTCACCGTGGTGCGCTTCGGGAACGTGCTCGGGAGCGCGGGAAGCGTGGTTCCCCTCTTCAAGCTGCAGATCGCGAGGAGAGGCCCGGTCACGGTCACCCATCCCGACTGCCGGCGGTTCCTGATGACCATTCGCGAGGCGGTGGGCCTGGTGCTCCGGGCCGGTCTCGGCGGCTACGGCGACCTGTGCGTCCTCGAGATGGGCGAGCCGATCCGGATCCTCGACCTCGCTCGCCTCATGGTGGCGATGTCGGGCCTCGTTCCCGACCAGGACATCCCGATCGTCTTCACCGGTCTGCGGCCCGGGGAGAAGCTCGACGAGGACGTGATGACCGAAGAGGAAATGCGGCAGAGCCGCAGCCCGGGCCACGGGATCCGCGTGGTCGACACCCCGCATCCCTCCCCAGAGGCGCTCGCGGGGATTCCCGAGCTCGAGGCGGCGGCCCGGGCGGGCGACCGGGAGAGGGTCCTCGCCATTCTGCGGAGCATCGTGCCCGGTTACGCTCGAGAGATGCCCGTGGTGGCATCGTCGGGCGGCTGAGGTCCGGGCGATGTGCGGCATCGTCGGCATCGCCCGTGAGCGGCCGGTGGCATCACCGGACCCCCTCGTGGCGATGCGTGAGGCTCTGCGCCACCGGGGCCCCGACGACGAAGGGGTCTGGTGGTCGCCCGACCGGCGGGTGGGTCTGGGCCACCGTCGCCTCGCGATCCTCGACCTGACCCCCACCGGCCGTCAGCCGATGGCCGACCCCGCCGGCCGCTTGCGGATCAGCTACAACGGCGAGCTCTACAACCACGACGACCTGCGCCGTGAGCTGGCGGGGAAGGGTCACGCGTTTCGAGGCACGAGCGACACCGAGGTGGTCCTGGCCGCCTGGGCGGAGTGGGGGCCGGAGTGTCTGGGCCGCTTCGACGGGATGTTCGCCTTTGCCCTGCACGACGCGGGGGTGGGGCGTCTGTTCCTGGCCCGGGACCGGGTCGGCGAGAAGCCCCTCTTCTACCGCCACGCCGAGGGCGGGCTCGTCTTCGCCTCCGAGCTGACCGCCCTCCTCGCCGATCCCGACTGCCCGCGCCACCTCGACCTCGAGGCTCTCGAGTACTACCTGGCCTACGGCTACGTGCCGGGCGAGCGGTGCATCCTGCGCGGCGCGCGCAAGCTGCCCGCGGCGCACGCCCTCGAGTACGAACCGTCGGGAGATCGCCTGCGCGTCTGGCGCTACTGGACGCTCCCCGAGCCTCCGCGGGAGAACTCGACCGCCGCCTCCGAGGGCGCGCTCGTGGAGGAGCTCCAGGCGCTGCTCACCGACTCGGTGCGGCGCCGCCTGGTGGCGGACGTCCCGGTCGGTGTGCTCCTCAGCGGCGGCGTCGACTCGAGTCTGGTGGCGGCGTCCGCGGTCCGCAGCTCGGGGAGACCGGTGAAGACCTTCACCGTCACGTTCCCCGGCGATCCCGCCCACGACGAAGGCCCTCGCGCGCGTCTCGTCGCGCGGCATCTGGGCACCGACCACACGGAGATCACGGCCGAGCCCGCATCGCTCGACCTTCTCCCCGAGATCGCTCGTCAGCTCGACGAGCCCATGGCCGACCACTCGATCGTGCCGACACATCTCGTCTCCCGCGCCATCCGCCCCCTCGTGAAGGTGGCCCTGGGCGGGGACGGCGGAGACGAGCTCTTCGGCGGCTACCCCCACTACGACTGGCTCGCTCGTGGGGAGGCGGTGAGGCGCGTCGTGCCGGCGCCGCTGCGGGGGATACTGGCCTCGGCCGGGCATCGCCTTCCCCTCGGCGCCCGCGGCCGGAACCACCTGATCGGACTCGCCGGCGACCGCGGCTCCGGGATCGCCCACGTCAATCTCTACTTCGACGCACACACGCGTCGTCGTCTCCTCGCACCCTGCGCCGACCGCTTGTCCCCGGACGCGGCGCCACCCGAGCTCTGGAGGGCGGGTCTTGGTGCTCCCGGACGAACGCTGCTGCAGCAGGCCACCGGGGCCGACTTCCAGACCACCCTGGTCGACGGCTACCTCGTGAAGGTCGACCGCGCGAGCATGCTGACGTCGCTCGAGATCCGTTGTCCGTGGCTCAGCCAGGCCCTCGTGGAGTTCGCGTTCGGACGCGTCCCGGACGAGCTGAGGGCCGGCCGCCGCGGCCGAAAGGTCCTGCCCCGACGGCTCGCCGCCCTTCTGCTTCCCCCGGAGACCGGTCCCGGGCGCAAGCAGGGGCTCACCATGCCCCTCGATCGCTGGCTTCGGACGGGCGGCGCCCCGGGAGTCGAAGCCGTTCTCCGTGAGGCCGATTCGACTCTCTTCGACCCCCGGGTGATCGGCGAGCTGCTCGACCTCCAGCGTCGGGGCTACGCCAACGCCCAGCGACTGTTCGCGCTCGCCCTCTTCGAGCTCTGGCGGCGCGAGCATAGGATCGGCGTGACATGAAGAGCGTCTTCACCCTCGCCCGGTCCGACGGTAGCGCTCCGGGAGTGCCGAACCGTGTGAGGGAGACTCGCGGGCGGATCCCACAGGCCCTGGCCTGGACCCGCTTCCGGGGTGAGGGCGCTGCGCGCGGTGGAGGCCAGGGGGTGCCGTGCGCCTAGCCCTCGTCACGGGCGGAACGGGGGCGGTGGGACCCGCGCTCGTGGAGAAGCTCCTGGACGAGGGTCTTTGCGTCCGCGTCCTCTCCCGGGGGGGCCGCCCGCTTCCCTGGCCGGATGGGACGGTCGACGTCGTCTCGGGCGACGTCGTCGACCGCGCGGTCGTGCAGCGCGCGGTCGAAGGCGCGCATTGGGTGTTCCACCTCGCCGCTCACCTCCACGTCGCGCCAGCGGGTCCTGCCCTCTCGCCGGTCTTCGAGCGCGTCAACGTCGAGGGCACGCGCGTCGTGGCCGAGGAGGCGGCGCGGGCGGGCGTGAAGCGGCTCGTGTTCTTCAGCACGATTTCCGTCTACGGGCCGACCGGCCG
>Ga0214472_10008079_pt1 | contig 10985 bp, 8 predicted proteins | sample RVTome_6_FD_207662 | JGI IMG/M metagenome (GOLD analysis project Ga0214472, IMG submission 207662) | Soil microbial communities from uranium-contaminated site in the Upper Colorado River Basin, Wyoming, United States - RVT140D175 | ecosystem: Environmental > Terrestrial > Soil > Contaminated >...
CGAGATTATCAAATACAGTTCAAATATCGGCTCGGCAAAAATTGGCAAAATGCTGGAACGCGAAGCCTTTCATAGCTATATCAAGGATTTCGGTTTCGGACAGCAGACCGGTATAGACCTGCCAGGCGAGGTCGTTGGCCTGCTGCGCCCACCGGACAAGTGGTTCGAAGTCGACCTGGCGGCAATCTCTTTCGGCCAGGGGCTCAGCGTCACGCCGATTCAGTTGGCCGCTGCCGTAGCGTCAATCGCCAACGGCGGCAATCTGATGGAGCCATACGTTGTAGACCGGGTTGTTGACAGCCAGGGGCAAGTGACTCATCAGTATCAGCCGCGCGTGGTTCGCAAGGTGATTGCCCAGGATGTAGCCCAGACCGTTACCCGGATGATGGAATTGACTACGGAAGAAGGTGGCACGGCGACCAATGCCAGGGTGCCGGGCTTCAGGGTTGCAGGCAAGACCGGAACGGCGCAGAAGGTGGACGCGGTGACGGGCGGTTACTCGCAAGATAAGTGGGTCGCCTCCTTTGTCGGCTTTCTGCCTGCTGAAGAACCACGGCTGGTTATGCTGGTTGTTATCGACGAGCCGAAGGTCGGTCACTATGGTGGCCTGACGGCCGCCCCGGTGTTCTCAAGGATTGCTGCTCAAGCGATGCAGTCTCTTAAGGTGGCTCCGAATGAAAAGATCCCGGCCGGCGAGACGTTGCCGTCGCTGGAGCAGATTATTGTCGCGACAGAGTCACCAAAACGATTCAAAATTCAGGAACTGGCGTCAACCGGATACTCCGGTGGCCCGTTGATGCCGGATTTTGTCGGCCTGAGCTACCGTCAGGTCCTTGAGCTTATGGAAGAAGAACAATTGAATGTCAGTTTCCGGGGGCGTGGCCGGGTTGTTGAGCAGTCACCGGTTCCCGGTATGGCGATTCCCTATGGTGCGCCGGTATGGGTGCACATGATGCCACCCTCCTGATAAGGCTTTGTCCTTACGGATGATTATGAAACTATCGCAACTCCTGAAAAGCTGCCCGGTGCAACAGGTGCATGGAAACATGGACCTTGACGTGACTGGTCTGCATTATGATTCCCGTCAGATCAGCAAAGGCGAGGCTTTCTTTGCTCTGCGTGGGGTTGTCAGCGATGGCCATAACTTCATCTCAAGTGCGATTGCAAACGGTGCCAAGGTCATATTCACTGAAGAAAGTCTGGAGTGCCTGGAGCAGGTGACCACGGTCCTGGTCGAAAATACGCGACAGGCAATGGCCATGGCAGCGGCTGAATTTTATGGGAACCCGACAAAAGATATGAAGGTTGTCGGCGTGACCGGCACCAACGGCAAGACGACCATCACTTATCTGCTGGAAGCGATTTTGAACCGGGCTGACCTGGCACCTGCTGTGGTCGGTACGATCAATTACCGTTATGGCACCGAGCTGCGTCAGGCGCCACACACCACTCCGGAATCTCATGACCTGATGAAACAGATCAGCGATTTCCGACATAACGGAGCGCGTTCACTGGTGATGGAAGTTTCCTCGCACGCCCTGCACCAGTGTCGTGTCGATGGCGTGCATTTCCATGTTGGTGTTTTTACCAACCTGACCCCTGAACACCTTGATTATCACCATGATATGGAGCAGTATTTTGCGAGCAAGTACCATCTGTTCAAAGAACTGCTGCCCCGCGACAATGGTCGCGCAGTGATCAATACTGATGATGCTTACGGCCGGCGCCTGGCAGCAATGTTGCCTGATGCCCTGACCTGTGGTCGCGATCAGGATGCAGACGTCCATCCAGTGAATCTCGATGTCTCGTTGACGGGTATTCGTGGCCGGGTGGCAACGCCGCTCGGAGCAGTCGAAATCGCCAGTCCGCTTCTCGGTGATTACAATGTTGAAAACCTGCTTTGTGCCATCGGTGCAGCCGTTGCTCTTGACTTGCCGCTGCAGACGATTGTCGCAGGTCTGGCAGACGCAACCGGTGTGCCGGGGCGCCTCGAACCGATAGAAAATGACCGTGACGCGGTCATCCTGGTCGATTACGCGCATACGGGCGATGCCTTGCGTCGGGTCATCGAAGCGATGCAGCAACTGGCTCCACAACGTATTCTGACCATTTTCGGTTGCGGCGGTGATCGTGATCGCCACAAGCGCCCGGTCATGGCTGAAGTCGCTGCCCGCGGGTCCGATATCGCAATTGCAACATCTGATAACCCGCGCACAGAAGACCCCGAGCAGATTCTCAACGATATTCGCTGCGGTCTGATCAAGGTCCACGCGCATGAATGGAGCAAATCTGAAGCGGTCATTGGCAATGGCAAAGGCTACGTCGTCATCAAGGATCGCCGGGAAGCTATTCAGTTCGCTGTCAACATCCTGCGACCTGGCGACCTCTTGCTGATTGCCGGCAAAGGGCACGAGGACTACCAGATTCTCGGCACCAAACGAATCCACTTTGATGATCGTGAAGAGGTGCGTATTGCTCTACAGGCAGGAGGTCGACTATGATACGCATGGATATGCGCGCAGTTGCAGATATCACTGGCGGGCACCTGATGCAGAACGGCGCGTCTGTTGAATTTTATGGCATTTCCACGGACAGTCGCACCGTGCAACCGGGTGATCTGTTTATCCCGCTGCGGGGTGATAATTTCGATGGTCATGATTATCTGACACAGGCAATACAACGTGGAGCTGCTGCCTGTCTCAGTGAAGAAATGATTGGTGGGTTATTGGTGCCGGTCGTGAAGGTGAACGACACACTCAAGGCGCTGGGCGATCTGGCCGCAGCCATGCGGCGCCAATTCGCCAGCCCGGTCATCGGCATAACCGGCACTTCGGGAAAGACCACTTGCAAGGAAATGCTGGCAGCCATACTTGACCATCTTGGGCCTGGGTTGAAGTCGGCCGGAAACTTCAATAACCTGATTGGAGTGCCGTTGACCCTTTTCGGCTTGCAGCCTGAGCACCGTTGGGCGGTTGTCGAGATGGGGATGAGTGCCCGCGGCGAAATTGCCAGGCTGGCTGAAATTGCCGCGCCGAATATCGGCCTGATTACGAATATCGGAGCCGGTCATCTGGAAAATTTCGAAGGAATCTCCGGCGTGGCTCGGGCTAAAGGGGAACTCTTCATCAGCTTACCTGCTGATGGTGTCGCTCTGATCAATGCCGACGACCCGGAAGTTTACAGGTTGCCAGTGGCCAATGGAGTCCGCAAAGTCCTCTTCGGCCTCAACGCTGATGCTGCCATCCGGGCGGACAGAATTACCGCACAAAACGGATCGGTCAGCTTTGATCTGGCAATAGATGGTGCCGTTCAGCGGGTCATGCTGCCCTTACCGGGACGTCACAATGTTGCCAACGCTCTCGGGGCTGCGGCAGTTGCTACGGTCCTCGGTGTCGGGCTGAAGGAAATCACAGCCGGTCTTGAAGCGTTTAAACCCTGCCCGGGACGTATGGAGCTTCTGGAACTTCCGGGAGACATCGTTGTGCTTGAGGACAGCTACAACGCTAACCCCTTGTCGATGCATGCCGCACTCGATGCTCTTCGCGATCTCGGCTCACCGGGCAGGCGTCTTGCGGTATTGGGGGATATGCTCGAGTTGGGAACCTCCGCTCCGGAATTGCATTACCAGATTGGCACCATAGCCGCACAACGAGCTGATTGGCTCTTTACTTACGGTACCCTGGCCAGGGAAATTGCCCGCGGGGCCAGAGATGCAGGATTGCCCGATGACAAAGTTTTTGTTGCCAATAGTCATGATGAATTGGCTGCGCGACTTCTTCAGGTACTCCAGGCCGGTGATCGGGTTCTGATCAAAGGGTCGCGAGGCATGTGCATGGAAAAAGTGACTGCCGCTTTGCGTGTTTCAAGACAGAAGATCGCCGTAAACGGCGACTGACGGGGATTAAACGTGCTTTATCACCTGCTTTATCCTCTACATACGGAATTTGCGATCTTTTATGTCTTCCGGTTTATTACGTTCCGGACGATTTATGCGGCAATTACCGCTCTTGTCATCAGCTTTCTACTGGGGCCGTGGCTGATCGAAAAGCTTTCGGCGTTGCAGCTGGGACAAACTATCAGGCGGTTGGGTCCTGAGTCACATTTCAAGAAGGAGGGGACGCCGACCATGGGGGGAGCCCTGATTCTTCTTGCCATCGTGCTGCCGACACTGCTCTGGGCCGATCTGACCAATATGTACGTCTGGTTGGTCCTTTTGGTCACCGTCGGTTACGGTGTCATTGGCTTTGTCGATGACCTGCTGAAAATTCGCAAGAAGAACAGCGATGGCCTGTCGCCGCGCAAAAAAATGTTCTGGCAGATGCTGATTGCGTTCGGTGTCGGCATGGTACTTATGGCTTATCCCGGGTTCCAGACAACCCTGGCGTTCCCTTTTTTAAAAGGTGCCAATCCGGATCTTGACTGGTTCTATGTGCCATTCGCAATGCTGGTGATTATCGGTGCGAGTAATGCCGTTAATCTCACTGACGGTCTTGATGGTCTGGCAATCGGTCCGGTGATCATTGCAGCTGGCGCTTACCTGATTTTTGCATATGTGGCCGGACATGCAACGCTGTCGAGCTATCTGCAGATAAATAATGTGAAAGGGGCGGGCGAGCTTTCAATCCTGTGCGGTTCCATGATCGGCGCCGGACTAGGCTTTCTCTGGTTTAATACTTACCCGGCCCAGGTTTTTATGGGTGATGTCGGCAGCCTGTCGCTTGGTGGGGCTATCGGCACGATCGCCGTGATTACCAAGCAGGAGATCGTGCTGGTGATCGTCGGTGGAATTTTTGTTATGGAAGCACTTTCAGTGATCGTACAGGTAACCTCGTTCCGCCTCTACGGTAAACGGATCTTCCGTATGGCTCCGATCCATCATCATTTTGAACTGAAAGGCTGGGCGGAACCGAAAATTATTGTGCGGTTCTGGATTATCAGCATTATTCTGGCCCTGATCGGCCTCTCAACCTTGAAGCTGCGATAAATGAAACAAAATTATCGAGACAAGAAGATCGTTATTATAGGCGCCGGTTCGACCGGCTGCAGCCTGGCGAACTTTTTTAGAGCCCGGGATGCACGGGTCATCTTGTCCGACCATCGTTCCGCGGCTCTTCTCACTCATCTTGACGAATTGAAAAAAGCCGGCGTTGAGCTGGATCTCGGCGGCCACACGCTGGCACTCTTTACAGCAGCGGACCTGGTTGTGGTCAGCCCCGGGGTGCCACTTGATATCCCGGTATTGCATGCCTGTCGCGAGCACGGAGTTCCGGTGCTCGGTGAAGTCGAGGTCGCCTGGCGTGAGTTGGACGGAACCATGATTGCCATTACGGGAACCAATGGCAAGTCAACGGTAACTACCCTGGTCGGCGAGATGCTGAAAGCCTGGGGAAAGAAGGTTTTCGTCGGCGGTAATCTCGGCACACCGCTGATTGACGCCGTTGACAATGATTATGGCTGGCAGGTTGTCGAATTATCGTCTTTCCAGCTGGAAACGATAGAAGCCTTTCGGCCGCGCTATGCCATGCTGCTCAATATATCTGAAGATCACCTCGACCGGTATCCGGATATGGTCAGCTACATGGCAGCCAAAGCGCGAATTTTCGAGAACCTTCAAGGCGACGACGTGGCAATTCTGAACCATGATGATGCGCTGGTCAAGCAGGCGGCAGGGGCAACCCGGGCAACCAGGATCTGTTTCAGTGGCCAGTCCTTGCTGGATAACGGCATGAGCCTGATCGATGGCAAGATCGTCTGGCGATGGCAGGGTAATGAAATTCTCTTTCCGGTTGATGAATTACAGCTCCGTGGTCGGCATAACCAGGAAAATGTTATGGCTGCCATGATACCACTGCTGTTGGAAGGGTGCCCTGCCGAGGTTGCCTGGATGGCCGCCAAAAGTTTTGCCGGTCTGCCGCACCGTATGGAGTTCCTCGGCGAACTGAATGGTTCCTGCTGGTACAACGATTCCAAAGGCACCAATATCGGCAGCGTGGTGAAAAGCCTGGATGGGTTGGCAAAGCCGGTGATTCTGATTGCCGGTGGCAAGGATAAGCAGGGTGATCTCACGGCTCTGATTGAGCCAATTCGTGCCAAGGTTGCCAGTCTGATACTGATCGGTGCCGCAGCAGGGCGTATGGAGAATGTCTTTAATGGCCTTACAGAAATCTACAGGGCCGCTGATATGCACGAAGCCGTCAAACTTGCTGCGCGGTTGAGTTGTTCCGGGGGGGCGGTACTGCTGTCTCCAGGGTGTTCCAGCTACGATATGTACAAGAATTTTGAAGAGCGAGGGCAGGATTTTGCTCAAGAGTTTCGTGCGCTGAGTCCGCATCGGGGGTGCAGAAATGGAAGTTAGACAAGGGACTGATCGTTCCATGCTGCTTCTGGCGGTCTGCTTGACCTGTCTCGGTGTGGTTATGGTTTTTTCTTCTTCGTCGATCATGGCGGTGCGGGATTACGGCGACAGCCTGTATTTCCTCAAGCGTCAGGGCGTTTATGCTCTGCTTGGCTTCGGAGTCATGGTGTTGTTGATGCGGGTTAATCTTGAAATCCTGCGCAAGGCAGCGTGGCCGATATTGGCATTGTGTGCCCTGCTGTTGATAGCGGTCCTGATCCCCGGCATCGGTAAAAAGGTCAGCGGCGCAGCCCGCTGGATCAAAATTGCCGGGATAACATTCCAGCCGGCTGAGTTTGTTAAAATCGGCCTGGTGCTCTTCCTGGCACATTCGCTGGCCCGTAAACAGGAGAAAGTGAAGAGCTTCCGTCTCGGTTTCCTGCCATACATGCTGATACTTACTGTGCTGCTCGTGCTGTTGCTGGCACAACCGGATCTTGGCAGTGCCCTGACTCTCGGTGTCGTGACGATTGCCATGCTGTTGGTTGCCGGGACTCGTTTGAGCTACCTGGCCAGTATCGGTTTGGTCGCCCTGCCATTTCTCTACTTCATGGTCATGAATGTCGATTACCGCCGCCGGCGGATTCTGGCGTTTCTTAACCCATGGGAAGACCCGAGTAACACCGGTTTCCAGATTATTCAGAGCTGGATTGCCTTCGGCTCGGGGGGTGCGTTTGGCCAAGGTCTTGGTGAGAGCAAACAGAAACTCTTCTTCTTGCCCGAGGCGCATACTGATTTTATCTTTTCCGTGATCGGTGAAGAACTCGGTTTCATCGGCGTGATCGTCATCGCAGCGATGTTCATGCTGCTGGTACTGCGCGGTTTCCGCACGGCGCTCAATGCACCGAACGAATTCGCCTGCTTTCTGGCTTTCGGCCTAACCCTGCTGGTAGGTATGGAGGCCTTTGTCAATATGGCTGTGGTCATGGGGATGGTTCCCACCAAAGGGCTGGCGTTGCCGTTTATTTCCTACGGGGGGACGAGCCTGGTGACAACCCTGGCAGCTATCGGCATTCTTTTGAACGTTTCACGTCAACTACCGGGAGAGTTGCGATGAGGCTGCTACTGGCCGGTGGTGGCACCGGCGGACATCTTTTTCCGGCAATTTCGCTGGCCGAACAACTCAAGCATGAGGATCCTCAGAGTGAAATTCTCTTTGTGGGCACCGAAAGGGGGTTGGAAGCCCGAATGTTGCCGGAACTCGGCTGGTCTTTAAATACGATCGAAATGAGCGGCTGGGCCGGACTTGGTGTCTACGCCCGCCTTAAAGTTCTCGGTAAGCTGATAAAGGGATTTGGACAATCCAGGGCGATCCTGCGGAAATTTGCCCCGGATGTTGTGGTCGGTGTCGGTGGTTATGCATCGGTTCCCGTTCTGTTGGCAGCCAAAACACTGGGAATTCCGTACCTGATCCATGAGCAGAATGCCTGGCCTGGTCTGGCCAACCGTCTGCTTGGTCGTTGGGCAAAAAGAGTCTGCCTGTCCTTTGGCGAAGCTGACCGGGCATTTTATCAAAGCGCCACAGTGTTGACCGGCAATCCGGTCCGAGCGGCAATGGAAAATTGCCCGAACCTTCCCGAAGACAAAGTCTGCCTGCTGGTGTTCGGCGGCAGTCAGGGAGCGCGGGCAATAAACCGCGCGGTGATCGCTGCCTTGCCATATCTGGATGATTGGCGAGCGAAACTGGAAATTGTCCACCAGTCGGGACCCTCGGATTATGAGGAAATTGTTCGAGCTTACCAGGAAAACGGTTGGCCGAATGTTGACGTTCAGCCATTCATTAAAGATATGGCGCAGGCCTATGCAAAGGCGACCCTGGTCTTGTGCCGAGCCGGGGCAACGACCCTTGCCGAGCTGACCGCCTGTGGTCGTCCGGCTGTTCTTGTGCCATATAAATACGCAGCCGCCGGACATCAGTCAATTAATGCCCAGGCCATGGCTGCCAAGGGAGCCGCCCTGATGATGGAGGAGGCCGACCTGACACCAGAGCGACTGGGCAAGCTACTCAACGGCTTGCTCCATGATCGAACCAGTCTCCTGTCGATATCTGCAGCGGCAAAAAGATTAGCGCGCCGCGGTGCTGCTGCACGGTTGCTGCAGGAATGCCGAACTGTTCTTCTGGAAGCGAGGTAAAGAGAAAATTATGTACGGCAAGATTCAAAAAATACATTTCGTCGGCATCGGTGGCATTGGCATGAGTGGGATTGCTGAAGTGCTCATAAACCTTGGGTACCAGGTGTCCGGGTCTGACCTCAAGGAGAGTGATATCACCCGGAGGCTGGTTAGCCTGGGCGGCACGATTGCTTATGGTCATCGAACCGAGAATCTTGCTGAAGTGGATGTCGTCGTGACTTCTACAGCAGTCAATAAGAATAATCCTGAAGTCCTGGAAGCCCATCGTCGCAAGATCCCGGTCATCCCCCGTGCAGAAATGCTGGCCGAATTGATGCGTATGAAGCATGGCATCGCCATTGCCGGAACCCACGGCAAGACCACCACCACCAGCATGGTGGCGACCGTGCTTTCCCATGGTGGCATTGATCCGACAGTCGTTATTGGCGGCCGGCTTGACTCGATCGGTTCCAACGCCAAATTGGGGCAGGGTAAATTCCTGGTAGCTGAAGCCGATGAATCCGATGGGTCGTTTCTTAAGCTGTCGCCGACCATTGCGGTGGTGACCAATGTTGATGAGGACCACCTCGATTACTATAGCGGATTGGATGAAATCCGATCGACCTTTGTCGACTTCATTAACAAGGTACCTTTCTACGGGCTGGTTGTCCTCTGCCTGGATGATGAGAACCTGCAGGGGATGATTCCCGAAGTCAAGAAGCGCCTGATCACCTATGGTCTGACCAGTCAGGCCGACTTCCAGGCTTCTGACATCCAGCATGATGCCGATCGCACCAATTTTCTTGTGCATTTTCGCGGCGAAGCCCTCGGTCGGCTGAATATCCAAATGCCGGGGCGTCACAATGTCCTGAACGCATTGGCTGCTGTTGCTGTCGGCATGGAGCTTGATATGCCGTTTGCATCGATTGCAGAGGGCTTCCAGGATTTCGGAGGCGTGCAGCGGCGTTTTCAAATCAGAGGTGAAGCTCAGGGGATCATGGTGGTCGATGATTACGGCCATCATCCGGTTGAAATCAAAGCGACTCTGGCTGCGGCCCGTTCAGGTTGGAACCGAAGGGTGATTGCGGTTTTTCAGCCTCACAGGTACAGTCGGACCGAGGCTCTCTTTGACGATTTTACCAAAGCTTTTTACCAGGCCGACCATGTTGCCATGATGGATGTGTACGCTGCTGGCGAAGAGCCGAGGCCTGAAGTTTCAGCAGAAAAGCTTGCAGATGGCCTCAGCGGTCATGGCCACAAATCATGTTGCTTTACCGGTGATGCCGAAGCGACGGTAGAGCATCTGCTGGCCATATTGCAGGCTGGTGATATTGTCATCACGCTCGGCGCCGGTAATGTCTGGCAGGTAGGCCAGGAACTGTTGCAACTCCTGAGAGATAAGGCTTGATTGAAAGATTACAAGCTTGAGATGAGAGTTATGGCGAATCGCAATGAACTGAAAAACAACAGGATTGCCGTTCTGATGGGAGGCCTCTCTGCCGAGCGGGAGATTTCTCTGAAAACCGGCCGGGCCGTTTTGAGCGCGTTGCTTGAAAATGGCTGCAACGCGATTCCGATAGATGTCGGTCGTGATCTGCCGGAGCAATTGCGTACAGCTGAAGCCGAACTGGCCTTTATCTGCCTGCATGGCCGCTACGGTGAAGACGGCACGGTTCAGGGGCTGCTTGAAATGATGCAGATCCCTTATACCGGCAGTGGTGTGATGTCATCCAGTGTGGCCATGGACAAAGTGGTTACCAAACAGATCCTGCTCTATCACGAAATATCAACTCCCGGTTTCATGGTCTACCGTGTCGGGGATGACCTGCCCGCAGTGTTGAAACGCTGCAGGCATTTCCCTCTGGTCGTCAAGCCGGCTCGTGAAGGTTCAACAATTGGCATCAGTATAGTGCATGACAGGTCCCAGCTCGAAGCAGGTCTTGCTGACGCGATGAAGCATGATGACCTGATCCTGATCGAAGATTTTATTCAAGGCGACGAAGTGACTGTCAGTGTCCTGAATGGTGAGCCATTGCCCATTATAAAGATTGTCCCGAAAAGTGGATTTTACGATTACGCATCAAAATACACGCCGGGACAAACCGAATATTTGCTGCCGGCACCTTTAGAGCTGGTTCTTTACAACCGGCTTCAGGAAGTCTCCGTGGCCGCCTGCCGGGCGCTCTCCTGCCGGGGCGCTGCCAGGGTCGACTTTATTGTAAGGGAACGAGAGTTCTTCTGCCTTGAAATCAACACCATTCCGGGCATGACAGAAACCAGCCTGCTGCCCAAGGCCGCTGCAGAGGCTGGTATTCCCTTTAACGAGCTGGTGTTGCAAATCCTTGAAGATGCGGGATTGAACAAATAGTCAAGCAAGCGGATGAAACGATGCATGACCTGAAGTCCAACAATCAGAAGAAGATTAAGACCAATCGGCGTAAGCAGAAAAAGCAGCCGTACGACTGGAAAAAGCTCTTCC
>Ga0214472_10008081_pt1 | contig 10984 bp, 8 predicted proteins | sample RVTome_6_FD_207662 | JGI IMG/M metagenome (GOLD analysis project Ga0214472, IMG submission 207662) | Soil microbial communities from uranium-contaminated site in the Upper Colorado River Basin, Wyoming, United States - RVT140D175 | ecosystem: Environmental > Terrestrial > Soil > Contaminated >...
CCTTGAGCGTGGCCAGCCAGCCACTCGAGCCTGCGCCAAGACCGGCGGCGTCGGTCACATCCTCGAACTTCCATCCCCCGAGGTTTCTGAACAGGCGGCTCTGTCTCGTCTTGCTCACGATGAAAACATCCGGGCGTCCGTCATTGTCGTAATCGCCGACGGCGACACCCGTGCCGATGGCCCCCAGGGCGAGCTCCCGATACCGTTCGGTCCACATGCGCGCATCGTCATACGGATTTTCTGTGATCACCCCGGCTTTCTGGTGGTCGACCCTTGTGAACATGGTGCTCCCCGCTCCGACCGAACGTGGGGCAAACGCTTGCGCGACGATTCCCTCGTCCGCACGCAGCCGGCACGCGCCCGCGCCGGACGCGAGGACTGCCCACACGGCGACGGGCACGATGCACCATCGGCGATGAAGGAGCGAGACTGCCAACCCGGCAGTTCCGTGGAGACGGCGGTCCGCCTGCCGGAGTGAAGGGAGTGATCGCCGTCCCTTGGACAGGTGTCTCACCTCGCGAAACAACGAATTAATGCGGAGAATGAACATGCCGGCGATGGGAAGGTTCGAAAGTCAGCGTTCCAGAGGCGGAGTCAACGTATGGGCAGGGCAGATTCCGGGGAAGACCGGCGTGAGGCGCAATCATCTCCGCAAGACATGCTCGCGCGCACGGTTGAGTCACGACCAGCGCATTCGGACTTCGCTTGCCACACGTTTCCCGGACATTTGATTCAAACTCCCCTTGGCCAATTCTGCTGCCGCCACGTCACGTCCTGAATGTCATCCCGCTCAAAACTCTCATTCTTCGCGTGGGTCGCGGTGTTGCTTGTCGCCATTGCGTGGTTGATCTGGACGAGTGCGACGCAGATCGAGCGCATCGACTTCGTCTCCCAGCTGGCCGGCGGGAGTCAGGTGGAACTCGAAGACGATTCTCCGACCGGTTATGAAGATGGTGTTCGGGTGCTGATTGTTCCAGGGAACAACCACGAAAGCTATCAGTGGATTGCGCAAACCCAGCTGATGCTTGCCGGCGGAACATGGCGGCTCCGGCACGTGGACTACGACAACGCGCCTTTTGGTCGCGCCGTTTTCTCGGCGTCACCCTACCGCTGGTGGCTGGCTGTCGTCGCCTGGATCGATCACGTGACCTCGGGTCGACCGCTGGCTGTGTCGGTGGAACGTGCGGCGCTGTTTGCCGATCCGCTGTTTCATCTGCTGCTGCTCATCGTCACCGCGATGTACGTGGCGCGATGCTTTGGGAGTTTCGCGGCCGCGTCCCTTGTCGTCTTCCTCACGCTGGCATTTCCCTTTGCAGGTTCCTTCCTGCCGGGACAGCCGGACGACGATGTCATGGTGCTGGCCTGCGTCCTGTGGAGCGTGCTGCCACTGGTCCATGGGCTGCGCCAGCACTCCCGAGACGTGTCGGAGGGCGCGGAAGGGCCCGTGCGCGTCCGGCGGGACGTGCACCAGTCGTTTCTGTGTGCCGGTGTCGCGGGCGGGGTGGGGTTGTGGGTTGACGTTTCCGGAGTGGCCATGGTGCTGATTGGAATCGCGATCGGAGGCGTGGCAGTTTCCCTGTTCAGGCGCTGGAACAGCGGTGGTCGTGGAGTTGGTGGCTGCAGCCCGCGATGCATCTTCACGGCGTGGCGCACCTGGGCATTGGCTGGGGCGGCCACAAGCATCGCCGCCTACCTGTTGGAGTTCTTCCCGGATCACATCTGGGCGCTCCGTCTCGACGGCAATCATCCGCTCTACGCCGCCGCCTGGCTTGGCGCCGGAGAGTTGTTGGTCCGGACGACGAGATGGATCGAAGGGGGGCAGCCTGTCCGAAAACCGCGGGAGGTCCTCGCTGGGGGGCTCGCATTGCTGGCTGTGCTTTCGCCGCCCGCGGCAATGTTGATGACGCAGAGCCGTGGCTTCCTTCCTGATGCGCCACGCTTGACCGATCTTCCCGGCATCGCGGCCGCCGAGGGTCTCATCACCTGGATCTCCCGGGATGGCCTCGATCTCACCGTGCTGGCGACGTTGCTGCCGGTGCTGCTGCTGATCGCCCCGGCGTGGTTGTTTCGGCGGCGCGGAAGCTCGGGCGTCGTGAGCCGGTCGATCCTCATGCTGGCCTGGGTGCCGGTGGGTGTGGCCCTGATCGTCGCCTGGTTTGAGCCCGGATGGTGGAATCACTTCGGTGCAACCCTCGCGGTGCTGGTGGTGGCTGCTGCGGGGATGGAAACCTCCGTCCGCACATCGGCCATGCGCTGGATGGGCCTCGTTGCGGTCACCGTGGTCCTCCTGCCCGGGGCGGCGTTTTTTCTTTCGCAGGCACGAGCAAGCGCGAGCCGGATCGTGACGCGGGGCGAGGTGGAAGGCCTGATCGAACGCGAGTTCTCCCACTGGCTGGCGAGGCAGGCCGGTCGGGAAGGTGCCGTCGTGCTAGCTCCTCCGAGGCTGACCACCTCGCTCTTCTTTCACGGTGGACTTCGAGGATTGGCGACGCCATTTCGCGAAAACACCGACGGTTTTGCCGCGGCGGTGCGCATCTCCGCGGCCACCTTCGCCGACGAGGCCAAGGCGCTGGCCGACCGCCGGGAACTCACGCACATCGTGATTCCCACCTGGGATCCGTTTCTCGACGAGTACGCCCGGCTGGGGGCGAGGGATGCGAAGGATACGTTGATCGCGATGTTGCACCGCTTGCTCCCGCCGCGCTGGCTGCGCCCCGTTCCCTACCAGCTTCCGAATATCAAGGGATTCGAGAACGATTCCGTGGCGGTCTTCAGGGTCGTCGAAGTGCAGGACAACGCGTCGGCGTTGAGCCGTCTGGCGGAATATCTCATCGAGATGGGCCAGATCGATAGTGCGACCGCGGTCGGCCAGGCACTCGAGCATTCATTTCCCGGCGATCTGAGTGCCCTTATCGCCCGGGCCCTGATCGCGGCCGCCCGGCGGGATGAGCTCGCCTTCAGACTGGTCATGGACGCGGTCTTGCCCTACCTCACGAACGGCACGGACGACATGCTTCCATGGGATCGGCGGGTCAGTCTCGCGCTCGCGCTCGCACAGCATGGATCACACGGCCTGGCCCGGAAACAGGTGGCGTGGTGCCTGGAGGAAGTGGACGAGGAGTTGCTGCGTTCGTTGTCGTCGGTTTCGCTTCACCGCTTCCGGGAGCTCGCGGGCGCCTACAAGCTCGATTTTCCGGACAAGGGTCTGCGGGACGTCATTCGAAAGCTCCTTCCGGCGGAGGCGCGCGGTGGCCAATGACGCCAGGAAGCGAGCCCGCGCGGGCGAACGACCTGACACAAGCTTTCGCGACTTCGTCCCTTGGGCATTGATCTGCCGCCGGACGCTTCCCACTCATCCTGACGTAGGGAACGCGCTTGATCCGGTTGTCATATTCAAGTCCGATGAATCCTGCGTGATGAGCGATTCTCGTGGTGGCGCCTTCAAGACCGGCGATGAGCGAACCGCAAACCGGATATCATCCTCGACGGCCGGTGTTTGCGTGAGCTGGAAAGTGGTCCGATCGGATTTTGACCGTCCGTGCAGTCCACGCGTTCCGATTGGGACCAGGCGGGGACAACACCATGGCTGGTCACAGATAGCGCGGTAATCGAAGCAATCACGGCGGTTGCCACCGGAGGGGACGTGAGGCGGAAGGGTTGTTTCGCACCTGCGCGCACATGGACTTCGCGCCCTTCGCATCACATCTCGGAACAAAATGCAGCGAGGAATGCTTTCTCGCCGGCCGGCCGGCGTGGTTGCGCGGCGACCTGGAACAAGCGGAGGTCGACTGGCGATCGGTCTTTCCGATCCTGCAGCGGATACCATGGCAGGAGTCGGGCACGCTGTTGGTCACGCCGGGGCGGCAATCCGCCTTCGAGTTTGGGGATGGCATGCGGGAGATCGCGTTGATCGTGGACATCGCGGCGCGTTGCGCCAATGTGTTGCGCATGCTGGCCCACTGCAGGTCGGGTCGGGTGGTCCGGTCCACGGTCTCCGGGACACCGTGGGAGTCGCTGCCCTGGCCGGGAATTCGAATCGTCGCACGCAAACACTGGCGGACCGGGTTGGGGGAGCTTTACCGTTCCTTCAGCAAGGCCGCCTTCGTGCGGGCGCTTCAGCGACTCGTCCCGGAGATCTCGGCGGAACAGCTCGAACCGGGCGGCGCCGGCATACGAGCCCGGGCCTGTGGGCGCGATGGGAAGCTGCTCGACGATTTCTGCATAATTGAGGACGGAAACGCCATCCACGTGTGCAATGCGCCCTCCCCGGCCGCGACGGCATCGCTCGCGATCGGCACGACGTTTGCGGGCAAGGTGGTCTAGCTTGTGATTCCGCCCGTGCTATGATGCCGGGCCGGGTGGCAGCGGGCGCGAAAGGATGAAATTCGCAGCTGCGGCGAGAGAATCGGCGCGGAAATTGGGTTGCGGCTCGAGCAGATCCGGGGCGATGGGCGTGCGGCCGGTCGTGACGTAGATGGCGGCGAGGCCGAGATTGCGGGCCAGTTGCAGGTCGGCGGGATTATCACCGATCACACATGCCCCGCGGAGGTCGCCTCCCACCTGGGAAACGGCGCGCAGGACGAGGCCCGGCCGCGGTTTGCGGCAGTCGCAGCCGTCGCCCGGCGCATGCGGGCAGTAATATATCGCCTCGAGGTGGATGTTGTGGGTTTGCAGCATCTTGCACAGGCGATCGTCGACAGCAAACAGTTGTGATTCATCGAAATAGCCCCGGCCAATGCCACTCTGGTTGGTGATCACGATGAGCCGGAAACCGGCGCGCTGGAGCGCGAACAATCCTTCGGCAGCGCCCGCACACAGCTCGACACGATCGGGCTCGCAAAGGTAGTGCCGATCGACGATGATCGTGCCATCGCGATCAAGGAAAGCGAATGGACGGGAGGAGGCGGGCGATGCGCCGGTCGGAGATAGTATATTCAATCTCGTTCGGCAGTAATGGAGGCAATGAGCTCTGCAGGCGCCATCTTGAAACGCGGGATGGGCGGCATGTTCCACCGGACGGCGGGAAACACTCCATAAAATTCTGCTTGCGTGTTCCGTTTCTGTATTCGGAAGTTGGGATGCAACAGAATGCTTCCATCCGGGATTCGCAGACCGCACAAGTTTCAAACCCGCTGGAGCCGATCGGCCCGGCTGTTCGCGATCCGGCAGCCGCTCGCGTTTACGAATTTTTAACGTGAGCACTTCAACGCCCGACGCAGGCACGCGCCGTATCCATGAATCGGGAACGCGCGGCCATGCAAAGACAAACGCTCCCAGGCTTCGTTTCGATATGCCGGAGTACGCTCAATCGCTTGCAAGCGTGCTTGCGACCCACGACTGGTCTCCGGTCGACGATGTCGCCTCGCGCATCGTTCGAACTGGATTGGAAGGGAGACGTTTGTTTCTTTGTGGAAATGGCGGCAGTGCCGCGAGCGCAATGCACCTCGCCAATGATCTGCTTTACGGCGTGGCCCCGGGCGGCGCCGGCGTGCGCGCCGAATGTCTTTGCGGCAATGCCTCGGTGTTGACCTGCCTGGCGAACGACACGGGCTACGCGAACATCTTCTCATTGCAATTGCGGACACAGGGCTCCCCGGGGGACGGGCTGATCGTCTTCTCCGGGAGTGGCAACTCGCCCAACATCGTAGAAGCCGTCTGCGAAGCCCGACGCCTGGGCATGTGGACCTGCGGAGTGCTCGGCTATTCGGGTGGCGTGGTGCTCAAGAAGGTCGATGTGGCCGTCCACTTTGCGATCGATGACATGGAAATCGCGGAGGATCTGCAGACGGTTGTCGGGCACATGCTGAAGCGCGCGGTTAAGTCGCGCATGCCGAAGGGTGTCACTTCATGACGCGGTTGGCGGTCATCGGCTCCAATTCGTTCTCCGGTTCGCATTTTGTCCGTTACGCGCTGGAGCAGGAATGTGAGGTGCTCGGCATCAGCCGGTCGCCGCTCCCGGATGCGATGTTCTGGCCGCTGACGTGGAACGGGGGCGAGGCGCTGGGCGCGCGATTCTCATTCCTTCAGGCCGACCTGAACCACGCGCTTCCCCGCATCAGCGACGCCCTGGCGGCATTCCGGCCCTCGATCATCGTCAACTTTGCCGCGCTTGGCATGGTGGCCGAGAGCTGGCAGCATCCGCTTGATTATTATTGCACAAACATGCTCAGCCAGGTCGCGCTGCATGAGGCGATCCGCAGGCTGCCGGGGCTGGAGAAGTATGTGCACGTCGGCACGCCCGAGGTGTACGGGCACACCGAAGGCGAGATCGACGAGTCCGCGCCTTTGCAGCCAAGCACGCCCTACGCGGCATCACGCGCGGCATGCGACCTGCACCTTGAAACATTCCTCAGGGAACACCGCTTTCCCGTAGTCTGGACGCGTGCCGCCAATGTCTTCGGGCCGGGGCAACAGCTCTACCGGATCGTGCCGCGCACTCTGCTCGCCTTGCGCCTGGGGCGGAAATTGCCGTTGCACGGCGGAGGGGCGAGCACCCGCTCGTTCATCCACATCCGGGACGTATGCCGCGGGACGCTCGAGATCGCGCGGCGCGCGGCACCCGGCGCCCGCTACCATCTTGCGACTCGACGCATGATCTCCATTCGCGACCTGGTTGAACTGATGAGCCGAACGCTTGGGGGCATCGTCGAGGATCTCGTCGAAATCGTGTCGGAGCGCCCCGGCAAGGATGCCGCCTATCGGCTGAGCTCCGAGCGAGTCCGCCACGAACTGGGTTGGTCAGACGAGGTCTCCCTCGAGGACGGCATTCTCGAGACCCTCGCCTGGGTGGATGAGAACCTCTCGATGGTTGGGGAGATGCCGGTTGAATACGCGCACCGATCATGACCGCCGCAATTCCGATGCCTGCACGATTCGCGCTTTTGGACACATGAAACACGTGCTCATAACCGGTGGCTGCGGATATGTGGGGACAGTGCTCACGCAAAACCTCCTCGGGGAGGGGTATCGCGCGACGGTTTTCGACAGCCAATGGTTCGGCAACCGTCTCGCCGCGCATCCCGAATTGAAGGTCGTCCGGGGCGACATCCGCCGAATCGAAACCGTGCCGATGGATGGAATCGATGTGGTGCTGCACCTCGCCAATGTCGCCAACGATCCCTGCGCCGAGCTCGACTCGAAGCTCAACTGGGAGGTCAACGTCCTGGCGACGATGTTCCTCGTGGAGAAGGCGATCGCCAACGGCGTCCCGCAGTTCATATTCGCCAGTTCCGGGAGCGTTTACGGCGTGAAGGACGAGCCGGAGGTCACCGAGGATCTAAGTCTCATCCCGATCAGCGACTACAACAAGACGAAGATGATCAGCGAGCGCGTCCTGCTCAGCTACGCGGATCGCATCGGGGTGCAGATCGTCCGACCGGCAACAGTCTGTGGCTACTCCCCGCGGATGCGCCTGGATCTTTCGGTCAACATCCTCACCTGGCTGGCGCTGCGGGACGGGCGCATCACGGTCTTTGGAGGAACGCAAACACGCCCCAACATTCACCTCCGCGACCTGGTGCGCGTCTATCAACATTTTCTCGCACATCCCGAGCTTGTCGGCACGTTCAACGCGGGCTTCGAGAATCTCTCGATCATGGAGATCGCGCAACTAGTGGCACGCCACATCAGATCCGAAATCGTCGTGAGCGAGTCGAAGGACCCGCGCTCCTACCGGTTGTGCTCGAAAAAACTGCTGGCCACGGGATTCGTCCCGACCGCGGGTGTCGAGATGGCGATCCATGAAATGATAGAGCACCACAGGCGCGGCTCGCTTCGCGAGGATCCATCCTGTTATAACATCCGCGCCATGAAAGCCCTTCCCGACCTCGCGTGATCCAGTCCAATCATCCCCGGCGTCCTCCTTTCAACGCGTCATCCAAGGTGATCTCCTTCGGCGACGCGCCTGCCGTCATGGACGGTCTGCGGGGGCGGGGACTGCGCATTGTGCAATGCCACGGCACGTTTGACCTCGTGCACCCCGGTCACATCGTCCATTTCGAGGAGGCGCATGAGCTTGGTGATGTCCTAGTCGTCACCGTCACAGCGGCAAAGTTCGTCAACAAGGGACCGGGCCGCCCGTATTTCGATGACGAAATGCGAGTCAAGGCGCTCGCAGCGCTTGCAATGGTCAACTACGTCGTGCTTGTGCCTTTTCCCGCGGCCGTAGAGGCGATCGAGAGCATCCGGCCGGATTGTTATTGCAAGGGTCGCGAGTACGAAGACCCCGGGAACGACGTCACGGGAAACATCTCCGCCGATGTCGCCACCGTGTCGCGCGTGGGCGGGACGGTGCACTATGTGGGTTCCGTTGTCTTCAGCTCGACCCGTCTCATCAACCATGCGCTCGAAGCCGTGCCAAAGGCGGCGAATGATCGTTGCCGCGAGCTGGCCAGAGCGTTCACGCCGGAAAGATTTCGCAACACCATCGACGGGTTTGCCCGTTTGCGCGTGCTCGCCATCGGCGACATCATCTTCGACAGATACACCTATGTCCATGTCCTGGGGCTCACCTCGAAGAATCGCACCCTTTCCGCGCGTCGCCTCGATGAGGAAACCCATGCCGGTGGCATCCTCGCCGTCGCGCACCACCTTTCCCAGTTCACGAAGACGGTCGATGTCCTGAGCATCGCCGGGACGGAGCCCTGGGTGGATGGCATGCTCGACGAACATCTTGGCGATCGCAACCGGCATGTCGTGCGCCACCCCGATTTCACCACCGTGGTCAAACAGCGCTTCATCGAGCACGCCAAGCGGAGTTCCGAAATCTCCAAGCTTTTCGCGGTCAACTTCATCGACAACGAACCGCCGCATGACGGGGTGGAGGACGAGATCTGCCGCATGGTGAACCGGGTCATTGGAGACTACGACCTCGTGCTCGTCGCCGACTTTGGACACGGGCTGCTTCTGCCGAGGGTTCGTGAACTCGTACAGGAAAGGGCCGCCGTCATGGCGTTGAACTGCCAGACAAACAGCTTCAATCACGGATTCAACATCATCAACAGGCAGTACCGGAGGGCGGACTTCCTTTCGCTCGACGAGCAGGAGCTGATGCTCGCCTGCGGCCATCGTCACCCGGACTATCCGGCCGAGCTCGGCGCGCTGGCACGCTCCTTCGGATGCCGGGCGGCCTGGCTCACCCGCGGAGCGGAGGAGGCCCTGGGCTTCGACGGCGCGACGGGCGCAATCGCCCACATGCCGCGACTGGAGGGTCAGATCGTCGACACCGTCGGGGCGGGTGACGCCTTTTTCATCGGAGTCGCCCTTGCGGGAGCGGCTGGCCTGCCGATCGACCTTGCCACGTTTGTCGGGCAGCTCGCCGGCGCCCAAGCCGTTCGCATCCCGGGAAACCGCGAACCGATCCGCAAGGACGTGCTCGTGCGTGGCGGCATGAACTTGCTCAACCAGTGAAGGGCGAAAACGCGACAGAACTTGCCAGGGAAATCCGCGGCCTGCTGCTGCAGCTGTCTCACCAGGCGCGCACGCCGCACCTCGGCTCATCGCTCTCATGCGCGGACATAGTCGCGCTGCTCTTCGCAGAGATCCTCCGGATTGATCCAGCGAGGCCCCTCGATCCCGACCGCGATCGCTTCATCCTGAGCAAGGGGCATGCAGCCACGACATTGTATGCGGCGCTCGCATTGCGCGGGTTTTTCCCGCTGGAAGAGCTGCACCGGACCTACGCCCTTCCGGAATCGCGCCTGCCGGAGCATCCCAGTTCCCAGTGCGTGCCGGGCGTCGAGACTTCCACGGGTTCGCTCGGGCACGGACTCGGCGTGGGCCTCGGGCTTGCGCTCGGCCTGCGCCTGGCTGAATCGCCGGCTCGTGTTTTCGTGCTGCTCAGCGACGGGGAGTGCAATGAAGGCAGCGTATGGGAGGCGGCGATGACCGCCCCCGCATGGTCGACAAACCCGCTTTGCGCAATCATCGATTTCAACGGATGGCAGGCGACCGGACGCTCCCGCGACGTCCTAGCGATCGAGCCGCTCGAAGCGAAATGGCGGGCGTTCGGGTGGCGAACGTATCGACGTGATGGGCACGACATCGACGGCCTGCGCACCATTCTCTCCGGATTCGGCGCGGACGGCGGCGACAACCGGCCGCTTGCGATCATCGCCGAGACGCTCAAGGGGCGCGGCGTTCGGTTCATGGAGGATGACAACAACTGGCACTACCGCATCCCCACCGCGGACGAGGTGGCGGAAGGCCGGCGGATGCTCGGTCTCGCTCCCGTGGCATGAGAGACGCCTTTGCACGCACCATCACTGAACTCGGCCGGAGGGACAGGCGACTCGTCCTGCTCAGCGGCGACATCGGCAACCGCATGTTCGACCGCTTCAAGGAATACCGTCCGCGGCACTTCTACAATTGCGGAGTCGCCGAGGCAAACATGGTGAGCGTGGCGGCGGGACTTGCGATGTCCGGACTGCGTCCCTGGGTCTACACCATCGCCTCCTTTCTGACCTACCGGCCGTTTGAACAGATCCGCGTGGACGTGGCCTGTCATCACCTGCCTGTCGTGCTGGTTGGAACCGGCGCAGGGCTCTGCTATGCGAGCAACGGCCCCACGCACCACGCCGTCGAGGACATCGCGCTGTATCGCGTGCTCCCGGGCTTCACCATCGCGTGCCCCGCCGATGCGCACGAGGTCGTCGCGTGCATGCGCGAACTGCAGGAAACGACCGGACCGGCCTATCTGCGCCTCGGGAAAAAAGGCGAGCCGAAGGTCCATGCGGAGCCGCCCGCGTGTCCGGTCGGCAAGGCACGCCCGATGTTGCCGGGATGCCACGCGGCATTGCTCGCCACCGGAAACATCCTTTCGGAGGCAGTGGCGGCGTGTGATTTGCTGCGGGCGCGCGGCTTCGAGGTCGCCTTGTGGCACTTCCCGTGGGTGCTCCCGCTCGACGAGGACGTTCTGGCGGAGATCTTCGCGCGGTTTCCTCTGGTCCTCACGGTGGAGGAGCACTCGATCGACGGCGGCTTCGGC
>Ga0214472_10008082_pt1 | contig 10984 bp, 3 predicted proteins | sample RVTome_6_FD_207662 | JGI IMG/M metagenome (GOLD analysis project Ga0214472, IMG submission 207662) | Soil microbial communities from uranium-contaminated site in the Upper Colorado River Basin, Wyoming, United States - RVT140D175 | ecosystem: Environmental > Terrestrial > Soil > Contaminated >...
AGACGTCTGGGTCCTCGACCAGCGCGGTGAGGAGATGCTGACTCTGATCACCTGCTATCCCTTCATGTGGCTGGGACCAGCGCCGAGGCGCATCGTCGTGACCGCACTGCCCGCAGGCTCCGCCGCTTCCTAGCCCGGGCTTCATGAACCCGCGGGGGCGAGGTGGGGGAGGTGCCCGCCGAGCCGGGCACGCTCGAGTACCGGCGCAATCCGGGTATGGAACCGTGTACCTGGGTAACCTGGGTATACCACGGTGCCCCGCGGCGGCAGCGGGGTTCGGTTGAAGAGACCCTTCGGGTCTGCTAATCTCCCTTGCCCTCTCGGGGGGACGGCGCCATACCCAAGTGGCTAAGGGGACGGTCTGCAAAACCGTTATGCGGCGGTTCGAATCCGCCTGGCGCCTCCACGCCATCTTTCTAGTTCTGCGCAAGATACGTGACCGAAGGATGTGACCGGGGCCCGAGAGGGCACCGGTCACATCTGCGTTGGGGGGCTACGCGTTTCTACGGAGTTACGCGGATTCCTCGGGGTGGGACCGGTCACAGGGGGGAGATCGCTGAACTCGCAAGCTGATACGCCTCCCGGGTAGACAGGGGCACGTCCTCCTTGCAGGGGGCATGGGACTGGCTAAGATGCTGAATAGCATCAACAGCCGAAGCGTGCAGCGGATTCAAGCTCGTGGCGTTACTCGAAGACTCCGAGGCCTTGGACCATGACGAGAAAGGACCGGAACAAGTGAGCAACCGCCCAGATCTATCAGAATACGTCGCCCATTTCACGGTTGATCGGCCACCGGTGAGCGATGACGAAGCAAATCCTGGCCGAGAATTCGCAGGGATGTCAGCCCGCGATCGATTGGTGTCCATTCTTCAATCGGGGAAGATTGTGGCCTCGAACTTGCCGTGGGCGGGAGGTCGTGCCGTGTGTTTCACCGAATGCCCGTGGAGCAGTCTGCTCGACCATGCCGATCGCTATTCGTCCTTCGCGCTTGCGTTCAAGAAACCCCACGTGTTCGCCGCGGGTGGTGGGCCTGTGTACTACGTGCGAGCCGACCATTGGAAGAAGCAGGAATGGGATGGACACTTGAGGACATTTGTGACCCCGTTCTGGCCAGCATACCGCCCCAAGAAGCTGCAGACGAAGGAACACCTGTCCGGGAAGACCGTTGACTACTCCCATGAGAGGGAATGGAGGGTGCCACATGACTTCACCTTCAAACTCTCTCAGGTGGAGTTCATCATTCTCAAGACGTACGAGGATATGGCCAAATCCCCCAAGGAGTTGAAGGATGGGATCGGGCGCGAGAAATTCTTGATGATGGATGTTTATCGAACGATCGAGAGGCTCTGGCCGGTCCACAACGTTTAATCCGGGCACGAGGGGGGCACGCCTGTGACACTCCATCCTCGAATCGTCCGAGAACGAATGCCCGCCTCGCGACCTGGAGAGAATAGATCGATTCTAGCCGACTATTCATTGGTCTAGGCGACTGAAGTCGGGTCGTGCTAGGTTGCCTCCTACCGTTCAAGCTGGCCGGGAGGGTCGGATATGACCAGAGGATCGGCTGCACGCGAACCCTGGGTTTCAGTGGATGATGTCGCCAAACACCTTGGGGTAGCCAAGGACACGGTCTATCGGTGGATTGAGGCAAATGGCCTCCCTGCCCATCGCCTCGGCCGACTGTGGAAGTTCAAGCTGAGCGACATTGATGCGTGGGTTAGGGTCCGCGGCGAGGGTGATCCTGACGTGGACCGCTCCAAGTCTCGGAGAGGCAGATGAGCACCCTGCTCCCCGGGACACAGGTCGAGGCCCGCGGACTGCCGTGGGAGGTTGTCCATGTCGAGCCCGCCGGTGAGCAGCACCGCTTCCGGTTGCGCTGCGTTCAGGGGGATCTCCAGGGCATGGAGATGGACCTTCTCCATCCGTTCGAGCCCATCCACCCGATCGTAACCGACTTCGACCCGCGCCGCGCGGGTCGGCTGCGCCAGTGGCGCCTCTACCACGACGCTTTCCTCCTGGAACAGGCCTTGGGACCCTCGGCGCTCCTCGCCGTGCAGCCGGGCCGCCTCGACATTGCGCCCTACCAGCTGGTGCCCGTCATGCGTGCCCTCCGCATGAGCCGCCCACGCCTCCTGCTTGCTGACGGCGTCGGCCTCGGGAAGACCGTGGAGGCAGGCCTCGTCATGGCCGAGCTCATCGCACGGCGACGGGCCCACCGCATCCTCATCGTCTCGCCGGCTGGTCCGCTCCTTGAGCAATGGCACCGCGAGATGCGCGAGCGCTTCGGCCTTCGTTTCGACGCGATCCGCGGTGCCGGGGAACTGCAGGAAATCCGCCGCTCCCTCGTGCTGGGTGCCAATCCCTTCGACCACATCTCCTACTGCCTGACCTCGGTGGACTTCGCCAAGCAGGAGAAGGTGCTTCAGGAGCTCGAGCGGACCGTCTGGGACCTGGTCATCATCGACGAAGCGCATCACTGCGTCCGACTGGGGTCCGCCGGGGACTGGGAGGACTCGCGCCGCCGGCGGCTGGCAGAGGTCCTGGCCCGTCAGACCGATGGCCTCCTGCTGCTCACGGCCACGCCGCACGACGGCTACGATCCTCACTTTGCCTCGGTGGTGGAGCTGCTCGATCCGAGTCTTGTGGACGGGCGCGGGGCGCTTCGCGGCGAACGCTATCGCCAGAACGTGGTACGCCGGCTGAAGCAGCACATCAAAGACCCCGAGACCGGCGCGGATCTGTTCAAGACGCGGCAAGTCACTCCGTGTGCGGTGCCGTTCGACCGAGACACGCGACCGGCCTTCGCCGCCTTCCAGCAAGCTCTCCTCGCCGCTGTGGCGCCGCGCCTCAGACAAGCAGTTCGCCAGCGCCGGTATGGAGAGGTTCTGGCCTTCGTGGCCCTCCTCAAACGCTCCGTCTCCACCGTGGCGGCATGCAAAAACACCCTCGAGGTGATCCGCGATCGCTACCTCGAAATGCTGACCTCCCGCGAAACCGAGGCCGATTCTCGAAGGCAACGGCTCCGCACGCTGCGCGACTACCAGCGGAGGTTGGAGCGCTACGGCACGCTCTCCTTCGAGGAGGAGCAGGATCGCGCGGCACTCGAAGCCGAGGACATGGCCGCGGATCTCGCGTCGTCCGGGCTGGAGGATGTGGCCGGCCGCATCGACGAGCTCAGCCTGGCCCAACGCCGTGAGCGGGAACGAGGCAAGCGCGTGGCCACCACCCGCGATGCCCTCGATACCCTGGTTGAGATGGCGGAGGCCGCGGAAGACGAGGACCCTAAGCTCGACTCCATCCTGGACAAACTGCGCGCCATTCGGGCCGGGGAGCCGCGGGCCAATGTCCTCGTCTACACGGAGTACACCGACAGCCAGGATGCCGTGGTCGCCAGCCTCCACGCGGCGAGGGGGCGCGGAGACCTGGAGGGGGAGGTTCTGGTCATCAGCGGTCGGCCCGAGCACGCCCAGGACCGGATGACCGTAACGGACCGTTTTGCGACCGAGGACGGTCTCGTGCTGGTGAGTACGGATGCCGCGGCCGAAGGCCTCAACCTCCACGAGCGGTGCCACCACCTCATCCACGTCGAACTCCCCTACAACCCCAACCGCCTAGAGCAGCGCAACGGCCGCATCGACCGCTACGGCCAGCGCGAGAACCCGCAGATCCTCTACCTCTACCTGGCGGGCACCTTCGAGGAGCGGCTGCTTCTCCGCCTTGTCGCGAAGTACGAGCGCCAGCGGGCGCGCCTGACCTTTGTCCCCGACACCCTGGGCGGGATCACGACCGACGATGCCCAGACTGTCCGCCTCCTTGAAGGGCTGGCGGATGAGGAGGGGAGCCTCTTCTCCCGTCCCGCTCGGGAGATTCGACAGATCGAAGATGCCGGCGACGACGATGTCATGGCCCCGGCCTACCGTGAGCTGCTTGCCGAGGTCGAAAGGGCCATGGCCGGCTACGAGAAGGCGGCCCGGACAAGCGCATGGTTGGGTGAGGCCGGGCTCAACGCGGACGTCCGGCTCATCGACGAGGCAAGCCGGGCCCGGGAGGAAGGGAGGCGATTGGGCGCCGTCGAGCTGATGGACTTCGTCGTGAATGCCCTCGAAGCCGAGTCCGGAGGCGAGGCTCCCCCGCCCAACTCCGATGGGATCGTGGAGCTGCGTCTCCCCTCAGCCTGGACCCACGGAGTGCGGGACATCCCGGGGTACGACAGCGACGGGCGAACGCTGCGGCTCACCACGGACCGCCACCGCACCCGCGACGACAGCGGCCGGCGGCTGGGGTACCTGGGCCGGGCCCACCCGGTTGTCCGGCTCGCCCTGGACCGCGTTCGCAACCTCCGATTTGGCGAAGCGAGCTCCTGGCTCGACCGCCGCGTCAGCGCGATCGAGGTCGGTCTCGATCACTACGCGCTCCTCTGCACCTTCCTGGGCGTGGTTGAGAGCTCTCGTGGCCATGAGTACGAGCGCGTCCTCGCGGTGCGGGTGGATGAGTCGGGTAGCCGCGAGGTTCTTGCTGATCCGGAAGCCTGGTTATCGCTCATCGAGAAGGGGCGCGCGATCACCACCCGGCGTCTGTGGGAGGGGACCTTTGCGACGTGGGCGGACTCGGCACGCTCGGCCGCCCTCGATGCGGCGCGTGCCACCTTCGCGGGAATCGCCGCACCGCAGCTCACCGAACACCGGCGCCTGCTCGATGCCGAACGAGATGAGCTGGACACGTGGGTTCGTGCGCGAGCGGAGGAGATCTGCGGCCCCATCCAGCACCTTCAGGCCGGTCTCTTCGACGAGCCAATCGAGCGTCCCCGCTGGGAGGCCATGGCCGACCCCACGGAGCGGCTCGCCGCCTTCGCCACGGACGGCGCCAACCTGCCGGCGGCGCGCCGAGAGGCCGACAGAGTCCTGCGCCTCTACCAGAAGCGCGCCAAAGACCTGGCGGCTAGGGTCGAAGCCCGAATACTCGATCCGCTGCCGCTCGGCCTCCTGATGCTCGTGCCGGCCGCCGGGGGGCGACACTGATGCCCCTCGACCTTCGTGACTGTACGTTCTTCGGCCCGGCGCTCCCTGAACCTTTCGTCAAGTTCCAACTCGAGGGGGAGCTCGGCAAGCGCAAGTTGTTGCCCAGGACCACCGGCGACGAGGGTCGTGCGCTCGAGGCGCGCTGGGAGGCCTACCGCCGAAAGCTCCGGGCGCTCGGCGAACAAGGTGGCGACCGCCGCGTTTCGGGCCACGTGCTCGAACCCCTCGCCGAGCGCCTCGGCTACGAGCAGTTCACGCGGGAGGCCGAGGTCATCACCCGCGAAGGCGCCGAGGACGGGGGTTGGCTCTTCGCCACGAGCGACCGCCGCGTCCTCCGCGCCTGGGCCGTGGGTCTGGGTACCGATCTCGACGCCCCCACCCGCCGCGGGCGCGCCTACCGGTTCAGCCCGAGCCGGGTGGCGCAACGCGTGCTCCTCGCCATGGGGGAGCGGGTGGGTCTCCTCACCGACGGCGAGGAGCTGAGGCTCCTTCTCTGCGACCCGGCCCGGCCCGACAGCCACATCGTCGTGCGGCTCGACCGTTCCGGCGGGTGGCGCGCCGCGCTCAAGGCCCCAGACTCCTACCGCCTCCTCCTGGCCCTGGCTTCCCCCGCCGGCGTGGCCACGCTTCCTGAGCTTGCCGAGGCCGCCCGCCTCGCGCAGAGCACGGTCACCAGGAAACTGCGGCTGCAGGCCCGGCGGGCCATCGAGGGGTTCATCCAGGAGGTGCTCGATCACCCTGAGAACGGCAACATCCGGGCCAAATGGACGGAGCCGTCCGAGCTGGCCCGAACGCTCTGGCGCGAGGGACTGGTCCTCGTCTACCGGCTGCTCTTCGTCTTCAAGCTGGAGTCGGCCGCCGACCCGGCCCGGGCCTTCAGCTTCGCGGCCACGAGCCTCTGGCGGAACTCGTACTCTCCCAACACCGCCCTCGCGCCGCTCGTCCGCAAGGTGCTCGACCAGGGAGCCGACAGCGGCGGTTTCCTCGAGAGTGGGCTCCGTACGCTGTGGCGCATGTTCGCGGGGGGCATGAGCTCGAGCGAACTCGAGGTGAAGGCCCTCGGCGGCATGCTCTTCGGCGAGGGCACCACGCCGCTCCTCGACCGGCTGTGCTGGGGCGAACGAGCAGTGGCGCGGCTCCTCGATGCGCTGCTCTGGACGCCGGCCGACGGCAAGGCGGAGCGGGAGCGCGTCCACTACGGGGCGCTGGACGTCGAAGACCTCGGGCGGGTCTACGAGGCGCTGCTGGAGCTGGACCCCGGAATCACGGGCGAACCCATGTGCCGCCTGCGGCGGGCCAAGCTGGAGGTCGTCGTGCCCGTCGCGCAGGGAGCCGCGTACCGCGCGGAAGTGCCGGCGTCCGGTCCCGACATTGATGCGGACGAGGCCGACGAGGATGACGAGGAGCAAGGGGACCAGGACGAGGAGACCCTGCAGCCGCGCGGCAAGGCAGCCAAGACCCAGGTCCAACTGGTCGAGGAGATTCCCGCTGGCCGCTTTTTCCTGCGGGTGGGGCTCGGCCGTAAGGCGAGCGGCAGCTACTACACTCCGCACCCCTTCGTCCGCTTCCTGGTGCAGGAGACGCTCGGACCGCAGCTCGCCGAGCGGAGTCCCAAGGAGGACCCGCGGCCGGAACGCATCCTGGGCCTCAAGGTCCTCGACCCGGCCATGGGGAGCGGGCACTTCCTGGTCGAGGCCTGCCGCTACCTCGGCGAGGCGCTCTATGAAGCCTGCCGGCTCTGCGACGAGCTGGCCGTGCAGGCGGAGGAGCAGGCCGAAAGGGCACCTGCGGATCAGCGCGAGCGGCTCCTCGCCCGCGCCGCTGAGCTCCGCGGACGAGTAGGAGACTTGCCAGACCCGGAGGACGAGCTCGTGGCCTACCTGCCAAGCCGGGCGTCCGAGGGGGAGGAGAGCGGGCTGTCCCAGAAGAAGGCCGAGGCGCTTTGCCGGCGCTTGGTCGCCGTCCACTGCCTCTACGGCGTAGACAAGAATCCACTCGCCGTGGAGTTGGCGAAGCTCTCCCTCTGGCTCGAAAGCTACGCCGAAGGCCTTCCCCTCACCTTCATGGACCACCGTCTGGTCTGCGGGGACTCTCTCACGGGGCCCTTCTTCGAGCACCTCCTCACCTACCCGAGGAGCGGTGCCAAGCTCGACAACCTCTTCGCGCAGGGCCTGACCGAGCGTCTTCAGGCCGCGCTCGCCGCCGCCCTCGGCCATGTGCGCGACCTCGAAGCCACCGTGGGCAAGGACGTGGCCGACCTCGAACAGAAGCGTTCCGCCAAGGAAAAGCTCGATGCGGCGCTTGCGCCGCTCAAGCTCCTCGCCGCGGCCTGGAGCGGCGGCGTGATGCTCGGAGATGAGGGCGACGATGCGGCGTACCAGGCGCTCGCCCAGGCCGTCGTGAAGGCTGAAGACATTTCTGGAGTCCTCGCCGCTCACCCGCACCTGCGGGAGATGGTGTTGGCAGGCAAGGAGAGTGTGGCGTTCGAACTGGCGTTCCCGGAGGTGTTCCACCCGGGGGGGGGCGCACGCCACGGGTTCGACGTGGTCCTCGGGAATCCGCCCTGGGACGCGATCCAGTTCAAGACGAAGGAGTTCCTTGCCGCCTTCGACCTGGCAATCCTCGATGCCCCCACCAAGCGGGAAAGGACCGCGGTCGAGAAACGCCTCCTTTCAGATTCGGCGGTCGCCGCCCTTTTCGCCCAACACCAGGAGGGGTTCGAGCGAGCGAAGCGCGCCAACGACCGACTCTACGAGTACCAGAAGGTCATCATCGACGACGACCTCGCCGGCCGCCAGCTCGACGCGTTCCGGGTGTTCATGGAGCGGAACGCCCAGCTACTTGGCCCGACCGGATTCACCGGCGTGGTCGTCCCCTCGGCGTTCCACGCCAACGCCGGCGCCACCGGCGTGCGACAGCTCTACCTGGAGAAGATGGCGCTCCGCTGCTGCTTCTCCTTCGAGAACCGCAAGAAGCTGTTTGACATCGACTCGCGCTTCAAGTTCGCGGCGGTGGTGGCGCAGAACGACCCGGCTGGGACGCGGGAATTCGAATGCGGTTTCTACTGGCACGACCTGGGGCGCCTGTTCGAGCCCGAGGGGCGGCTGAGGTACAGCATCGAGTTCGTGCGGAAGACGGGCGGGGAATACCTGACGCTGCTGGAAGGCCGGGACGAGCCGCAGGTTGTGCTTCTCAACACCATGTATCGACGTTCGGAGCAGCTCGGTTCCTGGATGAGTGCACGCGGAATCGTCCCTAACACATCTGAGCTACCAATGCTCGGCGGAGACGTTTTCATTCCCGCGCCGAGCGACGACGTTCGCAGACCAGAAGTTGCTCAGGACCTTGTCCGGCGCGGCTTTGTACCCCTTCACGAGGGTAAGACTCTCCACCAATTCGATGATCTTTGGGAGACACCGCCACGCTACGTCGTTAGGCTTGCCGGATTGCAGGACCGCCCCAGGTGGCTTCAACTTGCGCGCCATTTTCGATTCGGATATCGCGCGATTTCCTCGTCAACGAATGAACGGACCGGCATCGCATGCCTGATGCCGCCACCATCAGTGAGCACACGGAAGGTGGCATCTGACATCGCCGCGGGGGAGCACCCGAACTCTTCATCCCTCCTGCTCTGTGCCGTATTCAACTCCCATGTACTTGATTTCGCACTCCGCCTGATGGTGCAGACTGACGTCGGGTTGTTCATCGTGAAACGGTTGCCATTCCCGGTTCTTGAGGATGCTGTTGGTCGTTTCCTGGTCCATTCCGCCCTCCGCCTCAACTGCAATCACGCCGGATACGCGCCGCTGTGGACCGAACAGAACGGTGAGGAGTGGCGCGAGCCACGACCGATGCACACCTGGCCTGTGATCGAGGGAGACGGCGCCCGCTGGGCGGTACGTGCCGCCATCGACGCGGTCGTGGCCGATGCCTACGGCCTCGATCGAGAGCAGTACGCCCACGTGCTCTCCACCTTCAGCCACAAGAGCTACCCGCAGGCCCCGGATCTCTGCCTCGCAGTCTTCGACGAGCTGCAAGCAATCGGGCTCGAGGCGTTCGCGCGCAAGCATGACCCCTACTGGGACATCCCGCTCAACGAAAGCCTGCCCAAGCCAGTGATCGACCTCCCGGTGCCTATTCTAGCGGAATCTGCCCAGACTGACTTCAGGTCAGCGCTCGATCGGACTGAGGCCACCGCCTCTGGCCCCCCTCCAAGCGCTGATGCTCGATCGCCGCGGCCGGCTGAGCTGCCTGAGCCCTCCTGGATAGCTCGGACGCCAATCGATCGACAGGTGCTTGTCCTATCCCGGGTCGTGGAGGCCCACCAGCGGGCGGATCGCCTCCAGATGCTCGGGAATGTCAAGGCAGAGAAGATCGTCCACCTCATTGAGTCCCACGCAGGGATCGACTTGGACCGAGAGCCTGTCCGCGAAGCAGCGGGGCCGGCAGACTTCCCGCGACTAAAGAAGGTGGTTCATCGGGCAGCGAGGCTGCATGCGTTCTCGGTCGCGGCGGGGTCGCATGGAAAGGGCGGCCAGTGGGCCGCCGGGGGTGGGCTGCGCAAGCGCGTTCGGGAATACGAGGAGGTCTTCGCAGCGGAGCGGCCGGAGATCGACCGCATCATCGACCTTTTCGTGCCAATGGATTCAGCGCGGGCTGAGATCGTCGCGACACTGTATGCCTGCTGGAACGATCTGCTGGCGCAGGGAATCGAGCCGGACGATTCGGCGATCATCGAGGAGTTCCACCGCTGGGGGGAGGGCAAGCTTAGGTTCGAGGCCGACCGGCTCGATCGGGCACTTCAATGGATGCGAGAACAGCGCCTCAACCCCACGGGGCGCGCGAAGCGAACGACCCCCTGCGGGGGCCGGCGACCCGGATATGCCGGTGCATCGCAGGCGCGCCAGGATGCCGCTGGCGGCGCTTACGGCACCATTGTGCGTCTTCTCGAACAGCAAGGGGTTGTTACATCTAGGGACGCCCAGGCAGCCACCGACCTCGACGCCGCCGGTGTCCGGCCGCACCTCAAGCGCCTCGTCGACGAGGGTCGCGCCGTCACCGATGGGGAGCGGCGCGGCATGAAGTATCGGAAGGTTCTCAATGTTTGACACGTACTTGGGGGTCTCATGAGCGGAGATCGCGAAGCGCTTCTAAGGCTCATCACCGGCGACGAGGGGCAGTACTTCGAGAAGAAGTCGCTGTTCCACGGTACCCCTGGTGACAAGCGCCCGAGGTCCAGAAGGGAAGTGCGGGATGAGATTGCCGTCCACGTGGCGGCCTTCGCGAATGCAGACGGCGGCGTGCTGGTCCTGGGGGTCGAGGACGACGGAGAGGTGTCTGGACACGGGTACCCGATGGAGGAATTGGACAAGCTGCTTGCCGTCCCATCGAATCGCCTGAGGCCGTCGCTCAGCCCGGGTCGTCTCATCACCATCGATGACAAGGTGGTCATTCTGTTCGAAGTCGGGGCGGCCAGCCGGGCGGTGATGGTGATTGGCAACGGTTTTCCGCGCCGGGAGGGCGACCAAGTCATCCAGTCTTCGGAAGAGGCCATCAACCACGTCAAGGACGCAGGTCTGGTGGCAAGTCCGGAGGCTCGGCCCGCCGGCCGAGCGGTATTCGATGACCTCGACAGGGACCTGCTGCAACGGGCGATGCAGGAAGCTGGCTTTGGCGGGTCGGCGGAAGAGTACCTGATTCAACGCCGGCTGGCGGACCGCCGCGACCGGGATGTGGCGCTCAGACAGGGGGCCGTCTGGCTGTTTGCTCGGCGGCCGGAGGCCATCGAGCATCCGAACCTCGGGGTTAGGGTCTTCCGCGTTGACGGCACCGAGCAACTTACGGGGACGCGCCGCAACGTGCAGGACTTCCCGTGGATCGAAGGGAACCTCCTTTCGGTGCTCGACAAGGCGTACGCAGTCCTCCGCACCCTGATTCGCTCCTCGACTCGGCTCCATGACCTGTTC
>Ga0214472_10008083_pt1 | contig 10983 bp, 10 predicted proteins | sample RVTome_6_FD_207662 | JGI IMG/M metagenome (GOLD analysis project Ga0214472, IMG submission 207662) | Soil microbial communities from uranium-contaminated site in the Upper Colorado River Basin, Wyoming, United States - RVT140D175 | ecosystem: Environmental > Terrestrial > Soil > Contaminated >...
TCAAGATGGATATAGCATCGATGGCCAGCGGGCTTGAAGCGCGGTCGCCGTTTCTGGACCATGAATTGATCGAGGCCGTTTCGGGCTATCCCGATCGGCTCAAGATTCGGGGGCGGGAGACCAAGCCATTACTTCGCGAATTGGCCCGCCGCTATCTTCCCGAGGCCGTGATTCGGGCGCCCAAGCGTGGCTTCGAGGTTCCGCTAACGAAATGGCTTCGGGGCGATCTACAAGCACTGACCCAGGATGTCCTCCTAGCCCGCAAGGGCCTTCTGGCGGACCTATTCGAACGATCCGCCCTTGAGCGGTTGGTCAATGCCCAGGATCGCCTGGAGCCTGCGAGGTGGAGTCGCCGAGTATGGTTGCTCCTGATGCTGGGCTTGTGGGATGGCAGCGTCCGAAAATAATGGAACCCCCCCCGCCCAAATGGTCGATTGACATCCACAGGGCGCGAAGTTTGCGCACCCGGGGATTGGGAATCATGAGCAGCGCGACGAAGGATATAACCAACGCCCTTTCCATTGACCTGGAGGACTGGGGGCAGAGTGCGCTCGGGACGGATCTTCCGATTACCACGCGCGTGGTGCGCAACACGGATCGCATTCTGGCACTGCTCGATCGCCACGGCGTCCGGGCAACGTTTTTTGCACTGGGCAAGGTATGCGAACGATTCCCGAAACTCCTGCCGACGATCGCGTCCGCCGGTCACGAAATCGGTACGCACGGCTACGGGCACGAGCTGGTCTATTCGATTTCGCCGGACCATTTTCGCGCCGATCTGCAACTTAGCATTGCCATCATTGCGGCACAAATCGGCCGCCGACCGATCGGCTATCGGGCGCCGGCGTTTTCGATCACCCGCCAATCGCTGTGGGCCGGTCCGATCATGGCCGAACTGGGGATCAAGTATAGCTCCAGCATCTTCCCGATTGCCGGTCGCCGGTACGGCATCCCGGACGCACCGCGATTCCCTTTCCGCTGGTCCACGTGTGATCTTATCGAATTTCCACTGTCGACACTTCGTCGCTGTAACCGTAATCTTCCGGTGTGCGGCGGGGGATATTTGCGATTGTTGCCCGGGGCCATTTTGTCGAGCGCGATTCGTGAGGTGAATCGTTTACACCATCCCGCCGTGGTCTACATGCACCCCTATGAACTTGACATCGCCGAGCCCGCGGTGTTGCGGCGTAACGGATGGCCGATCACCTGGCGGAAATTCGCCACGCAATCCATGTTTCGCGGACGGGTCGCCGGGCGACTGGGTAAACTGCTCAGCGCGTTTCGTTTCGCGCCGCTTGCGGATGTCCTGGGTATCGCACCGGACGTCACGGTAAACGAGAAAGTGCGCCACGCCCGATCCCTACCGATACTCGAATTCGTGGATCAGAAACCGTCGCTCCCTCACGCGCTCACCGGCAGGTTGGCCGGCCCATGAACGCGCCCCCTGCTACCCAAGGCGTGCGTGCCGTCAGCACCTCATCGATGGAAGACGCAACCGGAATAGTCGGAACACCGCTTCCACCACTTTCAGTACGGTCTAATTTCCGCTGGACGCTGGCCGGGAACATCGTCAACGCCCTCAGTCAATGGGGCATGATTGTCGTGCTTGCGCGAATGGGCAGCGAAGTGATCGTGGGTCAGTTTGTGCTCGGCTTGGCGATCGCCGCACCGATCATGGCCATTACCATGCTGCAACTGCGTCATATTCAAGTCACTGACTCGGCGCATGAGTATGAATTTGCGGATTACTTCGGATTGCGTATCGGCTGGACGATTGTCGGTCTACTGGCCATCGCACTCTGGGCGTGGATCGGTGGATATGATGCGCAAACCGCGTGGATCATCATCCTGGTGGGGCTCACTAAATGTATCGATAGTGTCAGCGACATCGTGCGCGGGCTTTTTCAGCGCGTGGAGCGCATGGATTACAGCGCCGTGAGCATGATGCTGCGCGGTCCGGGTGCGCTGGTCGCTTTGATCGCGCTCATGTGGTGGTCCGGGAGTCTTGCACTGGCCGTTGTGGCGATGGCAGTTGTTTGGCTCGTGATATTCATGTGCTACGACGCCCTGAAGGCGGTACGGGTGCTCTCGACACAGACATCATCACGACAACGCTTTCGACCGCAACTTGCATGGGATGTTGTCGTTCGGTTGTCTTGGCTCGCTTTACCGCTGGGCATCGTCATGGCACTCATAAGCCTGCAAACCAACATGCCGCGCTACATCCTCGAGGCGTACGGCGGGGCCGATGCGCTGGGTTATTTCGGGGCGATGGCCTATCCGATGATGGCGGGACTGATGGTCGTCGGCGCCATGGGACAGGCCGCGTCGCCGCGCCTGGCGCACAACTTTCGCCAAGACCTGCCGGCCTACCGCCGGCGGCTCCGCAAGTTGCTTACGCTCGGGCTCGGTCTGGGTGTCGCGTTGGTGGCAGGAACGATTTTGCTCGGCCGCCCGTTTCTCTCCCTGTATGGAGCACAATACGCCGCGTATTACGAGGAATTCGTCGTTTTGGCGATTGCGGCCGCCATCCAAATCATCGGTAGCTGTTTGGGCTATGCTTTGACGGCCGCACGGGTTTTCAGAACGCAGGTCATCCTGACCGGTGGCTCTTGTCTTGCGGCGACAGTCGCCGGATTTTTGTTCATACCCCAGTGGGGCATCATGGGCGGTGCGCTCACCATGCTGGCCACGGCCATCGCGGGGACCCTCCTATTTGCATTCACTGTAATATCAGCCATTCACAATCGATCGATCGAAAACACGGCAGCCGCCCATTCGCCGCAGCCCGATGGTGGCCGGCGACCCATTCGCGTGCTGCACCTGCAAGCAAAGCTTGATCGGGGTGGCGCCGAAACTTGGCTCATGGATATCGTACGCCACTCCAATCGAAACGAACTGCAAATCGACGCCTGCGTCACCTCAGAAGGTCGAGGCGCCTACGAAGAGGATTTCAAACGACTGGGAGGCAAGATACTGAGATGCCCGCTGCGGCGCAACCCTTGGGCATTCTCGAAAAGATTGGAGCAAATGCTGGTCGAAGAATCGTACGACGTTATTCACACCCATCTCTACTATTTCTCCGGATTCGTGTTGCGTGCCGCGGCGCGGGCCGGGGTCCCCAGACGAGTCGCCCACAACCACCCGGCCGAGGATGTGAAAGCCGGAGGATTTCTGCGCGTGCTCTATGCTTGGTGGATGAAGCGGTGGACGCGTCGATATGGAACCGCATTCGTTGGACCAACGCGTGCCGCTCTTGAGTCATTTTGGGGGCCAAGCTGGGAGGGCGATGCGAACAAGTGCGTTCTCTACAACGGAATCCACATGGACCGATTCACCCGACCTGAGAACCGCGCCAAAATCCGTATCGAACTGAGTCTTCCGACCGATGCGCGGGTAGTGCTGAACGTAGGACGGTACGTGCCGCACAAGCGTCAGGGTTTCTTGGTCGAGGTGGCCGAGCAGTTGTTGGGGTCAGTCGAAAATGTGTACTTCGTCTTGATCGGGGCGGGGGAACTCAAGGCAGAGGTAGAAGCAATGGTCCGAGACAAGAAACTCGAAGCGAACTTTCGATTCATCGAGGGCGCGCACAGCATCGATCAATTCTTCTTGGCCGCCGACGTCTTCGCTTTTCCCTCCAGCAACGAGGGATTCGGCATCGTCATCGCCGAAGCGGTAGCGGCCGGTCTCAGTGTGATCGCCCAGGATATTCCCGGCGTTCGCGAAGCGGCCAGTGCGCTGCCCAAGGTAAAGCTTCTCCCACTTGACACGAATCCCCAGGCGTGGGCCGAAGCGTTGAAATGTGCTCTGAACGAGCCAAGAATGAGTGAGCCCGAGCGACAAGCGTTGCTGCAACGGTTCCCGTTCACGATCGACGCGTCGATCAATACGCTGATGAAGTTATACCGCGATTGACGATAGGCGGCCTAAAGCGACCATGACATGACCTCTCAAAACCGGTACTCATCAAGCTACTATGCGCGCGGTACGGCGATTACCCTGAATGCGCCGGCAACGAGAGTTTGCAAGCCCCCGACACACGAGGATACACGACAGTCCGACAGATTCACTGGACATCCGTTAGGCTACAGTGCTTCCAACGGCTGACCTTCGATCGCAACTCACAAACACGAGCGCGGTCAATAACCCTCCATACTTAAGGAATGCAAATACCGTATTGTCCGCATCTCCTACAGTCGCGATGAATGCCAGCATCGTAAAAACCGGCACCAAGAGGAAACGGGCGTCTTCGGGATGTAGGCCATCGATCTTTCGCCGGTACCACCCTAACAAGGCGCCAAAAACCGGGTAAACAAGCAGCACACCTGGTATGCCGAAATTCAGCATCGCCTCACCCGCGAGCCCGTATACACGGGAACTCTTGCGTCGAATAGGATGATATGAACCCTCTCCAAATTGAAGATCGGTTCCTGCGCCCACCTTGCCATGTACTCCAGATGGTTTAGTGGGCCAGATTGCACGAGGGATAAACATCAAGGTGGCAAAAACATACGTCTTCCCCCAGCGAAGCCGATAGTCGTCTCCGTGTTCGACCAAACGATACATGAGGAACGTTTGTATGTCGGCGCGAGCCAAGTCGCCCAAGAGAAAAGCAAGGGGCGATATTCCAGAACGCGCTGAGAGCGTCTGCCGGTATTCCGTATCGCTCAGCGCCTCTATGCCAACAGACCCGAAGCGTTTGAAGTACTTGTAGTAGTAGGCGCCGACTCCTAGACTCATCGCACCTACCAATATCCACGTGACGGAAATCCGTCGGAGACGATAGTGACAAAGGGCTGTACCTAGGAACAATACATAAATCACCGCGCTTCGACTTCCACGCATTCCCGTTAGGAGGAATTGCGCACTGAGCAACGCCAGCAGCAGCATCCCCACAATGACCGCAGCGCTTCGACGCCTCTGATCAGACAGGAAGCAAAGTAAACCGACTAGGACGAGCAACGGAAGTGGGTCACCAAGCATCAACAGCCAGCTGACGTGTACCATCTCTTCCTCGCCAGCCAGCACGAATCCTGCTTCCTTGTGGAGCGCACCGAAACGCACGAATATGATGGCGGCAGCAGCAGCACTGATCGTGATCGCTCCGACAAGAGACGGAAAAAAAAGGCGATCGTTCACGATCCAGATTCTTGAGCCCGGTCGGGATCGACGATAGAAATATCTCTGCGCAAGCTTGTACAGCACTAGACCGGCCAAGCTTGCCGTCCCCATCCTGCCGAACCACATGGGCCAATCGTCCACCTGAGAATCAAAGAATTCCGAGTACGCTCCAAAGGACACGTGTAGAAGAGGAGATAAACACGTCCCGTGAAACCAAAGGATTCCAATGATCGCCTTTGGATCGAAAGTATCCATTTCTCGCCGTACCCACGCGACCACATCAGCGCCCGTTAAGACGCCACAAAGCGCGACAGGAATGACGAACCAGTGTATGCACAGAGGATTTACGACCATGCTCCAGCCGACGGCCACAGATACCCCTACTGCAGCTAGCGCATAGTTGCTGAACCGCACGCCGCGACTTCGAGATGAACGCTTATTGAGGGTTGTCGAACGTTTTCGTTGAATCATTATCGAAAGAGCTGCGAGGTTTTACATGTATTACAAGCACGATCCCGGGGTCTCACTATTCGTTCCGTCCAAGCATCCCACGATTCTAGGAACGAATCTCGACGGATCTCCTAAGCACATCGATCCATAATGTTCCGTTCTTGAAGGAACGTGCGAGGATGTGGTCAGCTTCAAACCGCCACTCGCCCCGCGGCAGCCCCAAGCGCTTCGGCCAGCCGGCCCAGTCCGGTTCGATCCGATAAAACGGCCAAGTAACAAACAATCGGTCACCTGGGTTGCGTATGAGCATCGCGAATGCGGCGAGTAGCCGCGACTCGCTATCTTTTTGCGCTTTCGTCTTTAGTGAACGGTCGATGGGGATCAGCACGACCAGCTTTCCGGCTGCGAGCCATTTTCGGTACACGTCGATCAGAAGGCGAGTTCGTTTTCGGTTGCCGCGTGCGCGCCTATGGAACGGCATCTCGAAGCTCATTCCATCGACCGCATCCGACAGCAACACCACATCGGCGTCGGACATGGCCCACGGAGCGACTGCGATATTGACTATCAGTGAGCTACCGTTGGCATTTACGCCGCGCTTTACAAGGCCGACGAACCTACAAGTGTCCTTCCAGGAAATCCAACCGCTCAACGCCGACGGGTGTAATATGTTATCGAGGAAAACAATCGGAAGCGCACGCGACTTGCATTCTTCCACGATAAGCTCCGCGAACTGTGTTGCCGCTTCGGGATTTGATAGATCGACGCGGGTTGAGCCAGGACGAATCCAGTCGCTCGGGATTTGGTCAGCCCGAATCGCCTCGGGTGGAAACTGTTTGATAACCGACTCAACACGCCCGCCGCTCAAGTAGGTTCCTACGATTGACGGCGGCTTAGTCTCCGCGAGCAACCTTGTCAATTCATCGAACCGGGCTTGAGAATCTACGACCGTATTACGGTGGATTGAGAGGTCAGTGACGAGTTCAACCCCGGCCCAGGTATCGGGTCGGTACGAGATCGCATGCCCATTGAGGTTGACGATGCAACGTAATTTTCGGTCGGAGTTCGGGAGTTCAATCCGTGACGAACTCCCAGTCGAGGGCGTTGACGCAACAGAGCTAGCATCCAGTGCATGAGCATCTTGGCCCCGGGTTTCGCAAATCAGCGGAGATACACCCAAGGCCATTAGGATAGTAAGCGGCAAGCCACAAGGCCGTCGCACCAGGCTGATGCGATGATGCAATACACACGCCGTTCCACACACGGTCATCTCTTTCTTCCAGCCATACATCACCCTTCACTCTATCGTACCGTACTCGCTGAGATCGTACCCCACCAGCCCCAAACGATGCCGCTGCCTTCGCGGCAACGTGCGTAATAAGTGCTAAGGGGTTATCATGGGGCATTCGTGGGTTGACGGAATCGTTATTCGAAACGTTGATACCAAGACCCGCTGGAATTATCGGAAACTTGAGTGACCTCACGTTACGAAGATCCCGGAGCACGATGCTGGTTCTTCAACAAATCCCAACTCAATTGTGCAAGAAATGGCGTGTGTTGTATAACAATCCGGTGTTTCTGACTCGTATGGATTAACATGCTGCTCCATCTCCTCGCTTCCACTATCATACATTGCGATGAGGGTAGACGATGCCTAGCCTCTTAGTAACACATACATCGCACTTCGTTCGCGGGCCTGACGGGCTGGTTTATGCTCCTGGGTCGCTCGTTTCGAGGCCGTTTTGGTCGCGTTACCGAGCCGTGTTCGATAACGTGGTCGTCGCCGCACGGGTTCGCGGAGTCGAAGACCTCCCTGAAAACCTATCGCGCGCGGACGGGGACGGAGTAGAGTTTCTCGATCTGCCAGACTACACCGGGCCGTGGCAGTATCTTCGCAATATCAAGGAAATCCGCAGCCGCATTCGAAACGGCATTGCCCATGCCGACGCTTTTTGCCTTCGCGTGCCCTGCCCCATCGCGACCATCGTCTGGCAGGAACTGCGGCGATTGAATCTGAATTTCGGCGTGGAAGTCGTCGGCGACCCCTGGGAGTCGCTGGCACCCGGCGGCCCCCGGTCGATCGTGCGGCCAATCGCACGCTGGTCTGCCTCCCGTAATCTACGAGCACAATGCCACGAGGCCTGCGCTGTATGCTATGTAACACGCGATACGCTCCAACGCCGTTATCCGCCCGCAAGTCATGCCTTCCTCGACGGTTTTTCCGACATCCAGCTTCCGCCCGAAGCCGTCGTCGACACGCCTCGGTCCAAAATATCCGACAATCCGCGTCTCATCCTAGTCGGAACGCTGGAAGTTCTCTATAAGGCCCCGGATGTGCTGATCCGCGCCGTCGCCGAAACCGGACGAATGAATCTACGTTTGACGCTCGTCGGGGACGGCAGACGGCGACAATCCATGGAAGGACTCGCCACTTCACTCGCCGTGGCCGATCAAATCACCTTCGCCGGGCACCTGGAGGCCGGTCGAGCAGTCCGCGATGCGCTAGACGCCGCGGACATCTTCGTGCTCCCCTCCCGCACGGAAGGTCTGCCACGCGCGATGATCGAAGCCATGGCTCGCGGATTGCCCTGCATCGGCTCTACGGTCGGTGGCATACCGGAATTGCTTCCAGAAGAGGATCTCGTTCCACCGGATGATGTGGGTGCCTTAGCGACCAAAATCATCGAGTTCATCGACAATCCACAACGCTACGCCGAGGCATCGCATCGAAATCTCGAAGCGTCCAAGCAGTTTCTCTCGACCGTCCTCGAACCGCGGCGTACGGCGTTCTATGCTGAGCTGCTGCGCGTGAGCGTCTAGCGTCCAAATCACAAGACACCGAGGACGCATGGCCTAGGAAGGGGTGATCGAACGTAGCCCGGGGCGGTCAGCCCTGGGGAACGGTCATCCTCCAATGACGAAACCCCGTCATGGGCGGCGCAACGAACCTCCAAGATCATATCGCCCCTTCCGGGGCTATAATTCCAACCTCACACCATATCCCAGGACTTGCGTCCTGGGCTAGAGTCTGCCGTCCCTCCGAGACTCAATACAAGACGCTGAACAAGTACATTGCGACGCAGCAAACCATCGACGACGACGTAACACCGCTCCTGCAAATCACCTGTTCAGCAAACGACGGAACGCCTGTTCTTGAAGCGACCAAACCCTGCGGCAATCGTAGTGTGTCGTGACCTTTTCGCGAAGCGCATTTCCCATTCGACATCTCAGCGCCGCATCACCGGCGAGTCGTGCGATGGCTTCCCGGAGCTTGTCGGAATCGCCGACCGGCACGCACAATGCCTCTTTGGCCTGATCCACAGCGCCCCACCACCCGGCCGCTTCCGTAGTCACCACCGGCAAACCCATGGCGCCCGCTTCCAGCAGAACCGTTCCGAATCCTTCACGATGCGTCGGAAGCACCAGAAAATCCATGGCGCCGAAAAACCGCCAAGTCTCGTGTTGCCATTCGACATGTTTGATCCGCGTATTTTCTGTGATCTCGTTGATCACTCGTTGAGGCGGGCGATCGCGCTTTTCGTAATCACCCACCACCAATAATCGTAGTTTGGGCATCGTCTCATGCAGAGCGGCGAACGTATCGACGAGTTCCACGATCCCCTTGTCTCGGGTAAGCCGTCCAACGAAACCGGCCACAACGTCATTGTCCGTTACTCCGAGCGCCGCGCGCTCCGTGCGTCGAACTTCCTCCGGTAGTGGCGAGAAACGCTTGAGGTCTACGCCATTGCTACTTCCATACCCCAACACTTCGATCTTATCGCGATCGCATACGTCGTCACGACACGCCTGTTCCATGGTTTGGGTCGAAATACTAATCACTCGGTCCGCGATTCGACAAGGAATGGCATGCGCGAAGCGAAGCAATCGCGCACCCAGTCCTGTTTTTCCTTGGTACGCCAGCCCGCGAAGAAGATGCACCAAGCATGGCACACCACTCAGCCTGGCGGCCAGAGAACCGATCAGCGCTCCCTTGGGCGTGCTGACTTCCACCAGATCAAACTGTTCCCTGCGCAGGAAACGATACAGATTCCACAAGGCTAGAAGATCGCGCAGCGGAGATATCTTACGGGTCAGTGGCGCGGTGTGAAGGCGTACACTTCGTGCTTCAATGGCTGCGGCAAGTGGCGTGGGGGCGCACACCACCGTGACATCGAATCCGTGCTCGATGAAGTATTCCAGTCTTCCACGACACAAGTTCTGAATCGTGAGGTCAATGGTCACGATCACGCACATGCGGATATGCCGATCGCTTGGAACGACGCTGGTAGTCGAAGCTTGCAATGGTTGGGGATCGATTGTCAACTTTGATCTTTAGGGCAAGGGCAATCCAAATTCACCAAATACTTACACTTGACATCGGCGGTCCACTCATTTCTGCTGCAATCAGACGAATCCACCCATCGTAGGCGTGGATCGAAGCCGTGGAAACCTGGAAAGAACCCACAATGAGCCATGACCCGCCTATCGGCGTTATTTTTGATATGGACGGCGTGTTGATCGACTCGGCCGAGGCTCACCTCCAGAGCTGGTGCCTACTCGCCCAGGAAAACGACGCCAACATCACGCACGACCATTTCACACAGACCTTTGGCCGGCAAAACCAAGACGTCATCCCCATACTGTTCGGCGACGTTCACGATCGCCGCTTGCGCGAACTGGCCGATCGAAAGGAGGCGTTGTACCGCGACCTGATCCGCAAAGACCCTCCCCTTGTGGAAGGCGCCGCTTCATTGATTCGCTCATTAAGCAACCGTGGCGCACGCGTCGCTATAGGGTCATCCGGGCCGATAGAAAACATTCGGCTCGTCATCTCCGCCCTGCAGGTCGAGGGTCGCATTACCACAATCGTGAGCAGCAACGACGTCACACGCGGGAAACCGGACCCGCAGGTATTTTCAATGGCCGCGGAGCGTCTTGGCGTAACAACCAACCGATGCGTCGTGATCGAGGACGCACCGGTCGGCATTCAAGCCGCTCGCGCCGCCGGAATGCGGTCGGTCGGTGTGCTGCTATATCACACAGCCGAAGCCCTGGGCGAATCCGATCTCCAAGTGACCAGGCTGGCGGATCTTGCGGCGGAGACGGTGTTACGACTTGTTCGAGAGCGCGAGTGACAGCTTGATAGCCCAATAGCCCGGTCGTCTGCGCCGGCCATTATCTCCAGCCTCGATGCCGGCCTGGAGTTCCGGCCTCGATGCCGGCCTGGAGCTCCGACCTCTGTGCTGGCCTGGAGCTCCGACCTCTGTGCTGGAGTCGTATCCTCCTCAACTGTCATTCCAACAGGCATGGGTGCCCCATCCTTGGCTCCTTGCGAAGGGTGAAGCTGCACCAGGTCAATCATTTTACCCCCCTCCCTTCAAGGGAGGGGTTGGGGGAGGGTGGGGACGCGCA
>Ga0214472_10008085_pt1 | contig 10982 bp, 11 predicted proteins | sample RVTome_6_FD_207662 | JGI IMG/M metagenome (GOLD analysis project Ga0214472, IMG submission 207662) | Soil microbial communities from uranium-contaminated site in the Upper Colorado River Basin, Wyoming, United States - RVT140D175 | ecosystem: Environmental > Terrestrial > Soil > Contaminated >...
CAATAGACATCCGTGTCATTGCTGCTCCTTTTTTGTGGAGAGCCAAGCTCGGTGCGGCTACTCAACCCTTCGAACTGGATCCAAAGTAATGAGGCCCAGCGAGGAACTCCAGTATATCCGGTATCACGGACCCTCCCGCGTCGTCGGGTTGGCTCACCGACTCGTGACCGAACTCCGGGTACCAGCGCACGCGCGCCTCGTACGTCAAGCCCTGGGCGAACGTCCGCGCGAGCGGCGCGTCCACGACCTGATCGTTGCCTGCCAGGAGGAACAGCACCGGGCATTCGATTCGCTGATGATCCGCCACCACGGCGCGCTGCGCCCACTGAATCTCCGCGCGCGCGCCTGCGGTCATGCGATCATTCCCCCACCCGGTCGGCAACGTCGGCCAGAGATCCGCGAACTTGGCCGCCAGCCGCTTCCACGCGGCCGGCCGGCCCCGGGACGCGAGCCATGGACTGGCTACGATCGCGGCGATGGGTGGCTCGCCCGGCTGGGTTTCGAGGTAGCGCAAGACGACGAGCCCGCCGAAGCCGTGGCCGAAGAGCACCTGCGGGACATCGTGGCGCCGCCGCACGTCGCGACGGAACGCCTGGAGGTCGCCGAGCAGCTGGCTGAAGCGTGACAGATGCGCACGCCGTCCGCCCGAGCGACCGTGCCCCCGCTGATCCAGTACATAGGCCGCGAAGCCGGCGTCCCGCAGGTTCGCTCCCGTCCTCGCCCAGCGCTCGGCCTGATCCGCCCAGCCGTGGAGGAACAGCACCGCCGTTCGCGGTCCGGATCCGCTCGCGGGAGGCTCGTAGGCGTCGTACACGAGGGGCGTCCCATCGGGGGCGTTGACCCGATTCATCGCGTTCCCGCTTCTCCGATCAGGCGCCGCAGCAAATCGAGCGCCGCTTGCGCGGCGCGCGCGCGGATCTCGCCGCGATCCCCTGGAAAGATGCGTTTCAGCGCGCGCGCCTCCGCACCGAGGCGTGCCGCGAGCCAGACCGTGCCCACCGGTTTCTCCGTGGTGCCTCCGGTGGGCCCGGCGATCCCCGTGATGGCGAGCGCCGCATCCACCGCGAACTGCCGCTGCACGCCCTCAGCCATCGCCCGAACGACGTGCTCGGAGACCGCACCGTAGCGGTCGAGCAGCTCGGGCGGCACTTCGAGCGTCCCGCTCTTCACCACGTTGTCGTACGCAACCACGCCTCCGATGAAGACCTGTGAAGCGCCCGGGACGGCCGTGATCCGGCCGCTCAACAGCCCACCGGTACACGATTCGGCGACAACCAGCCGGGCGTTCCGCTCGCGCAGCCGATCCAGAACCACGGCGGCGAGATCCGTCCCGTCTTCGCCGTAGCAATCCGCGCCTGCCCTTTCGCGCAGTTGGGTCGTCGCCGCAGCCAGACGGCGCTCGGCGTCGTCCGCACGCAGTCCCCACGCCGTTACACGCAGTTCCACGCCTTCCGTCGATGGCAGATAGGCCAGCGTCAGCGGAGCGATCTCATCCTCGATCGCGCCCACCCGCTCCGCGAGTGCCGACTCGGCGACGCCGGTCGTGCGCACGGTCCGGGACCGCACGACGGCCCCGGGACTCCGCGCGGCGAGTCGCGGCAGCACCTCCTCGGCGAGCAAGCCGCGCAGCTCGGAAGGAACGCCAGGGAGCATAATGACGACGCGTCCCCCCCCCTCGTTCTCGAGCCACAGGCCCGGCGCGGTGCCGCGCGGGTTCGGCAGGACGGTCGCTCCTGCCGGAACTTCGGCCTGGGTGCGATTCCCGGCGGGCATGGGACGGCCGAGACGGCGAAAGCGTTCCTCGAGCGCGCGCAGCACGGTGTCGTCCAGGATCAGCGGTTTGCCAAAGATCGCGGCGACTACACGCTTGGTGATGTCGTCCCGCGTCGGCCCGAGCCCGCCGGTCGTGATGACGAAGCCGGTGCGGTCGAGCGCCTCAGCGACCGCTGCGCGAATCGTCTCGGGCCGGTCGGCGACCGCGGTGTGGCGCACGACCTCGACGCCGGCCGTGGCCAGCGCGCGCCCCAGCTCGGCGGCATTCGTATCGAGTATCTGGCCCAGCAGCAGCTCGGTGCCGACGGTAACGACCTCGAGCTTCACTTGCCGACTTTGAGGAGGGCCCGGTAGCGGTAGAGGTAGACGAACAGGGAGTAGACCGTGAGCACGATGGCCCCGGCCAGTGTCACGGCGACGAACCAGCCGTGAAACTGATCCCAGAACTCCCGAAATGCGCCGGCGAGCCGCAACTCGGCGATGGCGTCTTTCCAGGCGAACCATGCGATCGTCGCGCCGATGAAGATGTTCTGGACGACCGCTTTCAACTTCCCTGCGCCCATCGCGGGGATCACGATGCCACGGCGCTTGGCGAAAAAGCGAAACACGGTGATCAACACTTCCCGCCCCACGAGCAGCAGCGCGACCCAGACCGGAAAGCTTCCCCACCACTTGATCGCGTAATCCACCTTGTCCGCGGCGAGAATCGTCGGGTGCCGGGTCATCCAGAAGATGGGAATCAGGGTCGCGAAGAGCAGCAGCTTGTCCGCGATCGGATCGAGCAGCACGCCGAGCTCACTGGTGGTGTTATAGCGGCGGGCCAGATAGCCGTCGAGCAGATCGGAGAACGCGGCGATGAGGAAAACGATGAATGCGATGACTTTGGGCCAGTACCCCTGGATGAACGGCAGCAACGCCACCACCGGGGTGAGGCAGATGCGCGCCAGCGTGATGATGTTGGGCAGGGTCCAGCGCATGAGAGCCGGCCTTAGCTGAGCGTTTTCAACACCAGCTTGCTGACGGCCTTCAGTGTATCGAACACGCCGTCGCCGCGGACCGCCACCGCCTCGTGATACGCGGCGCGGCCGACCCACTCGCTGCCGACCTTCTCGACGAGGTTCTCCCCGGGGTGCGACGGATCGGGAACGACTTTCTGGCGGGCGCCGTCCTCGATCGGCCAGCCCGGATTCAGCGACGCCTGGAGGTCCTTGATCGGCGCGGCGTTGGGGAGATCGCGCTTGTTGTACTGGATCACGAACGGAATCTTCGTCAGGTCGTACCCGTACTCCGCCATGTTGTCGTACAGGTTCTGCATCGACTCGACGTTCGCTTCCATCCGCTCGATCTGGCTGTCGGCAACGAACACGATGCCATCCACGCCCTTGAGAATGAGCTTGCGGCTGGCGTTGTAGTAGACCTGTCCCGGGACGGTGTAGAGGTGGAAGCGCGTCTTGAAGCCGCGGATCGTGCCGAGGTCGACCGGCAGGAAGTCGAAGAACAGGGTGCGCTCGGTCTCGGTCGCGAGCGAGATCATCTTCCCGCGCGTGTTGGGCGAGACCTTCCCGTAGATGTGCTCGAGGTTGGTCGTCTTGCCGCCCAGGCCGGGTCCGTAGTAGACGAGCTTGCAGTTGATCTCGCGGGACGCGTAGTTGATCATCGACATGCGCGCGTCCCTCTAACCGAAGAGTTTGTCAATTTCGTCTTCCGCCCCTTCGAGCAGGCCTTTGTGCTGGGCCTGACCCGTACCGACCCGATTGAACATCTCCTCGAAGACTTTATTGAGCTCGCCCACCACGGCCTTGGCCTTGAGCTTCACGAGTCCCAGCGTCGCCCGCTGATCGAACAGCACGACGAGGATGACGCGCTTCGCCACGTCGGCGAGATACATGGACTCCCGCTCGCCCTGATGCACCAGCGAGGCGAACTCCGCCTCGCCGATCATTTTCGCGAGCTGATCGTTGGCGCTGAAGTCGGCGGCGGTGAGTGACGCGAAAGCGGTCGGATCGAACTGCGGTGTTTCTCCTACGGTGGCGACGAGCTGGCCGTTGCGGTCCACGAGCAACGCACAGCGGGCGTTCGAGTCGCGCAGGAACGCCTGCAGGTGCGTCTGGATCTGCTTGAAGTCGTTCTCGTTGAAAGACCAGCTGGCGGCCCCGGCCATGATCCTCCTAGTCGGTCTCGGACATCTCGCGCCGTGCCGCGAGCGCCTGGGCGATCGTCACCGCGTCGGCGTACTCGAGGTCGCCGCCCACCGGCAACCCGCGCGCGATGCGCGTCACACGCACGCCGCTGGGCTTGAGCACCTGCTGGAGATAGATCGCCGTGGCTTCACCCTCCATGGAGGGATTCGTCGCGACGATTACCTCGCGCACCTCCGAACCGTTCGCCAGGCGCGCCACCAGGCGGTCCACATGGAGGTCGTCCGGGCCGATGCCGTCGAGCGGCGAGATCCGGCCGCCGAGCACATGATAACGGCCCCGGTAGCGTCCCGCACGCTCGATCGCGCCGACGTCACCCGATTCTTCGACGACGCACAGCAGGGACGCATCGCGCCGCGGATCGCGGCAGATCGGGCACGGATCGTCGTCCGCGAGGTTCCCGCACGTCGCGCACGCCGTCACCTGGCCGCGGACCCGGCGGATGGCCTCCGCCAACCGCTCCGCGACCTCCGCGGGTTGCTTCAGCAAGTGGAACGTGAGCCGTTGAGCGGTTTTACGCCCGATGCCCGGAAGTTTGGCGAGCTCCGCCACGAGCTCCTCGATGGCGGACACGAACGGCTAGAGCGGCAGCTGAAATGGGAACGGCAGACCCGACGCCAGCTTCCGCACCTCGGCCTGGTACAGCTCGGCCGCGCGCTTCTGCGCCTCCGCCACCGCGGCAAGCACGAGATCTTCGAGCATCTCGACGTCGCCCTGGCTGACTGCCTGGGGATCGATCTTGATCCCGCGAATGTGCCCCCGCCCATCGACGGTGGCTTGGACGATGCCGCCACCGGCCGATACGGTCAGCGTCTGTTGCGCCAACTGCGTCTGGATCTCAGTAAGCCGCCCCTGCATCTGTTGGGAGAGCTGGAGCAGGCTAGATAAATCCGCCATACGTCGAAAGTTACCCCTCGTGGAACTGTTGGCAAGCTATTCGAGCAGCTCCAAATCTAATGCGTCCACGGCGGCGCTCAGTGTAGGATCTTTAGCTCGCAGGCTCTTCAAGCGCTCGGCGTTAGCGCCCTCTTCGGTCATGCGCGCCGGCCCGGCCGCCTTGCCCGCGGGCTGCGCCACGATTGTCACGCGGGGCGCCTCACTGATGTAGCGGCCCAGCGACTGCCCGATCGCCTCGCGCTGCCGCTCCAGTCCCTCGGCGTGAACCGCGTGCCCCGGCCGCAGCGTCACCATGCGACCGTCCACCGCGACCACGTCCGCTTCGGCGAGCAGGGTGCCGAGCACCGGCGTCTTCGCGCGGGCGTCGGCGACGACCGCCGACCAGACCGACCGGATGTTCTCGAGTGTGGGTTCCAGTTTCTGCCTGGGGACGGGGGAAGGGGGACGGGGGACGGGTACTGCTGGTGACACGGTCGGCGTGGGCGCCGGCGAATTACCCGGCCCCCGTCCCGCTTCCCCCTTCCCCAATGCATCCAACACTTCCGAGATCTCCACGGTTCGATCCAGCATCGCCCATCTCAACAGCAGGACCTCGATCAGCAGTCGCGTGTTGGCACTCCGGCTCAGCCGCTCCTCCGAGTCGCTGAGAATCGTGAGGAGGCGGACGATATCGGCGGGCGGCAACTGCGGCGCATGCTCGCGTACCATGGCGCTGAGCCCTTCGGTCATCCCTTCGGGCTGGCCGCCGACGCCGACCAGCAGGAGCGCCCGCAGCGTTTCGCCCGCCCCCTTGACGAACTCGCCGAGATCCGCGCCGGCCTCGAGCAGCCGCTCCACGAGCGGGAAGATCGCCGCCGGGTCGCGCTCCGCGATCGCGCGCAGCATCTCGCCGTACAGCTCATCGGGGATGAGGCCGAGGACTTCGCGCACGCGCGCGGCCGTGACCGGCCCTTCGCCGAACGAGAGGACCTGATCGAGCAGCGACAGTGCGTCGCGCATGCCGCCGTTCGCGCTCTTGGCGATGAGGTGCAGCGCGTCGTCCTCGACCTGGAGTTTTTCGGCCTGGGTGACGTCCTTGAGCCGGGTGACGATGGCATGCGGGCCGATGCGCCGGAAATCGAAGCGCTGCAGCCGGGAGAGAATCGGCGCCGCGGTATTGGCGATCTTCTGCGCCTCGGTGGTCGCGAACACGAACACGACGCGGGCCGGCGGCTCCTCGAGGATTTTGAGCAGCGCGTTCCAGGCTTCGCGCGTGAGCATGTGCGCTTCGTCGACGATGTAGACCTTGGAGCCGGACTCGGTGCTCGCGGCGTACATCGCGCGCTCGCGCAGATCGCGCGCGTCATCCACGCCGCGGTTGGAAGCGGCATCCAGCTCGACCACGTCCAGATTGGCCGCGCCGGTCCAGATGCGCCTGCAGGAATCGCACTCGCCACAGGGCTCACCGGCAGGCGTCCGCCGCTCACAGTTCAACGCCATGGCGAGAATGCGGGCGGCGGTGGTCTTCCCCACGCCCCGCGGTCCCGCGAAGAGATACCCGTGCGCGACGCGTCCCTGCGCGACGGCGCCACGGAGCGCGGCGGCGACATGGTCCTGGACGATGAGATCGGCGAACTGCTTGGGGCGGTACTTCCGGGCGAGAGCGATCATGATGTCCAATGTAGAATGATCAATGATCAATGAACATTGAGCATTGGACATTGGTCATTGAAAGTGAGTTGCCCCAGGCTCCCCGCAACGAATCCCGACATCGCTTAGCGCTGCTCCCTGCGGGGGCCTGACGCGGTTCACGAGCGGAAAGCCTGCGGACCTGGGGCAGGTGAAATATCAATGATCAATGCTCAATGTTCAATGTCCAATGATCATTGATCATTGAACCAGTGATCATTCGCCGTCATCTACAGTCTACTTTGCCCGGAGCGGCCCGCGGGGGAACCGTCACGGTAAGGTACTGCCGCATGCCATTGGCGATGACGGCGAGACTCGTCGTCCCCGGTTGATCCGGCTTCAACGCTACGCTCCCCGAGATGCTGTCCTGCGTCACGTGCAGCACCCGAAAGATGCGCGCGTCGGCCACCGCCGCGCGGAGGCCGAGCAGCGGCGTGGGATTGGAGAACGCATCCTGCGCGAACACCCGCAGCACGACGCCCGAGTCGGGGCGGATCGCGAAGCGGCTGGCCACGGCTCCCTCACCACACAGAACCACGAGTTGCTCGGCGGATCCGGCGACGACGTTGAAGGCGACTTGCTTCTCCACGATCCCGATCGCGGCGATGACCGACGCCGAGCCGACGCGCTGCCCCAACGTGACGCCGGCGCGCGTCTGGCCGGCGGCGTCCGTCGCGGCGCTGGCCGGCTCGGTGCGGGCGTTGATGCCCGTGAACGTCACGGTCTGCCCTGCGAGCGGCCGGCCCGCGGAATCGCGCGCCTCGAACACGAGCGCGCGCGGCAACTGGGCGCCCGCACTGCCCCGCTGACCGCCCCCCGACACAAAGCCGGACCGCTGCGCGGAGGCGATGGGGGTTGGTGGAGGCGGCGGTTGAGACGGTGGCCGGGGAGCCACCGGACGGCTGACGGGTGGGGGCGGTGTCCGCTGTGTCGTCGGGCGGCGCGCGCACTCATCCAGAGCCGCGAGCAACGACCGGTCCGCTCCTAACCGCTCGAAGTCGGTGCGATCGCGGTCGGTCGGCTGGAACGTGAGACAGTTGCGTCGGACCAGCTGCGTCAGCTCCAGCGGCGACATGGCCGGTCCGGAAATCAGTCGCACCAAATCGCTTTTCCGCAGCGGGGCCGTGTCCTGCAGGGCGAGCAGCACGAGCCACAACCAGGTCACGGCCGCGGACACCCCGAGCGCTCGAACCGGCTTTCCACCGCGTCCACCGCCGCGTACAGCGCTTGATCCTGGGTCACGCGCCGCTGATCGAAGTCCGCCAGCCGGGCCCGCCGCTCCGTGTTATAGGTGATCCACAGGTTCTCGATCGCCACGAGCCCGCTGGCCAGGCCGTTACAGTCCATGCGGCCGCTGTCGAACAACGCCGCGCGATCCTGGAAATTGCGAACCGCGCGCGACAACGAGTCGCTGAGACGATCGAACCGCGCGAACGGCGACGCCACCCGTGGAGGGGGAGGAGGCTCCGCCGGTTGCGGCGCCGCCGCGGGGGGGGGCGCGGCGACGGGCGACGAGGCGGCCGGCGGCGCGGTGGCCGTCGTGCGGCGCGGCGGCGGAGGAGGCCGGCGCGCCGGCGCCGGTGGCCGAGGCGAACGCGTCGTTACGCGCGCCACGAGCTTCTTGGCCCCATCGAGCAATCCCGTCCATGGCGGTGGCTTCCCGGGATTCTTCACCACGAAATACCAGTATCCGCCCGCCCCTGCACCGGCGAGCAACAGCAGAATCGCGAACCGCCTGAGCCACTGGCGACCCCGCCACCCCAACCACGGCCGTTTCCGGCCCTTCGTTTTTGCCGCCGACTTTTTCTCCTTTTCCTCCTCGAGCAGCCGGAACGTGTGCGTCGGTGTGCGCCGCGGCTGCGGAGGAGAAGGGGCCGCAACCTCCGGCGGAATCGACGCGATCGACTCCGGCGTCACCTGCCACGGCAGCTCGTCCGACGACGTCCGCTTTGGCGGCAGCGGTTGGGGCGGGGGCGGCGGCGCCGGCGGCGGCGGCTTCGGGGCGGGTGGCTCGTCGGGCACGAAAACGGGCGCTGCCGGCCGCGCCTTCGCCGCCTTGGGGGGCGGCGGGGGAGCCGGCGGCGGCGGCGGCTCAGGCTTCGGTGCGGGCGCCGGCTCGTCATCAGCGCTCGACTTGATGACGGGAATGTCGTCCGCACTTCCCCGCATGATGCGAAAGCCCTTTTCGGCAGGCGGCGGAGCCTCCTCGGCTTTGGGCGGCGGTGGCGCGGGGGGGGGCTCCGGCGGTTTGGGCTTCGGTCCCGTAAGCGTCGGACCGTACGCTTTGTAATTCCTCCAGACGATGAATGAGCGCTTCTTCCCGTCCGGCTTGATCGACTCCGGCTGCAGCAGCTCGTAGAACGCAAGCGGCGTCTTGTGCCAGTCGGCGTTTCCCTGCGTGATGCGGAAGAACTTGCCCGTTACGCCGCCCGCCTCGGCCGCGACGAGAATCGCGACGTGCCACGGGTCGGTGAAGAACTTCTCATGGGTCTCGATATCGTGTGAGGTGAGGAGGCCGCCCTGTCCCGGATGGCTGTGATACCAGCCCAGCAACGTTCCGGCGGCCTTCGCCAACTGCTCCTGCATGCGGTCCCAGAGGCGCGCCACGACGACTTCCGTTTTGTCGCCGTAAATCGTTTGACTCAACTTCAATGTCTTATCGATGACCACGTACAGGACGCCGTTGTCCGGGTCGCGGTACAGGTCACCGACGAGGAACCCAAAGATCGCCTGTGTGGGCGAGCTCTTGACGTGCTCCTGCAAGGCAATGACGGCTTCCTGCTGAAAGAAGATCGGATACGGCGCGCGGCTCGCCCCTTCCGCCGGTTTGACGCCTGGAATCGAGGGATTCCACAGGATCGCCCGGTCCAGCGGCATCGCCTCTGAACGCGGCTCGGGCTTCCGGCTCATCGCAACGTCTCCACGATGATGCGAGCAGCGCGCTCGACGTCCGCGCGGCTGACATCGAGATGCGTGACCGCACGCAGCCGGCGCGGCCCGTACGGCGACAGCCGAACGCCCGCCTGCGCGAGCCGGGTCGCTGCCGCTTCGGCCGTCGCGCCGCCCTGCTGCAGGTCAACCATGACGATGTTGCTGTCCGGGGCGGACGGTCGGACGGTCCGACTGTCTGACAGTATTTCCGCGAATCGCTTCGCGTTGGCATGATCCTCAGCGATCCGAGCAAGATTGTGGTCGAGCGCATACAGGCCGGCCGCGGCGAGAATGCCCGACTGGCGCATCCCGCCGCCCAGCCGTTTGCGAATTTCCCACGCGCGGGCGCGTCGGTCCTTTCGGAATCCAAGACACGATCCGACGGGGCAGCCGAGGCACTTGGAGATGCTCACCATAACGGTATCGGCGCCCTGCGCGAGCCGCGCGGGCGTCACGCCGGCCGCGGCGGCGGCGTTCCAGAGCCGCGCACCGTCGAGATGCACCGCGAGGCGCGCGTCACGCGCCGCGCGGATCAGGCCATCGACCGCCGCGGCCGTGAGCACGCGGCCGCCCGCGACGTTGTGCGTGTTCTCGATCGCCAGGGCGGTGGCGCGCGGCACATGCGGCGATGGCGCGCGCAGCGTGCGCTGGATCAGCTCGGGGGTGAGCAACCCATCGGTCGTCGTGATCGGCCGGATCTGCACGCCCGAAATGGCGGCGACGCCGGCCAGCTCGTAAACGACGAGGTGGGCGTTCGCCTCGAGCAGCAGCTCGGTGCCGGGCTCGGTGACGAGCGCGATGCCGGTCTGGTTCGCCTGCGTCCCGGAGGGAAAGAACAACGCGTCCTCCGTACCGAGCAGCTCGGCGATCCGCTCTTCGAGGCGGCGCGTCGTGGGGTCGCCGTCGAGCACGTCATCCCCGACCTCCGCCTCCGCCATGGCGCGCCGCATGCCGGGCGAGGGCTTGGTGACGGTGTCGGAACGGAGATCGATCAGGGGGGCATTCATCCGAGGCGCACGCGTTGCAAGCGTCGCATGCGCATCAGATCGTACGTCTCCGCCACCTCGCCGCCCAGCAGAAACACGTACGCCGTGTAGTAGATCCACAGAATGAACAGCAGGAAGCCGAGGAGATTCGCGTCCGACGCCACCTGATCGAAGGTCACGAACCGCGCGACGTACAGCGCGTAGAGCCGCTTGGCGATCTCGAACGCGACGGCGCAGAACAGCGAGGCGACCACGCTCGTGCGCCAGTAGATGCGCCGGCTCGGCAGAAACTTGAAGATCATGAAGAACAACAGGGTGCTGAAGACGAGCGACGCGAGATGGGAGAGGACGCCGCGGCCCGTGGACGCGAACGCGTTCGCCAGGAACAACGTCACCGCGACGAATACCATGGCGAGATCGGTGAGCTTGGCGACGGGCCAAGGGCGATTCTCCTCGGTATCGAAGACCTCGTTCAGTGCCGCCCGTAGTCCCCCGAACATACGGGTCGAGAACCAGAGGAACAGGGGCG
>Ga0214472_10008086_pt1 | contig 10981 bp, 9 predicted proteins | sample RVTome_6_FD_207662 | JGI IMG/M metagenome (GOLD analysis project Ga0214472, IMG submission 207662) | Soil microbial communities from uranium-contaminated site in the Upper Colorado River Basin, Wyoming, United States - RVT140D175 | ecosystem: Environmental > Terrestrial > Soil > Contaminated >...
AGCGCTGGCTGCCGCTGGGACCGGTCAATCTGCAGCCGTCCGAGCTGATGAAGCTGTTCGTGGCGCTCTACGCCGCCGACTATACGGTGCGCAAGCTGCCGCAAATTCACAGCTTCAAGCGCGGCTTCCTGCCGATGGCGGGGATCATCCTGCTGGTGGGCTTCCTGCTGCTGCGCGAGCCGGACTTCGGTGCCTTCGTGGTGATCACCGCCATCGCCTTCGGCGTGTTGTTCCTCGGTGGCATCAACGTGCGCGTGTTCGCGCTGCTGGCGCTGGTGGCGGTGATCGGCTTCGTGCTCCTGGTGTGGCTGTCGCCCTACCGGCGCGACCGCATCTTCGGGTTCATGGATCCGTGGCAGGACGCCTTCGGGCGCGGCTACCAGCTGTCGCACGCGCTGATCGCCTTCGGACGCGGCGAATGGTTCGGCGTCGGACTGGGGGCGAGCGTCGAAAAGCTCTTCTACCTGCCCGAGGCGCACACCGATTTTCTGCTCGCCGTGATCGCCGAGGAGCTCGGTTTCGTCGGCGTTCTCACCGTGATCGTGCTGTTCGCCATCCTCGTCCATCGCGCCTTCTCCATCGGCCGCACCGCCATCAATCTGGAGCGCTTCTTCCCGGGCATGGTCGCCATGGGCATCGGCCTGTGGATCGGCGTGCAGTCGTTCATCAACATGGGCGTGAATATGGGGCTGCTCCCGACCAAGGGCCTCACCCTGCCGCTGATGAGCTTCGGCGGCTCGGGCATCGTCGCCAACTGCCTCGCCATCGCGATCCTGCTACGGGTCGACTGGGAAAATCGCCAAGTCATGCGAGGAGGTCGAGCATGAGCATGAATTGGCGATTTCGCCGAGCGCCGCAAGCTCTCCCTGCGGCGGGGCGCAGGCAAAACAGGCAAGTCATGCGCGGAGGCCGCGCATGAAGACCCTCCTCGTCATGGCCGGCGGCACCGGCGGACACATCTTTCCCGGCATCGCGGTGGCCGAGCGGCTGCGCGCCGCGGGGTGGCGCATCGTGTGGCTGGGCAATCCGGACGGCATGGAGGCGCGCATCATCCCCGAGCGCGGCTATGAGCTGGCCACGCTGCGCTTTGCCGCCCTGCGCGGCAAGGGGTGGCTGCGCAAGCTGCTGCTGCCGCTCAATCTGCTGCGCGGCTTCTGGCAGGCGCTGCGCCAGTTGCGCCGCATCCGCCCCGACGTGGTGCTCGGCATGGGCGGCTATGTGACCTTTCCCGGCGGCATGATGGCGGCCCTGATCGGGCGCCCGCTGGTGCTGCACGAGCAGAACTCCGTCGCGGGGCTCGCCAACCGCGTGCTGGCCGGGGTGGCGGACCGGGTGCTGTCGGGTTTCCCCGGGGTCTTGAAGAAGGCCGGCTGGGTGGGCAATCCGGTGCGCGCCGACATCGCCGCGGCCGCGCCGCCGGCCGAGCGCTTTGCCGGACGCAGCGGACCCTTGAAACTGCTGGTGGTGGGCGGCAGCCTGGGCGCGGCCGCGCTCAACGAGATCGTGCCGCAGGCGCTCGCGCGCCTGCCCGCAGCGCGGCGCCCGACGGTGACGCACCAGGCGGGCACCAAGCAGATCGATGCCCTGCGCGCCGCCTATGCCGCCGCCGGTGTCGAGGGTGAGCTGCTGCCTTTCATCGACGACATGGCCGCGCGCTATGCCGAGGCCGATCTCGTGATCTGCCGCGCCGGCGCACTCACCGTGGCGGAGCTCGCGGCGGTCGGGGCGGCCAGCCTGCTGGTGCCCCTGCCGCATGCGGTCGACGATCACCAGACCGGCAACGCGCGTTTTCTCGCCGACCGCGACGCGGCGTTCCTGTTGCCGCAGCGCGAACTGGACGCCGACAAGCTGGCCGGCATCCTGACGAGTCTGGAGCGGCCGCGCCTGCAGGAAATGGCCGAGAAGGCGCGCGCGCTGGCCAAGCCGCGCGCCGCCGAGGCAGTGGCCAGGGTGTGCGAGGAGCTCGCCGCCGGGAGGAAAGGATGAAGCACAAGGTCAAACGCATTCACTTCGTCGGCATCGGTGGTGCCGGCATGAGCGGGATCGCCGAGGTGCTGGTGAACCTCGGCTTCACCGTGAGCGGCTCGGATCTGGGCGAGAGCGCCGTCACCCGGCGCCTGCGCGCGCTGGGCGCGCACGTGGTGTGCGGCCATGCCGCGGAGAACGTGGCGCAGGCCGACGCGGTGGTCATCTCCACCGCGGTGAAGGGCGACAACCCCGAGGTCGTCGCGGCGCGCGCGCGGCAGGTGCCGGTGGTGCCGCGCGCCCAGATGCTGGCCGAGCTGATGCGCCTCAAGAGCGGCATCGCCATCGCCGGCACCCACGGCAAGACCACCACCACCTCACTGGTGGCGAGCATCCTCGCCGAAGGCGACCTCGACCCGACCTTCGTCATCGGTGGCCGCCTGAATGCCGCCGGCGCCAACGCGCGGCTGGGCAAGGGCGACTTCCTGGTGGCCGAGGCGGACGAATCCGACGCGTCGTTCCTGTTGCTTACGCCGGTGATTTCGGTCGTCACCAACATCGACGCCGACCACATGGACACGTACGGGCACGACTTCGCCCGGCTCAAGCAAGCGTTCGTGGATTTCCTCCAGCACCTGCCGTTCTACGGCGTGGCGGTGCTGTGCGAGGACGATCCTCACGTGCGCTCGATCATGCCGCTGGTGTCCAAGCAGATCGTGCGCTACGGCGTGTCGGCCGGCGCCAACATCCGCGCCGAGAACGTGCGCGCCGAGGCCGGCCGAATGCTGTTCGACGTGCTGCGGGTAAATGGGTCGATGAGCAGCCTGCCGATCGAGCTCAACCTGCCCGGCATGCACAACGTCCTAAACGCGCTCGCCGCCGTCGCAGTTGCGACCGAGCTGCAGGTGCCCGACGCGGCGATTATCAAGGCGCTGGCCGAGTTCAAGGGCGTCGGGCGGCGCTTTCAGCGCTGGGGCGAAGTGCCCCTGATCGACGCCGCCGGCGGGGTGCGCGGAAGCTTCACGCTGGTCGACGACTACGGTCACCACCCGGTCGAGATGGCCGCCACCCTCGAAGCCGCGCGCGGCGCCTTTCCCGGCCGGCGCCTGGTGCTCGCCTTCCAGCCGCACCGTTTCACGCGCACGCGCGACTGCTTCGAGGACTTCGTCAGGGTGTTGTCGACGGTCGACGCGCTGCTGCTCGCTGAAGTCTATGCGGCCGGCGAAGCGCCGCTGGTGGCGGCCGACGGGCGCTCGCTGGCGCGCGCCATCCGCGTGGCGGGCAAGGTCGAGCCGGTGTTCGTGGAGGACATCGGCGAGATGCCGGCGGCGGTATTGGCGGCCGTGCGCGACGGCGACGTGGTGATCACCATGGGCGCGGGTTCCATCGGCGGAGTGCCCGCCAAACTGACGAGCGGCGAGGATCAGTCGTGAGCGCGAAATTCGGAAAAGTGGCGGTACTGCTTGGCGGCACATCGGCCGAGCGCGACGTGTCGCTGATGTCGGGTAATGCCGTGCTGGCCGCGCTGCGCAACGCCGGGGTGGATGCGCATGCCTTCGATCCGGCCGAGCGCGACCTGCATGCGCTGAAGGAAGAGGGTTTCGAGCGTGTGTTCATCGCGCTTCACGGGCGCGGCGGCGAGGATGGCACGGTGCAGGGCATGCTCGAGCTGATGCGCATCCCCTACACCGGCAGCGGGGTGATGGCCTCGGCGCTGGCGATGGACAAGTGGCGTACCAAGATGGTGTGGGCTGCAGCCGGGCTGCCGACCCCGCGCTACGCGATTCTGGATGCGGGCACCGACTGGGATGCGGTGGTGGCCGAGCTGGGCCTGCCGATCTTCGTCAAGCCGGTGCACGAAGGCTCCAGCATGGGCGCGACCAAGGTGACCGCGGCCGGCCAGCTCAAGGCCGCGTGGGAGCTCGCGGCGCGTTTCGACGACCTGGTGATCGCCGAGGAATTCGTCACCGGCGCGGAACTCACCGCGCCGTTCCTGGGCGAGCGCGCGCTGCCGCTCATCCGCATCGAAGCGCCCGGCGGCAACTACGACTACCAGAACAAGTACTTCACCGATACCACCCGCTACCTGTGCCCGTGCGGCCTGCCGCCCGCACAGGAGCAGGCGATCCAGGCGCTGGTGATGAAGAGCGCGGCGGTCCTGGGCTGCCGCGGCTGGGGCCGCGGCGACCTGATCCTCACCGCCGACGGGCGCCCGTTCCTGCTGGAGATGAATACCTCGCCGGGGATGACCGGCCATTCGCTGGTGCCGATGGCGGCCAAGGTCGCCGGCATGGACTTCGAGGCGCTGTGTCTCGCCATTCTCGCGGATGCCCGCCTTGGCTGAGCCGCGTCCGCGACCCACCGTCGGCCGATATGCGCGCAACGGGCAGGCGCCGCTGCGCGCGCCCGACGCCGTCGGCGTGTGGCATCGGCCGGCGCTGTTGAACCTCGTCGCCGACGTGCTGATGCTGTTCGCCGCGGTCGGACTGGGCTATGCGCTGGTGGTGTGGTTCCTGTCGCGGCCGTTGTTCCCGCTGCGCGAGGTGGTGGTGCTCACGCCCCCGGCACAGGTGACCACCGCGCAACTCGAGTACGCGGCCCGCTCGGCGATCCGCGGCAACTTCTTCTCCGTCGACCTCGACGCAGTGCGTGCCGGTTTCGAGAAGCTGCCGTGGGTGCGGCGTGCCGAGGTGCGTCGGCGCTGGCCGGACACGCTCGAACTGCATCTGGAAGAACACCGCGCGGTGGCGCACTGGACCGTGGCCGACAGCGGGGAAGCGCATCTCGTCAACCGGCAGGGCGAGGTGTTCGTTGCTGCCAGCAACGCCGACCTGCCCGGCCTGTCCGGACCGCAGGGCTCGGCCGCCTATCTGCTCGGGCAACACGCCGAATTTTCCCGTGTACTTGCCCCGCTCGGACGCCGCCTGGTGGCGCTCGCCCTGTCGGCGCGCGAGGCGTGGCAGCTGCGGCTCGACGACGGCATGGTGATCGTGCTCGGGCGCGAGCAGGACAAGGCACCGCTCGGCGAGCGGCTGGCGCGCTTCGTGGCCGCCTGGCCGCAAGCTCGCGAGCGCCTGGGCGATTTACAGGTTGCGGTAGCGGATCTGCGCTACCCGAGTGGATTTGCCCTCACTCCCGCGGGGCAGGCGACAGCAGCGAAAGGCAAGAAATGAGCAAGGAATACAAGGACCTCATCGTCGGCCTCGACATCGGCACCGCCAAGGTCACCTGCATGGTGGCCGAGGCGCGTCCCGACGGACGGCTCAACGTGGTCGGTCTCGGCACCCAGCCGACCAGCGGCCTCAAGCGCGGCGTGGTGGTCAATATCGAGGCCACGGTAGACGCCATCTCGCGCGTGATCCAGGAAGTCGAGCTGATGGCCGACTGCAAGATCCACGACGTGTATACGGGGATCGCGGGCAGCCATATCAAGAGCTTCAACTCCAACGGGATGGTGGCGATCAAGGACAAGGAAGTCACCCCGATGGACGTCGAGCGCGTGATCGAGGTCGCCCGCGCCATGCCCATCCCGGCCGAACAGCAGATCCTGCACATCCTCACCCAGGAATTCATCATCGACGGCCAGGGCGGCGTGCGCGAGCCCATCGGCATGAGCGGGGTGAAACTCGAGGTGAAGGTGCACATCGTCACCGGCGCGGTGTCTGCCGCGCAGAACGTGATCAAGTGCGTGCGCCGCTGCGGGCTCGAGGTGACGGACCTCATCCTGCAGCCGCTGGCCTCGAGCTACGCGGTGCTCACCGAGGACGAAAAGGAACTGGGCGTGTGCCTGGTCGATATCGGCGGCGGCACCACCGACATCGCCGTGTTCACCCAGGGCGCGATCCGCCACACGGCGGTGTTGCCGGTGGCCGGTGACCAGATCACCAACGATATCGCCATGGCGCTGCGCACGCCGACCTCGGACGCCGAGGAGATCAAGATCCGCCATGGGGTGGCGATGCATGCGCTGGCCGACCCGGAAGAGATGATCGAGGTGCCCGGTGTGGGCGACCGTCCGCCACGGCCGCTGTCGCGCCAGCGCCTCGCCGATGTCATCGAGCCGCGCGTGTCGGAGCTCTTCGAGCTGGTGCAGGCCGAGCTGCGGCGCAGCGGCTACGAGGAACTGCTGTCCTCCGGGATCGTGCTCACCGGCGGATCGGCGGTGATGCGCGGCATGGTCGAACTCGCCGAGGAAGTATTCCACATGCCGGCCCGCGTCGGCGCCCCGCAATACGACGGCGGGCTCGCCGACGTGGTGTGCCAGCCGCGCTACGCCACCGCGATGGGCCTGGTGATGGAGGGCGCGGCCCAGCGTCGGCGAGGCATTCTCGCGCGCGAGACGCGCAGCGTGCGGCAAGTCTTCGGGCGCATGAAGTCGTGGTTCGAGAAGAATTTTTGAGCGGGGTCAAAGATCGGCCGCTCGTTTGGATGAGTGTCTGTGTAGCCCGGATATTTAGTTGGTAGACTGCCGTCTTTCTACTAGATATGGGTATGCAGGTGTTCGGTGCGCAGTCAGGGCAGTTTTATGGAGGCGAGGCAAATGTTTGAAATCGTTGAGAAGGAACAAACCGGCACGATCATCAAGGTGATCGGTGTCGGCGGCGCCGGCGGAAACGCGGTCGACCACATGATCCGCGAGGGGGTGCAGGGGGTGCACTTCATCGTCGCCAACACGGATGCGCAGGCGCTCAACCGCTGCCTCGCCCATCACAAGATCCAGCTCGGCAGTTCCGGGCTGGGGGCAGGTTCCAAGCCCGAGGCAGGCCGCGCCGCGGCGCAGGATTCGCGCGAGGCGATCGCCGCCGCGCTCGAAGGCGCCCACATGTGCTTCATCACCGGCGGCATGGGTGGCGGCACCGGCACCGGCGCGGCCCCCGTGGTGGCCGAGATCGCCAAGGAAATGGGCCTCCTCACGGTGGCCGTGGTGACCAAGCCGTTCGACTTCGAGAACCGCATCCGCGTCGCGGAGAGCGGCATCGAGGAGCTGACCCGCCACGTCGATTCGCTGATTGTGGTGCTCAACGACAAGCTGCTCGAGGTCTATGGCGACGACGCCGGTTTCGAGGACTGCTTCCGCTCCGCCGACAACGTGCTGCGGAGCGCGGTAGGCGGCATCGCCGAGATCATCAACGTCCCGGGCCTGGTGAACGTCGACTTCCAGGACGTGCGCACCGCGATGGGCGAGATGGGGCGCGCGATGATGGGTTCGGCCGAAGCCTCCGGCATGGACCGCGCGCGCATCGCCGCCGAGCAGGCCGCGGTGAGCCCGCTGCTGGAGGGCACCGAGCTGTCCGGCGCGCGCTGCGTGCTCATCAACATCACCGCCAGCCGCTCGCTCAAGATGAGCGAAGTGCGCGATGCGGTGAAGACGGTGCAGGCGTTTGCCGCGCCGGAAGCGTTCGTCAAGTACGGCACGGTGTTCGAGGAATCGATGGAAGACCGCGTCCGCGTCACGGTGGTCGCCACCGGCCTGGGCGCGCCGCGTGCCGCCGTGCGCCAGCCGGTGATGCAGGTGGTGCAGGGCACCGGCACCTACGGCCCGATGTCGGGCATGGAAATGTCCGGGCAGGAAGTCCCGCAAGTCATCCGTCGCCGTACCACGGTGGAGGCGATGAGCGCCAACGGCATGGGCACTTACGACATCCCGGCTTTCCTGCGCAAGCAGGCGGACTGAGGCCGCGCTGACTGCAGGCGCGCCGACGGGCGCCCGTGACGTGGACCGCTGCCTCCGGTTCGCGTCGGGCGCCCGTCCCTTTTGATATCCGCGGCAGGGCGGCGTCGCGGCCCGTCGCAGTGCGGGCGGCCGGATCCGGGCCGCGTGCTAAAATTAGCGCATTCAACAGGAAGTCGAACATGATCAGGCAGCGCACCCTGAAATCGCTCGTCAAGGCCACCGGCGTGGGGTTGCACGGCGGCCGCAAGGTCCAGCTCGTGCTGCGTCCGGCCGCGCCCGACAGCGGGATCGTGTTCCACCGCGTCGATACCGAGCCGCCGGTCGATCTGCCGGCCGATCCCTATTCGGTGTGTGACACCCGCATGTGCTCGGGCCTCGAGCGCGACGGGACCAAGGTCGGCACCGTCGAGCACCTCATGTCGGCGCTGGCGGGGCTGGGCATCGACAACCTGCACGTCGATGTCGATGCGCCCGAGATTCCGATCCTGGACGGCAGCGCCGGCCCGTTCGTGTTCCTGCTGCAGTCGGCCGGGATCGAGGAGCAGCGTGCGCCCAAGCGCTTCCTGCGGGTGCTGAAGCCGGTGGAGTACAAGGAAGGCGACAAGTGGGTGAGACTCGAGCCGTACGACGGTTTTCGGCTGACCTTTTCGATCGTGTTCAACCACCCGGCTATCGACAACACCACCACCAGCGTGACGGTCGATTTCGCCGAGCACTCCTACGTGCGCGATGTCGCCCGCGCGCGCACCTTCGGCTTCATGCAGGACGTCGAGTTCATGCGCGCCAACGGCCTCGCCCTGGGCGGCAGCCTCGACAACGCCATCGTGATGGACGAATATCGCGTGCTCAACGCCGAAGGGCTGCGCTATGTCGACGAGTTCGCCAAGCACAAGGTGCTCGATGCGATCGGCGATCTCTACCTGTGCGGCCATCCGCTGCTCGCCGCCTACAGCGCCCACAAGGCCGGGCATGCGCTCAACAACCAGATCCTGCGCGTGCTGCTCGAAGACCGCACGGCGTGGGAGATCGTCACTTTCGAAGGCAAGGCCGAGGCGCCCGCCGCGGTGAGTCACCAGTTCGCCTTCTCCGCCGCCGCCTGAACCGCGCGCGATGCTCGTCATCCGCCTGTTCGGGATGCTCGCGCTGATCGGCATCGGTGGCTCCCTCATTGCATGGATGCTCACCGGCGATGTCCGCTATCGGCGCTGGGCCTGGAATTTCTTCCGCGCAGCGGTGGTGGTGGTGTTCGTGTTCCTCGCATTGCTGGCGCTGGAACGGGTGTTCGTTCCGCTGGCGTAAGCGGCGCGCCTCAGGCGCCGCGGCTGCGCGCGACCAGGCGCTCGAGCGACTGGCGCAACGGCGAATCCACCGGCAGGGTGGCCGACAGCGCTTCGATGCTGTGGCGCCCGGATTCCGACAGGATGCGCGCGATGGGCGGAGCCGGCTCCACCTCGGCGATGTGCACCTGGACCTTGACCTGAATCGTCTTCAACGGCACGCCCGCCGCGGCCAGCTGCGCGAGCAGCGTGGGCGTGATCTGCTTGAGCTTCACCGCCACCGCACCGCCTTGCGCGAGCAGCACCAGCGAGTCGCTCTTGAGGTTGGCCACGGCGCACGCGCCGGCCAGCGAACGCGGCAGGTGCTGCTCCAGCAGGCCCTGCAGCCGGCGCAGGCGGGCGGCATGGTCGTGCAGGCGGGCAAGCGCGTCGCCGCTGCCGAGAAAACGCTGAAGCTGCTGGGTCATGGAGCCGAATCCGGGAGGTTGGCAGATGGTAGGCGGGCGCGCCCGCCTCCGCAAGCTCGCTTGCGTTGCGGGCTGCGCGGCACCGGTTGCGGGGCACGCGACGCGCGATCGCCGGCTTGCAGGGGCGAGCGGTTCAGAGCGACTTCCCCTGCATGCTAAACTCCTGCCTTTGCCGAATCGACGACCACCAAACCCATGATCTCCGGCCTCCTCAAGAAAATTTTCGGCAGTCGCAACGACCGCCTGATTCGTCAGTATTCGCAGACCGTACGCACGATCAACGCGCTCGAGGCGGAGATCTCCGCGCTTTCGGACGATGCGTTGCGCGGCAAGACCGCCACTTTCAAGGAACGCGTGGCCAACGGCGAGTCGCTCGACAGCATTCTGCCGGAAGCGTTTGCGGTGGTGCGCGAGGCCGGGAAGCGCGTGCATGGCATGCGCCACTTCGACGTTCAGCTGATCGGCGGCATGGTGCTGCACAACGGCAAGATCGCCGAGATGCGCACCGGCGAAGGCAAGACGCTGGTCGCGACGCTGCCCGCCTATCTCAATGCGCTCACCGGCAAGGGCGTGCATGTCATCACGGTGAACGACTACCTCGCCAGCCGCGATGCGGAGTGGATGGGGCGCATCTACGGCTTCCTGGGGCTCACCACCGGCTGCAACCTGTCGCGCATGGCGCACGAGGCGAAACAGGCGGCCTATGCGGCCGACATCACCTACGGCACCAACAACGAGTTCGGTTTCGACTACCTGCGCGACAACATGGTGTACGCGCTCGGCGACCGGGTGCAGCGGGGCATGAATTTCGCCATCGTCGACGAGGTCGACTCGATCCTCATCGACGAGGCGCGCACCCCGCTCATCATCTCCGGCCAGGCCGAGGATCACACCGAGCTCTACCTCAAGCTCAACCAGGTCGCACCGACGCTCAAGAAGCAGGAGGGCGAGGGCGACGCGGTGACCGAGCCGGGCGACTACACCGTCGATCTCAAGGCGCGCCAGGTGCTGCTCACCGAGCAGGGCCACGAGAGCGCCGAGCAGATTCTCACCCGCATGGGGCTGCTCGCCGAGGGCACCAGCCTGTACGACCCGGGCAACATCCTGCTCATCCACCACCTCTACGCGGCGCTGCGCGCCCACGCGCTGTACCACAAGGACCAGCACTACGTGGTGCAGAACGGCGAAGTCATCATCGTGGACGAATTCACCGGCCGCCTGATGCCCGGCCGGCGATGGTCGGACGGCCTGCACCAGGCGGTGGAAGCGAAGGAAGGCGTGCGCATCCAGGCCGAGAACCAGACCCTCGCCTCGATCACCTTCCAGAACTACTTCCGCATGTACGGCAAGCTCGCTGGCATGACCGGCACCGCCGACACCGAAGCCTACGAGTTTCACAGCATCTACGGGCTGGAGACGGTGGTCGTGCCGACCAACCGCGACATGATCCGCAAGGACGAGAACGACAAGGTCTACCGCACCGAGAAGGAGAAATGGACGGCGGTGATCGAGGACATCCGCGCCTGCGTCGGGCGCGGCCAGCCGGTGCTGGTGGGCACCACCTCGATCGAGATCAACGAATTCCTGTCGGGCGAGTT
>Ga0214472_10008087_pt1 | contig 10981 bp, 5 predicted proteins | sample RVTome_6_FD_207662 | JGI IMG/M metagenome (GOLD analysis project Ga0214472, IMG submission 207662) | Soil microbial communities from uranium-contaminated site in the Upper Colorado River Basin, Wyoming, United States - RVT140D175 | ecosystem: Environmental > Terrestrial > Soil > Contaminated >...
CGAAGACGAAGACGGAGCGAATATACCCCGCCTCGCTCTGATGACCATCTACATTCCGCGAGATGCGAGACACCGCTACTTGGAGTCGAGGCTCGAGAAGGAAGGGCTCGTTTTTCCCCCGAAACTTTCTGCCTACGGCGTGGATACCGGCCCACGAAGTGATGACGCGGCAGCCATCTGGGCCGATGCGGACCTCATGATCACTCCCTGGGACGCGGCGATATCCGTGGTCTTCCATCACCCGGAGCTCGCCACGCGCGACGCGGACTCGGCCGCCGCGGTGATGGGGCACATCGAAAGCCCGGACAACGTATCCGTCATGCGCGAGCTAGCAACCGTCATCAGCCGGCAGGGCGAAGCGACGAAAGACGGGGGCTGGGCTCGCATCGAGCCTTCCGTAGACAAGGACGGCAACGCCCTTCTCTGGGGTCAATCACGGGGTCGTCACAAGGAAGGTGACCCGGTCTACCGCTACAAGATCTCGACCGAGACCTTGGACGCGGCGGCTCCCGCCCTCAAGACTCCTCTCAGGACGTCTCAGGAGGATCCGGCACTCCGCGACAGGAAGTGGTCGGTGAGCCAAAGTCGGACCGGAGTGCGCCGGGACACCGTCATGGCCGAGGCTCTGTCGAGACACCTTGCTGGGGATGACAGTCCTCAATACCGCTACGTCCTCGACAACCTGACCGAGGGGCACGGGCTTTCGATCCACGGCAATACGATTCGATACCAAGAAAGCTCCGATCCCGATTCCGGGGGGCGACTCAGCCTCGAAGTCACCAACACGTACCTGCGTACCCTGGGGGCGTCGGTCAGTCTTCTCGACGTGACATCCCAGCCGGTCGTCGAAAAGAAGTTCGTGGATTTCGTCGTCGCCGGGAACGACATCATGGGCATTCCGGTGCCAAAGGTCCCCACTACACTCACGTTCGACTGGCCCAAAGAAGCCGCGTCGGCTCGGTTGTTCCACGGAGGCTTGGGGACCAGTAACTGGGACGCCCAGCTCGACTGGGCGGGAGTCGCCGTCACCGGGATCTACCAGTACGTCGTCCCCACGGTCGTTCTCTACGCGGGCGCCCGTATCGAAAACACCGGGTGGTACAAGGATCTGCTCGAGGATTCCAAGACGACCGCGAAAATCGTGACGTATTGCGTGGATCTTCTCGGCATGGCGGCGACCTCGGGAGTCGGCTCGTTTCACGTCAAGAACATGCTGTGGAAGTTGGGCGACGCCGCCGCCGGCTTCATCGCCGGCAAGGTCGCCGAGAAGGTCACGCTCTGGCTCATCCGCAAGATCGGAACCGACGCCCTCGTCCAATCCGTGCCCTTCGTGGGCTGGGCGGCCTCGGTAGCGAACCGTGTGGACACGCTCGCCGATCTGACGGCGACGACGGTCGCGGTGATGAGCTCTCCGGCCACATATGAGGTTCGAATCGCCCGCCGCATGGCTCTCGAGGTGACCGTCCGCCCCGATCCGATTCACGCGCGCGAGGGCCAGGATCCGGTGTGGCCCAAGGCGGCGGAGCATTACACAGTGGTCGTGCAGTATCGACAAGGCACGACGTTTACCGTTGAAGGTGCCCTCCCGGGCGGCACGTCCTCCACACCCCTCGTCGGACAGTTCCCCGATCTGCCCGCCGGTGGTGAGATTCAAGTCTGTTTCGGCGTCTACTCGGCGACCCACACCCTTCTCGGAAAGTGGACGAGCTCTTGGGTCGATGCCATCCCGCCTAGCACGGGAGATGGTGTGCTGCGTCTTTCCGGCGCGATCCAGGAGGTCGTCGTCGAGCTCGCCAGCAACACACAGTATCTCTACTTCGAAAAACTGACCTTCAACGAGACCCTCGGTCGTCACGCCTGGTTGCCGGCCAGCTTCCCGATTCCAGCCACCGAGGCACCGTTTCTCGATGAGGGGCGGCTTCGCGCCGAGCTGGTCCAAATTTTCCAGCAAAACGCGATCGCACTGTCGAGCGGTGCTCGCATCCAGGTGATCGAAAGAGCGGGGCGTTGGGCGGTCGAGGACGGCGGACACCGCTACGACATCGCCAAGACCAAGGACGCCGGGGGCGCTCTGCGGGTTGAGACGAATACGGCGCCCAGCGCGACGCGCTTCGATCTGAATCAAGGCGACCGCGGGCAGAACCTCGCGAAGCTCGTCGGCATCACGCTCAACGACAAGGCCTACATGCTCGGCTACTCCTGGCAGGCGTCCGGCCAGAACCTGCCGGTCGACCGCAGCGACACACCCGTCCAGGGCCAGGTCTACGCGTTCCAGAACGTCAACACGCTCTCCCGGCCGGAGTCCTCGCTCAAGTTCCCGAGCCGCGGATTCGCGACCCAGCCTCAAATCCTCTACGACAAGTACGGACCGGCTCCTCTCTTGGGGCTCCCCGTCGAGCTCACCGGCGATTTCGACGCCGGGCAGCTCGGCGACGCGGTCCGTCAGGACTTCAGCGCGCGCGGGTATCCCCTGCCGCGGGACATGCGGATCACCGTCGTCACGAAAAGCGTCACGTGGCGGATTGGCTTCCCCGAGCTTTACCCGACCTACGAGCTCCGCCGCGGCCCTCACCAGATCGATGTCTTCACGTACCCCACTACTCCCTTCAGCCAAAACAACTTCTTTCTGGAGCCCACGAGCGGTGTGTGGCACTTGCGCCGCGTGACGCTCGATGACGTGACACCCTTCGACATGTCCCAGAGCGAGAGCTGGGGGCGCTTCATCGAGCCTCAGCTCGACGCGATGATCGTGCACTCGATGGGATACGTGATCGCCGTCAGCAAGACGAACAGCAAGATGGAAGTGATCAAGATCCCCGAAAAGGGCGTCCCCGACAAAGACGCTGACGAGTCCGTGCTCCTCTCCGGCGAGGGGACGCGTGAGGGGTTGATGAAGAATCCGGTCGGCCTCGCCGCCGCCGCCGACGGTCGCGTGCTCGTCTTGGAGAGCGGAAACCGGCGCATTCAGTCGTTCGACGTCTGCGGCAATCCCGTCCCCTGCTTCGATGGTGAAACGATAGCGTCGTTGCCACCTAGCTTCAGCCAGGAGCTCGACGAAGGGCTCGTAACGGCCGCGCTGCGAGAACAGTTTCGGCAGAAGGGCGTCGAGCTCACACGAACGTGGCACGTCGCGGATGAAAAGCTCTCGGTCTCGGTTCAGGGAAATGGCGCCGAGGACGTCGTGACCATGGATGGCGCCGAGCCTTCCACCCAATGGGAGATTCGATGTGGAAGCGCGCGCTACGTGGTCGAAAGAAAGCTCGATAGCCTCGAGGTCTCGGCGCGCGGGACGCGACTCTTCACGCTCGACCTCGCACTCGCTTCCACGCTCGATCACAGTGTGTGTTCCGACGAACTGGTTGCCGCCTTCCAAGAGCACGGGCATCCCTTGAGCGAGATCGTCGATATCTCTGGGAACGGTCTGACGTTGGATGCGAGCTGCGAGGCGGAGCTGGCACGAGGCGCGGTCCCCGCGGAGATGCGCGCAAAGCTCGCGGCGCGGGGAATCTTCCTCGCCGCCGACGCGCGGGTCTCGTCCCCCGTGACGCTGCAAGCCGAGACGCAAAGCGCTCTCTGGGTGCTTCGCGACGGCGGCTCAGGCCGTTCCTACAAGATTGCCGCCGCCGGTGACAAGAAACCGTTGGAGGTCAAGGAGTACCTTGCCACGATTCCTCTCCATCCGCCCCACACACCAGGAGAGGTACTGGATCTCGATACCGAGCTCGAGGGCTTCATCTATGTTCTAGGCTATACCGGTCAGGGAAACAAGCCGGACGATTACTATCTGGACATCTACGAGCCCTCCGGTGCCTGGCTTTGCAGGACTCCCGATCCCAAGATCACCCGCGATGCCAAGGGCGTGAACGCGGCGAAGCTCACGGTCGACATGTGGCGCAACCTTTATGGCTTGACCTACGAGCATTTCCAGGGACCCAAGGGACGAACCGAGCCGACGGTCGCGACCTGGACACCTTCGACGCCCGCGACAAAGGGAAAGTAGACGGATCATGGACAAAGATTTTCTCGGCAAGTGGACCCTATCGATCGCCGGCGGGTACGTAGGGCCCAACCCGTCCAAAGACAACGGTCTCGTTCTCGGGAGTAGCCCTGGAAAGTCAAACCACTTTTTGATCGTCCGTCGCGACGATGATGACATCACTCTGGTTGCCAATACGAACGGACGAAGCGTCGTGGCGACGTGGGGCCAATGGTCCTTCGGACAAGGGCGGTTGAATGCCACGGGAGCCCGGCCGGAGGACGGCTGCGTCTTCGAGGTCCTGGAGCCAAAGCCCGGGCCGAAGCGGTTGCTCGCGCGCAACGGATCGATACGCTACTACTTTTGTTACACGGGACCAGGCACGGCAGTGACCTGCGGCCCGGTTAATAACGAGAGCACGGAGACGGCGATCGCCGCCTGCTGTACCGTGCGGGCAGCCGTCGTCACACCCGGAATGGACGTGCTGCTCGTTCAGAAGGAGCTCCCGAACGTCGACCTCGACTGGGTCGATTTGTCGGAGGCGGACCTGTCGACAAAGAATCTTGAAAAGGCCTCGTTCGTCAACGCCGATCTGTGGGCAACGCGTCTCAACGGCGCGAATCTTGCTGGAGCCGCGTTCACGAACGCACGGTTGAGTGGCGCCGATCTGCGCGGGGCGGATCTCACCGGCGCGACCTTCAAGGGAGCCGATCTGAACGAGGCGCAGCTCCAAGACGCCACGCTCGACGGGGCGAGCTTCGTGGGGGCGAACCTCGGGGCGGCCGACCTGAGCGGGGCGAGTCTCGTCGGAACCGATTTCTCCGGCGTCGATGTCACGCGGACTCGGCTCGGAGCTCCACCCAAGTTCTCTCGGAATGAAGAGCATCGCACGAAATTCGCGAACGCCACGCTCCGGCTCGAGCAGATCGGCCTCGACTGGTCCTACCTGGACCTCACCAATGCGAACATCCTCGACCTTCGCGAGACCGAGAGCCTGCCGCGCTTGCAAGCAAGCCACTCCCTGCTCCAGGGAATCCCTCTCTTCCAGAAGGACTTACACGGAGCCCACTTCGACAACGCGGTTCTTAGCCAATGCTCCCTCGATCACTCCAATCTCGAAGGCGCCTCCTTCGCCGCCGCCCAGCTCGAGGGAGCCTCTCTGGGAGGAGCGATACTCAAGGGCGCGAGCCTCGTCGGCGCCTGGCTTACCGGGAGCGACCTAGCTTCCGCCTACATGCCCAACGTGAATCTGAGCGACGCCAAGCTCGGAAACGCCGTTCTCGCGTACGCCCACCTCTACGGTAGTGAGTCGACGGTGGTGAACGCGATCTTGGCGGGAGCCGATCTCTCGTCCGCCAACCTCGGCAGCATGAACCTCCAGCAAGCGCGCCTTGAAGGCGCGACGCTCGATGGCGCGAATCTCATCGACTGCGATCTGCGAGGCGCTGAGCTTCATCCGGACAGCCAGGGTCGGCCGGTGTCCTTGGTGAAGGCGTCGCTCCAAGGGGCCAACTTGGAGGGAGCGGACTTGACCGACGCTCACCTCGGCAACGCCGCCATCGGCCTCGAAGACGGCGTGATCCTGGCTTCCCTTTCGGCAAGCGAGTATCAGGGCGCGCTCGACAAGGGACGCATCAGCGATGAGCTCCGCAACGATTTTCGAGACAAGGGATACGTCCTGTCCAAGAAGGCCGAGGTCAAGGTCCTGAGTCGCGGCCAATCGTGGGCCATCAAGGATCACCCGCCGCGATCCGTGCGCGAAGACATGGGGTACGTGGAGTTCAAGCTCGTGGTCGCGAGCAACGACCGTTTGGTCGTCTATGGAACGACGATCGCGGTCAGCCGATTGGGAGACCGCGGTGAGCTCGAAGTGGCCATCGTCACCGTCCGGCCGACCGTCATTTCACCGGCCAATTTCAGCGGGGACACCGTCTGTCCGAATCTCAAGACCTACGAGACCAATCAGAGCCATGGTGTTCCATGGGAGGACATGATGACCGCCTCCGAGCTCCCGCGACCACCGAAGTGCGTTCCCTCCCCGGACCACTGGTGTCCCCGTACGTCACCGCTGGAGCTGCTCGTTGGAGACGAAGACTCAGTCTAGTGACTCGAGGGAGGAAGGCCATGTCCAACTACGATCTTCTTCTGGGCGCCGATCAGGCGGCGTTCAATCGTTTCATCGCGGCTCTCTACCACGGAGTGTATCCGATTGGGTTCAAGGGCAGCCTCGACGAAGGAAAGCTCGGATACGAACGCGTGGACTACGACATCACGAAGCCGCCACGATTCGATTTCGACCCCTCCCGGGAAGCGATTCACGCTCTGTTGGAGGAGGCGACCGATGAACCGGCGATACGAGACGACATGCGCCGTTGGCTCGAGACGGAGGCCGTCCTCCTTCAGATCGACTTCCCCGCGGTGGAGCTACGTCTTTTCGAGCACTACGACGACGACGTTTTCGTAACCGCCCGGTGCTCCGTTTCCGGTCTGTGCCAGGTGACGTCGACCGCCCGCGGCATGCGCGTCGAGCTCGCGACCCTCGAGATTCACTGCCAAGATCCCCGGATCGATGAGAAGGTCTTGCGGGAGGTGGCCGACAGACTGCTTCCGGGGATCAACATGTTCCTCGAGGGAGTCACGCTTCCCGGCGTCGAAGTCCCGGGAGCCAAGCTGACCCCGCCCATCGTCAGCTTGACCAACCAGATCCTGATGGCCGCGTTCGTCCGGGAGTCCCATGGCGCGCCCGCGCCCCCCTCCGCGTTCCCCTCCGCACCCAAAGGCAAGCAGTTTCTTGGTTTGAGCCAACCAATCATCGAGGCGGCGGCAACCGAAATCCTCAAGACTTACAGTGCGGCCGATAAGTCCGAAACGGACTTTGCGGGAGTTCATTTCTGGGCGGAATATTGGCTCGGCATGAAGAACCCCAAAGCGGCGTTCGTGGGACAAAACCAGATCTCGTTTGCACTCGACGCGCATGGGACGGGCAAAGTCGGAGCAAAGAAATGGGGGCTCACCGCTAGCATGGGGCTTACGATCACGGCCTCGCCTCAGGTAACCGGGGCCGTTCGCGTTGTGGCTCATAACGTCATCCAAGTCGTGCTGGATCACGTGGACGACTTCAAGGTTCAGATCGACCTCGACCATGTGCCGAAATGGCTCAATTGGGCAACCTCCCAGATCATCAGCTGGTTAGCCAAGCCGATCGCCAAGCTGATCGGCAGTTCACTCTCGGGGCTAGCCATCCCAGTAAGCCGCATCAACCCCGTCCCGATTCCTGTCACCGGCCTCAAACAAGTCGTCGTCAGTTTCTCGCAAATCGATTTGGGCATCCGGACGGCCGACAAACCGCTCCTCGTGGGAGACGGATACGCGAAAGCGGAGCCGGCTGCCATCCCAGGAAAGATCGGCAAGGCACCGATCGATCACGTCGTGGTGGTCATGATGGAGAATCGCTCCTTCGACAACCTCGTGGGATGGCTCTATCAGGGCGGTGCGGAACGGCCCCGGCACAACATCCCATTCGCCGATCCACCAACCTACGACGGCCTGACAAAGGGAAAGTACTGGAACGCATACAAGGGCGAGAAGTACTACGCCACCGAATCCGCGGAGAGCTTCACCGTTCCCACTCCCGATCCCAAGGAGCAGTTTCGGTACATGAGCCAGCAGATCTTCGGGACCATGACACCCAAAGAAGGCCAGGAAGCCACCATGGAAGGCTTCGTTTTGGACTACGCCACCGTGAAGGACATAAAGCAACCGCAGAGCATCATGCAATGCTACAGCCCGGGGCAAGTACCGGTCCTGTCGGCGCTGGCGAGGAACTACGCGACATGCGATCGATGGTTCGGATCCGTCCCCTGCCAGACGTGGCCGAATCGTGCCTTCGCCCACGCCGGGACATCCTGCGGCAGGGTCAACAATCTCGACAAGGACGAGGATGACGACTACTCAATCCCCGATCCAAGGTACTACGCCAGCGCCAAAACCCTGCTCAACTATCTTCAAGAGATTGGCGTGAGCTGGAAGGTTTACAGCGAAGCCCAGGACCATCTTCCCGTTCCCTCCCTCACGCGATTGCAGTTCTTGTTCCGGGTCGGCGACCGCCAGTTCGACCCCAACTTCCAAAACTTCTCCCAGCTCAAGAAGGATGCGGCGAGCGGCAACCTACCGGCCTACTCCTTCGTGGAACCGAACTTCTTCGCGGACGACTTTCATCCTCCGCACAGCGTTGGGGACGGCGACCGGTTTCTCCACGACGTCTGGGAGGCCGTATCCAGGGGGAAGAACTGGAAGACCACGCTCTTGATCATTACATTCGATGAGCATGGGGGGTGTTACGATCACGTGCCGCCACCCTGGACCGCGGTCAAGCCGGACGAGACCAAACCGCAGAAACCCTTTGGATTCAATCGCTACGGTGTCCGCGTACCCACCATACTGGCGTCTCCATTCATCGAGCCCGGCACGGTGTTTCGGGCTGGGGAGTCCGAGAACGAGTACGATCACACGTCGGTCTTGAGGACCATCCGCGATTGGGTGGATCCCGACGGCAAGTACGCTTCCAGAATGCCGTCCAGCAAGCGCATTCCCCTCGCGCCCAGCCTCGCGCCCGTGCTCACCCGGTCAACGCCACGAGAAGACACGCCTGCGATCGCGGCACCGGAGCGTCTCGCGAAGGAGACGGTGCCGGATGCGCCGCTCAACCCGATACAGCGCAGCCTCTTCGTTGACGCCCTCACGTCGAGCGGGAGAAAAGCGGAGGAAATCGAAAAGCTGCGAAGAACGATCCAGACCCGGAAACAGGCGCTGAATTTCTTTGCCTCGGCGAATCTCAAGAAGAGTTAGTCACCGTATTCTGCGGCCCGCTCCACAGAAGCCGTCCCCGCGGATAGAAGGGCTCGCAAGTTGATACCCTCCTCCCTCATATGCTGCCGAATCGCCCCTACGTGATTCGAGAAGAGCACTTTGAGAATCGCGTCCACCAAGCCTCCGAAGACCGGAACGGACCATCCCAGAAAAATCTCTGCTACAAACTCGGTGCCTTTTTCGGTGGGTCGCGTACGAAATCCCCCGCTCACCCCCGGAAAGATTCGGTACCTAAACTCACGTCCCGCCTCGACCTCGGTTAGCCTGAACTTGAGCCGATGGAGTCGTCCGTGGAGGTATTCCTCGGCGTAGAGGACTGCTCCGTCTTGGAGATCGTGTCCCCGGACGTGGCGACAGGACACGTGATCGGGATGCCACGAGCGGTAGTTGTCGTCGAGGTGGCAAAACCACTCGAAGATCCGCTCCGGCGGAGTGTCGATTTCGACGGTATCGCGCGACACGAGCATGGTCGCTACTCGCGAGCTCGGACTAGCCGCGTCACGTTCCAAACGATCGTCGGAACCATAGCCGTCGGACAAGTAGGTAGAGAAGTGTTACGACCCAGGGCAGCAACAGCGCGGCGTGGCTGAGTCCGTTCGGCGGTATCTCCGCAATGTCACCCCAATCCCCTTCCGTCGGGAACCAGTTCCAGGAAGCCAACGCAACGCCTAGCGAGAAACCGAATACCAGGCAAATCGCTCCCCCCGCTAGCTTGTCGAAAGTTTCTACTAGCAACTCTCTGCCGCTAACCTCCGCGTTACCAGGGCGGCGCCACGAGCGATACCTCAACTATCGCCAGAGGTTAGCACCCAGAGTCCGACTGCGATGAAGCCGAGTCCGGCAACCCAACGGACGAGTTTGGGACTGACCCACTCCGCGATCAGTGACCCGCCCAACACTCCCAGCGCTGACGTCACGACGAGTGCCGCCGCCGATGCAGAAAAAACGGTTAGCTTGGGATGGGCCCGATCGGAGGCATACAAGAGAGTAGCAAGCTGTGTCTTGTCTCCCAGTTCGGCGATGAAAATCGTGCTGAACACGGTTGCGAATAGTCTTAGGTCCATGTTCGCCCTCCGGGGCCCCCAACGGTCTGTTAACCCTCTCTAAGTGCTCGAAAAACCTGCCACATCGTAGCGAACGCGGAGACATGAAACAATATGACCACCAAACCTGCCAACCTCAACACGTTCCATTCCAGGCTCAAATTGGATTCGCCGTGCCACATATCCGTCAGGGCCAGATGGCCGACGCCAAAAGCCAACACGGACATCGTACCTAGTGCAAGGGAGGTGACGAGACTTCTTTTCAGATCTTCCATACATCCTCTTCTTAGCATCGAATCTCCTCCTGGACAACAGACCGTGGGCCTCGATGTCGAAACGGTGCCATGGTGTAATTGGACTGGCCGATGGCAGCCTGTCGCGAGAATTGGAGGTCGGACGTTTTCAAACCTGCCCGTCTATACCGAAGGCGAAGTGCCGCACCACCGGCGGTCACTTGCTACCCGCACGTCGGTTCTAGCCCCCGACGCTTCGCGACCGGGGTTGGTTCGCGCCTGCGATGACGACCGTCGCGGTCATCAGTGCGCCCAACAGCAAGATCCAATCGATCGTGACACCAAGGCGCGCGGCCCCAAAGACACCGTAAAACGTGCCGGCCGCCGCGAGAACCCATGACCAGGCACGCGAATCCAGGCCACTCAGGGCCAGAGAAAGGCCAATGACAATCGATAGCGTTGGACAGGGGATCAACCCCGTGGGGGTCGCGTACAAATAAGGCAGCCACGAGGGTGTGTCGAGGAAGTGCGGATAAACCCAACCGAACAGGAACAACGATGAACCCACAACGACCGCCCACGGAGGTCCCACGCCGATGTCGCCGTGCGGCAGGGTAACCGCGATAGCCATCAGACCCATGCCCAACAGCGCGAAAAGCGAGCCGTTGAAGGGGTTACCGTGCGCCCACGCCAGAGCGCTCACGGACAAGAGTGGTAGCGCGAGCAAGATACCGAGGCCCCGCTTGCCAAGCCGCGCTCCGACTAGGAGTGCGACGACGAGAACACCAAAGTACGCGTGCCAGAAACCTGCAAGGAGTCGCCATTGATTCGAGATATCAGCGAGGCCCGCAAGAATCTGC
>Ga0214472_10008088_pt1 | contig 10980 bp, 10 predicted proteins | sample RVTome_6_FD_207662 | JGI IMG/M metagenome (GOLD analysis project Ga0214472, IMG submission 207662) | Soil microbial communities from uranium-contaminated site in the Upper Colorado River Basin, Wyoming, United States - RVT140D175 | ecosystem: Environmental > Terrestrial > Soil > Contaminated >...
GTGTCGCGCGTCGTGCCGGCGGAAAAGCTGATCGAGGAGGCGATGGCCATGGCGGAGAGAATCGCCGGCTACTCGCTGCCCGCGGTGATGATGGCGAAGGAGTCCGTCAACCGCGCCTACGAGAGCTCGCTCGCCGAGGGCGTGCTCTTCGAGCGGCGGCTGTTCCACTCCATGTTCGCGCTCGCAGACCAGAAGGAGGGCATGGCCGCCTTCGTCGAGAAGAGAAAACCGACCTTTAAGAACAAATAGGGACAGTAATGGGGACTGTCCCCATTATTCTCATCGCCGCCCACATCTTCTCGATGCTGGGCTTTTCCACCTACCCGGCGCTCTTGCCGCAGCTGCAGGGGGAGTGGGGCCTGTCGAACTCCGAGGCAGGGATCGTGGGGAGCCTGTTTTTCGCCGGCTACATCGGCACGGTGTCCGCCTGGACGGCGCTCACCGACCGCATCGACGGGCGCTGGGTGTACGTCGCGGGAAGCGCGCTCGCGCTCGCGGGCTGCGCGGGCTTCGGCCTCGCCGCGCAGGGATTCGCGAGCGCCTGCGCGTTCCAGGCGCTGCTCGGCGCCGGCATCGCCGGCACCTACATGCCGGGCCTGCGCCTGCTCTCCGACGCGGTGCACGGCCCGTCGCAGAGCCGCTACATCGCGTTCTATACGTCGTTCTTCGGCATCGGCGCCGCGCTCTCCTTCGCGCTCGCGGGCTGGATCGCGCCGCTCGCCGGGTGGCGCATGGCCTTCCTCCTGTGCTCGGCCGGATCCGCGGTTTCGGGCTGCATGGTGCTCGCGAGCCTGCCGGCGAAGAAGCCCGCCGGCGGCACGCACTCGATCCTCTTTCCGCTTGCCGCCTGGCGCAAGCTGCTCGCCAATCGCGCGGCCGCGGGCTACACGCTCGGCTACGGCGTGCACTGCCTGGAGCTGTTCGGCTCGCGCGGCTGGATGGTGGCGTTCCTTTCCTTCGCGGGGGGCATCGGCGCCTCGGGCGCCGCGCCCTGGAACGCGACCACGATCGCGGCGGCGGTGAACCTCGCCGCGGTGCCCGCCTCGATCCTCGGCAACGAGATGGCGCTGCGCATCGGCCGGCGTCCCTGGGTGCTCATGGTGATGACCGCCTCTTCGCTCGCCGGCATCGCGCTCGCCTTCTCCGCGCCGCTGCACTGGGCGTTCGTGGTGGCGATCCTCGTCGCCTACTCCATGCTGGTGATGGGCGAGTCGGCCACCCTCACCGCCGGGCTGGTCGCGACCGCGCCGGCCGAGCTGCGCGGGGCGGCGATGGGCCTTTACTCGCTCGTCGGCTTCGCCGGCGGCATGCTCGGCCCCACGGTGTTCGGCGCGGCACTCGACCTGGCGGGCGGGCAGGCGAGCCTCTTCGCCTGGGCATGCGGCTATGCGGCAATCGGCGCCGGCTGCCTCGCGGCGCCGCTCGTCGTGCGGCTATTCCGGGCCGCGCGCTAGTATCATCTGCGCCAAGGAGGAAGGAGACCATGGAACGCATCTGGCTGAAGAGCTACCCCCCGGGCATGCCCGCGGACGTGACCTGGAACGAGTTCAAGTCGGTGGGCGAGCTGTTCGAGAAGAGCTGCGCCAAGTTCGCCGGCCGCCCGGCGTTCCACTGCATGGGCAAGACGCTCGCCTTCGCGGAGATCGACAGGATGAGCCGCGACTTCGCCGCCTGGGTGCAGGCGAAGGGCCTGCCCAAGGGCGCGCGCGTGGCGATCATGATGCCCAATTGCCTGCAATACCCGGTCGCGCTCTTCGGCACCCTGCGCGCCGGCTACACGGTGGTGAACGTCAATCCGCTCTACACCCCGCGCGAGCTCGAGCACCAGCTGAAGGACTCCGGGGCGGAAACGATCGTCATCCTGGAGAACTTCGCGCACACGCTGGAGGAAGTGCTGCCGAGGACGCCGGTGAAGCACATCGCGGTGGCCGCGCTCGGCGACCTGCTCGGCGTGAAGGGGCACATCGTCAACTTCGTGGTGCGGAACGTGAAGAAGATGGTGCCGGCGTTCGAGCTGCCGGGCGCCGAGCGCTTCAACGCCGTGCTGAAGCAGGGCGCGGGCCTCACGATGAAGCCCTTCGCCACGGGCCACGGCGACCTCGCCTTCCTGCAGTACACGGGCGGCACCACGGGCATCTCCAAGGGCGCCATGCTCACGCACGAGAACATCCTCGCCAACATCGCGCAGTCTTCATGGAACCTGACCGCGGCGCTGGGCGGTGATACGCCGGTAATCATCACCGCGCTGCCGCTCTACCACATCTACTCGCTCACCGTGAACTGCCTGCTGATGGCGAAGATGGGAGGCTTCAACATCCTCATCACCAACCCGCGCGACATCCCGGCCTTCGTGAAGGAGCTCGCCAAGCACCGCTACAACATGATCACGGGCGTGAATACGCTCTTCAACGCCTTCCTCAACAACCCGGACTTCCACAAGCTCGACTTCTCGCACGTCAAGGTGTGCGGCGCCGGCGGCATGGCGGTGCAGAAGGCGGTCGCCGACCGCTGGAAGCAGGTGACGGGCAGGGTGCTGATCGAGGGCTACGGCCTCACCGAGACGAGCCCGGTGGCCACCATGAACCCCCCGGGCCTCACCGAGTTCAACGGCTCGATCGGCCTGCCCCTGCCCTCCACTGACATCGTCATCCGCGACGACGACAACCGGCCCGTGGCGCTCGGCCAGCCGGGCGAGATCTGCATCAAGGGCCCGCAGGTGATGAAGGGCTACTGGCAGCGCCCCGACGAGACGGCGAAGGTGATCGACGAGGGCGGCTTCCTGCACACGGGCGACGTGGGCGTGATGGACGACGAGGGCTTCATCCGCATCGTCGACCGCAAGAAGGACATGATCCTCGTCTCGGGCTTCAACGTGTACCCGAACGAGATCGAGCAGGTGGTGGCCATGCACCCGGGCGTGCTCGAAGTGGCCGCGATCGGCGTGCCCGACGAGCATTCGGGCGAGGTGCCGAAGCTGTTCATCGTGAAGAAGGACCCCGCGCTGACGGCCGAGGCGGTCATGGAGTTCTGCAAGGAGCAGCTCACCGGCTACAAGCGCCCGAAGCACGTCGAGTTCCGCACCGAGCTGCCGAAGACCAACGTCGGCAAGATCCTGCGCCGGGCGCTGCGCGACGAGAAGAAGGCGGCCTAAAACAACTTTAAATGGGGACAGTCCCTATTTTTCTCATTTGAGAAAAATAGGGACTGTCCCCTTTTTCATGCCAACCGACCTCGCCAAGGGCCTCGTCTGGCTCGGCATCGCCATCGCCTCCTGGGGTGCGCTGTTTTCCGTGGCGAAGAGGACGCTGCCGGTGCTCGATGCGTTCTTCCTCGGCTCGGTGCGCTATGCCTTCGGCGTATTGATCTTCATCGCCATCCTGTGGGCGGCCGAAGGCGGACAGGCGCTGCGCTACGGCGGCCGGCTCCTGCCGGCGGCGTTCTTCGGCCTCATCGGCTTCTGCGGCTTCAACCTTCTCGTCTGGTGGGGCCTCTTCTTCACGCGCCCCGAGCACGCCGCGATCATCATGGCACTGCAATCGCCCATGACGGCGATCGCGGTGTGGCTCACCCAGGGCAAGCGCCCGCAGCCGTTCACCCTCGGCTGCGTGGCGGTGGCGATCGCGGGAGTGGTGCTGGTGGTGACCAAGGGTAGCCTCTCGGGCGTGTTCGCGGGGGGCTCGCTCCTCGGCGACCTTCTCGTCTTCCTCGGCGCGGTGAGCTGGGTGATCTACACCATGGCGGAGTGGCACTTCTCGGGCTGGTCACCGCTGCGCATGACGGTGCTGACGGCGATCCCGGGCGCCATCGGCCTGGTCGCGATCAATGCCGCGGCGATCGGCTTGGGCTTCGCCGAGCTGCCGAGCCTTGCGGCGGTGTGGTCGGTGAAGTGGCAGATCGCCTACTTCGTCGTCTTCACCGTGGTGCTCGGCGTGCTCGGCTTCAACAACGGCGTGAAGTACCTCGGGGCGCTGAACACCATGCTGATGCTGAACCTGATCCCGGTGATCGTATTCGCGATCGAGGCGTGGCTCGGCAGGAGCTACGCGGCGATCGAGCTGGCGGGGGCGGCCCTGGTGATCGGGGCGCTGGTGGCGAACAATCTCTTCTTGAGAAGGCAGGCGGGAGCTGTCAGGTAATTACCCGATAGCCACCAAGCGAATCATCGGGTTAGGCTGCAAAGAATTTTTGTCCTTCGCGAGCCCTTGCCGTGCGTCACGCGGTAGCGAACAATGCAACCGTCGCTCCTGGGCGGAGGTCAGCATGAACGTCCTCATCGTCGACGATCACCCGATGGTGGCCGAGTACCTGCGCGGCGCGGCGGGCCGCGCGATCCCCGATGCGCTGGTGAGAATCGCTGGCAATCTCGAGTCGGCCTTCGAATCGATGCGCCACAGCCCGGCGGACATGGTCATGCTCGACCTCGGCCTGCCCGGCTGCGGCGGCGTCGAGTCGCTGCTGCGCTTCCGCAAGGCGTTTCCCGCGGTGCGCGTGGTGGTCATCTCCAGCGAGGACGAGCGCAATTCGATCCGCGGCTGCCTGGCGCTGGGCGCAGCCGGTTTCATTCCCAAGTCGGCCGGGCCCAAGGTGATGGTGAACGCGCTGCGGCTCATCGCCGAGGGCGGGAGATACATCCCGCCGGAGGCGCTGGGCGAGGCATCCGCGGAGCCGGCCGCGACGCCCAGGATGACCCGCGCGCAGGGGAGCTCGCCGGAGGCCAGGCTCACCGAACGCCAGCGCGAGGTGCTGCAGCGCTTGCTCGATGGCCGCACCACCAGCCAGATCGCGGCGGAACTCGGCATCGCCGAATCCACGGCGAAGCACCACACGCTGGCCGTCTATGCGGCGTTCGGCGTGTCCTCCAGGGCGGACCTGATGCTCGCGGCGACGCAACGGGGCGCGGCGACGGGGTAAATGGGGACTGTCCCTATTTAAGCGGCATCAGTTGCAGCCGCTTCACCCCCGCCGCCTCGATCTTCTTCCGGTCCGCCACCATCGGGATGTACTCGCCGCGCGCCCAGGCCTCGCTGAACGACTTGTAGTGCGCCGAGAAGATGTTGCCCGACTGCCCGCCCGAGTGGATGTAGAGCGAGCTGTCCAGATCGCTCAAATCATAGATCGCGCGCAGGCTCGCCGCGTGCGTGTTGGCGAAAGGCCGCACCTCGTCCTCCATGCGGTTGCGCCCGACGTTCACGGTATAGGCATCGCCCGGGCTCGGCACGCTGATGTCGAACCACGGCGCGAGCCAGCGCATGCGGCCGAAAGGGCGGTGCTCGTGGCGCGCGACGTGCGCCGTGCCCCAGCGCCACATGGCCATGTCGCCGCCGTAGCGCCGGCGCAGGTCGGCGAGGGCCGCCTCGAGCGTCGCCGCGAGCACGGCGTCGCAGCTCTCGGCCTGCCGCGTGCGCACGTCGTCGCACCAGCGCCCCTGGCCGCCGCGGTCGTTGAGCACGGCGGTGAGGAACGGCGCGCGCGCGAGCCAGTTGCCGCGCAGCGCCTCGCCCAGCTCGTCGCCATAGATGGCGCGCGAGAATTCGCGCCACCAGGCCCACAGGATGAGCGGCTCGGTGCGATCGGCGGCCATGGCTGCGTCCCAGCCCGCGAGGAGCTGCAGCGCGCGGCGACCCTCGTCGCTCGCCGGCTTGACCGCCAGCAGGCGCGGCAGCAGCTCGCGCACGGGCAGCGACACCACGTCGCCCTGGATGCGCGCGAAGCTGCCGATGGAGTGCGTGGGCAGCGCGCGCAGCAGCTCGGCGATGCGGTGCGCGCGGTAGGGCGATTGCCAGTCGCTGGTGATGAAGTGCGGATAGCCGGGCGGGGTGATGCGGTGGTTGGCGGTCACGATCTGGCCGCCGGACGGGTTGTACGAGTGCGGCAGCTCGGCGAACGGAATGAATCCCGCCCAGTCGTATTTCGCCAGCCAGCCCGGCGCGGGCGCCATGCCCTTCAGGTCGTTCCCGGCTTTTCGCACCGGCACGCGCCCGGGTGCGACGAAACCGATGTTGCCCGCGGCATCGGCGTACACGAAGTTCTGCTGCGGCGAATGGTAGTCGCGCAGCGCCGCGAGAAAGCCCGGCCAGTCGCGCGCGCGCGCGAGCTTCAGCGCCGATTGCATGGTGAGGTCGTCCTCCCGGAGCGCGGTCCACTGGAACGCGATGACGTGGCCGCGCGGCGCGGCGGCCAGCGCGCTGCGCGAGACGTCCGAGATCACCGGCCCGTGGCGCGTCACGCGCACCTGCAGGCGCACGTCGGCTGCGCCCTTCATCTTGATAACCTCCTCGATCACCTTGAAGGGCCGCGGGCCTTCGGGCGTGAGGTAGTCGCCCGCGCCGTCGAGGCGCTCGAGGTAGAGGTCCTGCACGTCCGGGCCCGTGTTGGTTGCGCCCCAGGCGAAGTGCGTGTTGTGCCCGAGCACGATCGCGGGTACGCCCGGGAGCGTCGCCCCGATCGCATCGACGCCGGGCGCGGACAGGTGCGCGAAGTACCACACGACGGGCGCGGTGAGCCCGAGGTGCGGGTCGTTGGCGAGCAGCGGCTTGCGCGTGGCGCTCTTCGCGCCGGACACGACCCAGCTGTTCGAGCCTGCGTAAATGGGGACAGTCCCTATTTTTCCTATTTTTCTCATTTGCAAATGAGAAAAATAGGGACTGTCCCCATTTGCCAGCCGCACGCTGTCGCGCTCCAAGGCGCCGTAGAGCTGGCGCAGCTCGGGGAGCTCGGGGTGGGTCTCGCCGGGGTAGGGCGGCAGCAGCTCGTGGATGCGCGCGTTCGGCAGCGTCTTCGACAGCCGCAGGCGCAGGAGCTCGCTTCTCCAGTTGCCGCCGAGGTCCCAGGCCATCATCTTGATCCAGCCGAGCGAATCGGCCGGCCTCCAGGGCTCGGGATTGACGCCCGTCATCCAGAACTCGATCGGCAGCACGGGCTTCGACTCGAGAAAGGCGTTCACGCCCGCCGCGTAGGACTCGAGCAGGCCGCGGGTTTGCGCGTCGAGCTGCTTGAAGTTCGCTTCGGCGGCGCGGCCTATGCCGAGGGTGCGCAGGAAGCGGTCGTTCTCGAGCGCGCCCTCGCCGAAGATTTCCGCGAGCCGGCCCGCCGCCGTGCGCCGGTTGACCTCCATCTGCCAGAGCCGGTCCTGCGCGTGCACGTAGCCGAGCGCGTAGATCGCGTCGGCGAAGCTCTGCGCGCTGATGTGCGGCACGCCGTAGCCGTCGCGCAGCACCTCCACGGGCTTCGCCAGGCCCGCCAGGCGGAGCTCCCCCTCCTCCTGGGGCAGGGACTGGCGCAGGTGCAAGTAGCCGCCGGCCGCCGCGAGGACGATGAGCACTAATGCCGCAAAGGCCACCCGGCGCAGGATCTGCACCAGGTAAGCATACGTTTTCCCTGTGATTTCCGCGAATGCGGCAGCGCCGCAAATCTGCTATAACGAAGCCGTCATCATGGCAATGGGAGCCGCACCGTGCTCTACAGCCTGTACGAAGCGCAGCATGCCTGGCTCACGCCCTTCCGGCTCATCGCGGAAGCGCAGCGCGGCTGGTTTGCCCATCCCTTCATGCCCTGGGCGGAGGCGCCGCTCGCCAAGCAGCTCGCCGCCTCGAACGACTTGTTCCTGCGCGTCACGCAGCGCTACGAAAAGCCCGCCTGGCGCGTGGCCGGCGCCGACATCGAGGTCGCGCTCTGCAAGCCCTTCTGCCAGCTCCTGCACTTCAAGCCCGCCGCCCCGCGCGGCCGCGCGGTTCCCAAAGTCCTCGTCGTAGCACCGCTCTCCGGGCACCACGCGACGCTGCTGCGCGACACCGTGCGCACGCTCCTCGCCGAGCACGACGTGTGGATCACCGACTGGGTGGACGCGCGCCGGGTGCCGCTCGCCGCGGGGCCTTTCCGTCTCGCCGACTACGTGGACTACGTGCGCGAGTTCATCCGCCTGCTCTCGCCCGACGCGCACGTCGTTTCCGTGTGCCAGCCCACGGTGCCGGTGCTCTGCGCCATCGCGCTGATGGCGGAAGCGGGCGAGCCGCAGCGGCCGAAGACGATGGTGATGATGGGCGGGCCGATCGACGCGCGCAAGAGCCCCACCGCGGTCAACAACCTCGCCATGACGCGGCCGCTGTCGTGGTTCGAGCGCCACGTCATCCACCGCGTGCCGGCCAAGTACCCGGGCTACCACCGCCGCGTGTACCCGGGCTTCCTGCAGCACCTCGGTTTCGTCGCCATGAACCCGGACCGCCACCTGAACGCGCACTGGGACTACTTCAAGCACCTCCTGGAAGGCGACGACGACTCGGCCGAGCGCCACCGCGAGTTCTACGACGAATACAACGCCGTCATCGACCTGCCCGCCGAGTACTACCTCGACACGGTAAAGGCGGTGTTCCAGGACTTCGCGCTGCCCAAGGGCCGCATGTTCGTGCGCGAGCGCCTGGTGCGGCCGCAGACCATCCGCGACACGGCGCTCCTCACCATCGAGGGCGAGCTCGACGACATCTCCGGCAACGGCCAGACGGAAGCCGCGCATCTGCTGTGCCTCAACATCCCGAAGCAGCGCCGCCAGCACTTCCTCGCGCCGCGCGTCGGCCACTACGGCATCTTCAGCGGCCGGCGCTGGCGCGAGGTGATCTACCCGCGCGTGCGGGACTTCATCCGCGCGCACGGCTGATTATTTACGCAGCGCGAGGAAGAGCGCGAGCGCGGCGAAGGCGATAAACCAGGCGAGCGACCACTCGGCGATCGACAGGCCGAGCAGGGTCCAGTGCACTTCCGCGCACTGCCCCGAGCCGCGCAAGAGCAGCTGCAGCGTGCGCCCGAGCGGAAAGTTCTCCACCATGTAGAAAAGGTCCGGCCCGCAGGCGGGCACCTGGTCGGCGGGCAGACGCTGCAGCCACACGTGGCGTACGGCGGTGGCGATGCCGCCCGCGGCGAAAACGAGCGCTGCGATCGAATACGCGATCGCGCCCGCTCGCCCGGGCCCGTGCAGCGCGCCGGCGGCGAGCGCGAAGAGAATCCCGTAGTAGAAGCCCCGCTGCACGAGGCAGAGCGGGCAGGGGTCCTGGCCCTCGAAGAACTGCAGGTAATAGGCGTAGGCGAGCAGGCCGGCGCACACCAATGCGCCCGCCATGGCCATCTGTCTAAACGATAGCTTGGAAAAAGGTAGCTCTGAAATCTTCATACGCCAGAGCAAGTTAACACGGAAAGAGACGCTCTCGTACCCTTCACCGGTTCAGGGGATTGGCTTTGGCGGGACAGCGGAATAAAGTGTGGCAAATTGCCTGTTCTCCCACGGCAGGCTGCACAAGCTCCAAACGGGACCACGCGGTACGTCAAGGTTAGGGGGATAGACATGAAACGCATGACGAAAATCTCGATCGCCGTTGCGTGCGCGCTGGGCATGAGCGCTGCGCTCGCGCAGACGGTCCAGCGCGGCGACGAAACGGTGAGCAACGCGACGCAGACGGTGGCGCAGGCCTCCACCGCGGCGCCGATCCAGACCGCGCAGGCGGGCGGCACGGCCACCGGCGCGTCCACGAGCGGCGCGGTCGCCGGCGCGGGCCTCGGCACGACGCTGGTGGTGGTGGGTGCGGCAGTGGCGGCCATTGCCATCGCATCGGACAGCGGCTCTACGGTCACGCACTGAGCGCAGCAACGCTTTTCTAGGGCCGGCGCAGCGTTCCCGGGAACACGCAGGCCGCGTGGCGCACGCCGGTCTTCACGATCGCCGCCGCCATCGCCTCGCAGTCGCGCCGCAGCGTCGCCGGCGGCCCTTCCATGGCGAGGCGCACGCCGGGCGCGATCACCACGTGCACCGGCACCGCGTCGCCCATGAGGAGCGCGAGCTCCAGGCCGTGCAGCTCGCGCTCGCAGCGCGCGTACACCACCTGGCACTGCTTGCACGCCGTCTTCAGCGGCGCGAGGAAGCGGTCGTTCGCCTTGCCGCAGTCGTCGCGCGCGTCGGTGCGGTCCTGCACCATGTGGAAGGTGTAGCCGTCGGACGAAGCGAGCTTCGACACCGGGAAGTAGTGCTGGTTGCGGACGTGGTAGTGCGCGAGCACCGCGCCCGCGGCGAGCAGCACGACGATGATCAGCGCTTTGCGCATGCAATCAGTAGCACGGCGTCCACGCCGTCGGCTTGTCCCAGACGATGTCGCCGGCCTGCAGCTCGACGCCCGCCACCACGTGGCGATCGCCCGGCTCATCGACGCGCACGCCCACCTGAGCGCCCTCGACGCCCACCACCACGCCGCGGATCCACTCCGAGAGCGCGATGCCCACCGGCATCTCGCGGCACACCGTCCGGCCCTCCTTGGCCACCGCTTGCATCGCTTCCTGCGCGTGCTTTCTCTGCGCGAGCATCATCGGCGTGGCGAAGCCGGCGATGCGATCCTCCTCCCACGGCCCGCGGTAGACGTCGCCCGTCGGCCAGCGGTAGGTGCCCTCGCCGTGGCGCCTGTCGTTCGCATAGCCGCCTTCGTACGTCTCGCCCTGCCACGGCCCGCGGCCCCAACTGTACTTCCCCCGGCCCTCCTTGCGGCCCTCGAGGAAGCTTCCCTCGTAGCGATCGCCGTTCGGCCAGGACTTCACGCCGAAGCCGTGCTTCTTCCCCGCCTTGAAGCCGCCCTCGTAGGTCGCGATGCCGCTCGCGCGGCCCTGCCCTTCGGCGAGGCCGTCAAGGCAGGGGCCGGAGTAGGAGGACTGGAGCTCGGGGTCGAGGACTTTGCAGTCCTGGCCGGCGGCGTTCGAGCAAGCGACGAGAAAAACCGCGGCGAGACCATGGAAAATCGAATCAAGGCACCGCGGTGTCGTCATCGCCTGATAGGGACTGTCCCCATTTAAAAGTTAAAGGCAGTAAATACATCAAAAGTCCCACGCCAGGCTCACATTGTTCAATCCCACGCCCAGGCGAGGCGCGTCCTTGCGCAATCTTGCATCGCGGCGCGCCTCCCAGGCGAGGCTGCCGAGCCAGTAGCCGAGCAGCGACCCCGCCACGGTGTC
>Ga0214472_10008089_pt1 | contig 10980 bp, 11 predicted proteins | sample RVTome_6_FD_207662 | JGI IMG/M metagenome (GOLD analysis project Ga0214472, IMG submission 207662) | Soil microbial communities from uranium-contaminated site in the Upper Colorado River Basin, Wyoming, United States - RVT140D175 | ecosystem: Environmental > Terrestrial > Soil > Contaminated >...
GATCTGGAACGAGTGCGCGCCGAGAAGATCGAGCGGCTCCGCGCCGCCGGCATGCCAGCCTATGCGCTTTCGGCCGAGCGGACCCACACCGCCGCCCAGGTCATCGCCGAGTTCGAAGCCGCCGTGGATGACCGCCTCGAAGCCTCCGTCGTCGGCCGCATCAAGTCGGCCCGCCACATGGGCAAGACCAGCTTTGTCCATATTGAAGACGGCAGCGGCCGGCTCCAGCTCTATTTCCGCGTCAATGAAGTCGGCGATGAACTGCTTGACCTGCTCGAGCAGGCCTTCGACCTGGGCGACTTCATCCAGGCCCAGGGCTTCCTCTTCCGCACCAAGACCGGTGAGGTCACGCTGCACGTCGAGCACTTCCGCATGCTGGCCAAGGCCATTACGCCGCTGCCCACCCCCAAGGTCGAAGTGATCGATGGCCAGCAGGTGGTGCACGACGCCTTTGCCGATCCCGAGGCCCGCTACCGCCAACGCTACGTAGACTTGGCCGTCAACCCCGACGTGCGCCAAATCTTCCGCACGCGGGCGCGCATCCTGCGCGCCGCCCAGACCTTCCTCGACGAGCGCGGCTTTCTCGAGGTGGAGACGCCAATCCTGCAGCCGATCTACGGCGGGGCCGCTTCGACACCCTTCACCACTCATCATGAACAGCTGCATCAGGACCTATATCTGCGGATTTCGTTCGAGCTTTACCTCAAGCGGCTTCTGGTCGGCAATCTGGAACGGGTCTATGAAATCGGGCGCGATTTCCGCAATGAGGGCGTGTCCTTCAAGCACAACCCCGAGTTCACCCAACTCGAGTTCTACATGGCCTACGTCGACTACCATCAAATGATGGCGCTGACTGAATCGCTAGTCGCCTACATCGCCGAGCAGGCGACCGGCTCAACCACGATTGATTTCGGCGAGCACCGCATTGACCTGACGCCGCCATGGACCCGCATGACCCTGAGCGACGCCATCCGCCAGCATGCTGAGATTGACCTGGACGCGCATCCGACGGCCGACAGCCTGCGGGGCGCCATGGAAGCCGCCGGACGCGAGCCGTCGCCCGGCGCCAGCCGCGGCAAAATGATCGACTCGCTGCTCAGCACCTTTGTCGAGCCCAGGCTGATCCAGCCGGCGTTTTTGCTGGACTACCCGCGCGATATCTCACCCCTGGCGCGCCAGCACCGGGATCACCCGGAATTGGTTGAGCGGTTCGAGGGCTTTGCCGGGGGGATGGAGCTGTGCAACGCCTTCAGCGAGCTGATCGACCCCTTCGATCAGGAGCAGCGTTTCCTGGAGATGGGCCGGACGTATCAAGCCGATGACGAGGAGCGCCACCCGCTCGATGAGGACTACTTACAGGCGATGCGCTACGGCATGCCGCCCAATGGGGGGGTCGGCATGGGGATCGATCGGCTAACCATGCTGCTGACCAACCATCGGTCGATCCGCGAAGTCATTCTCTTCCCGCACCTGCGCCAGCGAGAGGACTAATCCGGGTCCGGCGGGGCCAAACCGGCGGCCCGGCAGTAGTAACCGGCCGAATCGCGCAGGCCCTGCGCCAGTGGCCTCGGTTGGTAGCCTAGTTCTTGGTGCGCTTTTCGGTTGGTGCCCAGATAGGTGACCCCACCCTGAACCCGCAGTGCTTCCCCTGTGTAGCGCGGCGGGATGGGGAGCCAAGCGTCAAGCAATGACATCGGAACCGACAGCGCCCGCAGCAGCCGGGCAGGTAGGCGCATCCTAGGCGCAGGAATGCCAAAGACCTGCTCGGCGATTTCGAAGCCCTCGATCAAGGTGTGGCATGGACCGGCAATGATATAGCTCTGGCCGGCCCGGCCGCGATCCATCGCTAGCAGGTGGCCATCGGCCACGTCATCGACGTGTGCCCAACAATAGGCGGCCCGAGTCGGCAGCGCCGGCAGGTCCCCCCGCAACCAGTCGATAAGCGCCCGGCCGGAAGGGCTGGCGTCGCCCGGGCCATAGATCAAGCCGGGCTGCACAATCACGAGCGGCAGGCCGGCCTCCATCATCGGTTCGGCCACCTGGACATGCGCCTGCCATTTGGTTCGGTCGTAAACCGACACGTGCTCCCCGGCGAAGCGGTAGTTCTCGTCCATCACCTGTCCCCGGGTATCGCTGTTGACGGCCAGTGTGCTGGTGTAGACGCCCTTGGGGATGCCGAGTTCGGCCATCGTTTCGAGGACGTTGCGGGTGCCGTCGACATTGATCCGGCGGGCCAGGTCCGGTTTGTTCAGGCCGACTTCATACCAGCCGGCGACATGGAAGACGCCGTCGACGCCGGCCATGGCCGGCGCCAGGCTGGCCCTGTCGGTGATGTCGCCATGCATCAGGCGTACACCCGGCGCCTCCAGATGGCGGGCGCGCTCGAGCGACCGGACCAGCGCCGTCACCTGATCGCCGCGGCCCCGCAGCTTGCCCAGCAGCCGGCCGCCGACGAAGCCGGTGGCCCCTGTCAGGAGGTAGTGCATGTCAGGCCTCCCCGGAAGAGGTTGTCTCGGTGGTGCTGTTGGGTTGGACCAGGTAGATGCCAGGCAGGCTGAGCAGCGTGACCCCGCCCTTGATCAGCACGTTGGCCCAGAAGATCGAGACCAATACGGCAGGCGGCAGTTGGCCGCTAAACGCCAGCCAGACAAAGATCAGGCTGTCGACCGGCACCGCCACGGCGTTGCTGACCAACACCCGGGCCCATTGGAATCGCCTTGTGATGCGGGTGACCCACAGGTGATAGATCTCGGTGTCGAGCAGTTCGGCAATAAGCTCGGCAGCAATCGAGGCCAGCACGATGCGCCAGACCGGCGCCAGCACTGCGTTCCAATCCGACTGCGGCCCGGCGGCTGGATCGTAGGGCAAGCGGCTGACGAGCCAGAATAGGCCGGCCATCAGCAAGTTGATGGCGGCCGCCGTGACGATCAGCAGTCTTGCGCCGCGCCGGCCGATGACCTTGTGCGCCAGGTCGCGCAGAGTGAAGGTGAATGGGTAGATCAACGTGCCGGCGTCGACCGACAGCCCCGCCAGGCTCACGATCTTGAGGCTGGTGATATCGGCCAGCATTTGCGCCGCAATATACGCGGCGCAGACGAGGAGCAGGGCCGTGGCCGGCTGCGTTCGTCTCACGGCGGCCTCATTCACCATCGGCCGGCCGCCTCCAACCGGTTGCCTTGCGCAGCACTGCCCAGCGCGAGCGTGCGTGGACCCAGGGTGTGGATAGTTTGCCCTGCACCTCGCCGGAGGCCAATGCCTGGCGGAATTCGTCGGCGTTGGTGAACGCTGCCAGCATGAAGAGCGCCTGTCCCAACTCGCCGGCGCTGTGGGCATCGGAGCCGGCCGTGCCGGGCAGTTCCGCCAAGCGGGCGGCCTCGGCGGCCTGATCGTTGGGTGCGGGGGTCAGGGCCCGTGCGTTGAAAATCTCCACCGCATCCACCTGGGGCAGAATCTGGGCCAGGGCCTGGGGCGCCCACGACCCACTGCGTTTGCGGTCGAACGGATGCGCCACGGAGATCACCGCACCTTGCCGGCGCAGGCGGAGAATGGTCTCGTTTGGGCTTAGGCCCGCCGGCACCTCCTCGGTCAGGAAGTAGCCCAACAGCTCACCCTCGGTGGTCTTGATCTCCTCGCCCACGATGATCAGGTCTGGGGCCAGCCGGGCGGCCGCCAAGGCACCGCCAATGGCGTTGTGATCGGTGACGGCCACCCGCTCGAGGCCGCGTTTACGGGCGGTCTCGATCAATTCTCGCGGCGACACCAGGCAATCGGGGGAGTAATAGGTATGGCAGTGCAGCTCAACTTGCCAGCGGGTCAGGAGAGCCTCCGTTCCAGGGTGCGCCTCGAAAGCATTCTAGTCGATGGTCGCCCACGCCCGGCCTGCGGACCGGCATGCTACAATCACCTACATGGCCGATTGGGAAGAAGAAGTACACCCACCACGTTACAACCCGGTCACCCGGCACGCTTTTCGACGCCAGGTCTGGCTTCAGATCTACCTGCCGCTTGTGCTTGGGATTCTGGGAGTAGCGGTGGTCGCCTACCTGCTGGCGCAGCGGAGCGTGGCCGCTCCGAGGGCTTGGGCCGACGCTTCGCTGATCTTGTTGCTAATGCCCGTGCTGGTGGTGGCGCTGTTGCCCATCGTGCTGTTTGCCGGCCTGGCTTATCTGGCGGGCTTGCTCATCCAGCGCATCCCGGATCCGGCGAGCCGGGCGCAGGATGCACTCGCCGAGGTCGCTCGCCAGGCACGGCAAGCTGGTGCGGTTGCCGTCCGCCCGATGATTGTGACTCAATCGTTCCTGGCGGCACTGGCGCGAGCGATCCGTCGATTGGCGGCTGTCGTCGATTTCAAGGACGAAGGATAGGCAATGGACTCGGAAGAGCTGATGCAAAACCAGGATGAGGGTTGGAAGGGACGCTTGCTGTTGGCCGGAGGGCTGGTGGGGGCGCTCACTGGCTTGGGCATCGCTTACCTGATGGTGCAGCGGGCCGAGCGCCGCGGTGGTGACCTAGAGTTGAGCAGCGGGGAAGGCCTGCGCCTTGGCCTTCTCCTGCTGGGCATGCTCCGTCAGGTGGCCGATCTGGCCTCGCCGGACACGGAATAGAGGCCACGAACGCACCATAAGGGCTCCCAGCATGGGGAGCTCTTTTGATTCTTGACCTAACCGACCGTCCCCCATATAGTTAACCGTATGGTTGAGCATGATGTCGTTCTGCTGGATCGAACTTTTGGTGCGCTGGCCAACCCGACACGGCGCAGCCTGCTCGAGCAGTTGGCCGCGGGCGAGGCGACGGTGAGCGAGTTGGCGGCGCCCTACCGGATGTCGTTGGCCGCCGTCTCAAAGCACCTGCAGGTGCTGGAACAGGCTGGCCTGATCGAGCGGCGCGTCGAAGGCCGCCGGCATCACCTGTCACTGGCGCCGGCTCCCATCGAGCGTGCCGCCGGCTGGCTGGCCCGCTACCAACGGTTCTGGGAATCCAGTCTGGCTGCCCTGGCAGCAATGGCCGCTGACGGCGAATGAACCTGGCTGAGTCCAGCGAGACTCTGCGTTTTAGCCTGCGTTTGGCGGCGCCGCCCGCGCGTGTCTTCGCCTTATGGACCGAGCCGGCCGCGATCAAGCGCTGGTTTGGCGGTTTCGAAACCGAGGTCGAGTGGGTCGGGATCGACCTTCGGGTCGGGGGCGTTTACCGGATCGTCGTGCTCGACGAGGCGGGCCCGTCAAGCGTGACCGGTGAATTCCTGGTCGTCGAGCCGCCCACTCGGCTACGCTACACCTGGATCCTGGAGCGGGGCGGCGAGCGGGCCCCGGCTACCGTCGTCACGGTCGCCTTCAGCGCCAGCGGCGACGGCACAGCCCTCGAGCTCGAGCATGGACCCTTCGTCGACGAGCCGATCCGCCAGCTGCACGCCGCCGGCTGGCAGGCTTGTTTCCAAGCGCTGCAATCCCTGACGGCATAACAAGACACCGGCAAGCCTTGACCCTAGTTCGATCTTCGAGTAACATTCAACCAAGCGGTTGAATATTAGAAGGAGAGGGACATGGCCGACATCCTGCATTTGGTTCCGATCGCGGCGGCCCCGGACGAGGTTTACCGGGCGCTCACCACGGCCGGTGGCGCACGCGCGTGGTGGACGGTTGATGCCGATCTCGAGCCCGAAGTTGGTAGCCTGGGGCAGTTCCGCTTTGAAGGCGGCGCCGTCGTCTTCAATATGCGAGTCGACAAGCTCGAAGGTAACAAGTCCATCACGTGGCAGGTCGAGGAACCGGCGCCTCCGGAATGGGTGGGCACAATGGTGAGTTTCGATTTGGAGCCGGCCAACGGCGGAACAAACCTGCTATTTGGGCATCATGATTGGGGATCGACAGAAGGCTCGTTTCCGTCGATCAACTACAACTGGGCATACTACTTGACCAGCCTGAAGGAGTACCTGGAGAAGGGGAAGGGGTTTCCGCACGGTTCGTAGGCGGGAAGGGCTGAGTCCAAATGTGAGATATCGATTCGCAGCCTTGCGAGAGCCCGGATAATGCTGGACGTCAGCACGGAGATCCTGATCGAACGCCCTCGCTCCGAAGTGGCGAACTACAGCGCCAACCCTGACAACACGCCGGCCTGGTACAAGAACATCCATCAGGCCCGCTGGCTGACAGCGCCACCCCTGGCCGTTGGCTCCCGGATCGCCTTCGTCGCCATGTTTCTGGGCCGGCGGCTCGAGTACAGCTACGAAGTCGTCTCATTTGACGCCGGCAGGCGCCTGGTCATGCGCACCGCCGAGGGTCCATTCCCAATGGAGACCACCTACGAGTGGTCGGAGGCCGGGCCGAGTGCTACCCGGATGACGCTGGGAAACCGAGGTTCGCCCGCTGGCTTCTCCCGGCTGCTGACCCCGCTGCTTGCCGCCCGCGTTCAACGCGAAAACCGGGCCGATCTGGCCCAACTAAAGCAAATCCTCGAAACCTCCTAAGGCGGTCCAACTGCGAGCCGGCTGCGGCGTCAAGCGTGCCGCCGGTGGGGTCCGCAGGCAATATCTCCCAAATTTCAAGCGCCGCGGGATGGGTTCCCTACGTATACTTAGGCACGCAAGCTTGCCCTGGTCCCAGCGCGCTTGAGGTGCCTTCCTTGGTCTCGCGATCTCCCGGCCCTCGTCTGGCTGTGCCTATCAGCCAAGACGATCATATCCTTGGTCCCGAAGACGCCGCCGTCACCATCGTCGAGTACGGCGACTACGAGTGCCCCTACTGCGGCCGGGCGCACTTCGTCGTGGAGGAACTTCAGGCGCGCGACATTGGCGACATCCGCTTTGTCTTTCGCCACTTCCCCAACCGCCTGGTTCACCCGCGTGCCCGGCTGGCAGCCGAAGCCGCCGAGGCAGCTGGCACCCAGGGCAAGTTCTGGCAGATGCACCGACTGCTGTTTGAGAATCAGGAGCGCCTGGAAGAAGAGCATCTGTATGGATACGCCGCCGAGCTTGGACTTGACCTCGAGCAGTTCACCCGCGAGTTGAAAGACCACACCCATGGTGAACGGCTGCGCCGCGATTTCCGCGGTGGCACCGACAGCGGCGTACGGGGCACGCCGACCTGGTTCATCGATGGCGCCCGCTACGATGGCGCCTGGGACGCCGAGACGCTGCGCGACACGATCCGCCGCCCGCTGGCGATGCGCTTGCAGGAGATCGGGCAGGAGTTCGCCCAGATGGCGGCTTCCGGCGGGCTGATGATCCTGATCGCCAGCTTGCTGGCCCTGTTTCTGGCCAGCTCGAATATGGCCGATGTCTTCCACCGCATGTGGGAGATGGATCTCTCGTTCACGCTTGGCCAGATATCGCTGAGCGAACACCTGTCCCACTGGGTCAACGACGGGCTGATGGCGATCTTCTTTTTCGTCGTTGGCCTGGAAATCAAACGCGAGCTGACGATCGGCGAGCTGAATACGCCGAGGAAAGCCGCCTTGCCGCTGCTGGCGGCCGTCGGCGGCATGGTCCTGCCGGCTACGATCTTTGCCATTCTCAATCGCGGCGACCCACAGGCCCTCCGTGGTTGGGGCATCCCGATGGCTACCGATATTGCCTTCGCTTTGGCATTGCTGGCAGTACTGGGGGGACGCGTGCCCCTTTCGCTTCGAATCTTCTTCACGGCGTTGGCCATCGTCGATGATCTGGGGGCGATTCTGGTGCTGGCCCTGTTCTACTCGGGGGACCTGCAGCTGGCGGCTCTGGGCGCCGGTGCGGTGCTCTTCCTGGTGCTGCTCCTGTTCAACCGCTGGCGGGTGTTCTCACCGCTCCCCTATGCCCTCGTCGGCTTTGGTTTATGGTTGGCGTTCCTGCAATCCGGTGTGCATCCGACGCTGGCTGGTGTGCTGCTGGCGCTGACCATCCCGACCCGCGGCCATGCCAACCTCGACCTGCTGCTGGCCCAGACCGACACCGTGCTCAACCGATATGAATATGGGGCCGGCGGTGAAGAAGACGAAAAGGAGCAGGTCGTGGCCGGGACGCTCAAGACGGTGCTTGACCGCATCGAGCCGCCGGCCACGCGGCTGGCCCACGGTTTGCAGCCCTGGACGACCTATCTGGTGCTTCCTATCTTCGCGCTGGCCAACGCCGGCATTGCCCTCGGCGGGAGCCTGTCGGATCTGCTCGCCCCGGTCAGCTTGGGCGTGATTCTGGGCCTGGTTGTTGGCAAACCGTTGGGCATCACGCTGTTCACCTGGCTCGGCGTCCGGCTGGGTTTGGTCGAGCTGCCGCGCGGCGTCGGCTGGGGTCAGTTCGTCAGCGCCAGCATGCTGGCCGGGATTGGCTTTACCGTCTCCCTGTTCATCACCTCGGCCGCCTTCAGCGAGCCGGCGCTGCAGACAACGGCCAAACTAGGCATTTTGGCGGGGTCGATCATTGCTGCCGTCGCCGGCTTCGGCCTGTTGAGTCTAACCAGCCCGCGCTACGATCTGGTGACCACTGGCGGCCGCCAGCCTGCGCCCGCCTCGTCTTGAGGCAGCAACGATGAGCGACCGGCAATCAGCCTCACGCAAATTTCTGCCGCGTGATTACCGTGGCCAGCAGGTCACGGTCACCTACGATATCAAGCGCTGTTTGCACGCCGCCGAGTGTGTGCGCCGTGCCCCGGCCGCCTTCGACAAGGACCGCCGCCCGTGGATCATGCCCGACGCTGACTCGGTTGAGGCGGTCGTGGCGGCGGTGCTGGCGTGTCCGACCGGAGCCTTGCGTTTCGAACGCAAAGACGCACGGCAAGTCGAACAGGTTCCCGCCGCAAATATCATCTGGGTCGTTGAAGACGGTCCGTTGTACTTGCGGGGCGACATTGAAATTGTGAATGGTGACGGCGAACTTCTGCACCGGGACACCCGGCTGGCCCTGTGCCGCTGTGGCCAATCGGCCAACAAGCCCTTCTGCGACAACGCACATCTGAGCGCAGGATTCCGTGCCGCTGGCGTGAACCGGACCATCGTCACCCGGACCGACTCGGCGGCGACCGGCGGCCGGTTGCGGGTCATCCCCAGCCCGGACGGTTCGTACAAAATCTCCGGCGCGCACACTCTATTCCACGCCGCCGAATCGGCCAACGTCGAAGCCGAACCGATTGGCATCAGTCTGTGCCGCTGCGGCCAGTCGGGCTCGAAACCCTACTGTGATGGCAGCCACCGGCGGGTTGCGTTCCGCGATCCAGGCTGGTGATCCTGGGCCGCAGCCGCCAGGCCGGTGCAGAGACGTTGTATGCAACATCCCCCGGCGTTCTTTGCGATCTGGCTGAGGGGGATGCATGCGCCAGATTGGATGGTCATCACCTCCTGAATACGTATCAAACCATCAGAACTGGGATGCATCCGAGCGGAAGCTCCAGGTTGTCTCCGCCCCCAGCTTGATCCGTCAACCGGCTTCCTTGCATTCAGCAGGCGTGGGATAATCGGCCCCCGTGTCCCCTCGACGAATCGTCCCTCTCCTCTTGGTACCCATCCTGGTGGCCTGCTCACAAGTCGCGATCAACCCGCCCACGGCCGGCCCGGCCACAGCCACACCGTTTCAGGCCGCGCCGCCGACGGCAACGCCCGAGGTCGTCCGGCTATGGCTCTCGCCGGCCCTGCCTGAAGGGCTGCGCCAGGCGGCAGCCGGCCTCGACGGGCTGGACGGTCGCCCGGTTGAGATCGTCGAAGAAGAATCGGCTGCCGACGTGGTGCTCGGCCCAAATCCCGATACTCCGCTTACAACCTGGATTTACGCCTTGGTCGCCCCATTCCCCACCGTCCAGGACGACCTGACGGCCGTTGCGCTGGTGCAGGCCTGGCAGGGACAGTCGGCGCACAGCCTGCTGGTGGCGAACCGGGAGGCGGAGGCGCTGCAAAGCTTGCTGGGTGCGGGCTCGCCGCTTGCTTATGACGCCGCCGAGCTGCAGGCGGCCGCCTGGGATCAGTCGGCGTTCGCCCTCGTTCCGTTTGACGAGCTCAACCCACGCTGGAAAGTGCTGACCGTCGATGGTGCCGACCCTCTGCTGGCCGGTTTCGACCCAAACGCCTACCCGTTGGCTATCGAATTCGGCGCCAGCGGTCCGCCCGACCAGGTGGCCGCACTGTCGGCTGCCCTTCCGTGGCCTGTCTCCAACCGCGACCCCCAGGCGCTTACGGTTGTCGCAATGACCGGAGTGACGGCTCTGACCCGGGCCACCGCCTGGGCGATCGAGCGCGAAAGCATTGCCTGGGCTGTGTCCGACGTGGCCGAGTGGCTGGCGGCGGCCGATATCACGCACGTCAGTCATGAGGTCGCCTTCACACCGGAGTGCCCGCCGGTCAACCCGTCCCGCGACGTGATGCGCTTCTGCGGTCAGCCGTATCAGATTGAGGTGCTGGAAGCGATCGGGACGGATGTCATCGAGCTGACCGGCAACCATGTGATGGACTATGGCGCCGACGCCTTGCTATACACCCTCGATCAATACCGGGCACGGGGTTGGCAAACCTATGGCGGGGGGACCAACCGTGTCGCCGGGGCGGATCCGGCCATCTTCGACCACCATGGCAACCGAATCGCGTTCGTTGGCTGCAACCCGGCCGGTCCGGGCTTCGCCTGGGCGACCGATCTCCAGCCTGGGTCCCAGCCTTGTGACTACCCGGTTCTGCTGGATCAGATCACACGGCTGCGGGCCGATGGCTACCTGCCCATCGTAACTTTCCAGTGGGCCGAGTCCTACCGCTCTTGGCCACTGCCCGACCAGGCCGAAGCGTTCCGCCAGGCGGCGGCCGCTGGCGCCGTGATCGTCAGCGGCAGCCAGGCGCACCAACCGATGGGGCTGGAGTTCCAGGATGACAGTTTGATCCACTTTGGACTGGGGAACTTGTTCTTCGATCAGATGTGGTCCGAGCCGACGAGGCAGGAGTTCCTCGACCTGCATGTGTTCTACCGGGGCCAGCACATCAGCACCCGCCTGCTGACGGCCATGCTCGAGGACTACGCCCGGCCGCGGGCGATGACCG
>Ga0214472_10008090_pt1 | contig 10980 bp, 6 predicted proteins | sample RVTome_6_FD_207662 | JGI IMG/M metagenome (GOLD analysis project Ga0214472, IMG submission 207662) | Soil microbial communities from uranium-contaminated site in the Upper Colorado River Basin, Wyoming, United States - RVT140D175 | ecosystem: Environmental > Terrestrial > Soil > Contaminated >...
GGCATGAGCACCGAGGTCAATGCCTGTACCGCATGCAGGATCGGGGTCGTCAGTGTGCGGAGAGCCTTCAACACTCCCGTAGCCTCGACGCCGGACCATGATGTAAGAAGGAAGTACACAGCATTGCCGGGTACCCACAGCAAGAGATTCGCGCCGACCGACCACCGGCCGAATCCGATATGATCGCGGTACACCTGACCGTAGAACTCCCGGGATACGGTCCATGGCGCCTTGAGCGCCAAGGCTCGTAAAAGGATGGCCGCCGCAGGAATGACGCCAACCGCGAGTGCCAGAAACCCCGCAGTCGGCGACACCGCCACACCGGGCACCAGGACGATCACGGCCAAGACGGCGAGCAGGTGTATCGCACTCGCCAATGCGGCCAGATGCGGACGCCAGCAAGCATACGAGCACATCCGGAGCGTTCTGAGCAACGCGACCAGGGGGGCCACGAGCCCCACGACCAGTGCGACTTCTGCGAACTCGGCGGCGTCAGTCAGCGACAGCACGGTGGCTCCGGCCGCGAATAGGAGCGTCAGGAAGACCGCTCCGAGCAGCCATCCAACCAGAGTGGCAGCCAAGTACTCACCAAAGCGATCCCGGTACTTACCGGAACCAAAGACCGAGATGGGCTCGCCCAGGAGTCCCAGAAAGAAAGCGCCAACCAGTAACAGCAGAGTGTAGCCGAGAGCGAAGAGACCGTAATCCGCGCGACTCAGGACCCGTGCCAGCCAGATGCTAACGACGAAGTTGGTCAACGCGAACAGGCCTTGGTCCAAAACAGCCCATGCGCCCCTCTTCGACCACCGATAAAGGCCGCTCAATGGGACCCACGGCCTCCTTCCTTCACGCGCGGCACCGAGCGCGCCCCAGGCATCGCGTTCTGCCGGGTTGGTCTGTCCTCAGGGTGCGGTTGCGACCCCATCGACTAGCCATTTGCGAACATCTGATTCGCGCTGGCCAGGTCCTCAGGGAAGTCGATTTCTCTCCATGGAATCCCACTGATGTCGACAAGCGAGAAGAGGTTGCCGCGCCCACGATCCAAGAGTTCCTGCAAGGCAGCTTCGACGAATAGCAGATCCGCATCCTTGCTCTGCAGGAGTTCATGCGCCACAGCCCGGAGATCGGGCAAGACGTGTCCTTGGACGCTCATGATACCCGTGAACTCTCCGTGCGCTGCAGTGCTCTCCATCGCCTTCGACACCTGCACCAACTCACCGCCTTCGAGCCGAACCTTCATCTCCTCGGCTCCGCATTCATGTCGGTCGTAGGTCAGGTTGATGGCCCCGGTGCCCTCGTTGACCAACCGATCGAGCAGCGCTGGCGAGAATACGGTGTCGGCATGAGTATAGATATGGTTGCCCTCGAGGTGCCGACTGCCGACTATCCACGACGTGAGCACGTTCGTTTCAGCGTACCGCTCGTTGTAGACCGCGGCGACCGCCGCGACACCCGCACCTTCCCTCGCCGCGGCCTCAACGTCGGATGCCCTGTAGCCGCAGACGACCACGAATCGGGAGACACCCACCTCGCGTAGCGAGCGCATCTGGCGCTCCAGGATCGTACGTCCTCCCACCTCAACTAGACACTTCGGTCGCCCATTCGTCGCATTCCCGAGTCTGCGTCCCGACCCCGCGGCGAGAATGATGGCCTCGGACCAACCCATCAGTCGAAAGCTTCCTCGAAGATTTGTTGAATGTCGTCGGGCGAGGGATCGATCGGATCCAAGTCGACCCGCCCGGTCACGGCGGCTGCCAACTCTGGGACTTGCTCCCCCGTGACCCCCAGCTCCTTCAAGGACGTCTCCAAGCCGATCTCCCGCAGGAAGCCACGCATCGCGTCGACCGGATCGTCAGCGCGTTGGCCTGGTGGAGCGAGCCGCGCGATGATCGCGGAAACCAACTCGGGCTCTGCCTTGCTCACCCGCCTGATCCAAGCCGGGTACAGCGCCGCGAGGCCGATCTGATGGCTCGTGTCCGTCAGCGACCCGATGGCGTACTGCATTCGATGCGGTAGGCAGGTACTCGCGTGGGCGAGGTTATACCCCATGAGCCACGCGTGCAGCGAGAGGGTTTCCCGAGCACAAAGGTCCGAGCCATCAGCATAGGCCGCTCGAAGCGCACTTGGAACGGCCTCCAATGCTCCCCAGGCTAGCAAGTCCGTCACGGGTGTCGAGGCGCGACTGAGGAGGGTTTCGACGGCATGACAGACGACGTCGAAGCCTGCCTCGGCAGTCCGACGCGCTGACAGGCTGATGCACAACTCGGGGTCGATTACGGCGCTCCGCGGAACAAGCTCAGCGCCCCTCGCTGCTTTCTTCTCGTAGTGGGTGCCGGAGGAGACGTCGTCAGTGATGATCGCGCCTCTGCTGACCTCCGCTCCTGTACCTGCGGTAGTGGGCACCGCCACAAGATCGACATCGATGACCGACCCACCCTCGACGACCTTCTCCATCTCGGCGAGCACTCTCCGAGGAACCTGAGCGAAGCTGACTGCCACGCTCAGGAGCTTCGCCGCGTCAATCACGCTCCCCCCGCCGATCGCTAGCACACTCTCCACACCGGCCGCGGCCGCGGCGGTGTAGGCACTCTCCACTTCGCTCAGACGAGGATTTGGACTCACATGGCCGAGCATGATCACCTGGAGTCCACGGGCGCGGCAATCGTCGAGGACTCCAGCGACCTCGGGCTTACCGAGAACGGATGGCGATGTAACTACCCCGCACCTACGGCCACGCACCAGTGTCGGTATGCGGACTCGTGATCCACACCCAAAGATGATCTTTGTGGGGGCGGAAAATTGAAACGTTCCCATCACAGGTTCTCCAGCCGTCCCACACCGCCCAACCCGACCTTCTGGGCGATGGCGGTTCGTTCAACGAATGACTCCCGGAGTGCTCCGTAGAGGCGTTGATAGAGCCCAAACCACTCCCCATACGCTTCGTGCCGGGTCCGATCCGGAACGATGATCTCGCGAATCCTTACGACCTGTGTCGCCTGCGACAGGGAGTCGAACCAACCGCACCCGGTGCCGGCGATCATCATCGCTCCGATGGCGGTGGTCTCGAACTCGGCCACCACCTCGGTGGGCAGGCCGGTAACGTCCGCCTTGATCTCGTTGATGAGACCCAGCCTTGCGAGGCCTCCGGAGACTCGTAGGCGGTTCGGCCGCGCACCGTGGCCCCGCAAGACTTGGAGAATATTCTCGACCGAGAATGCGGCGCTCTCGCAGACGGCCCGAGCGAAGTCGCATCGCTCGTGGTGCCGCTCGAGGCCGAAGAAGACACCACGAGCGTGTGCATCCCACAACGGGCAACGCTCTCCGAGAAGGTAAGGCAAAAAAATGACACCCCTGGCTCCGGTCCCACTCTCAGCGGCGTCGGAAAGAATTGCGTCGTATGGGTTCGCGGTCTGCGGATAGAAGCTCTGCTTCAGCCACTCGACCAACCCACCGCCGAGGTTGTTTGAGCCGCCGACCACGAAGTGCTCGGTACCCGGCATGGACTGGGAGAACACCCGAGTCTCGCCCTGGCTCATAGGCCGATCGCTGAGCATGCGAATGGAAGTAACCGTCCCCGACACGTCCGCGACATCACCCGGTTCCGAGACCCCCGAGCCCCAGAACGCGCAGATGGCGTCGTACGTGGAGATCACGACGGGAAGACTCTTCCGGAGTCCCACGGACCTGGCAGCCGGCTCACGAAGGCAACCTAACCGCTCACCCATTGGAAGTACCGCGGGAAGACACCTCTCGTCGATCCCGGCCGCACTGACGAGTTCGTACGGATAGCTGTTGGATACCGCATCAAAGTAGAACTTCTCGGCATTGAGCGGATCGGTTCCACATTCTCCCGTCAGCATGTAGCCCAGGTAATCAGCTGGTGTCAGCAACCATCGGGTCTCCCGCATGACCTCGGGCTCCTCCTCCGCTATCCACATCGCCTTTGGAAGCAGATAGTATGGGTCCGGCGAAAGCGAGGGATTGCAGGCGCACACCGCCGCGAACTCTGTGAGACCGGCCAGCCGCTCGGCCTGCGCCGAGGCCCGCCTGTCGCTCACCATGACAGCTCGCCGGAGGCTCTTGCCGGACTCGCTGATCGCAACCAAGCACGCCGACGACGCGGTGATCGTAAGGAAGGCGTGATCGGGCGACGTCTCCTCTGCGACCTCGCGCAGAACGTCTTGAGCCTTGGACCACCATTCCTCGGGATCTTGCTCGATCCGCTCACCCCTAAGCAGCGTGCCGACCGGTCTGGCGGAGAAGGCCAACTTTCGGCCAGAGTTGTCGAAGGCGATGGCCCTGATGCTCTTGAGTCCTAGGTTCAACACGATGCCCGTGGATCTCACCTCACCTCCTGATCGAGAGCCACGCTACGCCTCTCGAGGCAGCGTACCAAAGTGTTGAAGCGGGTTCGCAGTCTTGCTGACCTGTTCTTCGATCCAGCGGTAGGTGTGCGCCAGTCCGTCCGCCAGCGCCATGTTCGGCCGCCATCCCAGTGTCTGCTCGATCAGCCGGTTGTCCGAGTTCCTCCCACGGACCCCGAGGGGGCCCGGGACATTGCGAACGGTGAGTGTCTTGCCCGCGATCGTCATGATCATCTGGGCGAGCTTGCTCACCGTCACCATCTCATCAGAGCCGACGTTCAGAGGACCCGTGAAGTCAGAACGGATGAGGCGGATCGTCCCCTCGACGCATTCGTCCACGTACAAGAAGGAGCGAGTCTGCTTCCCGTCGCCCCAGATCTCGATCTCACCTCCGGACTGGGCCTCGGCCACCTTCCGACAGAGGGCGGCGGGCGCCTTCTCCCGACCTCCAAACCATGTCCCTTCGGGACCGAAGATGTTGTGGTAGCGAGCGATCCTCACCTCCATTCCGTGGTTGCGGGCGAACGCAAGGTAGAGTCGCTCACTAAAGAGCTTTTCCCAGCCATATTCGCTGTCCGGCTCCGCCGGATATGCGGAGTCCTCGGCGCAGTTCGGATTATCGGGGTCGACCTGATTGTGATGAGGGTACATGCAGGCAGAGGACGAGTATAGTATCCGCCGCACATTCCGCCGGCGACATGCATCAAGGATGTTGAGATTGATGAGTGCGGAGTTATGCATGATATCCGCGTCATGGTCTCCGGTGAAAACGAAGCCGGCTCCTCCCATGTCGGCTGCGAGCTGGTAGACCTCGTCAAACTTCCGATCCAAGACGGAACGGCATAGCGTCGGGTCACGAAGGTCTCCAATGACGAAGTCATCAGCCGGCGTGCCCGAGAACTCCGGGTACTTGAGGTCGATGCCCCGAACCCAGTGCCCCTCGCGCTTGAGCCGCTTGACAAGATGGGATCCGATGAAGCCACCGGCCCCGCATACCAATGTCGCCGTCATTCACTCCCTCGGTTCTACGGACAATCGCACAATAGCGCTTCAGTGCCCTGAAGTGCGTCGGTCATCCAGAGTCATCTATCGGAAAGGACTTCAAGCCAGATAGCTGAAGCGCGCTCAGGAGTGCGAATTTCGGCACAATCTCGGCGTAGCGCCCGGCGAGTCTGCGAGGCTCTTGAGCCAAGCGATAGAGCCACTCGAGGGCCAGACCCTGCATCCACCGCGGGGCCCGGCGGATGGAGTGGGTGTGGTAGTCGAAGGCCGCCCCTACGCTGCAGATCAACTTCACGCTCAGGCGCTCCCGCATCGCCGCCGTCCACCGTTCTTGCTTTGGGGTCGACAAGCCTACCCACACGACGTCGGCGCCGCTCTCGTTGATACGCGCCGCAACCTCTGCGGATTCCGCTTCCGAGAGCGGCCGGAACGGCGGCGTAATACAGCCGGCCACGCGATGCCCCGGGATCTGCCGAGCGACTGTCTCCGCCAGGCGTTCGGCCACTCCTTCGCGACCACCGTAATAGAAGTGTCTAACGTCCAGCTTCACCGAGTCCGTGAGAACCGCCCACATGACGTCCGGGCCGAACATGCGTTCACTCTCCCGCAGCCCGAGAGCGCGGCTGAGGAGCACGATCGGCAGGCCGTCGGGAAGGTTGAACGTCGCACCGTTGAGGATCCTGCGAAACGCGGGGTCCTTGCGAGCCTCAATCACTCCGTGCGCTCCGGTCGGACAGAGGTACGCACCATCGCGGGCTGGGCAGGCCAACAACTGTCGGATGGCAGCCCGCACATCATCGGAGCGGCCGGCAACGAATCGGACGCCGAGGATGTTGACGTGGCTCAGGCCGACGCCCGCCATTCGTCAACTCCCCGCCCCGTGACACTTCTTGTACTTCTTCCCACTCCCGCACGGGCACGGATCGTTCCGCCCCGGTTCCTTCTCCACCGACACGGGCACCCTTTCCCGTTCTTCAGCACGATTGGTGGCAAGCGTCCGAGGATCAGGCCCCGTCGCTGGTAGCCCTGCCCCACTGGCCGCCCGAGCCGACATCCCCAGCTCGTCGCGCGGCCGCGCCGCCCGCTGACCGCCACCGCCACCGCCACCGGCCGCCGCGCCCGCCCGCGACACGAGTCCACCCCCCGCCGCATCCTCCGTAGGCCCGGAGTAGGCCAGCCGCTGCGGCACCCGCTGCCGTTGCTGGGGCTGGCCGAACTGCGCGCGGTAGAAGTAGCTCGCGACGGTCTTTCTGAGGTCCGTCATCAGGCCGACGAACATCTCGTAGGCTTCCTTCTTGTACTCGACGAGCGGGTCCTTCTGACCCCAGCCGCGGAACCCGATCGACGCCTTGAGGTGATCGAGGTCGTAGAGGTGGTCCTTCCACTTGTCGTCGATCACGGAGAGCATGACGAAGCTCGAGATGGGCTCGGCGTGCTCGCCGAGGGACTCGAGCTTCCGGTGGAAGGCCTGCTTGAGGGCGCCCGTCACCCACTCCTCGATCTCGTGCCGCTCGAGGTCGTGCTCGGCGTCGTTCTCTTCCGGGAGCTTGTCGACCATCACGAAGAAGTCGAGCAACAGCCGGCGCCTCAGGCCGGCCAGATCCCAGGCATCCTCGGGCGCGCCGGGGGGCAGGTACTCGTTCATCACGTCGCGGGAGGCGTGCTCGATCATCTCCCAGATCTCGCCCTTGAGATCCTCGCCGCCCTCGAGCGCGAACAGCCGGAGGTCGTAGACGACCTCGCGCTGCTGGTTCATGACGTCGTCGTAGTCGAGCAGCCGCTTACGTGCCTCGAAGTTGTTCATCTCGACGCGCTTCTGCGCGTTGCCGATGGACTTCGTGACCAGGCCGTGCGTGATGACCTCGCCCTCCTCGGCGCCGAAGCGGTCCATCACGTTCGCGATGCGCTCCGAGCCGAAGAGTCGCATGAGGTCGTCTTCGAGCGAGAGGAAGAACTGTGACGACCCCGGATCTCCCTGGCGGCCGGCCCGGCCGCGAAGCTGCCGGTCGATACGGCGTGAGTCGTGGCGCTCCGAGCCGACGATCTGGAGACCGCCCTCCTCGAGCACGTCGGCGGGCTGCTCGAGCTTCAGCTTCTCGGCCCTGACCGGGTCGACAGGGAGCATCTCCTCCACAGAGAGTCCGCGCTGTCCGAGCCACCCGACGGTGCGCGCCTCGGTCACGCCCTTGCCGAGTTTGATGTCGGTGCCGCGGCCGGCCATGTTCGTCGCGATCGTGACCGCTCCTGGCTGGCCCGCGTCGCGCACGATCTCGGACTCCGACTTGTGGTGCTTCGCGTTCAGCACCTGGTGCGTGATGCCGCGGCGCTTGAGCATGCGAGCGAGCGTCTCGGAAACGTCGACGTTCGTCGTTCCGACGAGGACCGGCAGCTCCAGCTTGTGGAGCCGCTCCACCTCGTCCATGATCGCCGCGAACTTCTCGCGCTTGGTGCGGAAGATCAGGTCGTCGCGGTCGTCGCGGACCACGGGCCTGTTCGTGGGGATCACGAAGACGTCGAGCCCGTAGATCTGGTGGAACTCGCTCTCCTCGGTCTCCGCGGTCCCCGTCATGCCCGCGAGCTTGTCGAACATCCGGAAGTAGTTCTGGATGGTGATCGTGGCGAGCGTCTGCGTCTCGCCGCGCACTTCCACGCCCTCCTTCGCTTCGACCGCCTGGTGGAGCCCGTCGCTCCAGCGGCGTCCCGCCATTTGCCGGCCCGTGAACTCGTCGACGATCACGACCTGGCCGTCGTCGCCGATGATGTACTTCTCGTCTCGCTGGAAGAGCGTGTACGCCTTCAGGAGCTGGTGGATGACGTGGATCTTCTCGCTCTTGCCCGCATACTCGGCCTCGAGCGCTTGAATCCGCTCCCGCTTCTCGTCGACGGAGAGCGTCTCGGACTCCTCGATCTGGCCGAGCTCGACCGAGAGGTCGGGCACCAGGAAGGCATCGGGATCGCCCGGCGACAGCTCGTCGAGACCGCGGTCCGACAGGTGCACGTTGTGTCCCTTCTCGTCCATCGCGAAGAAGAGCATCTCGTCTACCTCGAAGAGCCGCTTCTCCCGCATGTAGTCGGCTTCGACCTTCTGCACGAGCGTCTGCAGCGACGGATCGTCCGCGAAGAGCTTCAGCAGCTTCTTGTGCTTCGGCGTGCCACGCTTCACCGCCAGGAGCTTCTCGCCGGCCTCGAACTCCTGCTCCGCCTCGAGGTGCTTCTCGGCCTCGCTCACGAGCTCGCCCGTGAGGCGAAGCTGCTTCTTGAAGAGGTTCGAGACGAGCGGGTTGTACTGCTTGAAGGGCGTCGACGTGTCGCGCCCCACGGGGCCCGAGATGATGAGCGGCGTGCGGGCTTCGTCGATCAGGATCGAGTCGACCTCGTCGATGATCGCGTAGGCGTGCTCGCGCTGCACTCGCTGCTGGAGCGTGTGCACCATGTTGTCACGCAGGTAGTCGAAGCCGAACTCGTTGTTGGTTCCGTACGTGATGTCGGCGCGGTAGGCGGCCTGCCGGGGCGGCGAGCCGGGGTCGTGCAGGTCGATCACGTCCACCGTCAGCCCGAGGAAGGTGTAGACCGTCCCCATCCACTCGGCGTCGCGCTGCGCGAGGTAAGAGTTCACCGTCACGAGGTGGGCGCCCCTCCCCGTGAGGGCGTTCAGGTAGAGGGGCATCGTGGCGACGAGCGTCTTCCCCTCACCGGTCGCCATCTCAGCGACCTTGCCACGGTGGAGCGCGATCCCACCGACGAGCTGGACGTCGTAGGGGATCATGTCCCACTTCATCGGCTGCCCGGTGACGACGATGTCCCTCCCGACGAGCCGCCGACACGCGTCCTTCACGACCGCGAAGGCCTCGGGGAGGATCTCCTCGAGCGTGTCCTCGAGCGTCTGGAGAAGCTCTTTCTCGAGCCCGTTGATCTCGAACGAGAGGCGCTCCCTCTCGGACGGGTCCACGGACTGCCGCTTGACGTCCCTCAGCGCGCCGATCCGCCCCTTCAGGTCGGCCGTCGCCTCGGCGATCCGCGCCCGAAACTCGTCGGTCTTGGCCCGGAGCTGGTCGTCGGAGAGCCGGGACAGCTCCTCGTAGATCTCATTGATCTCGTCGATGAGGGGTTGGAGCTTCTTGGCCTCCCGCTTGTGCTGGGAGCCCAGGAGGGCTTTGATGGCGGTTTTCAGCAAACTGGGACCTCGAACCAATGGCGGCGAAAAGGCGGACCGGCGTGGAAAGAAGAAATTTCTCCTCGCACTTCGGGCCTCAGAAAGCTATCCGTAGAAGGGTTGGTTGAAACCCCCCGTCACCTGGAGAGTGTTGGCAGAAAGTGACCTAGCGGTCGCCTGAACCGTCACATAGTAGGCCGCCCGATCGTACACACCTGTACGTACGTGCCTTGCCAATAACGACTTACCCCATACGTTATCGCCAATATGTTACAGACAGCAGCCTCCAGCGTGGCTGCCGTTCCCCCTGTCAGGGAACTCCCCCCCCAGCACGCTCACGAGAATCCACGCCTGCGCGTGCAGCTGGCGGCAGCCGGGACACGGCGGCGCCACTTTCTGCGCGCGCTCCGGCGGATTGCCGTCCTCGGAACCGTGGACCTGTCCGTGCTGTTGGTCGCACGGGTCGGGCTGTCGCTCGCGAGGGACACCTCTTTGACGTCGTCGCTGGCGCGGGGGCTGTTTCCGACCGGCTTCATGGGAGGGTGGGCGTCCGTGGCCGCGGTCTTGGTGGGGCTGGTCTTCGTCGGCGCCTACGCCTCCGAGGAGCGCTGGGCTCCCCCCGACACGATCTTCAAGGGTGTCGCGCTGGGCGTCGGGCTCGCGATGTGGAGCTCTCTCAACTCCCTCGGCATCACGTGGACGCTCACGAGGTGGGCCCTCGCCGTCTTCATGATCGGAACGGCTCTTGCTGCGGTACGTCAGGTGCTGCGATGGGTCGTTCTTCGAGGAGGCCTTTCGCAGCACCTGGATGACCGGGTGATCTTCGTCGGAGACCCCCAGGGACGGGCGGGGCGAATCGCCGCCCACGCCGTTCTCCAGCGGCGGGGCATGCACTCCCTGGGATGGTTGTCGGAGGAAGGCGGCGTGGAGGACTACCTCGGCCACCCCTCGGCGGTCTGGGAGGTTCTTTGCGAGAAGGGTACGGATACGGTCGTGCTCTGCGGGAACATGCCGCGAGGGATGTTCGATACGGTGATCGAGGCCGCGGCGGTCGCCGGCTGTCGGGTCCTGTCCGTGCGGGAGAGAGGGACGCTCATGGCGAGTCAGCCACGGGCGCTCAACGGCGGCCGGCTCCGCATGCTCGAGTTGACGTTTCCGGCGGCACGGGCCGGGCAAGACGTGATCAAGCGAACCTTCGACCTCGTGGTCGCTACGATTGGGCTGGTAACCCTCAGTCCGCTTCTCGTCGGCCTCGGAATTTGGATCAAGCTCGACTCCAGGGGTCGGGTGCTTTTCGTTCAGGAACGCGTGGGCCAGGCCGGTCGCGTCTTCCGCATGCTGAAGTTCCGCACGATGCGGAACGGAGCGGACAACGAGAAGGCACACCTGGAGCACTTGAACCACACCGGGGACCCGCGCCTCTTCAAGATTCCAGAGGATCCTCGGGTGACGAGGGCCGGC
>Ga0214472_10008091_pt1 | contig 10980 bp, 8 predicted proteins | sample RVTome_6_FD_207662 | JGI IMG/M metagenome (GOLD analysis project Ga0214472, IMG submission 207662) | Soil microbial communities from uranium-contaminated site in the Upper Colorado River Basin, Wyoming, United States - RVT140D175 | ecosystem: Environmental > Terrestrial > Soil > Contaminated >...
CCTGGACCCGGCCGTCCGCCCCTAGAAGGGGCGGAGGACCATCAGCCACAGGATCAGGGCCAGACCGGCGAACCCGACGCCGGTGATGATCCAGGGGCGCGAGGACGTCAGCGCGTCCTCCAGCTCCTCGTCGGAGATCAGGTAGCCCTCGCCACGCCGGGCGGTGACCGCGTTGCGCAGGCGCTGGAAGTACGGCATGGCCACCGCGTACATGAAGCCCATCAGGCCGACCAGCAGGCCGATGGCCGTCCAGATCCAGGCCCGGCCCCAGGCCTGGGTGATGAAGCCCAGGACCACTCCGGCGGCGATCAACACCAGGAGCGACACGTACATCACCCCGATCGACCGCGAAGAGACCTCGAGGAGCGCGGCGATCCGTTCCCGGTCACGCTCCTTGCGGAGACGCAGGACCGCGCCCATCGACACGCCGTGCGACATGAGGAAACCGAAGGCGCCGGCGATGTGGAAGAACCGCCACCACTGGTAGGACATCTACTCCGAGCGGCCCTCGCGGCGCTTGAGGTCCTCGACGATGGACTCCAGCGACACGTCCTCGCCCTCGGCGGCGGGCTCGGCCGGAGCCTCCGGTTCGGGGGCGATCTCCGGCTCGGCCGCCGCTGCCGGCTCCTCCACCGGGGCGAGCGGTGCCTCGGGCTCAGCGGCTTCGGGCTCGGGCTCCGCCTGCGGGGCCTCCGGCTCGGGGGGCTCCTCGGCTACGGGCTCCTCGGCCTGGATCTCCGGCTCGATGGTGATCACGCCCTCGTCCAGGCGGCGCATGGACAGCGAGATCCGCCGGCGGGACACGTCGATCTCCACGATGCGAACCCGGACCTTGTCCCCGGCGTTGACGATCTCCTCGGCCGCCTCCACGTGGGACTCGGCCAGCTCGCTGATGTGGACCAGGCCCTCGATGCCCTCGGCCACGCGGACGAACGCCCCGAACGGAACCAGCTTGGTGACCTCTCCCTCGATCACCTGGCCGACCTTGTGGTCGCGCTCGAACTCCTTCCACGGGTCCTCCTGGGTGGCCCGCAGGGACAGCGACACGCGCTCCCGCTCCAGGTCCACGTCCAGGACCTCGACCTCAACCTCGTCGCCCACGGACACGACCTCGCTGGGGTGCTCCACGTGGCGCCACGACAGCTCGGACACGTGGACCAGCCCGTCCACGCCGCCCAGGTCCACGAACGCGCCGAAGTTGACGATGGAGGACACGGTGCCCTTCTGCTTGTCGCCCTTCTTCAGGGACTCGAGGACCTTCTTCCGGCCCTCGCTCTGGGACTCCTCCAGGAAGGCCCGCCGGGACAGGACCACGTTGTTGCGGTTCCGGTCCAGCTCGATGATCTTGCACTCCAGCTCCTGGCCCACGAACGGATGCAGGTCGCGGACCCGGCGAAGGTCCACCAGGGACGCGGGCAGGAACCCGCGGAGGCCGATGTCCAGGATCAGCCCGCCCTTGACCACCTCGATGACCGGGCCGGTGATGGTCTCCCCGGACTTCATGGTGTCCTCGATCCGTCCCCAGGCCCGCTCGTACTGGGCCCGCTTCTTGGACAGGATCAGGCGGCCCTCCTTGTCCTCCTTGGTCAGGACCAGAGCCTCCAGATCGTCGCCGATCTTGACCACCTCGCCGGGATCCACGTCGTGGCGGATGGAGAGCTCCTTGGCGGGGATCACGCCTTCCGACTTGTAGCCGATGTCCAGGAGGACCTCGTCGCGGTCGATGCGCACGACCTTGCCCGACACCAGGTCCCCATCGTTGATCTCCTTCAGCGAGGCCTCCATGGCCTCGATCAGCTCCTCGGGGGTCAGGTCGTCCTCGAGGGCCGCAGGGGTGTTCGCTTCGTCCTCTATCGCCGATCAGCTCCTTCCGGCCCGCGGTTCGCACCCAGCGGCCACCCACCGCAGCGGAGCCGGGAGGTCGCACGCAGAAGATGCCCGCGAGCCCGCCAATCTTAGGGGAGTGGGCCAGAGGCCGTCAATGGGGGCTAGTGGCCGGGGGGGACGGCGTCGGCCCAGGTACGGCCCCACCCCACGTCGGCCCGGAGGGGCACGGACAGGTCGAAGGCCGCGGCCATCTCCTCCTGAACCAGGCCGGCCACCTCCTCGACCCGGGCCTCCTCCGCTTCGAACACCAGCTCGTCGTGGACGGTGAGGAGCATGGTGGCCGGGAGGTCCTCCAGGGTGGCGTCCACCCGGATCATGGCCAGCTTGATGATGTCGGCGGCCGAGCCCTGGATGGGCGCGTTCAGAGCCATCCGGCGGCCCAGGTCCCGGATCCGGGGGTTGGGCGACTGGAGCTCGGGCAGGTACCGGCGCCGGCCCAGGATCGTGGACGTGTAGCCCTCGGCTGCGGCTAGGGCCACCTGGCGCTCCAGGAACTCCTGGACCCGGGGGAACCCCTCGAAGTAGGCGTCGATGAAGGTCTGGGCCTCGTCGGGGGGGATGCCCAGCCGCGAGGCCAGCCCGTACGCGTTCATCCCGTAGGCCAGGCCGTAGTTCACCACCTTGGCGAACCGGCGCATCTCCGGGTCCACCTGGTCTGCCGGCAGGCGGTACACCTTGGCCGCGGTGGCGGCGTGGATGTCGGTGTCGGCGGCGAAGGCCTCGGCCAGGGCCTCGTCGCCCGACAGGTGGGCCAGGACGCGGAGCTCGATCTGCGAGTAGTCGGCCACCAGGAGGACCTGGTCCGGCGACCCCGGCACGAAGGCCTTGCGGATCTGGCGGCCCAGCTCGCCGCGGACCGGGATGTTCTGGAGGTTCGGGTTCTGCGACGACAGCCGCCCGGTAGCCGCGGCCACCTGGTTGAACGTGGTGTGCACCCGTCCGGTGTCGGGGTCCGCCAGCGGCGGCAGGGCGTCGAGGTACGTGGACTTCAGCTTGCTGAGCTCCCGGTAGGACATCAGCGCGTCGATGATCGGATGCTTGTCGCGGAGCTTCTCCAGGACGTCGGCGTCGGTGGACGGGGCGCGGCCCTTCGTGGTCCGCTTGAGCACGGGGAGCTGAAGGCGCTCGTACAGGATCACGCCCAGCTGCTGGGGCGAGCCGATGTTGAACTCCTCTCCGGCGTGGGTGTAGACCTGCTGCTCCAGGTCCCGGAGCCGGTCCCCCACCTCCTCCGACATCTGCTCGAGGTACGGCACGTCCAGGGCGATCCCCGCGGTCTGCATCCGGGACAGGACCACGGCCAGGGGGAGCTCGACGTCGTTCAGGAGCGACGTCACGCCCTCGCGCTCCACGCGCTCCCGGAGGACGGGAGCCAGGAGGCCGACCGCCGCGGCCCGCCGGGCGGTGGTACGCCAGGTCTCGGGCTCTGCCAGGGCCAGCTGGGCCTGCTCGGCCTCGGCGCCCGGCTCCTCCTCGGTCAGCAGGTCGACGCCCAGGTACCGCTCGCACAGGGCCCCCAGCGGGTACTCGGGCTCCGCGGGATCCAGGAGGTAGGCCGCGAGCAGGGTGTCGAAGGTCACCCCGGCCACCTCCAGGCCTCGCCCGGCGGCCGCCGTGCGCAGCTCCTTGAGATCGTGGACCCATTTCGAGACTCCGGGGTCCGCCAGCCAGGCCGTCACCGTCTCCCCGACCGGGAGGGCGACGGCCTGCCCCCCGCCGGGCGACACCCCGAGGTCGCCGTCATCGAGGGACACCGCCCGGGGGGCATCGGAACCCAGGGCCGAGGAGGCATCGCGGGCCGTGCCCCGGCGGACCTCGAGGTCCGGGGCCTCGACCACCGGCTTGGGGGCGCCCACCTCCTCCAGGCGCTCCAGGAGCGACCGGAACTCCAGGGAGATGAACAGCGACCGGACCTGGGCCGGGTCCCAGGCCTGCATCACGCAGTCGTCGGGGGCCACGTCCAGCTCCAGGTCCGTCTGGAGGCGGGCCAGATCCTTGTTCCGGGTCAGGGTGTCGCCCGCCTCGGCCACCGCGGCCGACAGCTTGGGGGTCAGGTCCCCGGCGTGGGCCAGGACCTCCTCCACCGTCCCGTATTCCTGGATCAGCTTGGAGGCCGTCTTCTCCCCCACCCCCGGGACGCCGGGGATGTTGTCCGACGGGTCGCCCTTCAGGGCCACATAGTCGAGGTACCGCTCCGGGGGCAGGCCGAACCGCTCCTCCACCGCGCGCTCGTCGTACCACACGATGTCGGAGATCCCCTTGCGGTTGAACATCACCCGGATGCCCGGCCGGACCAGCTGGAAGAAGTCGCGGTCGGCGGTGACGATCACGGCCTCCATGCCCTGGGCCACGGCCCGGAGAGCCAGGGTGCCGATGGCGTCGTCGGCCTCGTGCCCCTCGACCTCCACCACCGGCACGCGCAGGGTCTCCACGACCTCGCGGATCAGCGGCAGCTGCTGCCGGAACTCGTCGGGCGTCTCCGCGCGTCCGGCCTTGTACTCGGCGTACACCTCCAGGCGGACGGTGGGCCGCCCCTTGTCGAAGGCCACGGCCAGGTGATCGGGGTGCTCCTCCGCCAGGAGCTTGATGAGCATCGAGGTGAACCCGTATGCGGCGTTGGTGACCTGGCCGGTGGTCGTGGCCAGCGAGGTCGGCAGGGCGAAGAACGCGCGGTACGCGAGGCTGTGACCGTCCAGCAGGAAGATGCGCTTCGGGGTGGCCACCGGCCCGATTGTAGACTCTCGGCGTGAAGCCGGGCGGGCAGCACGAGTACCTCGAGGCCCTGTACGAGATGGCCGAGGAGGGCATCCCCACGGTCCAGGCCCGCCTGGCCGAGTGGGCCGGGGTATCGGCCGCCTCGGTGTCGGAGGCGGTGAAGCGGCTGACCGAGCGAGGGCTGGTCACCACCGGCCCGGACCGCCGGGTGGCGTTCACGGCGGACGGCGAGGCCGCGGCCCGGGCCCTGGTCCGGCGGCACCGACTGGCCGAGCGGTTCCTGGTGGACATCGTCGGCCTGCCGTGGCACCTGGCCCACCAGGAGGCCACCGAGTGGGGCCCGGTGATCTCCGATCAGGTCGAGGAGCGGATCGGGGCCCTGCTGGACGACCCGGGGACCTGCGTGCACGGGAACCCCATCCCCGACTCGTCCCACGCCCCGGACCAGACGGCGCTCCGACCGCTCCACGAGATCGAGCCGGGCACCCGAGCCCGGCTGGAGCGGCTGACCGAGGACCTGGAGCTGGACCTGGACGTGATGCGGTTCTTCGAGGACAGCGGGCTGATGCCCGGGGCCGAGCTCTCGGTGGTCTCGGTGGCCCCCGACGGCACCATGACCCTGGAGATCGGCGGAGAGAAGGTGGGCCTGGGCTCCCACCTGGCCGACAACCTGTGGGTCCGCCCCGGTTGACGCGAATCCGACCGGTAGACTAGGATTCAGCCGCCCTGACGAGATGCGTCAGGCATACCTTATAAGGAGACATCGGCATGGGGAGCGCGTTCGCCATCACCCTCCGGGAGGGCTTCGAGGCCGCCCTCATCGTCAGCATCCTCCTGGCCTACCTGAAGGCCATCGGCCGGTCCGACCGCCGCGGGGTCATCTGGACGGGGGTCGCGGCCGCCGTGGGGGCCAGCATCCTGGCTGGAGCGATCATCTTCTGGACGGCGGGGCGGCTCTCGCACACCGCCGAGGAGGCCTTCGAGGGCCTGGTGGCCCTGGTGGCCGTGGGCGTCCTGACCTGGATGGTGTTCTGGATGCGCCGCCAGGCCCGGTACCTGAAGGGCCAGCTCCAGTACAAGGTGGACCAGGCCCTGGCCCACGGCTCCACCGCAGCCCTCGGTGGGATCGCGTTCATCGCCGTGGGCAGGGAGGGATTCGAGACCGCCCTGTTCATGTTCGCCGCGTTCCGGGCCTCGGCCGAGACCTCGACGGTCCTCCGGCTGACCGGCGCGGTCCTCGGGTTGGTCACGGCCATCGTCATCGGCTACCTGATCTACCGGGGCGGGCTGAAGCTCAACATGCGGGCCTTCTTCCGGGTGACGGGCGTGATGATCCTGCTCGTCGCGGCGTACCTGTTGAAGAACGGGATCCACGAGCTCCAGGAGATCGGCTGGATCCCAGCCGTGTCCGGTCTTCAGCCCGCGGCGTGGATCGCCTACCTGGGGGTGACCGGATTCCTGTTCTTCCGGCCCCAGCCGGCCCCGGTGCCCGGGGAGCCGGCCCGGACCTGACTCACAGCGTGGTGACGGCCCCGTTCTTCAGCTCGATGGGGGTGAAGGACACATTGTCGGTCTCGTCGGTCTCGAACAGGCGGTCGTCGGGGTCGGCGATGATGACCACCGCGTAGCGTCCGTCGGGGACGTCGTCGATCAGGATCTGCTGACCGTCCAGGGAGGACACGTAGGTGTCCCTCCAGTACGGGGAGATGCCCTGGATGGCCAGACCGCTGAAGCCGCCCGAGCAGGTCAGGTACAGGGGATGGGGCTGGCTGTAGATGGGGCTGGGCGAGGGCTGGTCCTGGTCATAGTCCAGGAGGCAGAACGCAGCCTTGCCGCCGTCCGCGGCCAGACCCGAGGGGCTCATGTCCGGGGTGCCGTCGGGCAGGAGCGTGCGGAGCTCGTACTTCGCGTAGTCCTGGAAATGGTAGTGGAGATGCGTCTGGTGGTACACGAACCGGCCCACCGGACGCCGGGCCTGACAGGTCCGGTCCGCGGCCCACATCACGCACTGGTACGACAGGAAGGTCCGCTCGGTGTCCCCCTCGGGCATGCCCGAGAGCTCCAGCCCGTACAGGCCGCGGTTGGCCGTGGACACCGACAGCCGGAGCGCGGTGCCGCTGGTCCCCGGGTCGGGATTCCCGATGCCCACGTCGAACGGCGGGAGGGGCACCAGGTTGGGCAGCTCGGAGGCTTCGTACCCCTGGGCGCAGGCGTTGTAGAGCGCGGTTCGGATCGGCCAGTCGGGGGTCGACGGAGGGAGAGTGTTCTGCCCGGTCCGGAAGTAACCGCCGGACCACGGGCGCCAGATCCGCTGACGGCAGTACGAGTCCACGATCATCCAATCGCGCTCACCGGCGGGCCGGGCCATGGGCTGGGCCTGGCCCAGCAGCGGGTCCACGATCCGGGCCTCCTCGGACTGCCAGGCCGCGGTGCCGTTCAGCCGGGCGAAGTAGCTGCCGTGGCCCTCGTGGAGGAACTGCTGCTCCTGGGTGACCACCGGGGTGTTGGTCACCCCGGTGGGGGCCAGGCCCTGGGGCGTGTGCACGGCCCCGTGGAACAGCCGGGTCCGGAGCTCGGGCGCGGTGAGGAGGCCGTCGGACAGCTCGCAGTCGGGGCGGGTCTCGCCGCAGACGAACGGCTCCTCCTCCAGGTCCGGGTCGGGATGCTGGTCGGCGATCACGCCTCCCTGCTGGATCCGGCTGTTGCCGGGGAGGGCCCGGCGGGCCCGGTACAGGGTTCGCCCGTACATCCCGGCCACCACGGGGGTTGCGTTCGAGGTCCCGCTGAAGGTGCCACTCGAGGACACGGTGGTTCCCCCGATGCTCGGATAGCTCCCTCCCACCGAGGCCACGTCGGCCGGCTTGCCCGCCCCCGAGTAGTCCCCGCCGCTGGGGGACACGCCGCCCACGGTGACGATCCAGTCTGGGCCCTCCTGGCTGGACATCAGCGTGCTGTTGGGGACGGTGAACGTGTTGGCCTGGCCGTTCCCGGAGGAGAAGAAGATCGTCTGGCCCCGCTCGCTGGCCTGGCGCTGGATGGCGGTGTCGGAGCCGTCGTAGATGCGGTCCCGCAGGCCGGTGGAGAAGCCGTAGGAGTTCGTGATGACGTCGATCCAGGGCTGCTGCATGGCCCAGGTCAGCGCGTCCTCCTTCTGGGCGCACTTGAGGTTCTCCAGGGGGCAGGGGTTGTAGGTGATGAACACCAGCAGGCACTCCGGGCACGTCCCGTGGAGGTTGCCCACGGCCACCGAGCTGGTGCCGGCCCCGTGGTCGGTGGCGCTGCTGACCACGTCGTTCCCCTCGAAGTCCACCATGCCCACCACCTTGGTCCCCGGGAGCCAGTACAGGTGGGTGGCCTCAGCGGTCGAGGTCTGGACCTGGGCCCACGTGGCGGCATCGGTGGCCTGGAGCGAGGACAGGGACCGGTTCGGGTTGGTCTCGTCCAGGGTCAGGTCCAGGCGGGAGTAGGACGCGAAGCCCGAGGGGTCGGGGAAGCCCGGGAGCCACGTGTCCGGGGCGTCCCGGAGGGGAAGGTCGTTCGAGGGGTCCTGGTCCTGGGCCTGGGGCATCTTGGCGGCCAGGTAGTTCCAGTGATACGGCGTGAACCCGCTATCGATGACGGCCACCACCACGGCGTCGTTGCGCCCGTCCCGGATGGGGGTGGAGGCTCCGGCCGGGGCGCTCAGCACGGGGACCAGGGCCAGGACGGCGGCCCACGCGGCGAGGGTCGGTCGGAGGCGCATGGGGAGGACTTCACCGCCGGCCTCCGGGAACCCTTTGTGCATCTGCCCAAAGCCGGCAGGTCAGGTCCTGGGGGTCCAGCTGGCCGTGTGGCCGTCGGGCGGCTGACGCTGGCCGTCCGAGCCCCGGTCTGACGTCTCCCACGGCGCCGCTCCGGGGGCGACGGACGACGTGCAACGCGTTTTGGCGAACAATTCCGCGGTATTTCGTGCGCATGCCAGGCCGCCACGACCTGCATCTATGCGTAGGACATGCTGGGGGGCAACACTTTCCATCCGGTTGACACGGGAGGGGTCGCCTGCTAGTTTTCGCCTCGGTCCCGAGCGGCCGGAGGGATCGAGGCGACGAGGCGAGACCTTTCGGGGTCGCGCCACCGGCGTCGAGGTTACGCCGAAGGTTGCTCGGGACCAAATCTTGGACGGGTCCGGGGAGCTGAGTAGATAACGCTCGCGTATGGGGAAGGCGTGAGCGGTACCAAAGGCTCTCCGGACCCGTCCTTCGTTTGTTCAGCCGGCCACCACGATCACGCCGGTCATCCCGCGGTCCAGGTGGTACGTGCACCGGAGGGTGATGCGGCCCGGTCCCGGCACCAGTTCGCCGGCCGGTCCCAGGCTGATCCGCTCCCCCGGCTGGATGTTACGGGAGAACCCGATATCGGCCAGGGTCACGTTATGGACGTTCCGGCCCTGGTTCGAGACCACGACCTCGCGCTCGGGGGCCAGGGGATCCGTGGGGTGGGCGTCGTGGAAGTGGTAGTCGATAGCTGAGATCACCCACGGGGCATCGGGGTCCCGGGGCAGGCTCCGGGGGCCCTCGGGGCGGTCGTCTCCGCAGGACGCCGCGGAGAGGGCCAGGAACAGGGCCAGGAGCCGGCTCACGACAGGACGCGGGCCAGGAACCGCCGGGTCCGGGGATGGCTGGGCCTGTCGAAGATGGCCTTCGGATCTCCGTCCTCCACGATCACGCCCTCATCGATGAAGATCATGCGGGTGCCCACGTCCCGGGCGAAGCCCATCTCATGGGTGACCACGACCATGGTCATGCCCTCCTCGGCCAGGCGCTTCATGACCTCCAGGACCTCCCCCACCAGCTCCGGGTCCAGGGCCGAGGTCACCTCGTCGAACAGGACCAGCGTGGGCCGCATGGCCAGGGCCCGGGCGATGGCCACCCGCTGCTGCTGGCCCCCGGAGAGCTGCCCCGGGTAGCTGTCGGCCTTCTCCACCATGCCCACGTGCTCCAGCTCCTGCATGGCCCGGTGGCGGGCCTCGTGCTCCTTCAAGCCGAGGACCTTCTCCAGGGCCAGGGTGATGTTCTGAAGGGCGGTCTTGTGGGGGAACAGATTGAAGGCCTGGAACACGATCCCGATGTGGGTCCGGACCTCGTTGAGGTCCGTGCGGACGTCCGTGATGTCCCGGTCCTCGAACAGGACCCGGCCCGAGGTGGGCTCCTCGAGCATGTTCATGGTCCGGAGCATGGTCGACTTCCCCGACCCCGACGGTCCGATGATGACCAGGACGTGACCGGGTTCCACGATCATATCGATCCCCCGCAGGACGTGGTTGGAGCCGAACCACTTGTGGACGCCCTCCAGGCGGAGCACCGGCTGGCTCATGCCACCGACACCAGTCCGCTGCGCAGCCGGCGCTCCACCGCGTTGACCAGGGCGATCAGCGGAAGGGTGACCGCCAGATAGGCGACCGCCGCAGCGATGAAGAACGTGCCGTTGAACGTGTCCGAGTAGCCGGTCCGGGCCACCGTGAAGATCTCGTACTCGGCCTCGGTGAGCCCGATGACGATGATCAGGGCCGTGTCCTTGATCAGGATCACGAACTCATTCATCAGCGGCGGGATCACCCGCCGGAAGGCCTGCGGGATCACCGCGTAGCGCATGGCCTGGAAGTAGGACATGCCCAGCGACCGGGCCGCCTCCATCTGCCCGCGCTCGATCGACTGGATGCCGGCCCGGAACACCTCGGAAGCATAGGCCCCGGTGTTGAGGGCGAACACGATCACCGCGATCCAGAACCCGCTCAGCTCCCGGAGGCCGAACGCGATCCGGAACACGAAGAAGAAGAAGCCCAGTTGGAAGATCAGCGGGGTCCCTCGGAAGAAGTTGATGTAGGAGATGGCCGGGGCCCGCACCGTGCGTCGCTTGGAGATCACCAGCACGGCCAGGACGATGCCCAGCATGATCCCCCCCAGCTCGCCGAGGGCGGCCAGCTTGAGGGTATTGACGGCTCCGCCGACGAAGGCTCCCCCGTACCCCTCGAGCTTCTCGACGTTCAGGAAGTGGAACGTCAGTCGCTCGGGATCCCCGCTCCGGAGGACCATGAACACCAGGGCCAGGGCCACCGCCTGGATGCCCAGGACGGCCCCCGCGATGGCCTGCTCACGGCTCCGCTTGGTGGGCATCCGCCGGAAGCTCCCGAAGCCGGCCAGGATGGCCACAGCCCCCAGGATGAGGCCCAGGGTGAGGCTCAGGCCCATGGAGGGGGCTCCGAAGGCCTCGACGACCCGCTCGTAGGGCGTGAACCCGCGCCGGGCCACGATGATGACCGGGACCACCAGACAGGCCAGGATGGCGGCCACGCCCAGGCCGAGGACGGCCACCGACCCGGGCACCTCCACCCCCTCCCGG
>Ga0214472_10008092_pt1 | contig 10977 bp, 11 predicted proteins | sample RVTome_6_FD_207662 | JGI IMG/M metagenome (GOLD analysis project Ga0214472, IMG submission 207662) | Soil microbial communities from uranium-contaminated site in the Upper Colorado River Basin, Wyoming, United States - RVT140D175 | ecosystem: Environmental > Terrestrial > Soil > Contaminated >...
AACGTCCGGCAATGTGTCGGCGGCTCCGTCTCAATCCAAACGCGTTGATCTTCGTCGACTATGCCGCATTGGTGTCCGAGTGGCTCGCCGAGAATCGGCTCATGAAGGCAGGTCGTCAACAACAGCGCTGAAAAGGCTGCGCCCGTCGGCTCCCGCTCACTCATCCGACCGACGCGGGCTAGGCGGGGCGATGCCGCAACGAGAACAGGCGCGCCCTTCACGTGCGCCGGACGGTCAACAGTCCCTCGACTGAATGAAAAGTAAACGACGGCGGCTGCTCGCAACCGCGACGTGGCCGCCGGCGATGCGCAGAGGTTCGCTAACCTCCATCCTCTTCGCTGTTCGCGCAGATTTACTCAGAGAACCGTACCCTGCGCAACGAACGTGGGAACAGAATCAGCGCGCGGGTATGCACTGCCGATGCACGAGCGTCGTGAATTCTTAGAAAAATGGAGGCGCCGTCCGGATTTGAACCGGAGATGGAGGTTTTGCAGATTTCGCTGGGTTCTCTATCCTGTTGATTCGTCTTGCTCTCTGGTCTCTGGTACTCCTCGGTTTTGCATGGCGTTTGGGCGTTCGTGGACTGAAGTTGGACTGAAGTGTTTCGCGCGAGTCTCCATGGGTGTCAGCGGCTCGAACTTACGCGTGCCAGTCCTGTTCGTTGGCGGCAGGCTGCATCAGGCCGCCAGCCATTTGGCGTAGGCGCGGACGTCGATCATCGGCACCGTTGCGCTGTCCTGGAGCCGGGCAATCAGTTCCAGCAGAAAGGCCGTCGCGGCCTTGCCTTGCGGCGTCACCGTGTAGCATCCAGTAGCATCGCAGGTGCTGGGTGCGATGCCGGCGTTCGCCGACAGCCTCGCCGATAGTTTGCGCCTGGGGCTCGGCGACTGGCGCGACCCCATCTCATGGCGCCCTGAGATCTTTTCGGACCTGGCCGTGCGCGCAGATGTCTATGAAGGTCTTGGTTTCAACCCGGCGCTGACTGATTTCCCGGCGGCGGCGTTTGATCAGGGGCTTACGATCGGCGGCGTCCGGCGCAACCCGCCGCCGCTGGTTGTTCTCTACGAAGCGCCAGTTCCCCGCGCCGGCGACGACGAGGAAGAAGAAGGCTTCGCCCGCACCAACGAGGCGCATGACTGGCTGCAGCGCCTCGAAAGCCAGCTCCGCGCCTTCATCGACACCCGCATGACGCAGGCCTTCGGGGCGAACTGGCCGCGACACCGGCTCCCCAACGGTATGTATGATCAGTGGCTGGAAAAGAAGCGGAAGGCGGAGCAAGCGAACGGAACCGACAGGCCGCTCGTCGCCTACGCTGATTTCACGGACTACGCCCTTCTGATCTGCAGATCGGACAACTGGCGAGAAGTGTTCGCGATGTTCTTCGGGCGCCCGGAGAGTGTCCGGGAATCATTCCAGAGGCTCTATCCGATTCGCCTGGACACGATGCACGCACGCCCCATCACACAGGACGATGAGCTGTTGCTATATGTCGAGACGCGGCGGTTGGTGAAGATACTTCTCGGTGACTGAGGGGTGTCAATCGAACGTGCGAGCGCCGTTCAGATTCGACTCGAACGCGAGGGCACAGCAATGGCGACATCTAATCGTGTCGGCGCGGCCCGCTCCGCCCATGTTATTCAACGGTTTGGCCCTCACTCGCGGCACGCGTCTCGGCGTTTCCCGTCTTGACTGAAGGAGTGTTCACCATGGATCTCTTTGCACGATGTAATGGTTATCGGGCCCATCTTTTAGTCGGGGCCGCGCTGATGGTGACGATGGCGGGCTGTGAGGTGGCGAGTCAGCCCTATGAGTACATCCACTTACCGGGCACCGCGCCAGAAGCAGGCGCCAACATGCCCTTTTCGTCCGCGATACGAGTGCGCTCGGGCAGCATCCTATTCCTGTCCGGCACTACCGGGGCGCCGAGCCCCCACAGCCACCCACACGTCCCCGCCGAGTTCAATCACCTCGACTTCAGCCCCGAGGCCCAAACAGTAAGGGTCATGGAATCTCTGAAGGCGACGGTGGAGGCAGCCGGCGGGCAACTCACAGATATCATTCAAGTCACCCGATTCGTCCGCGACGTCGGCGCCAACCAGGACGCGATAAATGTTGTGATGAATCGTTACTGGGGCCCTGATCATCGCCCGGCGAGCACCACGGTGGAGATCGTCCGGCTGGCGACCGACCCACGATTCATTCTAGAGGTCGAAGCCGTGGCGGTCCTGCCCGACTGAGTCTGGCCACTGCGGCGCATGTCGGCTTCCCTGAGCCATTCCTCCTATAACCAAGCCCCGAACCGCGCGTCCCTACAGCGTCAGACCGAGGCGAAAGTGCCAGGGGATTCCGCTGAGTCTTGTCTTGCCATTCCATATTCTAGATTCTAGAATATGGAATGGCTCAAGCACTACTGCCGCAAGACGTCTTAGTACTGGTGAAGCTGGTCAGCTATGGTGGGCGCCGCCCACCGATGGCTCAGGTGGCAGCAGACCTTGGACTCAGCCCGTCCCAAGTGCACGCATCACTCAAGCGCCTAGAACGCTCGCGACTGATCGCGCCTTCCACGAACGAGCCGCAACTCCGAGCCGTTGAGGAATTCCTGCTGCATGGCGTGAAGTACGCGTTCCCCGCGCTTCGAGGTGAAGCCACTCGCGGAATGCCCACGGCATATGCCGCGCCTCCGCTTAGTGAAGCGATTGAAGCAGGCGGAGATCCCCCTCCCGTGTGGCCGAACGCCGAGGGTTCGGTTCGCGGGCTGACGCTGGAGCCGTTGCACAAGGCCGCTCCGAAGGCGGCGCGACAAGATCCTATGCTCTACGAACTGCTCGCCCTGATTGATGCGCTCCGCGACGGGCGAGTTCGTGAACGACAGATCGCGGAACGCGAGCTCACGGCACGGCTCCGGAGGCAGCTGCGTGGCTGATCCGAATCGCGAGCTTTTCGAATCCGTGGTCAGACTCCTTGCACCCGTTCTCGATGAACTCGTCTTCGTCGGCGGGTGCACGACCGGACTCTTCTTCACCGACCCCGCCGCCGGCGGCATTCGACCGACCAAGGATGTCGACGCGATCGTGGATGTCACCTCGTACGCGCAGTACGTGGCTCTCTCGGACCGGCTGCGCAACCTGGGACTCGCTGAGGACAACTCTGAGGGCGCTCCGCTCTGCCGCTGACGACAAGGCAATGTCATCGTCGACGTGATGCCGACAGACGCGAGCGTGCTGGGATTCAGCAACCGCTGGTATCCGATGGCCATCGACACTGCCCAGCACCTGGACATCGCGGGACATCGCGTTCGCATCGTCACGCCGGCGCTGTTCATTGCGACGAAGCTCGAGGCATTTCATGGTCGCGGTGGCAACGACGTCTTCGCAAGTCATGATCTCGAGGACATCATCACCGTCGTAGACGGTCGTCCGGAGATCGTTGACGATGTCGTTACCGCCGATCCCGAGGTGCGCGCGTACATCTCGGCGGAGATCGGATCACTCCTGAAGAACCCTGACTTCACAGAAGCACTGGCTGGATTCCTCCTTCCCGACGCAGCCAGCCAAGCTCGTCGAGCGATTCTAGAGCAACGCCTGGTCGCTCTGAGTCACTGAATTATTAGCGCTCGAATTGCAAGGAAGAGTTCGAACGAAACAACCGGTGCCAACCTGACGAAGCATTGCTCAACGAGATCTCGGTCGTGTCGTTATCTTGCGATTTGCTCGGAACAGGAGGTTCCAACGACCTCCCTTCGAGAGACCACTGTTGCAGAATCGCAAAGCCTAACCGACGACCGTACCGACCGTCATGCGCATGCCGCGGACACACGGCCTGCCGCCAGGACGCGCGGGTCGGGGGTGATGCGAGTCAACTCTGGCATTCGTTAGGACCTCGAGTTCATCCCGAACGCTCCAGCGGCAGCTCAACGATAATTCGAGTGATGGACAACCAGATGACGATCGGCGTCGTGCATATCGTGGAGTGGCTGAATGCCGGCGATGCGACGACGGGCCAGTCGCTGTTCAACGAGCTGGAGTCGATGGGAATCGCCTCGAACCCGCCAGTCGCCGTCGACTTCCACCGCATCGATACGTGGGGCGAGCTGATTGCTCTCTTGCGGCGGTTCGAGGGCGAGTATCAACAAACCGGCCGGACGCCAATTCTTCACATCGAGACGCATGGCGACGAAGACGGACTTGGAACGGGCGCGGGGATCGATTGGCCTGAACTGACCGAGGAACTGATCCCGCTGAATCGTCTGACGGGGCTGAACCTCGTCGTGATTCTGGCGGCTTGCGAAGGCTTTTACGGCGTGCAGATGCTGCAGCCGGATCGGCGCGCCGCGGCCTTCCGGGGGCTGATCGGACCCAACCGCACCGTCACAGAGGACGAGGTCCAGGATGGGTGTCTCGCATTCTACCGGACGATCTTCGACACTCGTGATGGTAACGCCGCGTTCAAAGCGATAAACGACGCGGTCGACCCTAACGCCGAGACGTTCTGGCTCATTTCGGCCGAAGATGTCTTCAAGATCGTGAACCGAAGTCACTTCGAGGAGCACTGCACGCCGGAGGCGCTCGCGCGCCGCCGCGACCGGTTGGTGTCGCGCGTCGCCCGCAAACATCGCGCTCGGACTGGGCTCGACGCATCACAACAGCTCGCGCAGCAGTGGTTCGACGAGGCGACCGCTCACCTCTTGGATCAGCGCGGGCTGTTCGAGCGTCTGCGCCGGGATTACTTCTTCATCAATCACTTTCCCAAGAACGACACCCGGTTCGACGTGACCTTCGCCCAGTGCTGGCCCGACGGGATGGAGTTGCGGATCGACTAGGGCTCCGCATCACGACGACGGTTCCGAGTTACGGCGTCTCGATCTCAACGGCAGCTATCGACTCACTCGGCTCTACCGTGCATCCTGAGAGCGTCGAAACTGGTGAATTGGAGGTTGATTGGAGGTTCTCTGGACCTCCCGGCCGAAACTTCAGTCCAAAATCACCAGTCAGAGGCTGCTGAGCCAAAGACCCCAGCAATACAAGTCCCGTGCTTTCAATTTGTTGGAATGGAGGCGCCGTCCGGATTTGAACCGGAGATGGAGGTTTTGCAGACCTCTGCCTTACCACTTGGCGACGGCGCCGATTAGAGGGCTGAGTGAGCTATGACTCGCCTGGCTTGCCATCCGAAGCTCGCGAAGCGAGCGAAGGATGGAGCGGGAAACGGGATTCGAACCCGCGACTTCGACCTTGGCAAGGTCGCACTCTACCACTGAGTTATTCCCGCTCGCGATGAAAAGTTATCGTACCACAGCAAAACTGGGCCAATCAAGACAGCCGAGGTAGCGTTTCGGCACCTCGACTGCATGTCCCGGCACTATGTTTGTTCCGACGTTTGTTCCGACGTTTGTTCCGACGTTTGTTCCGACGTTTGTTCCGACGTTTGTTCCGACGTTTGTTCCGACGTTTGCTCCGACGTTTGCTCCGACACACCGCACGATTCGCGCGCTCGCGCTCACGCTCCTGCTCGCGCTGCTCACGGTGGCGCCTGCTGGCGCCGACGAAGTCCACCTCAAGAACGGCGACCGCCTCACGGGAACTGTCGCGTCCCTCACCGGCGGCGTATTGACCTTTGGCACACCCTACGGCGACGTCCGGATTCCATGGGCGGAGGTCACACGCCTGGCGATCCAGGATCCGATCCTGGCCGTTGTCGCCGGCGCTCCGCCGGCGCCGGTCACGATCGTCGTCGCCGCGGATGGCCAGGCGACGCTCCAGCCCGGGGGCCTCGTCGCGCTCGCCGACATCACCTCCCTCGCCCGTCCCCAGCCGCCGGTCATCATTGACGGCGGCGCCAACGCCGGCGTCATCACCACCGCCGGCAACACCGACGTGAACAACCTCCGCCTGGACGGCGACGTGGTGGCTCGCGCGGATGTCAACCGCTACTCCGCTTCCGCCGCCGTCACGCGCGCGAAAGACCGCGGCGTCGAGACGGCGCAGAACTGGACGACGGCGTTCAAGTACGACCGGTTCGTGTCGACGCGAATGTTCCTCAACGCCAACGCGATCTTCACCAACGATCGGTTCCGCGATCTCGACCTGCGCACGGCACTGGGCGCCGGCGCGGGCTACCAGGTGCTGACCGGGCCGCGCGTGACGCTGACGGCCGATGGAGGCCTTGGCTACGTCAACGAGAACCTCGAATCACAGCCGGACGACAGCTACGCGGCGCTGCGCGAGTCGGTCTCGCTCGGCGCGTTCGCGGTCCCGGATCGCATCCAGTTCTTCCACGTGCACGACGGCTACTTCGGCGTCACCGGGGAGGACAACCTGTTCATCAGGATGCAGAACGGCATTCGCCTGGCGCTGGCCGCAGGGTTCGTGACCACGCTGCGCCACGATCTCGATTACGACCGGTCGCCGGCAGTGGGACGCGGCAACACGGACCGGACGCTCTCGCTGACGCTGGGATACCGCTTCTGAACACACGAAGGGCACGAAGGAGACGAAGGACACGAAGTCAACTGAATAGAGTTTCGTGATCTTCCTTCGTGATCTTCGACTTCTTCGTGTCCTTCGTGTTTCAAAGACGGACGTCGCGCAGCACCTGCGCCGCTTCCTCGGGCGAGGTGGGATTGAGATAGAACCCGGTCGCCCACTCGAAGCCGGCCACCTTCGTGAGCTTCGGGATGATCTCCACGTGCCAGTGGTAATACTCCCCCGCCTTCTCCGCCACCGGCGCGCTGTGAATCAGCAGGTTGTACGGCGGCATCTGCAGCGCTTTGTTCATCCGTCGCAGGATGTCGCCGAGCAGCCGCGCGAGGGAGGCGTACTCGTGGCGCGGCGCCTCCTCGAAGAGCGCCTGGTGCCGCCGCGGCAGGATCCACGTCTCGAACGGAAAGCGCGGCGCGTACGGCGCCGCCGCCACCATGTCCGCGTTCTCCGCAATCATCCGCCGCCCATCCGTCGTCTCCTGACGCAGAATGTCGCAGTAGACGCAGCGCTCCTTCGTCTCGTAATGCACGCGCGCGCCGTCCACCTCGTCGCGGACTTCCCGGGGGACTATTGGCAGCGCAATCAGCTGCGAGCACGAGTGCTCGAGCGACGCGCCCGCCGCCTCCCCATGGTTCTTGAAGATGATGATGTAGCGGAACCGCTGGTCCTTCTTCAGGTCCAGGATGCGCTCGCGGCACGCCAGCAGCACCTGCTCCACCCGGTCGGGCTCGAGCGTGGCCAGGGTATCTTCATGGCGCGGCGACTCGATGATCATCTCGTGCGCGCCGATGCCGTTCATCTTGTCGAACAGCCCCTCGCCCTGCCGATCGAGCGTCCCTTCCACGCGCAGCACGGGAAACTGGTTCGGGATGACGCGCAGCAGCCAGCCGGGCGTGTCGGGGCCGCTCCCGTTGCGGCCGACCGCGAGCAGCTCGCGCGGCGTCATGTGCTCGTGCCCCGCGCAGAACGGGCACGAGGGGTCGTCGGGCGCGATCGTGACGGATTCGAGCCGGAAATCGGAGAGGCGCTTGCGGCGTTCGGTGGAAATGATGACCCAGCGCCCGGTGACGGGATCTTTTCGCAGTTCGCTCATCGTGTGCGCCGGGTCCGCATCGCCGGGTCCGCTTTCCGCCTTCGCTGAAGCTACGGCGGGACAGGCTGCGGAACCCGGCCTACGTACGATCTCTAGGTAGGCTACGCGGTAAAGGCGTGCGGGTAAACCTCAATTCTCGGCTGCCCGCCCGCGAAGTCAACCGTCACGACATCGAAACGGCAGGGCTGATCCTGTAAACGCCGCCGGGCGAGAAAGTCGATCGCCATCCGCACGATCCGCTGCTGCTTGGCGACGGTCACCGCCGCCTCGCCGCCGCCGAATTCGTCGCCGTCCCGCGCCTTGACCTCCACGAACACGAGGCTTCCGGCGGAGCGGGCGATGATGTCAATTTCGCCATACCGCGTACGGTACCGGCGTTCGAGAATTTCGTACCCGCGGTGTGCCAGCTCCGCGCACGCGAGATCCTCGCCCATTTTTCCGAGCGATTGGCGACCATCCGGGGCCATACGCGGCCGGAAGTGCACATTCTGCGCCTATGCCGTCAACCACGACGTGCACGACAGTCTCGAAGGACACGAAGAGCCAGTATGGCTTTTCGAGATCTTCGCGATCTTTTGTCGCCGTGGTGGTTAACGACCTATCGCCGTGAGCGCCTGATCCAGGATCCCGATCGCGGTCCCCGCCTGCTCCTTCGTCAGCACCAGCGGCGGCGAGAGCCGGATCGCGCTGCGCCCGGCGCCCAGCACGAGCAGGCCGCGGCGAAAACACTCCTGGACGAGCGCGTTCCGCTCGGTTATGGCGCGCTCCTTCGTCTGCCGGTCGCGCACCAGCTCGATCCCGATCATCAGGCCGCGTCCCCGGACGTCGCCGACGATCGGGTGTTTCTCCATCAACGCCTTCGCCGCCGCCATCATGTGCGCGCCCACGGACTCGGCGTTCTTCACCAGCGTGTCGCGCAGCAGCCTGATGGTCGCCAGCGCCGCCGCGCACGCCACCGGGTTGCCGCCGAACGTGCTGGCGTGCGAGCCGGGCGGCCACGACATCACCTCCGACCGCGCGGTCGCCACGCCGAGCGGCAGCCCCGAGGCGATCCCTTTGGCGATCGTCACGATATCCGGCTCAACCCCGGTGTGCTGGATCGCGAACATCTTCCCCGTGCGCCCCATTCCCGACTGCACCTCGTCCGCAATCAGCATGATGCCGTGCCGGCTCGTGAGATCCCGCAGCCCCTGGATGAACGCGGTGGGCGAGACGATGTAGCCGCCTTCGCCCTGGATCGGCTCGACGATGATGGCGGCGACCTCGTCGGGCGGGACGAGATGAACGAAGAGTTGATGCTCGATGAAGCTCAGAGATTCCGCCGCGCAGGCATCCGCTGAGCCGGCGAAGCGGTACACATCCGGATACGGCGCGTGATAGGTGCCAGGCACGAGCGGCGAGAAGCCTTTCCGCTGCGCCACCTTGCTGGCGGTGGCCGAGAGCGATCCCATCGAGCGGCCGTGAAACGCGCCGAGGAACGCAACCACGTTGTGCCGCTTCGTGTAGTACTTCGCCAGCTTCAGCGCCGCTTCCACCGCCTCGGTGCCGGAGTTGCCGAAAAACGATCGGTGCGGCCCCCTCATCGGCGCGATCGCCGAGAGCTCCTCGCCGAGCCGCACCTGCGGCTCGTAATAGAAGTCGGTACCCGACATGTGCAGGAACTTCCGCGCCTGGTCGGTGATCGCCTGGACGACTTCCGGGTGCGAGTGCCCGGTGGAGGTCACCGCGATGCCGGCGGTGCAGTCGAGGAAGACGTTGCCGTCCACGTCCTCGACGATCGCGCCCTCGCCGCGCGCGATGACCAGCGGATAGTCGCGCGTGTAGGAAGGCGACACCACCTTGCCGTCCCGCTCGATGATGGCCTTCGCCTTCGGGCCCGGCAGGCTCGTCTTGATCTGCGGCACGGTCGCGTCTTCGCGCCTGGATTGCTCGCCGGCGATCACGTTCATTTCTTCTTCCAACGGGTCCCGCCCGGGTTGTCCTCGAGCAGCACGCCGCGATCCGCCAGGTCGTGGCGGATGCGATCGGCCGCCGCGAAATCGCGCCGCTGGCGGGCCGCCTTGCGTTCCTCGATCAATCGCTCGATCTCCTCCACCGGCACCGGCGGCCGCGCATCCTCTGCCTGCCGCAGGCTGACCACGCCCAGCACGCGATCGAAGTCGTCCATCGCCTGCCGGACGGCCGCGGCCTCGGTGGCCGAGATCTCCCCGGCGTCGATCGCTGCATTCACATCCCGGACCAGGTCGAAGACGGCCGCCAGCGCGGCGGCTGTATTGAGATCATGCTCCAGCGCCGACCGAAACGCGTCGCGCGCCTTCTGAACTGATTCTGATATATGCGAGTGCGAACCGTCGCCACTGACAGTCTCGAGCCGCACCCGGAAGTCGACAATCCGGCGGATTGCCTCCTCCGCCTGGTCCATGCCGGTCCAGGTGAAGTTGAGCTGCTTCCGGTAATGGGACGAGAGCAGCAGGTAGCGCAGCGCCGACGGGCGGTGGCCGCGCGCCGCGATCTCGGCAATCGTATAGACGTTACCAAGCGATTTCGACATCTTCTCGCTCTCGACGAACAGGTGCTCGATGTGGAACCAGAAGCGCGCGAACGGCGCCTTCCGCGCGCCTTCGCTCTGCGCGATCTCGTTCTCATGGTGGGGGAAGATCAGATCGACGCCGCCGGCATGAATGTCGATGGGCGGCGCTCCGAGCAGCCGGAGCGCCATCGCGGAACACTCGAGGTGCCACCCGGGACGGCCGGGACCGGTGCCGTGGTCCCACGAGGGCTCGCCCGCCTTCGACGCCTTCCACAGCACGAAGTCGCGCGGGTCGTCCTTGGAGTACTCGTCCACGTCCACGCGCGCGCCGTCTTTCATGCCTTCGCGATCGAGCCGCGCGAGCCGGCCGTATTCGGGAAACGTTGCGATCTTGAAGTAGATCGATCCGTCGCGCCGATAGGTGTGGCCGTTCCGATCCAGGGCGGCGATCATCTCGCCCATCGCTTCCAGGTTGACCGCGTCGGTGGCCCTCGGCGTTTCCTCGGGCCTCTCGAGGCCAAGCTGCGCCGAGTCCTCGCGAAACACGTCGATCCACTTCTCGGTGTACTCGCGCAGCGGCACGCCTGCCTGCTGCGCGCCCGCTATGGTCTTGTCGTCCACGTCGGTAACATTCACCACCATCCGCGTTTCGTAGCCGCAGACGTATTTCAGCGTGCGGCGCAGGACATCGAGGCAGACGTAGGTGCGGAAGTTGCCGATGTGTGCACGCGCGTAGACGGTGGGACCGCAGCCGTACAGCCGCACGGTGTTGCCGTTCAGCGGCGCAAAGGGCTCTTCCTGGCGCGACAGCGTGTTATATAGGCGGAGCATAAATGGGGTCGGGGGTCATTTTTCGAGGACACTTTTCGAGAACCAGA
>Ga0214472_10008093_pt1 | contig 10977 bp, 8 predicted proteins | sample RVTome_6_FD_207662 | JGI IMG/M metagenome (GOLD analysis project Ga0214472, IMG submission 207662) | Soil microbial communities from uranium-contaminated site in the Upper Colorado River Basin, Wyoming, United States - RVT140D175 | ecosystem: Environmental > Terrestrial > Soil > Contaminated >...
CCGCCGTGCCCCAATCTCGACAACCCTCGAGCTCGTCGAGATCATTCGAGCGGCGGTGCCCAAAGCGGCGCGCCGGGGCGGGCCGCACCCGGCGCGCCGCACCTTTCAAGCACTCCGCATCGAAGTCAATCGTGAGCTCGAGCAGATCGAATCTTCCCTGCCGCAGGCGCTCTCCGTCACCAGTCCTGGCGGGCGTCTCGTCGCCGTTTCGTATCACTCGCTGGAGGACCGCATCGTCAAGCGGTTCTTCCGAGGCGAAGCCGACGGCGAGGCGCCGCGCCTGCGGTTGATCAAACGCAAGCCGATCCGGCCGAGCGAGGAAGAGATCGCTCAGAACCCGCGCGCCTCGTCGGCGCTGCTGCGCGCTGCCGAAGTGCTGGCGTCGCCGCGTCCGGAGTTCACCGGGCCCGAGGGGAGCGCGGCGTGACCCCGCCGGCAGACTCCGCGGCGGCCCGCAAGGCGCGCGCATCCGCCGCGCCACAGATAAGCCCCAGGCGACCGGCCCCGGCGCCCGCCCCCCCCCCCCACCAGCGGGTGGGGGGGGGCCCGCCGGCGCCGGGCCGGCGCCCCCCTGCGTCCACGATGATCATGGCCGGACTGGCCACCGCCGTCGCGCTGTTCGGCATGGTCACCGTACAGTCGCTCGTGGGACAGACCCAGATCAAGACGACCGAAATCCAGCGCCGCGTGGACGCGAAGAGAGACGCGCTCGAAGCGCTCGAGGTTCAGGTCGCAAATCTCGCTTCCCTGGATCGTGTCGCGGCACGCGCAACCCAGCTGGGGTTGGTCGTGCCACCCGCGATCGTGTTCCTGCCGGCTCCCGGAGATGAGGATTTCGGCGCCGGCGCGCTGCCTTCGTTCGACGATGCGATCTCCTCGTCGGGTCCGAAGACGGCATCGTCCGCACCCGCGTCGCGCGGCCCGGCGCGCTCGGGGGCCCCAACGGCCGGTCAGGCCTCCCCCAACACGGGGGGACGGTAGGAGCGCGCGCGAGTGCGACGACGAGGCGCCCGGCCCGCGCTCAGGCTCTTCGCGTTGCTCGGCATCTGCTCGTTCGGGCTCGTCTCGATCGGCGGACGCCTGGTGCAATTGCAGGTCGTCAAGGCCGCTGCATTCGAAGATCTGGGTGCGAAGCAGCGCGTCCGTCACGTTGAGCTTCCCGCGCGACGCGGTGCCATCTACGATCGCAACGGCGTTCCGCTCGCCGTCTCGGTCGATGCGCGAGCCATCTATGCCAATCCTCAATTCATCGATGATCTCAAGGCGACCGCCGCCGCGTTGGCAAAGCCGCTCGGTTCGGACGCCGCGGCCGTGCTGGCGAAACTGATGAAGAAGAAGGCCGGGTTCGTCTATCTGGCGCGCAAGGTCGACATCGCCGCCGCGAACGCCATCATGGCGCTCAAGCTTCCCGGGATCGGCGCGCTCGACGAGACCAAGCGCGTGTATCCGCAGGGCGTGCTCGCCGGTCAGGTGCTCGGGTTCGTCGGGACCGATAGCCAAGGCCTGTCCGGCATCGAAGCGACGTTCGATGAGGTTCTTGCGGGGACGCCCGGCGAGCAGATCGTGGAAGTCGATCCGCAGGGACGGCCGATCGCGAGCGGCGACCGCTCGGTCCGCGAGCCGGTCCGCGGCAGCGACATCGTGCTGACGCTCGATCGCGACGTTCAGTTCCAAGCCGAACGCGCCGTTGCCGACGCGGTCACGAAGTGGAACGCCAAGCACGGCATCGCGATCGTGTTGGACTCGCGCACCAACGAGGTGCTCGCGATGGCAAACTATCCGCCGTTCAACCCTGCGCGGTTTTCCGAGTTCCCGGTCGAGGCGCGCCGCAACCGCGCCGTGCAGGATGCCTACGAGCCGGGCTCGGTCAACAAGCTGGTGACGGCCACGGCCGCGCTGGACTCCGGTCTGGTCAAGCCGGGCGACGTGATGAGCGTTCCCTATCGGATGTACATCGGTCGTGAAGACTTCACCGACTTCGAGCCGCATCCGACGTGGAACATCACCTACAGCGAGATCCTTTCCAAGTCCTCGAACGTCGGAACGATTCAGGTTGCGCAGAAGATCGGCGGGAAGCGGCTCTACGACATGATGGGCAAGCTCGGATACGGCCGCAAGACCGGCATCGAGTTCGGCGGCGAATCACCCGGCATTTCGCTCGCCTACGAAAAATGGTCCAAGACGTCGATGGGGACGATTCCGATCGGGCACGGAATCGCGGTGACGCCGCTGCAGATGCTCAACGTCTACACCACCATCGCGCGCGACGGCGTGTGGATGTCGCCGCGGCTGGTGACCAGCGTCGGCGAGGACGAGCGCAGGCCGGCGCTCCCTGATCGGCGCGTCGCCTCGACGTTCACCATGGCGCAACTTCGCGGAATGCTGCTCAACGTGGTCGAGAACGGTACCGGCCGCAATGCGCGGATCCCCGGGTATCTGGTCGGCGGGAAGACCGGGACGGCGCGCAAGCCGAATGTGGGACGCCGTGGGTACGGAAGCTCGGTCTTTACGACATTCATCGGAATGGTCCCGGTCGATCGGCCGCGTTTCGTGGTCGGCGTCGTGCTCGACGAGCCGTCGCTGCACATTGCCGCGGCGACGGCCGCGCCGGCGTTCCAGAAGATCACCTCCTACGTGCTCGCGAGATGGGGCGTCCCGCCGCAAGTCGTTCCGCCCGAGAAGGAGTTGCGCAAAGCGATGCAGCCGGCGCGCGCGCCCGCGCCGCCGAAGCCGGCCGCGACGTCATCGCCGAAACCGAGTGCCACCGCTCAGGCGAGCCCGAAGAGCGGCTCCGAAGAAGGCCCGAGCCCGTGATAGACTCGCCGTCGGCGCCGGCCGGATCATGCGTCCGGAGGCACAGGGTGGGGGCGCCGCACGGCAGACGAGACTCGCAGATGACGCTCCCCCAACCGATCTCCCTCGAAGCGCTCGCCAAGCGCGCCGGCGCGTCCGTGCGCGGCGGCGCCGCCGTCGCCATCCGCGACCTCGCCTACGATACGCGCGCCGCGACGCCCGGATCGTTGTTCTTCTGCATCCCCGGATTGCGCGCCGATGGACACGATTTCGCGGTCGCGGCGGTCGCGGCGGGCGCAGTCGCGCTGGTGTGCGAGCGGCCGGTGGCCGCCGATGTCCCACAGCTGCTCGTCCCGTCGGTGCGGGACGCGATGGGGCCGATCAGCGCCGTTGCCTTCGGCGAGCCGTCGCGGGCGATGACGCTCGCCGGCATTACCGGGACGAACGGAAAGACAACCACGGCGTTCTTGATCGAGCAGTGTTTCGCTGCGCTGGGCATGACCACCGGCCTGCTCGGAACGATCGAAACGCACGTCGCCGGCGCGATCGAAGCGGCGGGCCGCACGACGCCCGAGTCGGTGGACTTGCAACGGACGCTGGCGCGGATGCGCGCCGCCGGCGTCACCGGCGCGGCGATGGAGGTCTCCAGCCACGGGCTCGCGATGGGCCGCGTTGACGGCGTGTGGTACGCAAGCGCCACGTTCACCAACCTGACCCAGGATCATCTGGACTTCCACGAGACGATGGAAGAGTACTTCGCCGCGAAAGCGTTGCTGTTCGATCCGGCGCGCGCCGGAACGGCCGCGATCAACGCCGACGACGAGGCGGGACGGCGACTGACCGCTCTGACCACGTTGCCGGCCGTTACCTTTGGTGTCGATCACCCGGCCGACGTGCGGGCAACCGATGTGCGCATGGACGCCGCCGGCTCGTCGTTCGTTTGCCTTGCGCCGCAAGGACGCGTACCCGTGCGCGTGCGCCTAGCCGGGCCGTTCAACGTCTCGAACGCGCTCGCCGCGCTCGCCACGATCCACGCGCTGGGGCTCGATGTCGAAAAAGCCGCTGCCGGGATCGAAGCGACGCCCGGCGTGCCCGGCCGCTTCGAGCGTGTCGACGGCGGCCGCGACTTCACCGTCCTCGTCGACTACGCGCATACGCCCGATTCGGTCCAGCGCGTCTTGCACGCCGCGCGACGGATCTGCAGTGGCCGTTTGACCATCGTGGTTGGATGCGGCGGCGACCGCGACCGCGCGAAGCGGCCGCTGATGGGCGCCGCGGCGGTCGCGCTTGCCGATCGCGCGATCTTGACCAGCGACAACCCTCGCAGCGAGGAGCCGGGCGCGATCATCGCCGACATGGAGCAAGGCGCGCGCGAGACCGGCCGGACATACGAAGTCGAAGTGGATCGTCGCGCCGCGATCAGCGCCGCCGTCCGCGACGCGCGTCCCGGTGACGTGATCGTGATCGCCGGGAAGGGACACGAAAGCGGCCAGGAGTTCGCCGGTCGCACGGTCCCGTTCGACGATCGCACGGTCGCTCGCGAGGAGCTGGCCGCCCGATGATGCCACTCACGCTTGCACAGGTCGCCACGATCGCCGGCGGACGCGTGGACGGCGACGATCGAATCGTCGTCGACACCGTCGGAATCGACACGAGAACGATCCCGCGCGGCGCGCTGTTCGTCGCGCTGACCGGAACGCGGGACGGCCACGCATTCCTCGCCGACGCCCTCACGCGCGACGCCGCGGCTGCGCTGGTGCGCGGCGACGCCGCCGTTCCGGCCGGACTGGCCGCGATCCGCGTTCCCGATCCGTTCACCGCACTCACCGCGCTCGCCGCCGACGCGCGCGACCGAACCAAAGCTCGCGTCGTCGCGATCACCGGGTCGAGCGGCAAGACATGCACGAAGGACTTCACCGCCGCGGTCCTGTCGCCGGCGATGCCCACGGCCGCCTCGGTGGCGTCGTTCAACAACGAAATCGGCGTGCCCCTGACGATCCTGTCGGTTCGCGACGACACCGAAGCGCTCGTGGTCGAAATCGGCGCGCGAGGTGCCGGCCATATCGCCGCACTGATGCCTCTCGCGCGGCCGGACGTCTCGGTTGTGACCAACGTCGGAGACGCGCACGCCGGCATGTTCGGCTCCGCCGACGCGATCGCGGTGGCGAAAGGCGAGATCGTCGAGGCACTCGGCCGCGACGGATGCGCGATTTTGAACGCGGACGACGAACGCGTCGCTGCGATGGCTTCGCGTACGGCGGCGGCCGTGGTGACGTTCGGAGGATCTCCGGCAGCCGATGTGCGTGCCGAACGCATCTCGCTCGACGACGATGCGCGGGCGCATTTCACGCTGGTCTGTGAGGCCGGCCGGGCCGGGGTCACGCTGCCCGTTCCGGGCGAACATATGGTCTGGAACGCGCTCGCGGCGGCCGCCGTCGCCCTCCAATTCGGCCTGGACGTCGAGGCGATCGCGCGCACGCTCGGCTCCGTCACCACATCGCCGCATCGGATGCGGATCGTGGACGCGCCCGGCGGATGGCGCGTCGTGGACGATACCTACAACGCGTCGCCCCAGTCGATGGCCGCCGCGCTCAAGACGCTCGCGTTGTTGGGACGCGGCCGCCGGACCTGGGCGGTGCTCGGGCAGATGGCCGAGCTTGGACGGGGCTCGACCGAAGCGCACGACCGCGTGGGTCGTCTGGCCGTGCGGCTCGGCGTTGGCCGGGTCGTGACCGTCGGCCCCGAGGCGAGACCGTTGCACGAGGCGGCACGGTTGGAGGGCATGTCGCCCGAGGACGCGATCGTGGCGGCGGACGCGGCCGAAGCGGCGGTGTTCGTGCGCGGTGCGGTCGAGCCCGGCGACGTCGTGCTCGTCAAAGCCTCGCGTGTCGCCGGGCTCGAGCGCGTCGTCGATGCGCTCGTCGCGGAAGAAGGCACGGCATGAGAGCCGTCCTGTACGCGGCGATGGTGGGACTGTTCGTGTCGCTCGGGGGCACGCCGTTCTTGATCCGGCTGTTCCGGCGGCGCAAGTTCGGACAACTGCTGCGGGAAGACTGGACCGACGAGGGCGCCTATCATGAGCAGAAGCGGGGAACGCCGACCGCGGGCGGCATCATCATCATCGTGGGAATCATCGCCGGGTACGGCGCGGCGCACCTTCTGGTGCCCATCAAGGCGACCGGCCTTGCTGTGCTCGGCACGGTCGTCGCGATGGGCCTGGTGGGATTCGCCGACGACTACACCAAGGTTCGCCGTCAGCGGAGCCTTGGGCTGAACAAGACGGCGAAGATCCTCGCGCAGCTCGCCGTCGCCGTCGGTCTCGCGATCGTCGTCATTCACTTCTCGGGCCAGTCGCGCTTCGTGACGCACCTTTCGTTCGTTCGCCGCACGCGCCTGGACTTGGGCGAGATCCTGTTCATCGCCTGGGTGTTCGTCGTGCTCGCCGCGACGACCAACGGCGTGAACTTGACCGACGGGCTCGACGGGCTCGCGGCCGGGTCGAGCGCGATCGTGTTCACCGCCTATGTGTTCATCGCCTTCTGGCAGTTCCGTCACCCGGTCTACGAGATTCACGATGCGATCGAGCTCGCCATCGTCGCCGCGGCCGGGCTGGGCGCGTGCGCCGGATTCTTATGGTGGAACGCCGCTCCGGCTCGCATCTTCATGGGCGATACCGGATCGCTCGCGCTCGGCGGCGGAATCGCGGCGCTCGCGATCTTCACGTCGACCCATCTGCTGCTGGTCGTCATCGGCGGGTTGTTCGTGCTCGAGACAACCTCGGTGATCATGCAGGTGATCGCCTTTCGCGGCTTCAAGCGGCGCGTGTTCAAGATGGCGCCGCTCCATCATCACTTCGAATTGAAGGGCTGGCCCGAGTTCACGGTGATCGTCCGGTTCTGGATCATCGCGGGACTGTCGGCGGCCCTTGGAATCGGCCTGTTCTACGCGGATTTCCTGGCACGCGGAGGCGCTCGGTGAGCCGGTTCGCCGACCCGGCCGAGCGCATTCTGCCCGCCGCCGGCGATCGTGTCGTCGTCGCCGGAACAGGGTTGAGCGGCGCGGCCGCCGCACGCGCGCTCATCGAGCTGGGCGCAGCCGTCACCGTCACCGACGATGGGCCGGGGCGCGCCCTCGACGGCGCGCATCGCGCGGTCTTCGGCGGAATGGATCCCGCGCTTGCCGGCGAGGCGGATTTGATCGTCGCATCTCCCGGTATCGTGCCCGGCGCGCCGCTGCTGATCGCCGCACGTGAGGCCGCCGTCCCCGTCTGGAGCGAAGTCGAGTTGGGCTTCCGCTTGACGGAGGCTCCGATCGTCGCCGTCACCGGAACCAACGGCAAGACCACCACGACCGAGATGATCGCCGCCGCGCTCGGCCGCTTCGGCGCCGTGGCTGCGGGAAATATCGGCACGACGCTGACCGGTGTCGCAGGTGCCGCGCGCGGCGTGATCGTGTGCGAGCTGTCGTCTTTCCAGCTTCAGCATGTCGTGTCGTTTCGCGCGCGCATCGCCGTGCTGCTCAACATCGCCGAGGATCACCTGGACTGGCACGGATCCTTCGACGCGTACGCTGCGGCCAAGGCGCGGATCTTCGCGAATCAAGAGGCATCCGACACCGCGATCGTGCACGACGATCCGATCTGCGAGCGGATCGCGCACGGGGAAGCGAGCAGGATTGCGTTCTCCGAGGCTCGCCTCCCCGCCGGCGGTGCCGGCGTCGCTGGCGGCGCGATCGTCGCCGGTCGCGTCCGGATCGCGCTCGATGCGCTCGCCGCGCGCGGCAACGGCATGCTCGCCGACGCGGTCGCGGCGGCGGCGGCTGCCGACGCATTCGGCGCCGACCCCGCCGACGTCGCCGCCGCGCTCGCCGCGTTCCATCCAGGCCGGCACCGCGCTTCGCTCGTCGCCACCATCGGCGATGTCGACTACGTCAACGACTCCAAGGCGACCAACCCGCACGCGACCCTCGCCGCGCTGCACGGCCGCACCGGCGTCGTGCTGATCGCCGGCGGCCGCAACAAGGGGATGAATCTGGCGGCCTTGGCGCTCGCAGGCGGGGTCGCCGGCGTGGTCGCCATCGGCGAGTCGGCCGGCGAGGTCGAATCCGCCTTCGCCCGCGCCGGCGTCCCCGTCGTGCGCGCGAACTCGATGCGCGACGCGGTGGATGCCGCGCGATCCATGGCCCGGCCGGGGGGCGTGGTAATGCTCTCGCCCGCATGCGCCTCGTTCGACTGGTATCGCGGCTACGCCGAACGCGGAGACGACTTCGAGCGGATCGTTCTTGCCACCGCGGAATCCGGCGGATCTGCGGTGACAATAGGGGAACGGCAACCGAGGAGAGGAGACGCGTGACGGTGGTTCAGCTGGCGCGGGCCCGCCTGGGCCGGCGCCGCCGCACTCGCGCGCGTGCCCGCGCCGACGCCGCGCTCAACACCTCGTCGTGGCTGGTTGCCGGGCTCGCCGGGACGCTGCTCACGTTCGGCTTGGTCATGATCCTGTCGTCATCGTCGGTCGCCGCGGCCGAGAGCTACGACTCGCCGTTCTATTTCGTCAAGCGCCAGCTGCTCTGGGCCGCGGTGGGCGCCGTCGTCGCCTTCATGATCGCGCGTTCCGACTACCGTCGCTGGCGGCCGGTGTCGTGGCTGCTGCTGGCCGCGTCGCTCGTCGGGTTGATCGCCGTGCTCATCCCGGGCGTCGGCATTCGCGTGTCGGGCTCGTCACGATGGCTCGGCGTCGGGTGGATTCGCATTCAGCCGTCCGAGTTCGCCAAGCTCGCGCTCCTCCTGGTCGCGGCCGACGTGGTCACGCGCAAGCAGCATCGACTCGCCACGATGAAGGAGATCTTCAAGCCGCTGGGCATCATCACGCTGATCATCGTCGCGCTGGTTATGAAGCAGCCCGACCTGGGGACGACACTGGTCATCGGCATGATCGTGTTCGTCATCTTGTTCGTCGGCAGCGTCCCCATGCGTCTGATCGCCGGCATGGCCGGCGCCGGTGCTGCTGGAACCTTGCTGCTCGCCATGTCGGCGCCGTATCGAAAGGACCGGCTGCTCAACTTCCTCGACCCGTTCGCCGACAAGCTCGGATCCGGCTACCAGGCCGTGCAAGGATTGATTGCGGTCGGATCGGGCGGGATGTTCGGCGTCGGCCTGGGCGAAAGCCGCCAAAAATGGCTCTACGTGCCGAACGCCCACACCGACTTCATCTTCGCGATCATCGGCGAAGAGTTGGGGCTGCTCGGCACGCTCGCGGTGCTCGCGCTCTTCATGGGCCTGGCCTATGGCGGGATTCGCGTCGCCCGCCGCGCGCCCGACACGTTCGGGCGCTTGGTTGCGGCAGGCATCACGGTTTGGATCGTCGGTCAGGCGGTGATCAACATGGGCGCGGTGACCGGCCTGTTGCCGATTACCGGCGTGCCGTTGCCGCTGATGTCCTTCGGCGGTTCGGCGCTGGTGTTCACGATGGCCGCGATCGGCATGCTGGTCGCGATCGCTCGGCAAGAGCAATGGCCACCCCCGAAGGAGGGAGACGCGAAGGCATGACCGGCCTGGGACCCGCCGAAACGGCCGGGCGCGTCGCGCCACCATGCAGACCTCGATCGTGATCGCCGGAGGCGGAACCGGCGGCCACGTCTATCCCGGGCTCGCGCTTGCCGCCGCGATTCGCGAGCGCCGCCCCGACGCGCGCATCGTCTTCATCGGCACCGCTCGCGGCATGGAAGCGCACGCCGTGCCCGCCGCCGGCTTCGATTTGGAGACGATCGCCGTGCTTCCGTGGGCCCGGACGCTGGGAGCGCGACGCTTTCTTTCTCCGGCAACCGCGCTTCGCGCGACGGTACAAGCGGCGCGCATCCTTCGGCGCCGCCGCGCGCAGGTGTTGGCGAGCATGGGAGGCTACGCGAGTCTTCCGGCGGCGCTGGCCGCGCGCCTGCTCGGCATTCCGATCGTTGTGCACGAGCAGAACGCGATTCCCGGACGCGCCAACCGAATCGCATCGCGTTTCACGCGCCGGATCGCGGTCACGTTCGCCGAATCGGCGTCGTTGCTTGCCCACGCCGGCGCCGCTCGCGTGACCGGCAACCCGATCCGCGCCGAGATCGCGACCTTGGATCGCTCCGCGCTCCGACATGACGCGCTGGCTGCATTCGGGCTGAAGGCCGGAAAGACCACGATTTTGGTCACCGGCGGCAGTCAGGGTGCGAAACGATTGTCCGAAGCGGCGCGTGCGCTGGCCGCTCGGTGGGCGCAGGATGATCGCATGCAAATCCTGCTGATCGCCGGGCGCGGCGAAGCGCGCGAAAGCGCCGGACTGATCCGCGAGATCGAATTCACCGACCGCATGAATCTGGCATACGCAGCGGCCGATCTGGTCGTGTGCCGTTCCGGCGCGGGGATCATGGAAGTCGCCGCGGCCGGCCTGCCGGCCGTTCTGATTCCGTATCCGTATGCGCGTGACGACCATCAACGGGCCAACGCGCGCGTGCTCGAGCGAGCCGGGGGAGCGCTCGTGCTGGACGAGCCGGCGGCGACGCCCGAACGCCTCGCCGAAACGATCGGCACGCTGGTCGCCGACCATGCGGGCCGCGAGCGAATGGCATCGGCGATGCGCGCCTTTGCGCGCCCCGACGCAGCCGCCGATCTCGCCGCCATGGTTTTGGACGCGGCCGGGACGCGCAAGGGATGAGCGAGCACGCCCGCAGCATCGACGATCTATCGAACGTGCATCTGGTCGGCGTCGGCGGAGCCGGTATGAGCGCGCTCGCGCGCGTGCTGGTCGCGCGCGGCGCGACGGTGAGCGGTTCGGATGTCAAAGAGTCTCGCGGCTTGGTCGCGCTCCGAGCGCTCGGCGTGCGGGCCGTCGTCGGGCATCGCTCCGAGAACATCGCCGGCGCCGGCGCGCTGATCGTGTCGAGCGCGATTCCCACGCACAACGCCGAGCTCGCCGCCGCCCGGGCATCCGGAATCCCGGTGCTTCAACGCGCCCAGGTGCTGGCGATGCTGATGCGCGAACGCCGCGGGATCGCGGTTGCCGGCACGCACGGCAAGACCACGACCACGTCGATGATCGCGATGGCGCTGCGTCACGCCGGCCTGAATCCGACGTTCCTGATCGGCGGCGACCTCAACGAGACCGGCTCGAACGCCCACCACGGCAGCGGCGAGTGGCTCGTCGCCGAGGCCGA
>Ga0214472_10008094_pt1 | contig 10977 bp, 12 predicted proteins | sample RVTome_6_FD_207662 | JGI IMG/M metagenome (GOLD analysis project Ga0214472, IMG submission 207662) | Soil microbial communities from uranium-contaminated site in the Upper Colorado River Basin, Wyoming, United States - RVT140D175 | ecosystem: Environmental > Terrestrial > Soil > Contaminated >...
GGGTCCGCATCTTTTCGTCCCACAACGCCGGAATGTCCTCGGCCTCGATCTCGCCCTCGATCAATGCGCGTTCGATCTCGAAACGCAGGATGATGTGCGCCGGATAGGTCACCTCGTCCGCCTGCACGCGGATGAAGCCCGGCCTCACCCGCGTCAGCAACCGGTGCAGGTTGTCCGGCCCGAACGCCGGCTGCGCGCCGAGATGTGCCGCCAGCAGCGGCGCGAGCAGGCCGACGAAACCGCGGCTCCGGGCAAGCTGCATCTCGAAAGAAAGGCTCTGGCTCTCGTGTATGCCGTACGAGCGCGCCACCCCGATCGGCTGGCCGAGCCATGCGCGCGGCAGGTTCTGCTCGAAGCGCGCGTGGCCGGTCTCGTGAATCGTGCCCATCAGACTTTGCAGAAAATCATCCTCGCGGTAGCGCGTGGTGAGACGCACGTCCTCCGGCACGCCGCCGCTGAAAGGATGCACGCTCTCGTCGAGCCGCCCGGCCTCGAAATCGAAGTCCAGCAACTTCATCACCGCGAGATTCAGCGCGCGCTGGGCGGCAACGGGAAACGGCCCGAGCGGCGCGATCACCGTCTCCTCGCGCTGCTTCGCTTGCACGCGCGCGGCCAGCTCCGGCAGCCACCGTTTCACATCCCCGAAAATCTGCTCGATCTCGACGGCACGCATGCCCGGCTCGAACCGGTCCATGAGCGCGTCGTAGCGCGAGAGTCCGGTGTCGTCGGCGAGCAGCCGGGCTTCCTCGCGTGCGAGCCGCAGCACTTCGCGAAAGTTCTCCAGGAAGCCGCTCCAGTCGTTGGCCGGCCGCTGGCTGCGCCAGGCATGCTCGCACTTCGCGCCGGCCAGCGTTTTCGCCTCGATGAGCGCTTCGGGCAGCGCGTTGGCGTCGCGCCAGTCGCGCCGCATCTCGCGCAGGTTGGCGCGCTCGACGTCGTCGAGCCGCTCATTTTCCGCCGCGTGCAGCCAATCGGAGAGGCGCGGATCGGTGCGCGAGCGATGCATCAGCGCATTCAGCTCCGCCTCGGCCGCGGCGCGCGCCTCGTTGCCCTTGGGCGGCATCATCGCGTTGCGGTCCCAGCCGGCGATGGCGGCGAGATGCTGGTAGCGGTACAGGCGCGAGTAGACGCGGCAGAGTTCGGCGTAGCTGGAGTCGGCGGACATGTGGCCGTTTTGTGGCTCAGTGATGCGGCTTGGCACGATTCATGCTGTGATTCGTGAACGATGAGATAATGCCACCATGAATAAACCGCAGCCAGCTTCCCCCCGCCAGCGCCTGCAGGAGCTTCTGGCGGTTCCGGACAGACAGCGCACCGACGCTCAGTGGGACGAGATCAACGAACTCGAGATCATCCTGGCGCCCGGAAACCGGGAGGGCGCCCAGGATCACAGCGTCCGGCGGAACGGCCCTGCCCCGCCGGGTCATACCAATCCCGGCGGCGCGCCGCACGGCAAGAGACGGGGGAAGAAGTTTCATAAGCGGCCGCAGCGGGGCAATCTGCCGTAGGGCGCAAGAACCAGCGGGCATTGCGCCGCGCGTCCAACGGCGATCATCGCGTGTTGGCCGGCGCCTCCGGCCGCCATAGATGGGCGCGCCAGCGCACGGCGATCATCAGTGTGATCGCCAGGCCGATCGCGCAATAGAGCGTCGCTGTCGCCGGATAACCGAAGCCGCGGATCAAGGGACCGGAGATCAACAGGCCGATCGGCAGGCCGTAGACCGCCAGCATCCGGATGCCCATGACACGGCTGCGGAACTCGTCGCCCGCGGTGCGCAACAGCATCGCCGACATCGAAATCATGCCCACGCTTTGCGCGAAACCGGCGAACATGAGGGCCACGCTGCCTCCGGTCGGACGCTCCATCTGGGCGAACACCACGATCATGGCGTACCAGAGCGCGCAGGCGACGAGCATCGTGCGCGCCGGCCGGATGGCGTACCCGATCCTGCTGAGCGTGAGCGACCCCAGCAGCGCGCCGAAAGCCCAGCTCGCGAGGAGGTAACCGAGTCCGGTCTGGTCGGTGCGGTAGATCTCCCTCGCCACGTAGGGCAGCAACGCGTTCACCAGTGGGAACGCCGTCATGTTGACCAGAAAGGCGAGAACCATCGCGGCAAGGAGTTGGGGCGTGGTCCACACGCAGGCGACTCCATCCCTCAGATCGCGCCACACCGACGAACGAGCGCGCGGGACCATGGATACGCCCGCGGCGTCTCCTGCCGGATGGGGCACGGGGCGTCTGCCGGCGACGTTCAGTGTCAGCAGCAAGCTCGTCGCGTAGAGACCGGCGATCGCCAGATAGGCGGGTCCGATGCCGAGCGCCGCGACCAGCCCCGCACCCGTCAGCGCGCCCGCGATGCGCGCCGAGTCCTGGGTGGTGCGCGAGACGCTCGTTGCCCCGACAAACTGGGTGGCCGGCATGGTTTCGCCGATCAGCGCATAGCGCATCACGAGGTCGGAGGGGCGCACGATGCCCAGCAGCGCGGCGATGATGAATACGTACACGGGACTCAGAATGCCGGTGAAGGCCAGGGTCATGAGCGTTGTCGCGAGCGTGGCGTAGGTGGCCCGCATGCCGCAGAGCAGCTTCTTCGTGCCGATGCGATGGCCCACCACGCCGAACATCGGCGCGAGCAGCGTACCGGTGTATTGCAGCGACGCGAACACGGTAAGCAGCAGCACCGACCCGGTCTCGACCAGCACGTACCAGCCGAGGATCAGCGCCTCCATCTCGAAGGCCCACGAGGTCGCAAGATCGGCCGGCCACTGGAACCGGTAACTGCGAACCCGGAACGGCGCGAGCGCCGAGACTCGCGGCGCCGCGCTCAAGACGCGGCACCGTCTCGCGTTGCCCGCCCGGCTTTGACGTGAGCCGAAGCCGCAAGCTGAGACGGTGACGAGGACAGCAACGAGACCACCTCGAAAGCGGCGAGCGGATCGTACGGCATGCGCCTGTAGAGGAACGCATTCGCGATGAAGGAGATCGTGTGCACCATGAGCGTGTGGCCGTCCGGCGCCGAGTATAGCACCCGAAAAAAGCGGCCAATCGCGATCCATCTCGTGGACGAAAACGGCGTCGCGCGCGGCCCGCGATGCCGTGCGCATGACGCGGCTTCGTGACTTATTTCCCGTTCCAGCCCTTTGGCGGCGCGCTTTCGGTCCGGTTCGTGAGGCTCGTCACAGCGCGCGCCCGCGCTGTGCCCTACGCTGCCGCCCGGCACGAGTCGCCAAAAACGGGAACTCACGATGCGCGGATATGCAGGGACGGCACGGAAGCTGGCAACGCTCGCAATCGGGCGAGTTGCCATCACCCTGCTGGCTGCGACGCTCCTTATCGCCGGCCAGCGCGCCGGGGCCGCTGAGTTGCACGGCAAGGTGGTGGGCGTCGCGGACGGCGACACGCTCACGGTGCTCGATGCGACCCGCACCCCGAACCGCATACGATTGAACGGCATCGACGCGCCGGAAAAAAGACAACCCTACGGCACGCGCGCGAAGGAACAGCTCGCCGCGCTCGCCTTCGGCAAACTAGTCGTCGTGCACTGGAACAAACGCGATCGCTACAGGCGCATCGTCGGTCACGTGCGCCTGGCCGCGCCAGCTGCATGCGCCACCCCCGCCTGTTTCCATTCCGGTGATGTCGGGCTCGCGCTCATCGAATCAGGACTGGCCTGGCACTACAAGCGCTACCAGAACGGGCAGACCGCCGAAGACAGAACCCGATACGCGCGCGCCGAAGAAGCAGCCCGGTCCAAACGCGCGGGCCTGTGGCGCGACGCGCATCCTGTCGCGCCGTGGGATTACCGCAGCAACCGCCGCGCGGACGCGGCGCGCACCTCTTCAACGGTGCAGGTCAACTGAACTATTCCCCTCGGCGCGCGCCGGTTACTGGGAACGTTGGGTGGCAAAACCTCAATGGGCGTAAAATGGCCATCGCGGAGGTACCCATGAACTTCACTATCGAACACGAACGCGAAGACGATGGCCGCTGGCTTGCCGAAGTTCCAGAGTTGCCGGGGGTCCTTGCCTATGGCTCCACGCCCCATGAAGCAATGGCGAAAGCCGAGATCCTTGCCCTGCGTGTGCTAGCCGAGCGCCTCGAAAATAACGAAGCCGGACCTCAGCCCATCTCGATCGCTGTCCCGGCCACATGAGCGCATGGCCTTCGACGAAGGCCCGCCGTGTCCTCGCTGCACTCTTCCGGATTGGATGGACGCTCAAGCGCCAATCTGGATCACACAAGACTCTCTCGCGTCCTGGATGGCCTGATTTCGTTTTCGCATTCCACGATGGCGAGACAATCGGCCCGAAAATGCTCGCTCGCATCGCCAAACGCACAGGCTTGATGCCCGAAGATCTGTGAACGCGGCCTTTTGCCATCCAACCGCGCCGTCGAAACCGACGCGCCAAGATCTGCGCGCGGTTCACGGCGGACGTTATACCGCGAAGGAACGGGTGTAGAAGAATTCGACCATGGGAGACGCGGCGCGACATCTCTTGCAGTCCTTTGAGGCGTTGTCCGAGACCGACCGGCGCGAGGTCTTGGGAGCGTTGCTTCGCCGTGCGGCCGAGCTTCCGTATTCCTTCCCGTCTGATGACGAACTCGTCCAGGCAGCCGATCAGGTGTTTCAGGAGCTTGATCGCCATGAGGCCAAGGGGTGAGAACGCCGCTTCGCGGCGAAGTGTATATGGTTGACCTGGGCCTGGCCGCAAAGGTCCGTCCGTGCGTTGTTCTCAGCGTCCCTCTCCAGGAATCGGACTGATCGCTCGTGACGGTCATTCCGCACACGACCGCCGTTCGACAATCCCGTTTCGAGATCGCTATACCCACCAGATTCCTGCGCCCTGGCGCATTCGACGCGCAGGGAATTGTGACCGTTCCGACAGTTCGCCTGATGAACCACCTTGGGACGCTCACCGCCGATCAGCTTGATTCGCTTGAGCGAGGCGTGTGTGCATGGCTCGGTATCAAGATCGCGGTATAACCACCGCATCCATGCCGACGCGCGAAACGGCATCGCGCGCGAATGACGCAGCACGTTATATGCCATTCGCTGGGCACGGGTGGTTGTGGCAAGATAGCGGTAACTCGGAGGCTTAACCTATGTCCACGGTGAAGGAAGAACTGACTCGGCTGATTCAAGGACAGCCCGATGACAGCTCGCGTGAGGAAATCGTGCGCGAGCTTGCCTTTCACGTGATGGTCGAACGCGGGCTTACCGATTCGGACGCGAAGCGAACCATCTCAAATGAGGAGATGGGGCGCCGCATCCGCGCATGGCAACAATAGCGTGGACCGAAGAGGCTCAACGCTGGCTCGAAGACATCTTCGAGTACATCGCCGCGGATAATCCTCATGCCGCGGCCCGAACGGTCCAGGGGATTTACGAGCGGGCACAGGTACTCGCCGAGTTCCCCGATATCGGACAGCGCTACCATGCTTCACCGCGAAACGTCCGCGTCTTGCTCTACGGGCATTACCGGATCGCTTACTTGGTGAAGGACGATGGAAACATTGACGTGCTCGGTGTTTTTCATGGCTCCCTGGACATCACCAGGTATCAGCTCTGAATGGCATATAACCGCCGCATCCATGCTGACGCGCGAAAGAGCATTGCGCGCGCATGATGCGGGACGTTAGTCGTCACAAGAGTAACCGGGCAATGGAACGCTACGATCCTGAAATGGCACCGTCCGGCGAGGATTGACTGGGAATTGATGAAGGGGAGAGACTCCTGCTCGTTGAAGAGTATCATCGAGACACGCGAATTCCTTTGCCCAAGAGCGCACGGAGACTCCACGCTTCGATGCACGTTGTCGTTGAGAATCAATTGGCCTTGAACGACGAGCCTGTTGTTCGCGCGCTTGCCCGCCTGATGAAAGAGGGCCTGTCGAGGCACGACGCAGTTCACGCCATTGGTTGCGTTGTCGCCGAGGAAATTTATGACCTCCTCAAACAGGAGGACCCTGCCGATACCGTCCGTGCCCGGTACTACGTGGCGGTCGAGCGGCTTACCGCTGCAACGTGGCGTGCAAAAGGTGACGACTGACCCAGCGTCCAAGCGTGACGCTCCGCAGACAGCCATATCGACTGGACCGTCTTCAACCGAGTTCGCGCCTGCTTTCCGACGGCCGGTCATGTGGGACATTATCTACATGTTGTACGCGACGGTCGACGGCACGGTCCCGTGCCACTCCTGCGGTTGCACCGCGCGCTTCGACTACGCTACGCGTGCGCTTCTGTCCCGGGCGAACATGGCCCGTCGCCGCACAACGACATCGGGCATCTGCCTGCAATCAACGCATTAGGTGATGCACTGCACACGGCGGTCGCCGGCAGGCGACAAAAAGACGGCGCCCGGCGGCCGCTGCGCGCCGCCAGCGCTTCGATTCGCGCTGATTTCACTCGATAACTTCGATCAGGCGCGAGTTTTGCTAGTCGTATTGCTCAATTACCTGCGTCCGCGCGGATCACAACGGCGCAGGCGACGCATCAGTTAGAGACTGAAGGACACGCGATGTTCAATCGGGACGGAATCTTCGGAAAAAAGGAGGGCAACGTGCGCACTGACAGCCGCGGCAACGTCAACGTCACACCCGGTCTGGGCACACCCGCGGCGAGGCATCAACCCGAAGCACCGCCGCCGGAACGCCAGCAGCCGGAAGCGGCGAAGACCCCTCCCCGGGCGGATGAGGGAAAAGGCAGCAAGCTCATCGTCGGCCCCGACATCAAGCTCAAGGGCGTGGAGATCACGGACTGCGACACCCTCGTCGTCGAAGGACGGGTCGAAGCCTCGATGGACAGCCGGGTGATCAGCATCGCCGAGCGCGGCGTTTTTGCCGGCACCGTCGGCATCGACCTCGCCGAAATCCACGGTCGCTTCGAGGGCGAACTCACCGCGCGCAAGCAATTGGTGATCCGTTCGACCGGCAGGGTCTCGGGGAAAATCCGCTACGGAAAAATCACCATCGAAGAAGGCGGCGAGCTCTCGGGCGACGTCAGCGCGCTGAATCCCTCCGCCGTCGTCGCTACGCCGAAAAGCGCCGCTGCGGACCCCTCCCACCACGACATCATGACACCCTACGATCCGTTCGGGCGCAACAAGGCCCGGCCGGCGCAACCGTCGGCTTCCCCGTAACACCGGCGCCCGGACTCGCGCAGCCGGGGAAGCACCCTTCGGCGAAAGAGCTTGTCGGACTTGAGATGCGACAAGCTGACGCGGCTACCGCCCCGGCCGCGTGACGAGGCCCAGTTCGATCAGCCGTTCGGTCAGCAGTTCGTGCTCGGAGTCGAGCCGCTTGCGGGTCTCAACCGCGCCCGTGAAGTCCTCCGCCCAGGCGTTGACCACGAGGTCCTTCTTCCATTCGTCGGTCTTGATGATGCTGGCGAAGGCCTGGTCCCAGAACGCCGTCTGCGCCGCCGTGAGCCCTTTCGGGGCGACGAACCCGCGCCAGGCGAAGTACTCCGCCTCGATGCCCTGCTCGCGGAACGTCGGCGCCGTTTCGAGTCCCCCTTCCATGCGCCGCGCCGCGCTCACGCCGAGAACGCGCGCCTTGCCGGTGCGCTGGTGTTGCAGCGCCCCGCCGCTCGTGCCCACCCACACGTCGACATGGCCGCCGAGCGCCGCGGTCATGCCCACGCCGCCCGAGGAAAAAATCACCGTCTTCACCGCCTTGGGATCGACGCCCGCGGCCTTCGCCAGCATGCCGATCACGATGTGGTTCTGGTTGCCCGGTGCGGTGGCGAAACCGAAAGTAAGGGACGAAGGATCCTTGCGAATGCGGGCGATCACTTCCTTCGCCGAGGCGATCGGCGATTCGGCGCGCACCCAGGCGACCACGTACTCGCGCATCAGGATGTTGAGCGGCGTGAGGTCGCGGTAGCTCAGCTTGCTGGTGCCGACGATCTCGTTGGTGAGGATGCTGGTGCCCATGGTGCAGAAGTAGTGCGCATCGCCCGCATGCTGGGAGACGTAGGTGAACGCGACCGTGCCCGCGCCGCCCGGCTTGTTGACGACGGTGATGCTGGAGAAACCAGGCACACCGCCGAGCAGCCGCTGCACGACGCGCGCGCTGCGATCCGCCGCCCCGCCCGCGCCGGAGTTGACCACGATCTCGACGTTTTTCGAGGGCTTCCACTCCTGCGCAGCAGCGTGCCCGGCCACGAGCGCGGCCATGATGGCGCAGGCATACAGCGCTCCCTCCCTTGCGCGCGGCGCGGGGGAGGGCTGGGGAGGGGGCAGGATTTTCGCCGCCCATAGCCCCCATCCCAACCTTCCCCCGCAAGCGGGGGAAGGGGTGCAAAAGGAACTCTGTATCATCGGCATAGCGCATTCACTTTGTCGGAATGATCGGTAGCAGCAGGTAGCTCGCCTTGTCGCCGCCCGAATGTATGGTGGTCGCGGCATCGGCATTATAGTCGGCGTGGAAATGCGTGAAGTGCTGCGTGCCCACGCCATCCGCGGGCGAGATGTCGAGGCGCAGCTTGTGCCCCTTCCTGAACACCATGCTGGTGGACCAGATCTCGACCTGGCACTCGACGATCTCGCCGGGTTTGAGCCACCAGCGCTCGTCATGCGCGTGATACGGCCGGTACGGAAGCGACTTTTCGGGATCGAGCTTGCGCTGCGAGGCGCGGAGCCACCCCTTGGTCACGCACTGGAGCGGTTCGCCCTGCTGGCCCATCTCCAGGACGTCGTTGCCCGCGGGATCGATGTTGCGGATCGTGGCGAAAATGTCCGTGTCCTCGCCGGTGCTCGACACCCAGAGGTTGAGCACGATGGGGCCGGTGACCTCGGTGTCCTTCTCCATCAGCGCGGTCTCGAACGACACCCCGCGCGGCATCTTGCCGGGGCGCGACGGCGCACTCTGTTCGTAACTCGCGGTGCCGGTCTGCGCCGGCGGCGTGGTCGTGAGTGTCCCTTCCACCGCCTTGGCGTTGCCGGACGCCGCGCGCTCGATCTTCAGGTGGTATTTCGTCCATTGCGTGCGCGGGATCGGCCAGTCGTCCTCGAAGCGGAACGCGTACGGTTTGTCGAGGCTGCCGCCGGTGCGGATTTCGAGCTTCACCGGCGGCTCGTCCATGATGCCGGTGTCGATTCCCTTCAGCCAGTGGTCGAACCAGCGCAACTGGTCGATGCGGCCTTCCTCGGCGTGGAACGGGTGGTAATGCGTGCCGGTGTGGATGCGGAGCTTCTTGTGTTTGGACGCCGGGCACAGGTAGCCCTCGGTGTTGCCGCGCAGGTGCATCGAGGAGCCGCCCCAGTTGCCGACGCTGTAGACCGGCACCTTGATCTTGTCCCAGCGCGCGCTGCACGAGCGCCAGTAATCGGAGTCGAGGTCGTTGCGCATGAGGTTCCACAGCAGGTTGTTGTCGAATGAATCCGGATTGTAGGAGCGTGGCTTGCCGAGGAGATGCAGCGCGGTGTTGTTGTTGGCCCAGCGCGCGATGAAGCCCATGGCGAAGATGCCGCCGTGGTAGGCCTGGTCGCGATACTGGTCGGCGCGACCCTCCCACGGCATGATGGCTTTCAGCGCCGGCGGCTGCAGCCCCGCGACCTTCCACTGGAACGCCGCGTGATAGGAAATGCCGCAGGTGCCGACGTTACCGTTGCACCACGGTTTGCGCGCGACCCACTCGATGCAGTCGTAGCAGTCGAGCGCCTCCTGATAGGAACTCGGTTCCGACTTGCCGGGCGACTTGCCCGAACCGCGGGTGTCCACGCGCAGCAGCGCGTAGCCGCGCGGGCACCACCACAACGGATTCACGGTCTCCCAGTTCATGTACGGGTTGGGCTTTTCCTCGAGGTCCGGCGGCGGCACCCACACCTTGTCCTTCATGTACGGCCCGATGTTCATGATCACCGGGAAACGCCCGGCGCCGCCGTCGGGACGGAAAATGTCGCCGTAGAGGATGGTGCCGTCGCGCAGCGGGATCTGCACGTCCTTCTCGACGATCAGTTTGTAGTCCTTGGGCTGTGACATCTTGCCAGCTGCTGTGGCCATGCTTCTGTTCTCCGATAGACGTGGTAACTGGTGCAGGAAATTTCAGCGGGGTGCGCTCGCTTGCGGACCAGTCACCCGCTCTCGTCGAAGCTGTCATTCGCGCGCCCGCTCACCCGCACGAATGTGGTGCGCTTCGTGAGCTCCTTGAGCTTGCGCGCGCCGACGTAGGTGCAGGCCGAGCGCACGCCGCCCAGGATTTCCTGCACCGTGGCTGCGACCGGTCCCCGATATTCGACGAGGGTTTCCCGGCCCTCCGCTGCCCGGTATTGCGCGATGCCGCCCGCATACTTCTCCATTGCGGCGCGCGAGCTCATCCCGTAGAAACGCTTGTACTGCTTCCCATGCTTTTCAATGACATCGCCAGAGCACTCGGCGTGGCCGGCGAGCATCCCGCCCAGCATTACGAAGTCGGCGCCGCCGCCAAACGCCTTGGCAAGATCGCCGGGCGCGGTGCAGCCGCCGTCCGCGCAGATCAGGCCGCCGAGCCCGTGGGCGGCGTCCGCGCATTCGATCACCGCTGATAACTGCGGATAGCCAACCCCGGTCATGCTGCGCGTGGTGCAGACCGAGCCGGGGCCGATGCCGACCTTGACGATGTCGACGCCGGACAGGATCATTTCTTCCGTCATTTCTCCGGTCACGACGTTGCCCGCCATGATGGTGAGTTTCGGGTAAGCCTCGCGGAACTTCTCGACGAACTTGACGAAACTTTCCGTATAGCCGTTGGCGACATCGATGCATACGTACTCGATCGCCTCCCCCGTGCCGCACGCGACGCGTTCGAACTTTTCGTGGTCCGGTTTCGTGATGCCCATCGAATAAAACGCGCTCGACTTCACCTCGAGCGAGGAAAAGAACCGCACGAGCTCGTCCTCTCGGTAGTGCTTGTGCAACGCCACTGACAGCTCAAACGGCGCGAGCGCGAGCGCCATCTCGAAGGTGCCGATAGTGTCCATGTTGGCGGCGATGATC
>Ga0214472_10008098_pt1 | contig 10973 bp, 7 predicted proteins | sample RVTome_6_FD_207662 | JGI IMG/M metagenome (GOLD analysis project Ga0214472, IMG submission 207662) | Soil microbial communities from uranium-contaminated site in the Upper Colorado River Basin, Wyoming, United States - RVT140D175 | ecosystem: Environmental > Terrestrial > Soil > Contaminated >...
CCGGTCCGACCCTGGGACTCGAATTTTCCGGAACCGTCAAAAGCGTCGGCACAATGGCGAATACCTTTAAACCGGGCGATAATGTCGTGGGCTTTGGCCCTTCCAGCTTCAGCAATAGGGTTATCACCAAAGCCACCGCGATCTCCCATATGCCGCCGGGAATCTCCTTTGAGGCTGCAGCAACTATACCCAGCACCTTTTTTACGGCCTATTACGCCCTGCATCATCTGGCTCGACTACAACCGGGCGAAAAGGTGCTTATCCACGGTGCCGCCGGTGGAGTCGGCATAGCCGCTATCCAGCTTGCCAAATGGATCGGCGCCGAAATTTACGCCACGGCAGGATCGGATGAAAAACAGGACTTTCTGCGGCTGCTTGGTGTCGAAAACATCTTCCATTCCCGATCACTTTCTTTTGCCGATGAAATCCTGGCTCTAACTGACGGAAAAGGCGTGGACGTGGTGCTCAATTCCCTCGCCGGAGAAGCCATCAACTGCAACTTCAGGGTGCTCAAACCATTCGGTCGTTTCCTGGAACTGGGGAAACGGGATTTCTACGAAAACACTAAAATCGGACTGCGCCCATTCAGAAACAATATAAGCTACTTCGGCATCGATGCCGACCAGCTAATGCAGTGCTGTCCCGAGCTTACCCGCAGCCTGTTCGCCGAGGTGATGTCTCTGTTTAACGAAGGTGTACTCCATCCTCTGCCCTACCACGTCTTCGAGGCCGAAGATATTGTCGATGCCTTCCGCTACATGCAACAAGCACGTCAAATCGGCAAGATAGTGATTACCTATCGAAATGGCATTAACAACGTTCACACCCCAGGTCCTGCCAGCCAGCAGCATCTGGAACTAAGAGCGGATGCCTCCTATCTGGTAACGGGCGGTTTAGGCGGTTTTGGTTTGAGAACCGCGGAATGGCTGGTCGAGAAAGGTGCTCGCAATCTGGTTTTAATCAGTCGCAGCGGCCCGAGCTCCGAAGAGGCGAAGACCGCCATTGCTCGACTCAAAAACCTGGGTGTCAAGGTTCACGCTGCTTCATGCGACGTTACCGACCGAAAGACTCTTGCAGCACTCTTAACTAAAATCGACAAAACCATGCCTCCCCTCCAAGGTATCGTCCATGCCGCAACAGTCATCAATGACGGCCTGATTCGTAATATGGACGCCGCTCAGATTCACAGCGTGCTTGCGCCCAAGGCCCTGGGAGCATACTACCTCCATGAAATGACCCTCGATTCACCTCTGGACTTCTTTATCCTTTTCTCATCGGCCACCACCCTGTTCGGTAATCCCGGCCAAGGCAACTATGTTGCTGCCAATGCCTGTCTCGAGGCGCTGTCAAAAAATCGTCGGGCTGCCGGGCTGGCCGCCACCTGTGTCCGCTGGGGAGCGATTGAGGATGTGGGATTTTTGGCTCGCAATGAAAAAATAAAGGATGCCCTGCAAAGCCGCATGGGCGGGTCGACAATCCACTCGACCATCGCACTCGATATCCTTGAAGACATGCTGTTTGCCGACCGTTCAGGTCTTGGGGTAATGGAACTTGACTGGAACGCACTGTCCCGCTTCCTTCCCAGCGCTGATACCCCCAAGTTCAGTGAATTGGCCCGGCATGCCGGTGACAGCCACAGTGACGAAGACAATGCCGATACCATTCAATGCATGCTGGAGGAACTCACGGAAGCTGAGTTGCTTACCACAATCATCGAGCTCCTTCAAGGCGAAGTCGGAGAAATCCTACAAATTGCCCCGGATAAAATCGACCCGACGCGGTCCATGTACGATATGGGCTTAGACTCGCTTATGGGGGTCGAACTGGTCGTTGCTCTCGAGTCCCGTTTCGGCACCAGGCTGCCGGTCATGGCCTTGAGCCAAAGCCAGACCATCGCCAAGCTGGCCGAGAAAATCATCCAGCAACTGAATGGAAACGCTGAATCGGATTCGGCAACTGACGAAACGGATATTCTGGCCCAGACGAAAAAACTGGCCGAACAACATGGGGCCGAGGTATCTGAAGAGTCCATGGCTAACTTGGCGGAGGATCTCCAGGCTGGAGACGCTGCCTCAAACAATCGGATCATTCATTAACATGGCAAGTAAAAAACTCCCTGGAATAACAACGCAGATCAAGGATAAGCTCATCCAGCAGGCTTTTGACCGCAGGCTACGACAGATCGACCGGCGCAGTACCGAAGCCCCTGTCCGATCACCCTTAGGGCGGTCTGTCATTCCGGAGCATCATTACAATTTTCACCTCCATCCGGGCTATCAACAAATCCGCATCATCAATGACGGTGCAGCTCGATTGGGTATCGGCAACCCTTTTTTCAAGCAGCACGAAGGAATTGCCGGTGCGACTACCCGGATTAATGGACAGGAGTATATCAACTACGCCAGCTACAACTACCTTGCGCTTTCCGGTCATCCCGAAATCACTGCAGCCGCCAAAGATGCCATCGACCTTTATGGGACATCGGTTTCCGCCAGTCGGCTCGTGTCGGGAGAGCGCCCCATTCATCGCCAACTGGAGCAGGCCATCGCCAAGGTCTATGGGGTGGACGACGCCATTATTTTTGTCAGCGGACATGCCACCAATGTTACATCCATCGGCTATTTATTCGGCCCCAGAGACCTTATCCTTCACGATGAACTGATCCATAACAGCATTTTGCAGGGAATAACGCTTTCGGGTGCCAAACGACTTTCCTTCGCCCACAACGACTGGGCCGCCCTGGATATCACTTTACAGAACCAGCGGCATAACTTCGAAAGGGTGCTGGTCGTCCTGGAAGGGATCTACAGTATGGACGGCGACTACCCTGACTTGCCACGCTTTGTTAAGATCAAGCACAAGCACAAGCTCTTCCTGATGATCGATGACGCCCACTCCCTCGGAGTTATGGGTAAGAATGGTCTCGGCATCCGGGAACATTTCGGGCTACTCGGAGAAGAAGTAGATATCTGGATGGGCACCCTGAGTAAAACACTGGCTGGTTGCGGCGGCTATATCGCCGGGGAAAAGGCGCTTGTCGAGCACCTCAAGTTTCTCGCACCCGGTTTTCTCTATAGCGTGGGAATGCCGCCTCCTGTTGCTGCGGCATCGCTTGCCGCCTTGCAGGTGCTCCGACGAGAACCTGAGCGAGTTGCAAGGATACAGGAACGAGGCCAATTCTTCCTGGAGCAGGCCAAGGCAGCCGGGATCGATACCGGCACCAGCACCGGTTTAGCCGTCATCCCGGCGATTACAGGCAGTTCCATCAGGGCTGCGCGCTTATCCGCCGCCTTGTTCAAACGCTGCATCAACGTTCAACCCATTCTCTATCCGGCGGTACCGGAAAAGTCTGCTCGATTACGCTTTTTCATATCCTGTCAGCATACCGAGGAACAAATTATAGAAACCATAAAAGCGGTGGAGGAAGAGAGCTAACCGCTGAAGAAGTAGCCTGAATAACCTGGAACCCTGGGTCCCATGGGATCCTAATATAAGATGCGCCGCATCTCATTTCACTCCCAGCATTAGAGCTAAAGCATTTCATCTGATACCCATGCAACGCATCGGAACCAGAACCAACGCATGGGAACCTGAAAAACCAGAAACCAGAAACCAGAAAAAACAGAAACACGACAGAGACTAAATCTTCCCGGGATTACGGAAGACTCTGGGTCCCATGCGCCGCATGGGCACCAGCGGCACAAGTGGCAGAGGTTAACCTCACATAACCAAACCCATTTTCTGCAACAACAAAAGCCCAAGATGTTCAACCTCCATATCTGCACAAACTCCGTCGTCCAAAAGGCCACCCTTCCGCCAGATCATATAATCAGTCTGCCCATCCGGCATACCCATCACCTCGTAAACACTCGCCATAATAGGTACATGATCACCAAACCAGCACAACCAGCCAGCCCCCGGTAATGCCTCCATGCCATCACGCAGCATCCCAACCATTCGATCAGCATTTCGCAAGTGCCGCAAATAAATAGTCAGATCATCACAATCATCAGGCGGAGGACTCGAATATAAACGCTCCACATCACCTGCCAGCACTTTTTCCCAATGCAACGGCCCATGATTTTCCATGGTAATTACAAACACAAATATCGGCTGATCTGAAGAATCCCCCAGCAAAGCACAAACTTTTTCAGCCAAGTCAACATCACCAATATACGGCCCCGTCTTGTCGACACCTTCAAAGCTGCGAATGTCCATAAATTCATCAAAGCCAAGCAGCGGAAACACCTTGTCGCGGTTGTAAAAACCTGCCGGATAGGGATGCACACAAACCGTCCGGTAGCCAAGATTTCGCAGAAAACCTGCCAGGGTCGGCACCCCCTGCCGCGCCAGTTTTCGATAGGGATTAAAACGGTGCACGCCAAGCGCTTCGGCATCTAAGCCGGAAATAAATGCAAATTCGGTACGCACCGTATTTGCTCCCCAGGCAGGCACGTTCAATTTCCCGGAGCAAGCCGAGACAGTTTTCAACGAATCAAACTCCTGCAGTATTTCCGGCCTAATCCCCGCATACAGATCACGAACATCGAAAAATGACTCACTTTGCACAACCACCAGATTAGGCAAAGTTTTTAAAATTTTTTCAACAGGTTGAACAGAATCATACGGAAAAGGATCACAACAACGCTCCTGCTCCTCTTCGCCATATCGCCACAAACTGGCCATCAACCCCAGCTGCAGCAAATCGCTTTCCGGATCAAAAACCACCGGGAGTTTCTTCCTTGCTCCCAGCCACAACAGGGCAATACCTAAAACTATCAATGCGGCCACCACTAATAAAAAATCTCCGGTGGCGGCCTGTTCCGTCAACGAAGGCTCAAAGGTCAAGCCAACAAACAAGGCTGCGCAGTAACCAAGAGCAGCAAGCAATGCCTTCCCCAACCCAAAGAATGGCAGATAAAGCCGGGGGTGTTTCAAGGCGTCGGTAAAATATTCAAAATCCTGAAAAATAAAAGGTTCACGCAGGGACTGATATTTGGCGTTACTGACCAATACTACTAAAAGCAATATAGCCAGTACGTTGGCAACCCCAAACCAGGGACGACGAAACAGCAGCAGCTCAAAGGCAAACAGCAACAGCCACAGACCGATATGAAGCGCAAACGCAGCCGGGGGACGTCTCCAGAATGGCAGTACTCCGGGCTGCAACAGTCGCTCAACCAGAAATGATAACCCCGCTCCGGTAACAAGAGCAGGCACCACCGCCAACCAAAGCACCTCAGCCGCCATAATTGAGCAATCGCAAAATCCGCGCCGAAATTGCCGGATGCAGTACAGACAGCCACCAACTCCCGGAACTCAGCCAAAACGGGAAACTGATACGGGATTGATTTCGCGCCAACCGAAGCTTAATAAAGCGGGCAGCTTTTTCCGGCGACCACAGAAAAGGTTTTGGTCCCGGCATGTCCCGGCACATCTGTGATTCCACGTAGCCGGGCATAATCACATTCACCTGAATACCCTCGGGGGCCAACCATCCCCGCAGAGCCTCGCCATAGGCTTTCATCGCTGCCTTGCTTGCGCAGTAACTCGGAGTGACCGGCAAGCCAAAATAGGCGGCCAGCGAACTCATCAACACAATCTGTCCTGCCCCACGGGCTCGAAATGAAGGCAGCACCGCATGCACTGTCGCCATGGCCGCCAGCACATTGACCTCAATCAACTCCTGCACATCATCCCAACGCTCACCTGCGCCTTCCGGACCGATGTTGGTATTGACGCCTGCATTGACGATCAACAAATCCACCTTCTCCTGCAGGCATATCTCCTGCAGCCAGGCTGAAAATTCATCGCGGTTGCGCATATCCAGTGCCTGCGTCAACACCCGTGCGCCTTGCGCCTCACACAGACCGGCCAGTTCCGTCAGACGAACGGTATTACGACCTTGAAGGATCAAGGTATTTCCCGCTTGGGCATACACTTCAGCCAAAGCCCCACCGATACCGCCGGTCGCTCCGGTAATTAACACAGTCATGGGGGTAACTGATCTTTTCACAACAACTCCTCCAACGGCGAGCGCTCCTGCTCGAGCGCACGCCGACAGTTTTCCACAGCCATAGCAATCCCCTCTCTGGAATACAACCCACCATTCACCTGCGTGGTATGAATAACCGTATTACGGAAGTGTTTAAACAATTCAGCATCCGGCCTAACCTCATCCTGCCAGAACTCTTCAAGAATCCCCTGATAGGTCAGCCCAGGCAGGTTATAGATCGGATCACTCAAGGTAATAGTAGGACAGTTCAGCCCTACCGAAAGCGCCCCCACCGTACTGTTAACCGTCACCGTTCCCCGCGCGTGACACAGCATGGCGTCCAGATCGCCGGTCTCCATGTATTCGACGCGACCGACCACATCAAAGCGATCCGACAAGCCACGGACGACCTTTTTATAATTGACCAAACCCATATCCAGCGGATGGTTTTTGATAACCAGCCTGGCCGCCCTTGGAGCATGTCGGGCAAAGGACTTCATTACAAATTCCATTACGTCTATCATATCTTCGAAGGAGGAATGGTCGCGAATCTGGGCATCATTTGCCAACTGGAGCGGCAAAACAAAGAAAGGCCTGGAAGCCGAATCCCGAATCAGATTTTCCACCACAACATTGTCTCGCGACTTGTGAAACCGCAGCAACGGGAGCCGTCCGGCGTATCCATAATATTCAACCGCCGCATTCACCGGCGCATGGGTACGATAGCGTGGAAAGAACAACGGATTCCAAAAACCCGCCATATGAAAGGCCACATCATGAGCTGCCCGAATATTAAAAGACGATCGAAACGGCCGGCCGTCGCCATACACCGGCAAACGTGCACCAACCTCCCGGAACCAATCCGGATCACGCGGCAGCAAAGAGTATCCATTGACACCTTCCCGCTCCAACGTCAACCAATAGGGACGGAAATATCCTTCTTCAAAAACATGGGTTCGAACTCCACAGCTTTTCCCCTGATCGATCACAGGACGATGAACAGGGCGACAGTCACCAAAGAGAATCTGGTCGGTGATATCAAATCTTCGATATTTATCCTCAAGAAATTCTGCAAGTTCGGCAAGAGGCTCTCGATAGTTCCAGGCGGATCGCCTTCCCCAGTATAGCCAATCCCCGGCATTGAAATGAATCTTGAATACCCGGTGGCCTTCTGCTTTCAACCGATCTGCAAGACAGGGGAAAAAGGGGGAACACACCCCTTGAAGAAACAAAAAAGAACGCTGTCGATTCATCGCACCCCCACGATAAGGCGCAAGAATACCCTGAAGCATTTTCGCCACCAGGGAACGGACATACCGCCTTTGCTACCTGCTCGCCAGGCCAAAAGCTCATCCAGGGCCTGCTCCGGCGTAATCAATGCCTCACTCATGCGGCTCAGATAAATGGGATACTCGATCAGCGCCCCGGCCACCAATTCATCGAGCGACAGTTGGCGAAATCTCCTGGAATTGGGAATGACATCTTTTGTGAGTCCCCAACCTGAATAAAAAGGCCGGCCATAACACGTGACGGCTTTACCGCGCAGCAATGCTTCAAATCCCGCAAGAGAGGTCAGCACATGAACTTCATCCACGGACTTAAGCAGATCGCCCATTGCAGCATCCGTCACCAGCTCGTCACACCATTGCAGCGCCCCATCTTCTCCTGCTCCCTTTGCCCTCAACCCAGCCATCACATCCGGATGAGGCTTGTAAACGATATATCCTTTCGGATGAGCACGGCGGACAGCTTCTAATAAACCGATATTCGAACGAATACTAGGAGCACCATAAACAATCGAGGCATCGCTCTCGACCTGACCGGGCACAAGAATGACATTTTCCGCCCCGGGCGGTCTTTGCCAGCCGGAAACACCAACGTTGTACTTGGTCAGACCCTCGGCAACAATACGCTCGCGCAATAAAGCAGCCCGTGCCCTTATCTCCGGCGAGAACACGGTTTCAGCCAGCAAATGTTCCAGATCCGAAGGCCGGGTTGCGTCGTAATAAATACCCCGGCTATCCACCACCCAGGACATCGGCTTAATTAGATCGGCCCCCAGACCAACAGAACGCAAAAAACCATCCTCGAGACGCAAAATCCGCACATCCGCAGCAGGTTCACCAATAATCGGCCGCATCCCCCAGACCGCCAATACTCCACCCGCCGGGACATCAGCAGCATTTTTGATAAACACCACCCGCGCATCCAGGAAACACCGGCAAACCGCCGATCTTTTCCACGAAGAGAAGTCCAGTGCATGAATTTGAGAGATTTCGGAAGTATTCAAAAAAGACTTAATGACATCATAATGCATTTGATTCTTTGGTTATTGGTAAACGTTCACCAGCACCCCATATGCGCACGATCAGACCGCCGGGCATAGCCAACTATAGCCCATCAGTCTGCTTGTGCGCCTCTGGAGCACTGCTAAACGTTTACAGGTCAAGGGTTATGCGAGCATTTTGCAAATCCCGGTGAAACGGTTACGGTTATTGCAGTGAAATTATGTGACGCGCTTTTTAAATTTCTGATTTTCTACAACCTACACGCGTATTAAGGAAGGCTTAATGAGTGATTTTGCAGAAATGCCGAGTCCTTCATGGATATTCCAAATCATCTACGTTGAACTGACTGAAAGCATATCACATTAGGTGACATTTTCTCAAGAAAGCGTTTTCTTAAACGACGCAAATTTCAAATTTCACAACCCCCGAAGAACCTGCTTTTTACCTTGACGATAAATTTTCTTTCTGAAATGTGTGATATTTTGTACTTTATGAAACATTCGATAATAAAATAGGAGCTACACCATGAAAGATATGAATTACAAAGGATATTTTGCAAGAGTAGAGTTTGATCCTGATGATCATATTTTTGTCGGCCATATTATGGGAATACGTGATGTGGTGGGCTTTCATGGTGAATCTGTAGTTGAACTTGATGCCGCATTCAGAGAAGCCGTTAATGATTATTTGGCAGCGTGCAAAAAGCTTAATCAAGAGCCTGATTAGGTAATTTACAGGTGGTGCTGGAATTTGTTGAAAAAAACAACCAATTTTCAATTAACCCTTATTAACCCTTTATTTTTTGTACTAAAAGGACGTAGGGGCGGGTTCTAAACCCGCCCACCCACGCTCTTTCTCCATGCAAAATCCCAAAATCAAACAAGTGGATTTGGGGTCTAGGTTTGGGGCCAGAGTAAAAACTCCTCTCCCTTTTTCCCGGTATCCTGGCACCCATGCGCTGCATCTCATTTCACCCCCACCATTCTCGCCGAAGCATCAATGGACTGCAACGCAGTCTCGGAAGAATTCCCATGCAACGCACGGGAACCAGTGTAAAAGAATGACAAAGAGTTTTACTCTGACCCCAAATTAAGAAGGTACAGAAGGGTACTGCTATGAAAAAAAATGATAAAAAATCGAAGAAGGTATTGCAGATTAGAAATAGCACAGCCGAATTTTTAATTTTTGCTTCACAAGCCAATGAGAATACAATCGAGGTTCGTGTTGAGGACGAAACGGTTTGGCTCACGCAGAAGCTTATTGGCGAGTTATTTGATAAAAGTAGAAATACAATAACTGAGCATTTGCAGAACATTTTCAAAGAGGGCGAGCTTGATGAAAATTCAGTATGTCGGGAATTCCGACACACTGGAACCGATGGCAAAGAATATAATACAAAATTCTATAACCTTGATGCAATCATATCTGTTGGCTATCGTGTGAATTCACTTAGAGCAACGCAGTTCAGGCAATGGGCAACAGGAGTGCTGCGGGATTTTGCAATCCGAGGCTACGTGTTGGACAAGGAAGTATGTTTTTGGGGTCAGAGTAAAAACTCCTCTTCCTTTTTCCCGGTATCCTGGCACTCATGCGCTGCATCTCATTTCACCCCCACCACTCTCGCCCAAGCATCAATGGACTGCAACGCAGTCTCGGAAGAATTCCCATGCAACGCATGGGAACCAGTGTATGTTCTAAGATCTGCTAGCGTTGATTAAGCACTGTTCTTCAGGGTTCCAGGTTCCCTGAAGGGGAACGGTATTAGAGCCGGTGGTTTCAACCACCGGTGGTCCCAACCAGAGATCTGAGTCCTGAAGGGACCTGATATGGCGCTGCGACTATCAAGAGCTTTTGATACCACACCCGACTTTTGGATGAATCTGCAAAAAAACTATGATGTATGTCAGGCTGAAAATTCATCCAGCTCATGGAAGACTGTAATGCCATTTTCTCATAAGCTTTTACATTCATGAGAAAATAAGGGAGCGAGAAAAAGCCCGCATCTCTTGCATGACTCGATCGGATTCTAGGTCTTATCTTTTGGGGTCAGAGGAAAAACTCCTCTTCCTTTTTCTTTGGTTTCGGGCCGCGCTTCAATGGTGTCACACGCCGACCGGATAAGCTTTCAATCTCTTCCCTGAATCGGTCATTGCCAAGAGCCATCCCTTTGTTTGTAGCCTGGCGTATCTGGTTGATCGTGGAAGTATCAAGATGGCAACGAAAGAGTTCCCGATAGGCCCTGAGCCATTCTTTCGGTGTCTTCCCCAATTGCTGATAAATCGGATGCGGAGACCAGAGCCTGACAGTCTCACCTAAACCGTTGGCCCGGTAACTCGACCAGACATACTCCTCTGGCGCGTTCACTATACCCGCCCTGACGGGGTTGAGCTCAATGTAACGCTGACAAACAAGCAGGTAATCTTCCGCATCAACCACACAGGATTTGAACCGGCCCTCCCATAAGGTCCCAGACCGTCGGTAAGTGTGATTAAAATACCGCACATAATGACGACCCAGCATTTGCATCATTTTCGAGATACCGTCTTCCGTGATGGGCGTTGCCAGAAGATGCACGTGATTGGTCATGAATACCCAAGCGTGAATTGCCACCCGGCACTTTTGGGAAAATTCATCCAGCCAATCGGCATAAGCGGAAAAATCTTCTTCTGAGGCAAAACAGACCTGGTGAT